>Ga0209231_1000472_pt1 | contig 22291 bp, 23 predicted proteins | sample Deesub45470m_DNA_FD_188086 | JGI IMG/M metagenome (GOLD analysis project Ga0209231, IMG submission 188086) | Deep subsurface microbial communities from North Pacific Ocean - 450_OLKR46/470m Metagenome (SPAdes) (version 2) | ecosystem: Environmental > Terrestrial > Deep subsurface > Unclassified ... | reverse complement strand
GGCGGGATAGGCCCATCTCGCGTGCAATGGCCGAGACGGTTTGTTTCTGCACCGAATAACGGCGGCGAATTTCGTAAATGATGTCCATATAAAACACTCCAGATACCCCCGGCTCAAACGCCGGATGGTTACATACTGAGGTGGAAACTATTGGACGCTGTTTCCACCCCTAATCTGGAAAGTGTTGCACGCGGTTTGACAGTATCGCGGTTCTTGTCGCACTCTCACTATTCGTCTCAGAACCGTGGGTCGCTGCCATTATTGGCATGACATATGGTCTCGTTGCCCAACTGCCCGGGGCGTACACAATCAAACTTATCCGGCGTGCAAGGGAAGCAATCGGTGGCTAAGCACGCTAACCTGTCGTTCGAGCGGGACGCCGCAAAAGCGCGGCGCCCCTCAACTTTACGTTGAGGCTGTAGAAAAACTCAAAATGCAAAATTTGCACTATTATAAATCAATGGGTTACAACGCAATTTTTGGCGAAAATTGGATTTTTCTACAGCTTCGTTATGACAATCACTGACCTTTTATCGATTGGCGCTATAGTTGGAGCGGTAAATGCAGTACTCGGTTACTGGGCTAAATCACGTATTGAAGGCTCCATAAAACTCGAGTACGACAAAGAGTTAGAAAAATTCAAATCCGAGTGGAAGCGAACCGACGTTCTTCTAACGGAACGTATGGCAGTATTCAAATTAGTGCAAAAAAGACTCGTGTCTATTCGCCGCTACTGTGAATCAAACATAGGTTCCGAAAACGTAAGTGAATTTTGCCCTCGTCCAGATGATCTTGAGCTTGGTGATAACAAGTCCATACTTACTCATTGGACTGAACTTGAAACCCTACTTGATGAAAACCTGATCTTTCTTTCTAGTTCTTGCAAAGCGTCCTTTGAGAGTCTGCGTGGACAATTGTCCATGGGTGCAAGCATGGAGCTTTATCTTGCTTCAGTTGATCCTGTGCCGGAGATTGTGGAATCAAAATCAGATGGCTATCAAGCCATCATTAATCGAATAAATGAGTGTGTTGATGCACTGTTTAACGACCTTGGGTTTGCGAATGAAATCTACCCAGCGTTCGAGCGGGACTGCGCAAAAGCGCGTAGCCCCTCAATTCCACGTTGAACTTCCGGTTTGTCTCGGGAACAGAACTTGGCCAAGTTCCGCTATCGGGCATCCAATTTTTTGAGCGGAACTTAAATTTTCGCCACCCTAAAGCAGACCGTCACGAAGTTCTGTTTGCGAGACAAACCCGCCCATGACGAAAAGCAGCTTTCTGTTGTCCAAATAAAGGCTTTCTGCTATCGCATAAACGTGCGATAGCGCACGCATCGCTCAGGTCATATCATTACCCCAAACAGGGTTTATGGTATCCATTCACAATGAGCGAAATGAAAAGTTATCCTTCTCGATCGAATCCGCCTGAGCGCAGTGCTGACCTGCTGCGGCTTTGTCTCAGCATATCGCTGCGCAGCAGCGCCGGAAGATCATGACCAACATACAACACATCATCCAGATCAAGACGCTGGGTGAATTCTCTATGCATGTCCGGGGTGATTGTGTCGGGCTGCATCAATGGCAAAGCAAGCGTGTCTATCAAATGCTGCTGGCACTGGTTGCGCTAGGCGGCAAAAGCGTTTGTCTGAGTCGTCTGGCTGATCTGCTGTGGGGGGATGCCGAAGGCGACAAAGCCATGCAGAATGTCGAATTCAATCTGCGCAGCCTGCGTCGTTTGTTGCAGGAACTGACCGACAATAACCTCAAAGGCAACGAAATCATCACCCTGCATCAGGGGCATCTCAGTCTGAATGAGCAACATTGTCAGATTGATACCTGGTTATGGCAAAGACTGACCCATCAGGCATCGCGATTGCGTCAGGCGGGTGGTGCAGATGATCAGGCATTCGCGTTGGAAAGGCGCGCATTAGCCTTGTTGCAAGGGGATTTTTTGCCGGGTCAACACGATTTCATTGCGCCGCAATGTTTAGACTGGCGGCAGCAATTCAGTCAATGGCTGGCCGAGATGGCCTACACATGGCGACGCTGCGAACTGGCCAAGTTCGATGATGTGGTGCATCTGATTATGATTGGTCAGAATCTCGACCCTTGCTCGGAGCGACTTTGCATACGCGCCATGTATAGTTTGGCAGACAAGGGTTATTCGGTGGATGCGCTACGCGTCTACTATCAATGGGTGGAGCGCATCAAGCAGGAACACGGGTTCAATCCCTCCAATAAATCATCCGCGCTGGCCAGAGATATCCTCACCAGCAACCGCTGAACGATCAGTACAAGGTGCATTAGTTTCAATAGCTGACTGATAAGGTCAGTGGTGAACGCAAGAAGGATGCATGCGCTGTATCCTGGCTGACAGGTCGCAACACCAGCATCGACTGTTTATCAATGAAATATTCCCATAGATCGGCGTGTTTGCCTTCCAGCACTATCTTGTGGGGCATGCCCTTGGTGAGCCGGATGCGGATCTCGATCTCATCCTCTCCGGCAGCCGTGGGGAAGATGCGAAAACGAAAATCTTTCTGACTGTCACGCTCGTTATCGCGCGCCTCTTCGAGGATGGCGCTGGGCTGTTGCGGTATGGTGGTCGCGCTGACTTGCACCGCCGCGTTCACGGTGGCCGCGCCAGCGCTTAGCGGGCACAGCGCCAGCAACAACATGAACAGCGGGATGCGCATCACGTAGTATTCCTTTGGATCAGTATAAGAAGTCAGCCCCCTTCACTCGGGAATGAAGGGGGCTGATTTACCACAAACAATGCTCAGTAAGTGATGGTGATAGTGATGGAGTCACTGAAAGTACTTGCCTTTGTATGGTAAGTTGCTACATTTAACTGGCCAAAAACATTATAAGTTTGAATCGCGCCTGTGCCGGTAAATGAATAATTTCCGGTAGGGGCCCAAGTGGCTGTATGGCCACTATTCTGCCAAATGTCATATGAGATACTATCTGCAGCTGATTTAGGCGTCAGCCCGCTGTCAAGTTGTCTGGAAAGGCTGGTAGTATTTTGCCAAAGTCCAGCATCAATGTTAATGGTATATGGGGTGGTGTTTGAAACAGTTACATCAAACGTGGTTGAACCAGACATTATTGTTGCCACACCGGCCGTCGCGGCTCCAAAGTTCAAAGGCCCTGCTACAGTTACTGAAGCAGAAAGCTGAGGGATGGCCAGCACCATTGAAACATTCATCGTGCCTGTCGTCGTGAGTGCCATGGCCGAAACGGGCAGCATGCCGAGTGTCATAAGGGTTGAGGCGATGTGCAGTTTAATATTTTTCATATCGATATATCCTGATTAAATTGGTTCAGTAAGTGACGGTGATGGTGACGATATCACTCACCGCACCGGTCGTGCCTGCCGCAGCCAGCAGCGAGCCGTACAGCGTGTAGGTCTGCGCCAAGCCTGTACCTGTCAGACCCGTCATATTGGTGCCTGCCGGCCCCCATACGTTGAGTCGTGCCGCATCCTGATAGATGACGTACTGACGCGGGTTTAAACCGCCGCCATCTTTCATGAAGCTCTGCGCCGCACCGGCGTTGTAATTGACGCCGCCATCCAGCGAGATCGAATACGGCCAACCGGTGGTGGTGTTGACGGTAAAGGTGCTCTGCGCAGTGGCCGTGAGTGTGTCCTGCACCGTACCGAACGCCAGCGCACTGGCCACCGTGACCACAACGGCGGGTTGCACCGTGGTGGCGGTCACGTTGAGCGGAGCAGTCGCGGTCAGCGCCTGAGCGCCGAAAGGCAACATACCCAGCGCCAGCAGTGCCGCCGACAGCTTGAGTCGGGAATGTATCATGTCGTTTCCCAGTCATGATGGTTGAGCTAAAACGTCCCGCAGGCGCGGGGCGGTCTGAGCTTAAAAAATCAGAGTGACAGTCACGGTGTCGCTATATGCGCCCAGCGTGACAGGACCAGGGATCGACATCTCAGCATCAATAGAATATGTTTGTGCTAAGCCGCTACCTGTGGCTGCTTGGGCATTTGCAAGTGTCCCCCAAGGAATAGTTCTTTGAGCATCCTGAAATATGCCGTAGTAAAGGAAAGTACTGTTTGTGGTGATCATTCTACGATTTGCGCCGACGGGTTGTAACCCGTAATCTATTTCGATGGTATATGGGGAGCCTTGTGCGACGATGACTTTCATAGAAGTTGACGCTACTTGGGTGATTGGATAATTCCCTCCGCCGATATTTACGGTACCGAAGTTCAATGCACCAGGCGGAGTATTGATTGAACCCGTTGCGCTAGTGATGTTGGTTGACACCGTCATGGACGCAGTCGCTGTCAGCGCTTGAGCGGATAGTGGCAGCATGCCCAGAGTGAGCAGGGTTGCGGCCAAGCGCAGGGTACGTAATTTCATCATGTTTCTCCTCTATTGAATGGAATTGGATTCGAATACTACGGCTGCACTATAAAAGCCAAGTACCGAGAACTGACCGAGTAAATCGTTACATGTGCGAATCGGTTTTGAATCAGTACACCACGGTGAGGGTCACGGTGTCGCTATACGAAGTCGCGAGATACAAACCAGTGAGTGTGTATTCGCCGAGTATGGCAAATATCTGTTCCGCACCGGTCCCTACCGAAGTGACTGCATTGGCGGCTGTCCCCCATGCCGGTCCGGTGGTGGTGTTTTTCATAAAATAGTCAAAATTGGACGTTTGGGTACCGTGTAGGCCGCGCATCGCACGCGTATTAGGCTGGGTGGCCCATCCACTGTTAAGCCCCAGATCCATCTCGATGGAATAGGGCGCACCGGACGTGACCGTGACACCGATGCTGGAGGTCGCGGTCACGACCAACGGATAGGTGGCGCCTGTCAGATTGACTGTACCGAAATTCAAGGGCGTAGGCGGCGTCGAAATAGACGCTGTCGCGGTGGCCAGGACGGTTGATACCGTCATAGTGGTGCTGGTGGTCAGCGCCTGTGCGCTGAGTGGCAACATGCCAAGTGCAAACAGTGCGGTCGCGATTTTGAATGCTTGGGTTTTCATGCAGAGTCTCCTGAATTGAATGAAAGTGACAGTGTCAGGAGGACTGTAATGCTCTGTAGCCGAGAACTGGCCGAGCATTCGCCGAGCGTTGCTTCGTTTCAGTAATGGACCGTCACGGTCACCGCATCGTTATAACTGCCTGCCGGTTGCTGTAGCGGCGTAGCACTCGGTGATGTGCCGTAAACATTAAAACTCTGCGCCACGCCTGTGCCAACAGCGGCGACACTGGTGCCGCCGACATAACTGGCGGCAAAATCGGCATCGCCCCACAACTGGGTGCGGGCTGCATCCTTATAGAGCAGATAACTTCGGAAATGGCCTGCGCCGTCTGTCATACGCCGTTCGCCACTCAGGTTCAGACCCCCGTCCAGCGTGATGTTGAACACCTGCAAGGCGGCGATGTTGACGGTGACGCTCGCACTGGACTGCAGGGTGGTTTGCGGGTTGTAGGTGTTGCCAAAACTCATCGCAGTCGCGCTCAGTTGCACTTGCGCCGGGACGATGACCGACATGTTCACGGTATTGCTGGCCGTGGCTGCCTGTGCGACAGGTAGCTGCGCTGACATCAACAACAGCGCGCAGCACGCCAACCGGACAGGGCGGTCAGTGATACTGGCGACGATTTTGTTGGTGATTCCCGATAGTTTCATGTTGCGGCACCTCCCTGTGATTCGATTCCCCATCTGGCTGCGCTGCACGCAAGCTCCGAAACGTAGGGTAATAGTGTCAGCATGCTACCGCCCGCCAACCGAGAACTGACCGAGTGACGCGCGTGACTGGCGTTTGCTCGGTCAGTTCTCGGTTGCTATGGCTTATCTTTGCGTGAGCAAAATGACAGTCTATCCAATGGGAGAAGTTCAGTGAAAAACCGCACACTCGTCGCAGCCGCTTGCTTGCTATTCGCCAGTTCCGCACTGGCCTCGTCTATTTCTACTTTTCCGATGCGCGTCGAACTCGAAGAAGGCACCAGCGTCGGTAATCTCACCGTGATGAACGGCGACGACAAGCCAGTCAATGTTCAGGTGCGTGCGATGAAATGGACGCAGGACGAAAAGACTGGCGCCGAACATCAGGAAGAAACCAAGGAGCTGGTGTTCTTCCCTAAAATCTTCACCATCCCTGCCAAAGGTGAGATGGTGATACGGGTAGGCTATCAGGGGGCTGTGGGCGACCATGAAAAGAGCTACCGCCTGTTGGTGCGCGAATTGCCGGTGGATGAAGAGGGGCAGACCGGTGCGCGCTTCGCCATGCAGATCAGCTCGCCCGCTTTCATCTACGCCAAGGGTGCAGTGCAGTTGACCAAGCCGCAGGTGCAAGGCATCGAAGTTGACAAGGGCGTGCTGATGGCGCGTGTGGCTAACGACAGCCCGCGTTATTACTCCATGCACAAGCTAATATTGAGCGGCAGCAAGGGCGGCAAGGAAGTCTACAGCGGCGAGGTGGCAGGCTGGTATGTGTTATCCGGCGTCAGCAAGTTGTTCCCCTTGAAGATCAGCCGCGAGGGTTGCATGAAGATGGACAGCCTGCATCTGACCGCCCATACCAAGGATGACAAGAGCGAGGCGTCCTTCCCGGTCAATGCAGCGCTATGCGGCAAGATTGCTGATTCCGACAAGGCGGCGAAACAGTAATGGCAGGGGCGACTTTTTGCGCTGATGCGGGGTAGGCATGGTCAAGTGGTTATGCTCAGTGGCGGTGTTACTGTGTCTGCTACACCCGGCATGGGCGGACAGCGCGATACCTGATGACGCGGAACTGCTGATCGTACATGTCACGCTGAACACTGCCGAGGCAGGCGATTTTTTCGTGCGCCAGACACGTGACCATGACCTGCTGGCAGAATTGGGCGTGCTCAAGGAGATCGGTCTGGTGTTGCCGGACGCACCTGATAGCGCGACTTTCGGCGAGCAGGCCGACAAGCGTCTGATCTCGCTCAACTCGCTCTCGCCGCAGCTCGAATTCAAGCTCGATGCAGAATCGGGCACACTGGCACTCAACGCGCAGACGGCACTGCTACCGAACACCTCACGGCAACTGCGTACCCGTCAGACCTCGCAGGCTTCCTTGATTCAGGATGATGCGCTGTTCCTCAATTATAATCTCAACCACACCCAGAGCGCGGGCGGTCCGAGCAATCTCACCGCACCGTTGGAACTAGGTGCGAACTGGCATGGCATCTCTCTGGTCAATAATTTCAACTGGCAACAGGGCAAGGCGTTGCATCGCACACAGTCGCAGCTGACCTATGATCAGCCAGCCAGCCTGCAACGCTGGATGGCCGGCGATATACAAGGCTCTGCGGACAACCGGATAGGCGGCGCGGCATTGGGCGGTGTCAGCTTGATGACCAATTTCGGACTGGTACCGAATATGTTCACCGGCCCGCCACTGGCGCTGAAGGCCACGCTGCTGACACCTTCGGAAGTGGAAGTGCGTACCAACGGTGCGACCGTTTTCAAGGATAATTTCCCGGCTGGTGAACTCGACCTGAACAACATCCCATACTTTATGTCAGGGCTGGGCAAGGTAGAGATCGTGGTGCGTGACGCTTTTGGCAAGGAGACGGTCTATGACAAATCTTTCTATGCTTCGACCGCACTGCTCGCCCCCGGCCTGCACGCATATAACTATGCGCTGGGTGTGCAGCGTCTGAACAATGCGGCGGGTGGACTTAATTATGGTAGCAAGCCGATGCTGTTCGCCACCCATCGCTACGGCCTGACCGACTGGATCACACCGGGTATCGGCTTGGAAACGGATGGCCAAGATATGCGTGCCGGACTGATGACGGACATCATTCTGAGCAACTATGGTCAGCTCAGTCTGGTGGGGGCGGGTAGCCAGCGACAAGGGGTGAGCGGGACAAATCTGCAGGCCGACTATAATTTTGCCGGTGCGGGCATCTCTCCCGGATTGTTTTTCACTAAGCAAAGCCGCAACTATGGCGGGATTCTGGAACCGCTCGCTCTAAGCACCACCGCCAACCAATGGCGCGGCGGCGCAACTCTGGCGACCACACTGGGCAGAATCGGCTCGGTCAGCGGCAGATGGTCGCGCTCACGGAACTTCGCGGGGGCGACTGCCAAGGATGTCTCGCTGTTGTACAGCACGGTGTTGCCAGGGCAAATCTCGCTGACCACGCAGTTGACGCGTAACTGGTTGCAGCAGCAACTCCCCAGTGACACGATCAACCTTTCGTTGGGGCACAATTTCAGCAACGGACTGTACCTTTCTGCCAGTCTCAACAGAACCAACCAGCGCAACACCTTTGGTGTGCAACTGCAACTTTCGCCCCCGATAGGCGAGGGCATGGGCTACAGCGTCAGTGCCAGCGCGCCGCAACAGGGCGTGTTCACCTCATCGGAGCGCCTGCAATACCACCACCAGTACGGCGAACTTAACCTCGGGCGCTCGGGCAGCAACAATGCCCCCAGCTACGATGCACGCTTTAGCGGCTCCGTGGTGCTAATGGATGGCGGCGTACATTTCGCACGTCCGGTGCGTGATGGCTTTGCACTGTTGCGTGTCAAAGGCATGAAGAACGTCAATGTGTCGGTACAGAATCAGAATGTCGGCAAGACTGATGACAAAGGTGAATTGCTACTACCCTATCTGCATGCCTACACCGACAATACGGTCAGCATCGATGCGGATGTCATCCCGTTGGGTTATTCGCTGGAGCGCAGCACGCAGATCATCACCACCTCGTATCGTGGTGGCGGCACGCTAAACTTTGCAGTGAAGAAAATCCATGTGATAGGTGGCACGGTCTATTTCCGCCGGGGCGGTAAGCTGGTGAGTGCACAATATTCGGCGCTAGAGTATCAAGATGGCAAACAGGCGAAACGCGCCATCGTCGGGTTCGGTGGCGAACTGTATCTGGAGAACATTAGCACTGGCAGCTATCCCGCCAAGCTGGTCAAGGACCATGATGTGTGCCATTTCGATCTGGTCATTCCCGAAACAGACGAGATCATCAACGATATCGGCGATGTCATCTGTGACAGCGACCAACCGCATAATCAGGAGAGTAAACCATGACATTCAATACAAAGTTCAGCAGGACGATCATGGGCTGTGTAGCCCTGTTAGGTTTGTCTGTCGGTCATGCGGCGCATGCAGCCACAGTGACTTCTTCCTGTACCGTCGCCACCACACCCGTTAATTTTGGCATCTACTGGGGAAACGCGCCGCTCGCCTCGACAGGCAGTGTCACGGTGACCTGTACGCCGACAACGCCAGTCGTGCAGGTGTCGTTAAACAAAGGTACGGGCGGCAGTTCGATTGCTAACCGGATGATGAGAGGTGGCATCAAAACGATCAACTATAACCTCTACGTCGATGCAGCGCAGACCAGCGTCTGGGGAGATGGCACAGGCGGTAGCGTGATCCAGACCGGCACGCAACTGACCATCTTCGGCGTCATCTCGGCCGCACAGGTCGTCACGCCCGGAACTTATTCGGATACAGTGACGGTGACTATCGTCTGGTAAGTTGGAAGCAGACGCAGAATTTTCCGCGAGTGGCGATGAATGACTGCTTAGTTAAAATGATTGTTTAACATGCGGATTGACCATCGCCCAAGGGCGAGGTAGTGTTGAACCATAAACTCGTTACCCCGGTATTCAAAATATCTACTGATAAGACAGAAACCCGTACGGCCTAATAGTATCGGACAAAAGAATGTTCCCAGAAATATTTTCCAGCGCGCACCCTGCCAAAGTGCTGGTTGTCGAAGACGACCTGCCGGTGCGACAGCATTTCGAACGAGCGATAAACCGACAACCGCAATTGATGCTGGCAGGTTCCGTCGGCACCTGCTGTGAAGCACGGCTACTGCTTGAAGAAAAACCCGACGTACTGCTGGTGGACATCGGCTTGCCGGATGGCAGCGGCATCAGTCTGATCCGCCAACTCAAAGCACTCCACCCTGAAGGAGAAGCGCTGGTCGTTTCTGTCTTCACCGAAGAAGCCAAAGTAGTCGAAGCGATTCGTGCCGGCGCCAGCGGTTATCTACTCAAGGACACACATCTCGATGAGATCGGCGAGATCATTAATGACGTCTTGCAAGGCGCCTCGCCAGTCAGCGCATCGATCGCCCGTTATCTGCTAAAGGCACTGAAAACCGACACCCCGCCCGAACAAACCGAAGAAAGCACAAATACCCGACTCAACTCACGTGAGATAGAAATCTTGCAACTCAGCGCACGCGGATATAGCCGAAAAGAAATTGCCAAAACGCTTGGCCTGAGCACTCACACAGTTGTCACCTACATACGCAGCGTCTATAAAAAACTCGAAGTCCACAGCAACGGCGAAGCCGTGTACGAAGCATGCCAGAAAGGGTTAATCAAGCTGCATGATTAAAACCCTCGTCCTCTTAGTCGCCCTGCTCATGGCCGCCTGTACGGAACCAGATGCTGGCACTCAACAGCAGCGTGTACTGAGACCTGTTCAGGCAGAAGCAGTCGCCAGCGACGACCACCTCACGCTGCCGGATGACCAAAAATCATGGCAAACCGTATCTTTGCCTGACAATTGGGATCGCACCAGACCAGATCAGGGTGGAGGTGTCTGGTACCGGATCCCCGTCGAACTGGAAAAAAACTCAACGGTCCCCTGGGGTGTTCTACTTTCCGGCTTCAGTATGAACGCCTCCATCTGGTGGGACGAACAACGTCGCATCTCTGGCGGTCAGATGACCGAGCCTATCGCGCGCAACTGGCACAGACCGCTTTTCGCCTCCATTCCTGTCAAGCTCGCCACCGCAGGCCATCATTGGGTCCACATTTATGTGCGCGGCTACCCCAACGATGGTGGCGGACTGGGTTTTGTGAGTATCGGAGCTGAACCGGTTATTTTTCCGATATTCGAACAAACCGAATTCCTTCAGCACACGCTAAGCAACGTCTCGCTGTTTGTCACACTTGTACTGGCGTTGGGCGCCTTCCTGCTGTGGATGCTCAGACGACAGCAGAGATCACTGTTCTGGATGGGCGTCAGCGCGACCTTCTGGACCATCGCAATCAGCAATTTTGTAGTGCGCACCCCTCCCATCCCCCGTTTCTACTGGGGCTCACTGTGTCAGGCATCTGTTGACATGTACGCACTGGCTCTGCTCATCATGGCGAACAGGATATTGGACACGCCCAAATTGCAATTTGAACGCGCACTTGGTCTGGTGATTGGGTTTGGCTGGCTCTCTGTCGCCCTGTTCGGTGGTGATGGCGACATCATGAAATGGGGTATGCCGTTGCATACGGTCGCGGTGATCTTCAGCACCTATCTGGTTTGGCATTGCTGGTCGCACTGGCGGCGCACTCATTATCGCGGTGCACTGGTACTCGGCGTCATCGTAAGCGTCGATCTACTGTTCGGCTTGCACGACTGGTGGGCGATTTATTTCGGCAATCAACTGGAGCAACAACTACTGATGCAATTCGGCCCGACGCTTACCCTGTTCATGGTCGGTGCCTGGATGTTGTACCGTTACACACTGGCACTGAAAGATGCGGATGAATACACCAGACGTCTTGAGTTGACAGCAGCACGCATCAAGTCAGAACTCCAGCAGGAGCAGCAGGAAAGATTGACACTCGAGCGGCGCAACATCGTTCAGCAGGAAAGAGAACGTTTCACCCGCGAACTGCACGATGGCATAGGCGGACAATTGACTGCACTTTCGGTGATGCTCAGTGATGGCGTATACGACCAGCGCGCTTTCGGCGACATGATCAATCATGCCTTGCTCGACATGCGTCTGGTGATTGATGCGATCGGCGAAGACTGCCTGGATGTCGGCATGATCCTCGGCATGTTGCGCTACCGACTGGACAAGCAGATTCAGGCACATGGCATCGCCATCGAATGGCACATGGAATCGCTGCCGCAACACTGTGAACTGCACGAAGGCCATTCGCTGCATCTGCTGCGCATCATTCAGGAAGCCATGACCAATGTCGCACGCCACTCCTGCGCCCGACATGTGGCCGTCTACGTCACCCTCATCACCACAGACTACTCCAGACAACTCTGCGTCGAGATAGCGGATGACGGCTGCGGCTACGACGACAGCGCATATCCCGGGCATGGTCTGAAACACATGAAACAGCGCGCGCACCTGATGTCCGGCACCCTGCGCATTGATTCACAACCGGGCGATGGAACACGCATCCAACTGCTTCTGCCACTCCCTTGACCGCTGTGTCTATCGCACAATTGTGCGATAGACACACTTCCTGAATCTGAAACAATCAACACTGACCATTTGGTTACGCAGGTTGTGGGCAGAAGAAGAACTGGGCAAATACTAAAGAGAACGCACTGTGTCGTTCTTGGCTACAAACCCAACAATTCGTGCGCAAAGCGCGATCAACATATTCTTATTCAAGGAAGAGAGGAATGATCATGAAAACCAAATCCGTCTTGTTGCTTCTGCTGGCAGTCATTACTTTATTCAGCCTTACAAACATTGCATCCGCTGACACCGACGACAACCAACCTTCTGTCGAAGATATCCATTCCAGTCCAACACATATTGACATCAGAGATCCGGGGCAACGGGTCACTTCCGGTTATGTATTAACGCATGAACACCCGACGCAAGGCATGGCATTCGGTGGGAACTACGCTTTTGCCGGAGCACCGGGGAATTACCACAATGGCATTATGGAAAGGGGTTATACCGCGAACTGTGGCGGATGCATGGGAGGTAAATGCGACCACGGGAAGGTCAAAGGAGCTTTTCTGGCTGCGGGGATGGGTGAAGACATGGGATTCCACCATTCGTTTATGGGGCCTCTTTCCAAAAGCTTTTCCCATCTGCGTTACAGCACCGAATGGATTCATGAAGCATTCGCCCCATCTGAAGCTCAATATCAGGATACCAATGCCAAAATCATGGTCGCCTTTGCGGTAGAAAGCGAAGCCATGTGTGAACAATTGTATTATGACAACAAGGGAAATGGTGGCCCCGGCGATGATGGGCATGGTCATGATGGCTACCCTTGCTCTCACGGTGATAGCAAAGACTCACTGGTTCGCCAGATTGAGGCAATCAAATCATGGGCTGCCGAAAACAGCGAATGGGTACAAATTGCCTACGATGCCACCCAGGCACGCGATATCGTCAATAACAATAAATTGGCCGTTATTCTGGGTATCGAGTCGGATTATTCTTTTGGGGCAGAAGACAGAACTTTTGACCCGGTTGATCGACTCAACGACTATTACAACCTCGGTGTACGAACTTTCTACATTGCCCATAAAATCAACAACCGCCTGAGCGGTGCTGATATCTATATGCCCAAAGACAGCATGTCAGGAAAAGTTATCCGGTCAACGCAAGCCATTGCCGGCTGCTTGTATTATGACAATGCAATAGGCCCATTTCCCCTGATCGATTTCTATGGGAACAACTTCTGTGCCAACAAATGCGGCAAGGGCGGCCTAAAAGGACCAGCCATCACTGATACCTGCAGCTATAAATACAGTGATATTTCTGAAGCTAATCTCATAAGCTATACCCTCGACGGGAACACCATATTTGATGGTTTCCATCTCTACCCTGCTACCCCTGGATTTGAAGGGGATGGAGGAAGCTCATTTGTACGCGATCAGGATGGAGTGGAAGTTGAGCGCAATAATCTGGGACTATCCCATGATGGCAAGCGTGTTGTCAGAGCAGCCATGCTCAAGGGGATGATTGTCAATATTGATCATATTTCCAGCAAGGCTAGAGGCGACGTATATGAAATCGCCACGAGCGTCTTTGATACCTATCCGCTGAATGCACTACATAACAAACCCAACCAAAGGCTGGCAGGAACAAAACATAATGGAAAAGGCAAACATTTTTCTGTCCATCATGAATACGATTTTGATCCCAATGAAATGGACTATATCAAAAACACCGGAGGTTTTTTCGGCTTCAGAATGGGCCCCATCGATGCGCTGGATGAGCGCGATAACAACCTTTACCCAAACATTACAGATGCGAACTGGGAGAATTACGGGTTTAAAAAATTAAACTGCCCAAACACCAGTATTGAAAGCGCCAAGATTCTGGGATGGCTGCTTGATTACGGCATGCACGTTGGATACTCGCTGGATTACGCAACAACGACCGAAGGCGTCTATTCGCGAACCTTTGAAAAGTGCAACCCTCCCAATCTAGGACCCGATGTTCTGAATCGCTATGATGGCCATATTACCGAAGGGCTTTCACACATCGGTGTCATGTCACACTGGCACAAGGAACTGGAAAATATCGGCATGACACATGAGTATGTTGATAAGCTAAAAAACAACGGTGTGGAAGAGTTTTTGGTCATGTGGGAAACATCTGAGGCTAAATCAGCAAGTGGCTCGCAAATTCCAAGAATCAGCTTTGAATACCATCCAAGGGTCGAGCAACTCCAGACAAACGGTCAGATTTGCACCCAGGATCACCAATGCCAGACGGGGCGCTGTGCCTTGGGGCGCTGTGCCGACTCTGACCAATGTCAAACAGATACGGACTGTGGATCAGATAATTATTTCTGCGGTGATCCAGTTTTAGGGAAGCGCAAATGCAAGGCATTGTTGGAGCATGGTCAGGTGTGTAGCTATGCCAATCAATGTGCCTCCAAACGCTGTTCATGGAAAGTCTGCGCCGATGCAGACGAATGCCGCGATAACGCTGACTGCGATGAATCAAGTCAATTTTGTGGCAACCCGGTTTCCGGCAAACGAACTTGCAAAAACTTGTTCCCGCAGAGCCATACATGCAGTAATGACGGTCAGTGTGCATCCCATCGCTGTGACCTAGGCTCCTGTGCTGTTGCCGATGAATGTCACACCAACTCTGATTGCAATATCAATAATCAGTTTTGTGGTGAACCCATCAGAGGAAGGCGCACGTGCAAACCATTGCTTACGCGGGGGCAGACATGCAGCAAGGGCATCCAATGTTCATCAGGGCAATGCAAATGGTTAAAATGTAAATAACTTCAATTCATAGCGTACTCGGTCAACCTTTCGAATTGGCTGTCATAAAGCCCACGTTGAAGGTTAATCGAGGCTAGTCGGGCTTGATCCTATCCAGATCCGGCAGCTGACATTAACACCGAGCACGCTATGCAGATTGAACACTGCAATTATCAATTTTAATCCGCGAGTGAATTTAGCAAGCGTAGTTGGCACCTATTTTCGCCAAACATGAAGTGCAGGTTTCTGGCGATCAATTCCGACTATTGATGGACTGTTAATGGCACCTTGCGGATGGCTGGCTCTCATAATACACCGCCTGTAAGCTGCCCTTGGTACTTCTTAAAATGGAGCTACTTCCGGCAGGTCAAGCACGGTTGCGCACATCATCAGGGTTGGTCTCAGCCAATAAATTCTCCATATCATCCCCCAACCCGTACCCTACATTTGAAGCAATATGAAATAGGTCATACAGCCTATCCAAGGCATCCTCCTTGATTTCGTCGGATACCTTACCCGCTACTTCTACGGCCTTCTTGAACTGCAAATAGACAGCATCGAAGAACCCGTCCGATGCGTAGCCATAGTCCATGGAAAAATCCATGGCAACCTCGCAGAAATAAAGGTGCAACTCCAACATCCCGCCCGGCAATCCGCATGCCTTCTGGTATTCAGAAATTGCCTTTTTAGCATCCGTGATTTTTACATCACTATTGCGTCCCATTACGTTGGGGAACAATGCCTTGTGAATTCGCTTTTTGTATATTTCCAGTGGGTCACCACCAATGGAAAATCGGGCATGTAGGAAAGACTGATTCACCTTTTCGGCAGCGTATAGGTCAGCGACAAGCTGGATCAGTCCAGCATGGTCAAGGTTGGTAAGCTTCGCCTTGACATCAACCCATGATGGCTTGGCTTTGACTTTCTTAACTGTGGATGTCATTTTGCATTTTCATCAACCCGCTCACGCAAGTCCTTTCCCGGCTTGAAATGGGGAACATATTTGGCAGGCACTGAAACCTTGTCGGCAGTCTTTGGATTTCTGCCTTTACGGGGTGGCCTGTAGTTCAGACAAAAGCTACCGAACCCACGTATCTCAATGCGCCCATTCTTTGACAGCGTCCCGGAAATCGCATCAATGATCACTCGGACAGATAATTCGGCATCGCTCATTTTGAGTTGTGGATGCAGTTCAGCCAAACGGGATATCAAGTCTGATCGGTTCATTGGCGTTGGAGAAAGTTAATTTCAGTTCGCATTTTACATCAGGGTACCCTACGACTTGACGCATCGACGCTGAAATATTATGCACCTCGGTGGGCTGAAAATGACACCTATGCGGATGACTGGCTCTGATAATACATCGCCATAAAGCCAATCTTCTTTGCTGGCATTACAAGCGGCGATATTTAATCTCATCAAGTGCAGCCTGACAAATACGCATCTCCAGCGACCTCGCTGGGCTCCACCGCCCCCCTTGGGCAACAAAGCGACTGCTGGCATCAATAATTGCCGTATTGTTTGTCTCGTTCTTGAGCGTACTGGCGAGCATCACATCAACGAGCGCAACATTTTGTTGATTGAATGTTTCAATATCCAATCGCCCCTGCTCATCAAATCGGAGTATTTCATATACAAGCCGCACCACACGTTCTGGTCTCCTATCACGAAGTTCTACGACAGCTTCTGCCATCCGGACCCGCTGACCGGCGAAACTCGGCATGAGGTGATCGCTCGGGTCGACCAGCATGCCGGAAAACTTCTTACTTGCTAAGCGATAAAGCGTTTCGTCTGCGCCTACCATAAAGATCCGAGTTGACCATGTCACGACGCGAATTCCTTTCAGTCTGAACCAACAGGTACATTGTCTGGAGTTGCTTAGTGCGGAATGATATGCCGGCCAGCGAATCTGGTAAATGAGGCCGCGCAAATGTATCGCAGCTTTTACTGAAATCGGCAGCGTCTCCAGCCTGCCGATTCCATCGGGCGTTAATTACACCTCTGTTTGTTCAGAGATCAACAGTGCGTCATCCACATCGATTCCAAGATATCTGACGGTGCTCTCGAGTTTTAGGTGGCCGAGCAGCAATTGCACCGCCCGCAGATTCTTTGTGCGTCGATAGATCAAGGTGGCTTTTGTACGCCGCATGGTGTGTGTGCCATACGAATTACTATCAAGGCCGATGGACAGCACCCACTGATCAACTATTTTTGCATATTGCCGGGTGGAAATATGCGGTGAATCATGAATGCGGCTGGGAAACAGGAACTGATCCGATTTGAGCTGAGCCTTCATAATCCAGGCAGCGACAGCATCGCGTGTTTGCTCGGTGATTTCGAATTGAACAGGTCGGTGTGTTTTGCGCTGCATCACAATGGCACGTTGTAATACCTGACTGCCTTGCGAAATATCACGTACGTGCAGTTCGACCAGGTCACATCCGCGTAGCTTGCTGTCTATGGCCAGATTGAACATGGCCAATTCGCGTACCTGTTTTGATAGTTGCAGGCGGATGCGTATGGCCCAGATTTCTTTTAATTTCAGTGGTAGCTTCTGGCCAACCAGCTTGCCTTTATTCCAAGGAATTTTACTGTTTTCAGCATTGGTAGCGGTGTTCATGACAATCTCCTTCCATATTAAAGGAAAGAAATTGTCATCCTTTTTACTCAAAAATTGCAGCCGTAATGTTAATAACCTGTTTTCTCGAAGTACACCAAATGAAGGGCGTGCATTCGATGATGAAAATCGGCCGTGGTGATATGCCCCAGTTGAAGCAAGGACAGCAGGATGCCGAAGGCGGTGTTTTGGTATCCTGACAGCATAGCTTTTTCATTTCTCTTCTCATCAAATTCAAACTGGTTATCGTAATCTTTGATGGTTTCCACAAAGTCGTCGAACATTCCAAGCAGATGACTGATGCGTTTGTCGTCATACTCAAACTTTCTCATTAACTCATTGATTGAGTGGCTCATGCTTATTTCTCCTGATATTTTAATTTCAAAATTAAACGACAATTATTTTTTTAAACGCTTGGTGCGATCCGATTGCCAATCTGATAGGGGCGTCCACTCAAATGTGAGTGGTAAGAACCCCAGCCATCTCGCCTAGACGAACAACGTTGCATCAGATCTTCCGTGCCAGATAATCGGTCCATACCGGAAAGAAGGATTGCTTCCAGCATGGCCGGCTTTCGGATGCCCAGCCATTCTGGTGCACCTGCCGAACAGGTCAGACAATGCAACAAGGCCATGTAGTGTTCAGTCGGCATCAGCAAGTTGTACTTTGCTTTAGCTTCTGCAATCCATTCGATCACCGTCACCTTGTGTCCAAGCAACTTGCCACGGTCAGTGAGCTTCCATTCTCCGGCGGGAGAGAGGCGATATTCATCCGCCTTGCCTGCATCGTGTAAAAATCCTGCCAGAATACCCAGCCCTTCGTTTGCCAATTTACGTGCCTGACAGAACTGCAGCATCATCTGCGCCACTTCAACTGCATGACGCAAGTTACCGTTGTCTTCGGCATGATGTCCGTTCATTGAAGAAGGACAGCTACAAAACCGTTTGAACCGCTGTCCATCCCAGAAAATCGCATTGAACAGAAATCGATACGAGCGTGGCACCGCCTCAATTAAAATGGCTGCCTGTTTCACAAGTTCGCGGTTTTTTGCCCATCCATGCGGCACCGTGTGAAACAGGTTCTCCCATGGCTCTGGGCGTTCCATCAGAACCAGTCGACTGATGAGAACCGTGCCACTTTCGCATAATGTCTGTCCTAACCAGCGTGGCGACACCAGAACACCCGATTTCAGGCGAGTGTCTGGCTGATTTACAATCCAGCTGACTTTGATTGAAACGTGCTCGTGATACAACGATGCCGTACAACGCGATTGTCTACCATCCACTTGAATGTGATGAATCGAGGTTAGTCTGAATATGCGTGGCATCATTGCAATATGGGTAGGCGTTTTTTGCTCTGCCGCAATCGCAGGTGACGTCAATCCTGAAAAGGGTTCTGGCAAGCTATTCATGTTCCACCTCCGCAATCTTATTAACAGGTTTTAAGTCTGCATTCGCCTCTCCTGCGCCGTTCTGTAACATCAGGCGTTCAAAAGCACTGCCGTCCTGACGGGTCAGATTCGGCACATACCGTGAATAGACACGGAACAGCATCTCAGTGGTGGTATGTCCCATCTGTCGTGCAATCCATTCCGGGCTTTCCCCCGCTGCCAGCCAAAGCGTCGCTGCGGTGTGCCGCGTCTGATAGGCACGTCGTGGCGACATGCCGAGGTGACGTAACAGCGGATACCACACGCGATTGGTGACATTTTTATTGTCGAGTGGCTGACCGTTACGGGTACAGAATACATAGTCACATTTACCCAAGGTGACTTTTTCCTGCGCCTTAAGGGCGTCATACACCACTTGTGACATCTGGATATCACGTTGAGAACTGTCGTTCTTGGTGTATTCATCCTCACCCATCACGATTGTTTCGCGCACCAGGATGAGACGCTTGTCAAAATCAACGTATTTCCATTTCAGCCCATCTGCTTCGCCGGTACGCATGCCGGTGAAGAAACGCATGGTGTAGTAACTCCGAAAATCCGGCCGGATTGTTGTGAGAATCTTCATGACCTCGTCCAGGGTGAACGGATTAACATCGGTACGTTTGATTTTTAGTTGTTTGATATTCTGGAACGGCGTGCGAAAATCAAAGCGGTCGGCGGCTTCATTGATAACTTGCCTCAGCAGATTTACAAGTCTGTTGATGCGACGATTGGATAGCATGGTTGTCTTGCCCCGTGCCTGGACTTTGGCGAGATCAGCACGGTAAGCAAGGATGTCCGCTTTAGTGATTCTGCCGACCTCCCATTCTCCCCAGCGCGGAATGATTTGTCCGTCCAGATCGGAACGAATGTTGTACTTGTGAGACCTGCGCCATTCCACTTCCTTTTCGCTGTACCACGTTTCAACAAATTCACAGAGCTTCGGTGTGCCGGGAAGGCCTGCAGTCACCTGACCCATTGTTTTACCCAGCGTACCTGCAACCGCTTGGCTCACTTGGCTGGCCGATGCGGTTGGTTCTGGCGCATCGAACTTGTCCGAATTTTTGCTGCCCGGAAAGAAACGACGATATTCAAATGTTCCGGCTGCGATTTCTGCTTCGAGGCGATCAAGTACCTTTTGTACTTTCTTGCGGTTAGCTGCGGTATCAGTAAGTGCGGTTTGTTCGCGGCAACGAGTGCCGCTGTACCGAAAATCAATGAACAACAGCCCAGTATCTTCACGTTTTCTAATGCTACCCATGACAGACTCCTCCATTTGCCATGGGGATACCCAGCGCACTCACAGTTTTCACCATGTCACGCTCAATGTGTTCCCAAATATATAGGATCTTTCGGCCACCAAAAGGGCGTATGTAGTGCACGCCTTCAAGTAACACACTATCTTTAAGGCGCTCACGAATGGTGCGACTGTCGTATTTGATGACTCCGGAAAGTTCGTCGGTTGTTAGATAAGTCAGTGACATAATATTCTCCATGAATTAAAATAATTTAGGATTTTATAATGACGTTGTATTCGTCTTTTTACTATCCTGAGTGACATTATATACGCACAAATAACACTTGCAAGACATATTTGTCATTTTGAATGAAATTATATTTTTGAGGATGAAATGATTAAATGCCATTTATCGCGCATGATGGGCGAGCGAAAATTGAGGATTGCTGATGTAGCTAGGGAAACGGGGCTGCACCGGAACACGATAACACTGCTCTACAATGAGACGGCAACCCGTGTGGATATGGAAACTATAGAAAACCTATGTAAATTATTTCTTTGTAATGTCGGGGATATTTTTGAGTTTGTTCCAGATGTCACTCTCTAATCTGGGGCACGGAGAGCAACACTCAAAATGAACATGCTCATCGAATAGCTTAAATAGCGGTGGGCACGGGTTGGGCACAATTTGGGCACGGGGTGGGCACGGCAGAAAAATTCAGAAAAACAATGAGTATTGGTCACCTATGGAAAAACTCAAAATTTGAGTCGAAAAATACAGGTGTATTCGGTTTAATTTTTAGAAGAATTGAAACTTGAAATGGCCTGAAAGCCTTATGTGGCGCGCCTGACAGGAATCGAACCTGTGACCCCCAGCTTCGGAAACTGGTACTCTATCCAACTGAGCTACAGACGCATTCTGGGAAATTTGCTATTGAGACTGGCGGTCATTTTACACTAACTAGCCCCAATGACCTCAAGCTTCGGAAACCGATACTCTATCCATCTGAGCTACGAGCGCGTATGAGGAAATACTGGAAAAATACTAAGTAAAGCAGAGGTCATTTTACACTATCTTGGCTAGATGACCCCAGCCTTCAGATGGCTGCACTCTATCCATCTGAGCTACGGGCGCTTCAGGAAAACTATGATGAAGTGAAACCAGAACTGAACACACGGTGAAACAGCGTTCAAAAGTGTGCGCAGCATAGCGGTTTTTGGTGTGTTCGTCCATGTGCGCTTTTGATCATGGCGGCAAGTGCGCACAATAGTGTTATCGTTGCGGCCCGAACGTGCTTTTTACCTCATGATGTTTACCAATCCAGATACAGAAAAAATCGGCCAATTGTTACATCAGATACGCACCATCGCGGTGGTCGGGCTGTCGCCCAATGAATCACGCCCCAGCTTCCGGGTGGCGCACGGCTTGCAGAAGCTGGGCTATCGCATTATTCCAGTGCGCCCGATGGTGGATACAGTGCTGGGAGAACAAGCTTATGCCGACCTGGAAAGCCTATCCGAGTTGCCGGACATCGTGGATGTCTTTCGTGCTGCGGAACATGTGCCTGCCATTGTGGAGAGCTGCATCAAACTGGGCATCAAACGTATATGGCTGCAGGACGACATTATTCACGAGGCGGCGGCAGTGCGCGCTCAAATGGCTGGCATCACGGTGGTCATGGATCGCTGCCTGTGGCGCGACGCTATACAGTATCGTGAACAAAATTCCTGATTTGCGTGCAATGAAGCCCGACAGCAAAGAACCGACGCGTTGTGCATGGGCGGGAGACGACACCTTGTATCAGCACTACCACGATTGCGAATGGGGCGTGCCGCTCCATGACGATCAGCGCCTGTTTGAATTTCTGCTTCTGGAAGGCGCGCAAGCCGGATTGAGCTGGATCACCATTTTGCGCAAACGCGAGAATTATCGTGCCGCCTTCGATAATTTTGATGCCACACGCATTGCGGCCTATGACGCGAATAAAATAGAATCGCTGCTGCAAAACCCGGGTATTGTGCGCAAC
>Ga0209231_1000471_pt1 | contig 22331 bp, 18 predicted proteins | sample Deesub45470m_DNA_FD_188086 | JGI IMG/M metagenome (GOLD analysis project Ga0209231, IMG submission 188086) | Deep subsurface microbial communities from North Pacific Ocean - 450_OLKR46/470m Metagenome (SPAdes) (version 2) | ecosystem: Environmental > Terrestrial > Deep subsurface > Unclassified ... | reverse complement strand
ACAAAAGACCGTGCGACGGCCGGCGCCATCAACGGCAATAAACGCCACCTGGCTGCTCCCTTGCCAATCGGTGTACAAGCCGCTGCAATCGACGCCTTCAGCCACCAGGCCGGCACGGATACGACTGCCGAAGTCGTCGCCACCGATACGACTGCGAAAAGCACAGTCGACACCAAGACGCTGTAATGTAACGAGGGCGGTGGCCACTGGCCCGCCGCCCTCGATATTCAACTGTTTTAGTTCACTTTTCTGGTCGACTTGCGGATAGGTATCCTGGGCCCCGATCAGGTCGCAGGCGCACTGGCCGATGCCAACCACCTGTACCCGATCTGCCACCCTTTGCCTACTCCAGCACGCGGGTCATGGCGCGGAACTTCTGATAACGCTGCTCGACCAGCTCCTCACCAGAGAGCTTGCAGAGCTCATCAAGGTGCTGTTTGAGGACCTTCTTCAAACTGACGGCGGCGGCAACCGGATCATTGTGGGCACCACCGGCCGGCTCAGGGACAACGCCATCGATAACACAGCCGAGCTCGTCGATATCTTTGGCGGTGAGCTTCAGCGCCTCGGCGGCAGCCGGACCTTTCGTGCCATCATTCCAGAGAATGGCAGCGCAGCCTTCAGGGGAGATAACGGCGTAGACCGAATACTCGAGCATCAGCACCTTGTTGCCAACTGCAATCGCCAATGCACCGCCGGAACCGCCTTCGCCGGTGACGGTCACGATGACCGGCACCTTCAGCGCTGCCATCTCGCGCAGGTTGCGGGCAATGGCTTCGGCCTGGCCACGCTCTTCGGCACCGATGCCGGGAAAAGCGCCCGGCGTATCGACAAAGGTGAAAATCGGCAGACCGAACTGCTCGGCCATTTGCATGACGCGCAGCGCTTTGCGGTAGCCTTCCGGGTTGGGCATTCCGAAGTTGCGATACACCTTCTCTTTGGTATCCCGCCCTTTTTGATGACCGATAACAGCGCAGGGCTGACCGTCGAAACGGGCGAAGCCACAGACCAGAGCCGGATCGTCGCGGAAGTTACGATCGCCATGCACCTCGAAGAAATCGGTGAAGATGTTTTTGATGTAGTCGAGGGTGTAAGGACGATGCTGATGGCGGGCCAGTTGGGTGCGCTGCCAGCGGGTCAGGTTGGAAAAGATGTCCGTCTGCAGCTTGACGGCTTTCTTTTCCAGCTTGGCGATATCGCCGGAGAAATCGACATTATCGGTCGAATATTCGCGCAGCTCACGGATCTTGTCCTTCAGTTCGGCGAGAGGCTTTTCAAACTCGAGATAGACCTTCATTCTTATAGCGCTCCTAAGCGGTTATTCAAAAGAGACGACATTGTAACCGAAAAGACGAGTTGTATCATCAATAATCTCATCGGTCGGTGCAACCCGCAGATTTTCCGGCAAGCGAATGACGGTTTCACTGCGGTTGGGGATCTCAACATGGAGCAGAACATCACAGGTGCCGCGATGCCGCAGCAGCAGGCTGCGCAGGGCGCGGAACTGGTCGATATCGAGGCCGGGCGTTGACAAGCGGACATGCACGCGCTTGGTCTGCGCCGTCTTCACCTCGGAGAGCAGTACCACTTCCGTTGCCTTGACTTTGCAGCTCTCCTCACCGATTTCCAGGCTGCCGGTGACCAGAACCGGTTCGTCACCTGCAAGAATTTCGGCACAACTTTGATAAGCCTCGGGGAAAACGACCACCTCAACCGATCCGGAGAGATCTTCGAGAATGACAATCGCCATGCGATCGCCCCTTTTGGTCATCTTCTCGCTCAGACTGCTGACCAGCCCGCAGATGCGCACCGTTTCACGATCGCTGCGCTCGGACAGACCGGCGGTGTCGCAGGTGGCGAAGCGACGAATGAGATCACTGTGCCGGGACAAAGGGTGACCGGTGATATAAAAACCGAGGGCCTCTTTCTCGAAACCGAGCAGGATATTCTCTGCCCACTCCGGCACGTCGGGGAGGCTGCCATAACTGTTCCCCTGCGCCGAGGAGACGATCTCCTCGGTGCCGAACAGTGACACCTGCCCACTATCTTTTTCGCGCTGCAACTTCTGGCCGATATCCATCGCTTCGTCGAGGACCGCCATGTATTGGGCGCGACGGCCGCCAAGGGAGTCATAGGCGCCGCATTTGATCAGCGCCTCAACCACGCGCCGGTTGACCTTGCGCAGATCGACCCGCTCACAAAAGTCGGCAAGGCTGGTAAAGGGTTCGCTCTGGCGGACCTCAATCATCGATTCGAGCGCCGCAGCCCCCACCCCTTTGACGGCACCGAGCCCGAAGCGGATCGAGGTGTCGTGAACAGCAAAGGTGCGGCCGGAGGCGTTGATATCGGGCGGTAGCACCTCAATCCCCATGGCGCGGACCTCGACGATGTTCTTGATCACCTTGTCGGTGTTCTCCATGTCTTCGGTCAACAACGCCGCCATGAACTCCACCGGATAGTGGGCCTTGAGCCAGGCGGTCTGATAGGCGATGAGTGCGTAGGCGGCGGAGTGCGATTTGTTAAAGCCGTACTCGGCAAATTTGGCCATCAGATCGAAGACGCTCTCCGCCTTCTTCAGATCGACCTTGCACTGTTTGGCGCCGGCAAGGAAGATCTCCTTCTGTTTGGCCATCTCTTCCGGCTTCTTCTTGCCCATGATGCGGCGTAACAGGTCGGCACCACCGAGGCTGTAGCCACCGAGCACCTGGGCGATCTGCATGACCTGTTCCTGATAAACGATGACGCCATAGGTATCCTTGAGGATCGGCTCCAGCTGCGGAAAATCGTAGACAATCTTCTTTTTGCCATGTTTGCGCTGGATAAAATCATCGACCATCCCCGACCCGAGCGGACCCGGGCGGTAAAGGGCGCAGACAGCGATAATATCTTCGAAGCAGGACGGCTTGAGCTTGACCAGCAGCTCTTTCATCCCCCCCGACTCAAGCTGGAAGACGCCGGTGGTGTTGCCGGCCTGCAGCAGCTTGTACGCATCAGGATCGTCGTAGGGCAAGGTGGTGATATCGAGCTGCGGATCTTTATCGGCCCGGATCAACCGCACCGCATTGTCGATGACCGTCAGGTTTTTCAGGCCAAGAAAGTCGAACTTGACCAGACCGATCTTCTCGACATAACTCATGGCAAACTGGGTGACCTGGGCGCCCGATTTGGGGTCGGTATAAAGCGGCAGATACTCGGTCAACGGCTGCGGTGTCACAACAACACCGGCGGCATGGGTCGACGCGTGGCGGGTCAGCCCCTCCAGAGCAATGGCAATCGGCCACAGCGCCTTGACCTTGGGATCCTTCTCCACCAGCTCCCGAAGCTTCGGCTCCTGCTGCAACGCATCCTTGAGACTGATGCCGATGGTGCCCGGCACCAGCTTGGCCACCTTGTCGACGTCGCCATAAGGGATATTCAGCGCCCGGCCGACATCGCGAATCACCCCCTTGGCCAGCATGGTGCCAAAGGTGATGATCTGCGCGACATTCGCGGTGCCGTACTTGTTGCGAACGTATTCGATGACCTTCTCCCGGCCATAGATGCAGAAGTCGACGTCGATATCTGGCATCGAGATCCGTTCCGGATTCAGAAACCGCTCGAACAGCAAATGGTAGGGGAGAGGATCGATATCGGTGATGCGAATGGCGTAGCAGACCAGGCTGCCGGCCGCCGAGCCACGCCCGGGGCCGACCGGGATACCGTGATCCTTGGCCCAGTTGATAAAATCGGCAACGATGAGCAGATAACCGGGGAAACCCATCTGCGCGATACAGGTCAGTTCGGTTTCGAGGCGGTCGCGGTAGCGGATTTCGTCTTCCGCCGAAAAATCGGGACGCAGCTTCCGGATCACCACCAGACGCTCTTCGAGCCCGGCGCGGGACTGCTCACGCAACGCTTCATCAAGCGTCTGCTCGGCCGGTTTTTCGTATTGCGGAAAGTGATAGGTCTTGAAATCGAGTTCGAGGTTGCAGCGTTCGGCAATCTCCACCGTATTGCGCAGCGCCTCGGGGACATGGGCAAACAGCGCCGCCATCTCCTGCGGCGTCTTCATGTAAAATTCGTCGTTGTGAAACCGCATCCGCTCCTTGTCATCCATGGTCTTGCCGGTCTGGATGCAGAGCAGAACTTCGTGAGCGTAGGCGTTATCCCGGGTCAGATAGTGGCAATCGTTGGTCGCCACCAGCGGCAGACCGGCCTGACGGGCGATCTGGATCAGACCGTCGTTGGCAATCTTCTGTTCGGGGATAAAGTTTTCCTGCAGTTCGAGGTAGAAACGACCGTCATCGAACACTTGCGCCATCTCCTGACTGCGGCGCAGAGCATCATCGTAACGGTTCTGCAGCAGCAGCTGCGGAATCTCGCCACCGAGACAGGCGCTCATGGCGATGATCCCCTCGTTGAACTCGGACAGCAACTCCCAGTCGACGCGCGGACGATAATAGAACCCTTCGCGGTAGGCGGCGGAGACCAGACGGCACAGATTGCGGTAACCGGTGTGGTTCATCGCCAGAAACAGCAAATGGTTGGACGCCTCGCCGGAGACCCGCACCCCCGATTTGTCGTGACGCGAACCGGGCGCAACGTAAATTTCACAGCCGATGATCGGCTTCACCCCGACCTTGTTCGCTTCGAGAAAAAACTCGATGGCGCCGAACATGTTGCCATGATCAGTGACCGCAACCGCCGGCATATGCAAGTCGTGAGCGCGCTTGACCAGATCCGGGATCTTGATCGCGCCATCGAGCAGGCTGTACTGGCTGTGCAGGTGCAGGTGAACGAAATCGGCGTGTTTCATAAAGCCTTAGGTATCAGGTAAAAAAGGTTTCAGGTCTCAGGTCTCAGGCTTCAAACAAAAAGGTTTCAGGTTCAAAAAAGGTTTCAGGCTTCAGGTCTCAGGACTCAGGGTAAACATAGCGAGCCAGGTTTCAGGGATGTCGGGTCGGCGTCTTTCCTGACACCTGACACCTGACACCTGACACCTGACACCTGACACCTGAAACCTGACAACTTTTTCACCTGATACCTGACTCCTGATGCCTTCCGTTCACAACACCGGAATGCCAAAGTACTCGAGCATCCCGGTCAGTTTGATCAGCGGCAAACCGATGAGACTGGTGTAGTCATCGCCGGACATTTTCTCCATCAGGGCGATGCCCAGCCCTTCAATACGGAAGGAACCGGCGCAATCAAACGGACGCTCCCGGTCAACATAAGCGGCGATCTGTTTGGGATTCAGCTTGCGCAGGGTGACGGTAAAGGTGGAAAAATCAGTGATGGTTTCGCCACTGGCCGCGTCACAGACCGCGACCCCGGTGTAGAACGTGTGACTCTGGCCAACCATGGCGGTCAACTGGCGAATGGCATCGCTGCGACCACCCGGTTTACCAAGTATCCGTTGCCGGGGATCGACAAAAACCTGATCGGAACCGATGATGATCGCATCGGGATAATGGCGGATCAGACTCTCAGCCTTACGACTGGCAAGGTGTTTGACCAGCAACTCCGGAGCCACCCCCTGCTCAATCTTTTCGACATAGAGCGGGTCAGCAGTAAAGAACGACACACCGAGCTGATGCAGCAGCTCGCGCCGATAAGGGCTGGACGAAGCCAGAACCAGAGAACGCGACATGACAGGAAGATCCTTAACGAAGATAAAATGAGTCCCTGTTTTACCGCAGCCCCCGGCAAAATGCAACGACCGATCAACTCAGGCGCTGCCAAAATGGCGGGGTCTCGACGACCCCTGCCTGGCGGCTGTTGTGCCAGGGGTGCCAGACACTGGTTGTACCGACGTGAAGCCGGGCGGCAGCAAGGAGCGAGTCTTCCAGCGCGCTGCGATCGACAGCGGCGAGCAGTTGTGCCGCTTCGCCATCACGGGCCAAAAGATGAGGCAAATGGACGCGGCCGCAACCGGCCGGATCGATCTTGACCGACAGCTCAAAAACGCCATTGCCGCAGATGCCGCTCAAGGACGACTGCCAGCGCCCGCCCTGCCGCCGCCGCTCGACGCGACGGATATCAAAATAGAGGGTTTGACCGTATTTATCCTGCAGATCGAGCCAGACCATAAGGCACCTCCCTTGTTCGCTTTGGGTTCACGATCAAGGTAAGGGGCGGTCAGGACAGAATATGTCACACAGGATCAGGGGGCGCCGGAGTTTTGCTCAGGGTGCTGCGCAGACCGTGCAGAAACTGCTCACGCAAGGCTGCCGGCTGCAGCACCTCGACATCGGGTAGATAGGAGTAGAGCCAGGCAAGGATCTCCTTGTCGCCGCTGGCCTGCAGCGACAACAGCAACGAACCGTCCGCCTCCTCCCGCAGGGTCTGGCTCGGATGCCAGTGGCGTTCGCGGACCAGGTGGGCGACGGCGCTGCCGAACCGGACCGTCAACTCGTACCCCTCCCCTTCGATCAGGCCGAAAGCACTACCGGTCAGATCATCTGCCGTATAATCCTCCGGCACTTCGAAGCGCTCGCTGGTCAGTTCGACCTCATCGACACGATCGACCAGAAACAGGCGCAGGGCGCTGCGGTTGTGGGCATAACCGCCCAGATAAAGCGAGCTGTTGTAGAACAACAGGGTGTAAGGGTCGAACAGGTATTCGGTTGTTTCACGATGCGGCGGCGTGTAGGCCAGACGACAGCGATACTGGTGCAGGAGCGCCTTGCGCAAATCGACCAGCAGAGCTTTCTTCCCCTGGTAATCGCGCACCCCCTGAAAGCGGGGTGCTGCGGCCGATGCAATCCGCTCCAGATGGGCAACACTGCGTGGCGGCAGACTGGAGCGGATACGGCCGAAAATGGCGTCGAGATCGTCCTGGAACGGGGTTCCCTGTAAAAAAGCCAGCTGGCCGCGGCTCAAGTACAGGGTCATCAACTCTTCGAGAGAGAAAGTAATCGGTGGCAGCTTTTTGAATCCGGTGAGAAAACGATACAGGGTGCGCCCGTCTGACTCCTTGTCGCAGACCAGCGGATAGCCGGCATCACGGATCGCGTCGAGATCACGGTAGACCGTGCGCCGGGTGACCTGAGCCTCGTCGGCAATCTCATCGACCGTCGCCCCGTAGCGCGCTTCGAGGATGCGGATGACATCGTGCAACCGCGCCGCCTGGCTGTACTTCTTCGCCGGTTTTCCGGGGCGTCTAACGCTCACTGCCGTCCGGCTCCTGGTAGAAGGTGTACTTGTGCGACTTGCCCCGCACCTTGTCGGACGGGTATTTGCGGATGTTCTTTTCCATCTTGGCGATGACAGTTTTTGACAGATCGAGGCCAAGGTTGTTGGCCAACGACAGGGAGTAGATGACAATATCGGCCAACTCCTCGCCGATCGCAGCCAGATGGTCAGCGTCAAGGGCTTTCGACTGTTCGACAGTCAGCCACTGAAAATGCTCCATCAGTTCCGCCGCCTCGATGGCAATCGACATGGAGAGATTTTTCGGGGTATGAAACTGCTCCCAGTCCCGTTCGCGCACGAAACTGGCCATGCGATCCTTCAACTCCTGCAACGTGGTCCGGCTGTCGCCCATAAACCCTCCTCGGTGACATGGTCGTATCAACTTATACATCAAAACGAAAAACATTAAAAGCGACAGAGACCACCTGGCAGCACATCCAACAATTAATAAGCCTTCGTCATGATAAAGCAATAAACAGTCGCGAATTGCGGTTTGAATGTCATTAAAAAAGGGCCTGTCGCATGACAGGCCCTTTTTGGTATATGGGTCAGCAGTCAACCATTCATTCCCACTCGATGGTCGCCGGTGGTTTGCTCGATATATCATAGGTAACACGATTAACACCACGCACCTCGTTGATGATGCGGTTGGAAATCCGCGCCAGATCCTCGTAAGGCATCGGGTACCAACCGGCGGTCATGAAGTCTTTCGTCTCGACGGCGCGCAGGGCAACAACGTATTCGTAGGTGCGACCGTCGCCCATGACGCCGACACTCTTGACCGGCAGAAAGACAGCAAAGGCCTGGCTGATCTTGTCGTAATGACCACTGCTGTAGAGCTCCTCGATATAAATGGCGTCGGCCTGACGCAGAATATCGCAGTACTCCTTACTCACCGCGCCGAGGATGCGCACGCCCAGTCCCGGCCCCGGAAAGGGGTGACGCCAGACCATGCGGTGCGGCAGACCAAGTTCCTCACCGATGGCACGCACCTCATCCTTGAACAGTTCGCGCAGCGGTTCGAGCAGTTGCAGCTTCATGTAATCGGGCAGACCGCCGACATTATGATGGCTCTTGATGTTGTGCGCCTTGCCGGTCTTCGCCCCGGCCGACTCGATGACATCGGGGTAGATGGTCCCCTGGGCCAGCCAGTTGGCGTCGGTGAGCTTCTTCGACTCCGCTTCAAAGATATCGACAAACAGGCCACCGATGATCTTGCGTTTCTTCTCCGGATCGGCTTCACCGGCAAGCTTACCCAAAAAGAGCTCCTCGGCGTCGACACGGATAACCTTGACTCCGAGACTCTCGGCGAAGGTGGCCATGACCTGGTCCCCCTCACCGAGGCGCAGCAGGCCGTTGTCGACAAAGACACAGGTGAGCTGATCGCCGATGGCACGATGGATCAGGGCCGCCGCTACCGAAGAGTCGACACCACCGGAGAGACCGAGAATCACCTGATCGCTGCCGACCTGGGAGCGGATGCGCTCAATTGCATCGGCGATGATCTGCCCCGGAGTCCAGGTGCCGCTACAACCACAGATCTTGCGTACGAAGGTATCAATCAGCAGTTCACCGCGCGGCGTATGGTTGACTTCGGGGTGGAACTGAACGCCGTACTGGCGCTTGCTCAGGTTCTGGATCGCACAGACTGGCGCATTCGCCGTACCCGCCACCACTTCGAACCCGGTCGGTACCGCCTCAACATGGTCGCCATGGCTCATCCAGACCGGACTGTGCCCATCAATAAAAAAACTATCAAACAGCGGTCCGGGTCGGCCCTGTGCATGGAGATCGGCATGGCCGAACTCACGCTTGCCGGCCGGAACCACCGCACCACCAAAGTGCCGACTCATCAGCTGCATACCGTAGCAGATCCCCAGCACCGGCACCCCGAGCTCAAACAGCTCTTCGGCCACCGCCGGCGAACCGGCTTCGTAGACCGACTTTGGCCCACCGGAAAGAATGATGCCGTTCGGCGCAAAGGTTCGGATCGCCTCCAGACTCATATCGTAAGGATGCAGCTCGCAGTAGACATGCGCTTCACGCACCCGACGGGCAATGAGCTGGGTGTACTGGGAACCGAAGTCAAGGATGAGGATTTTTTCGCTGTGGATATCCATATTGTTTTCCGTGGGAGAGTTCAAGTGCATTGCATTTTTGAGATATCAGGATTCAGGTCTCAGGTTTCAGGAAACCCTTTTTGGCCGTCATGAGAGAGGTAAGCATCGCTGAAAGCTCCCGCGATTCTCGAACCCATAATTTCCCGATCTCGCGTGGGATATAGCCTATCTCCATGCCGATCAGGATCTGGGTTCGGAGCTCACCGCATGAACCCCGAGCATAAGAAAGGAAGTTCGTACACTCCTTCACTGAGCAACGCTCAAATCCTTCAGCGATGTTGCTCGGCACCGAGAGGCCTGCACGACTGATCTGATCGCGAAAACCAAAGTCTCGCAGATCCGCCAACGCTTTGTAGATGTCAGCGGAAAGACGAGCCGATCGCTTCCAAACATCAAGATCCTCAAAATTCATCGCCCCCCCCTGATACCTGATACCTGATACCTGATACCTGATACCTGATACCTGATACCTGATACCTGATACCTGATACCTGATACCTGATACCTACCGCGCTAAAAGCGCGGTCTAACCGATGCGCTCCACGCGGTAATTCGGCGCCTCGTGCGTGATCGATACATCATGCACATGCGATTCGCGCAGGCCGGCGTTGGTGATGCGCATGAAGCGGGCACTCTTTTGCAGTTCGGCGATGGTGCGGCAGCCGGTGTAGCCCATGCCGGAGCGCAGTCCACCGAGCAGTTGATGGATGTTGTCAGACAGCGGCCCACGATAGGGGACGCGCCCCTCAATCCCTTCCGGCACCAGCTTGACGTCGGATTCATCGCTCTGGAAGTAGCGGTCCTTGCTCCCCTGCTTCATGGCGCCGAGACTCCCCATGCCGCGGTAGGATTTGTAGGTTCGGCCCTGGAAGAGAATGGTCTCGCCGGGCGACTCTTCGGTGCCGGCAAACAGCGAACCGATCATGATGACATCGGCGCCGGCGGCGATGGCTTTTGGCAGTTCGCCGGAGTATTTAATCCCGCCGTCGGCGATGAGCGGGATGCCAGCCTTCTGGGTCACCCGGGCAACATCGGCAATGGCGGTGATCTGTGGCACGCCAACGCCGGCGACGATGCGGGTGGTACAGATCGAGCCGGGACCGATGCCAACCTTGACCCCATTGACGCCGGCCTTGATCAGCGCCTTGGCAGCATCGGCGGTGGCAATATTGCCAGCAATGAGCTGCAGGTCGGGGTATTGACGGCGCACCTTTGCGACAACATCAATCACCCCTTGCGAATGGCCATGCGCCGTATCGATAATCACGACATCGACGCTGGCCGCAACCAGAGCGGCAAGGCGTTCCTCGCAATCCGGACCGACACCGATGGCGGCGCCAACCCGCAGACGGCCGAGATCGTCCTTGCAGGCATTCGGGTACTTGCGCACTTTCTCGATATCTTTAATGGTGATCAGGCCGGTCAACCGGTAATCATCATCGACCACCAGTAACTTTTCAATCCGGTGCTTGTGCAGGTGAAATTTGGCCTCTTCGAGGGTCGTCCCCGGTGGCACGGTGACCAGATTCTCCTTGGTCATCACACTGGAGATCGGTTGGCCGAAGTTGGTCTCGAAGCGCAGGTCGCGGTTGGTCAGAATACCGACCAGTTTCCCTTTTTTGGTAATCGGGATACCGGAGATCCGGTATTTTTCCATGACTTGCAAGGCTTCAAAGATCTTCTGGTCGGGATCCATGGTGATCGGGTCGACAATCATGCCGCTCTCCGACTTCTTCACCTGATCGACTTCCAGTGCCTGCGCCTGCGCTGACATGTTTTTGTGAACGATGCCCAGTCCCCCCTCACGCGCCATGCCGATGGCGGTGCGCGCTTCGGTCACCGTATCCATGGCGGCGGAGAGCAGCGGGATTTTCAGACTGATACCGGTGGTCAACCGGGTGGTCAGATCGGCCTCTTTCGGAAGGATCATGGAATGGGCGGGGAGCAACAGAACATCGTCGAACGTCAGGCCTTCACGAATCTCCGGATCGAGCATGGGCTACTCCTTTTGCAACAGTTGGGACGGGGACAAGAAGGAAAATCAAAAAAAAGACATTCACCACGAAGGAGACGAAGGGCACGAAGAAAATCGATAAAGGGTTTAACGTCTTAAACTCTAAAAAGACCTGCTTCGTGTCCTTCATGCCCTTCATGGTAATAAGTTTTTAGCTTTTTTCACACTGCAATTGATAACAACCAAGAGCGGAAAATATTAATCGGCGACACTACAAGACGGCGGCAAGCAGCGTCAAGCAAAAACCGCACCCCGCGCGAGGTTGGCGGGGTGCGTCGGTCCGGTTCAGTTCGGAATAAACATATGCGGATCTTTGATACGTGCAAGCACCGCCACCAGCAGGCGAACCGTGGCATTGAGGTCACCCAGAGCCAGCACCTCGGACGGTGAATGCATGTAACGCAGCGGTACGCTGATCAACGCCGCCGCCACACCGCCACGGGCCAACTGGATAACATTGGCGTCGGTCCCCGTCGCCCGGTTGGCACCATCGATCTGGTAAGGGATCTTTTCGGCCTTGGCGGTTGCCACCAGCAGGTCAAACAGGACTGGATTGATATTGGCCCCACGGGCGATCACCGGGCCGCCGCCGAGTTTATGCTCGCCGATCTCCCGTTTGTCGATACCGGGGGAGTCGGAAGCAAACCCGACGTCGATGGCGATGCCGACGTGCGGATCGATACCATAAGCGCTGGTGGTGGCGCCGCGCAAGCCGATCTCTTCCTGCACTGTCGATACCCCGTAAAGCTCGACCGGTGATTTTCCGGCCCGCCGCACTTCCTGCAGCACCCGCGCCACGATCCAAGCCCCCATTTTGTCGTCGAACGCCCGCGAGACCACCCGATCGCCCTGCAAGCGTTCGAGACCGGCGGCAAAGGTCACCGGATCGCCGATAGAAATCAGTTCCTCGGCAGCGGCGCGGTCACTGGCCCCGATGTCGATGTACTGGTCCTTGAACTTGACCACGGTCTCACGCTCTTTGGCCTCCATCAGATGGATCGGCTTTTTGCCGACGACACCACGGATCGCGCCGGCAGCGCCATGCACGTTGACCCGATGGCCCGGTACCAGATGGGCATCGACACCACCGATCGGCGCAAAGTTGAGATAGCCCTGATCGTCAATGTACTTGACCATGAACCCGATCTCGTCACAGTGCCCGGCGAGCATGACCCGCGGTGCCCCTTTTTTGCCGGCATCGATACGGGCAATGAGATTACCCATGACATCGGTCTTCAGCTCATCAACGCACCCTTCCAGGTGACGACGCATAACGCGCTGGGCCGGTTGTTCAAAACCGGATGGGCTCGGTGCCTCGACCAGTTCTTTCAAAAAATCGTACGCTTTTTCGTCCATATTCTCCTCGATAAATTTCTAATCAGCCACCAAGTCACCAAGTCACCAAGTAAATACAAAGAAGCAGATACCGTGACAGGATGGGCTTGAAACACTATGGCTTAGGGTCTAGTTGTGCCTCTCCATTAAATCGCTTATCTTAGGTTTTCTTGGCGACTTGGTGCCTTGGTGCCTTGGTGGCAAAAAATTGTCCCGACTGTCCTTAACCGAGCCGCTTACGAATTAGCTCGGCGGCGTTGTTCTGCGCCTGGACAAATTCTGCCGGGGTCATCCCGGCACCAAGGGCGACTTGTTCCGCCATCTCCGGGCTGATCAAATCAGTGGGGGCATGAGCATCGTTGTTCACTACCAGCTTTGCTCCATGCTTTTGCGCCATACGGACCACATGACCATTGGTCAGACTGTGCCCTTTTCGCGTCGTCACCTCAAGCAGCACACCACATTTAGCGGCCAGGGCGGCATCGGCATCGCTGATCAACCCCGGATGCGCCAGAACATCGACACCGGCTTCAATCGCCGCGCGATTGGTGAAGGGCGCCACCGGTTCGACAATGGTTTCACCGTGGCCAATGACCAGACAGGCGCCGAGACGCCGCGCTTCGGTCACCGCTGCCGCAAAGCGCCCCGGGGGGACATGCGTCAATTCGATCCCGGGGAGAATGGTAATCCCATAGTCCTGAGTCAACTCTTTCGCCACCCGGACCAACCGCGGAATAATCAGATCAAGGTTCGACTGATCGCCATGGTCGGTGATACCGATGGCGGTGTAACCTTTGACCGCAGCGCGACGCGCCAACTCCGACGGAATCAATTCGCCATCGCTGAACAGGGTATGGGTATGCAGATCGATCATAAAACCTCCAGAGTGTTCGTTTAAATCGGGTTTACAGCGCCTTCGCTACGTATCCCCACCGGTAAAATGGGCCGCAAAAAACTGCAAAAGACGCCGTAATCCGGGGCGGTCATTCCGCCGCAGTGGTAAAACGCCACCAAGGGCACTCCGGTCACGACAACGTGCCACTGGCAGATGCATGGTCTTTGCAAAGTAGTTCTCAGCCTGCAGCAGGCTGTCGTTAGTGGCCAGAGAGAGGACTCCGAACAGCCGATGACAAAATGGACGCCACAGTGGCGCAGCAAAGGTTTCGGCCGGCAGGACAAACAGTCGCAGGTGAAAGGCATCGGCAATTTCCAGACGGCCGACATCACCCAAAGTCAAACGACCGGCGCCATGAAAAAAATCGCTCTCCGGTTCAAATTCATCAATCCCCTGCAGAGCCTGAATAAAAGCACTGACCTCAGCATCACTGGTTGCCAGCAGAATCAATTTAGCCGACAGCGACTCAGCCAGAGAGCTCCCTTCGCCAAGAGACTCTTTCACCGCGACAATCTCGGCTAAAGACAAAAAAGCGGCCTGATTAACGGTAGCGGCAGTCTGTGCCTGTTCGCGAACCAGCCCCTTTTCGAGCAAAGAGCGTAACACCTGCAACACTTCGTAATCACTATGGGAACTGGAATCGACAATATCCCCGACCCGCGGGCGTTCGCCCAGGCTCCGCAGCAGTTCCAGTGTCGCCGGGCGCAGCCCTTCCGGTAAACGATCGGCAGGTACAGCTAATTCGAGCAGAGCGTTTTGCGCCGGGAAGGTCGACATTTGCGCCCGCATCTCATCGTTCTGTCGCATCCCTTCCAGCAGCAACTGATCGGTGGTATTGCTGATCCGGGTCTCGGTTTGCGGCTGCCCCGGCGTGAAGCGGAACATCCCCTGCTCCCAGAGCAACAGGCGGAAAAAAGCCTTGAGCCCATTCACCTGCCCGACGCGTGCGTTGATCGGTTGACCGGAAGAGAGGTAGACATACCCTTTACGGTTGTGGTGCGCCAGAGCGAGAACACCGTCCTTTTGATTCATGGCGAAAACCTGAAGCAGATCCGGCAGACTGATCTGTCCCAGATCCCCCTCCACTTCGGTCCGCGCCTCGGCAAGTTCAGAATTTCGCCGGCGGGAGTTAAACAAGGTGCGAATCTCCCCCAGTAACTGCTCGGTATTAAAAGGACGCGTGATAAAGCGGTCAGTTGTCGCCCGGAAACCGCTGACATCCTCCCCTTCACTGCCGACAAAAAAGATTGCTGCCGGCTCGGTACGCCGGTTGGTACGCAATAACGCTGCCAGACGATCAGGGCCGAGTACCGGCAAGGCGGTATCGACCAGCAAAAGATCGGGGGCTTCACGCAACGCCACTTCGAGGGCCTTGGCGCCGTCATGACACTCTTCGACCCGGCAGCCGCGTTGACGCAGCGGCGCGACCAAAGACGCGAAGAGCGGACTGGCACTGGCCAGCAGGATGATCGGGGTGACCTGGACGTTTTTGCTCATCGTTTACACCTGCGCCCGCAATTGATACTGCTCCTGCAACCGGGCGATCATGTTTTCGACAAAATAGAAATCTGAAGTATGGAAACCGATCAAACCTTCGGCCGACGGCCGCGCGAACAGCGCATAGGCATAGTCTTCGTTAAGATAAAGTAAAAACGTCGTCTGCCGAAAGGCCGCATCATCAATGAAGATCGGCATTACCCGTTGCATTTGCCAATCGACCCGTTTGTTGCCTCCGAGCAGAAAGAACGACGTTGCCGTCTGCTCGATCTCCTGTAAAGGCCGCAAATTGGCGCGCAGCGCCTCGAAATCACTGCAGCCGCAGTAGATGACACCTCGCACCCGGGGCGACTCAGTCACCTCGCGACAAAACGCCCGCAGGATTTCAATCAGACGCGAATCGGGCATCAATGCATAGCAACTGCGCCCGGGGACAACAAAACGCTTCAGGGCCTCCGGCACACGCAGGCGGCCTTCGGCCAGGAGGGTGTCAGGCGGACCGAGAATCTTCTCCGCCACTGGCCAGAAGGGCATAAGCTGCAGGTCACTGCGATAAAATAGGCTGGTACGCAAACGCTCCATACGTCGGAGCGTGACCCTTTCGAGCGTCTCCAGGGTGGCGCCATCAACCGGAAAGGCTGCCGAGCGCATGTAAACATCGAAAGAGGCATCCTTGTGCATATCACCGATACGCAACTGACCGGAAAGCGCCTGCCGCAGGCGACGCTGCATGACCAGCGAACCCCAGTAGTCTGTCTCCGGCAACAGGATATAGAAACTGTCATCACTTTGCAGCGCCATGATATCGGCATCGCGCAGCACGCCATTGACCAGTTTGATCATCTGGGCCTGCACCGCTGCGATATCGCGATCATGAAACCGCCCCTTAAGCATGACATGGTTATCGACCACCAGTCGGACAAAAGACAGCTTGCGGTTGTAACGTCGCGCCTTGAACAGTTCGCGCTCGGCATAATCGCGAAAAAACGCCATATTATAAACGTCGCGGTCGGCGGAGCGCAAACTGCCCCGCTCCAGTTCGCGAACCCGCAGGATGTGTGACAAAGAACAGGCGGCAAAGTCGGCGACAAAATCAGCAATCCGCAGGTCACCCTGGCTGAATTTCTTGCGGCCGGTCGGAGTTTCGATGCGGACCATCGCCAGCACCCTCCCTTCATGACAGACCGGCAGCACCAAAACCCGCCCCTCCTGCAAGATCACCGCACGTCCGGCGTGCATCATCCGCTCGTCGCCACTGCCGGGGGTGATCAACTCCTCGCCGGGGCGCAGACGTCCGAGTCCGCGCCGGCAGCGATAGCGAAAATGCTCGCCACCGGTTTCGCCTAACCAGAGGATCCCCCCTTCTGCGACCAGAAGCTCCATCAAGGTGTCGAGGACCAGATCACCGAAACGATCAAGATCTTCGATCTGCAACAGAGCAAGGCAGCGGTTGTATTGAGAAAGCAGGGCGTGAAATTCGAGATTCTCCTCCAGCAGCTTTCGGTGTTCACGATTGACCGACTGCCGGAACAGACAGCGGTCAATTTGCAGCAGCAGCTCTTCAGCGTTGAGTGGCTTGAGCATGTAACCAAAAATGCCAAGCTTAACCGCCTGCACGGCGATGTTGACATCCTGCAATTCACAAACGGCGAGAATCTCCTGCTGAGGAGACTGCTTGCGGATGGCATCAACCAAGGCCGCCCCTTCGAGCCCCGGCAGGCGAATATCAGCGATCACCAGATCGTAGGACTGCGCCCCCAGTGCCGCCATACCGGCAGCAGGACCATCGGTCACCGTCAGCTCGTACCCTTGCTCTTCGAGCAGGTTACGATAGAAACGCTGATAAAACTTCTCACTATCGATGGCAAGGATGCGCCCCTTGGCCATGGTTTTCTCCCTGATTCAGTTCGTGGTTTGCAGGGTGCCGAGCTGCGAGTTACGATAGTTACGGGTAATTTTCACCGGCACGATGCGACCGACCAGCTCGGGTCCACCGCTAAAATTGACAATTCGGTTCCAGGTGCTGCGTCCAAACAGCTGGTCGCCCCCCTGCCGACTGATCCCTTCTGCCAGTACCGGCAGGATGCTGCCGGTATCGCCAGCCCAGATCTCGGAACTGATTGCCTGCTGCACCTGCAGCAGTCGGTCAAACCGTTCCTGCTTGACCGCAGCTGTCTGATCATCCTCCATCTGCGCAGCAGCCGTACCGGGCCGCGAGGAATAGAGAAAAGTAAAGGCGTCAGCATAACGAACGGTCTTGACCAGATCGAGGGTTGCCGCAAAATCGTCCTCGGTCTCGCCGGGAAAGCCGACAATAATATCGGTGGTGAAGCGGATATCGGGACAGACGGCACGCAGACGCTCGATCCGGTCAAGATAGTGTGCGCGCGAGTAACCACGATTCATCAGGCGCAGAATCCGGTCGGAACCGCACTGCACCGGCAGATGGATATGATGACTGAGCTTGTCGAGGCGGCCGAAGGTGTCGATCAGCACATCGGAAATATCCTTCGGGTGCGAGGTGGTGAAACGGATGCGCTCAATACCATCAACCGCCGCCACCGCCTCCAGCAGATCGGCAAATTTGCGGGCATCGGCCTCACCGGCCCCGTAAGAGTTGACATTTTGCCCGATCAGCGTCACTTCGCGCACGCCGCTGGCGGCCAGAGCCGTTACCTCGGCCAGCACGTCATCACTCGGACGGCTGATTTCCCGGCCACGTACATGCGGCACCACACAGTAGGAACAAAAATTATCGCACCCCTGCATGACCGTGACAAAGCGGGTTACGCCCGCACCGCCACTGCGCTGCGGAAAGAGCTGCAACCGGGTATCGCGATCGAGAAAACCGGTCTGATGGCAACGAACCCGATTGGTCTCCACTTCCTGGACCATCTCAGCCAGCTTGTGCACGTTATGGGTACCGAACACCAGATCGAGATAAGGAACTTTTGCCAGCAGCTTCTCCCCCTCCTGCTGGGCGACACAGCCACCGACGCCAATAATCAGATCGGGATTATTGTCCTTAATCGGCTTGAAACGACCGAGGTGACCATAAACCTTGCGCTCAGCCTTGTCGCGCACCGAACAGGTATTGAGCAGAACCAGATCGGCTTCATCCGGTTTTGCCGTCGGCTGATAACCGATGCCGGTCAACAGATCAACAATCCGTTCGGAATCGACCACATTCATCTGGCAGCCAAAGGTTTCAAGATAAAACTGTTTCGTCATGGATCCTCATTCACAGCTATTCATTCAATACGAGTACAAAGTTAAAAAAGCCTTTTCACTCCTCACTCCTCACTCCTCACTCCTCACTCCTCACTCCTCACTCCTCACTCCTCACTCCTCACTCCACACTCCTCAGCATCTGCTAAATGCCCGTTATCACGCAGCACCTGTTCGAGCAAGAGAGTCAAGCGGTGCGGCTGCTCAATACACGGCAGGAGCAGACGTCGCTCACCTTCCCTGCCGGAGCGAACCAGTACCGTTCCCAGTTCAGGGCCACTCAGACTCAAACGAAACCAGACCAGTTCCGACAACGACAGACTGGACCAGTGCTGGCGCAGCAAGCCGCGATGCACCAGTAACCGCTTATTGGTCATAGCATACCAGACCCGGTCCCATTCGATGCGGGCGGCGAACAAATGGCCGATGGTCAACCAAAGACCAATCACCACAATCAGCAGGGGGAAAAGACTGTAAAAAACGGTACCGGTCTCGACATCCAGACCATATCCGACCGCCAGCCAGGCCGCGGCCAAAAGCAGAATGGTCAAGCCAAACAGGCTGTGCCGCCAGTTACGAAAGGTGTAACAGCGCGGTGCCGGCCGGGCCTCCCAACACACAACCTCTCCGGACCGCAGCGGCAGTACCGGTCGGCTCACGGTTTGACCTCAAGGGTGGCCAGTTGCGACTGTGCGGCGCGACCAAAACCGTTCGGATCGGCCGCTATCACTGCCCGATAGAGAATAATTGCCGCCGCTATCTCGCCACGGGCAACCCGGGCCTCCGCCAGAAGGTAGCCGGTGCGCACCGTTGTCAACAGTTTGAGACTGCGTTGCAGGTGACTGACCGCGCGGTCAGGGTCGCCTTGCAGCAGGGCAATATAGCCGAGTCCGAGTTGCGAATAGTAATAATTGTTATCGACATGCAGGGCGCGGGTTAAATGTTGACGGGCGGCGACCAGAGCGTTTTGTTGCAGATAAGCCATGCCCAGACCGGTCAGCAATAACGACTCCTCCGCCCCCTGCCCCGCCGCTTGCAAATAAAGAGGCAGGGCCCGGTCGAGGGAGCCCGCCTTCTCGGTTAAACGAGCTTGTCGATACAATTGGTAACCGGGCTCCTGCGCATCAAGAGTTGCCCGGGCAGCGATAAACAGGAGCGGATCGACCGGCGCAACCGACTTGACGGCAAGAGACGATGCCATCTTTTGCGCCTCCGTCAGTCGCCGGGCGGAAAGCGGGTGACGAGTCAAGGTCCGGCCGGGGGCAGAATCAGGGCCCAACTGTTGCAGCAGTGCCTGAGGTCCAATCCCCGCGGCAGCTAAAAGTTTCAGCGCTGCAGCATCAGCCGCGATCTCCTCCTCATCATTGTGCCCTGCCGCGAGGACTCCCCCCGACACCACCGCGCCCCAACTGGCAACGGGAGAATCCTTGGCCGACGGGCTGTCAGAGGTGATGCGCAAAACGGCCTGCAAAGGGTGATGTTGCCGGGCGTGACCAATAGCGTGCGCCAGCAGACCGGCCAGTGCATCGGCATCAGCGACGGTTGCCAGCAATCCGTGACTGATGATAACCGTGCCATCAGGCAGGGCCATCAACTCGGGAGAGGCATCGTTAACCAGAACAATCTGCGGTGGTGGCTGCAGCAGCCGGGCCGCCGCCTGATCGAGAGCCGCCTGCAGGCCGGGATCGCTGCTTTGGCCACCGAGACGCTGCACCAGCGCCAGCCGGAGTTCAGCAGCGAACCGGGTGGCTTCAGCCGGCGAAACAGAGCTCAGCGGGCGCTTCAGCGCCGGGGTGCAACTGACCAGACACAACAACAGCAGGACTCCGGAACAGCGCAGAAAACTTTGCTCCATAAATCACTCTCTTCATCAACGGTATTGGTTAACGCGCCACGGTGCTTATATCCGGCAAACGACCGACACTCATATCCTACAACGGAAGCATTGTTGTAACTGTTCATACTAGCCGCTGCGCCAGCTTCCGACAAGGATGAATTGCCATGAGTTAAAAGAACTCCACGCTGCACTCCCTTGTTGCAAATTATGAACGATCCGCTTAGCATAGGGACATTTCGTGCGTGGCATCTTTACGGTGATTTTTTCTTGCAGGAGGACGGGTGAATTCGGAACTCAGTTCAAGAGAACAGACGATTCTGCTTCAAATCGCACGTCAGGCCATTGAGTCGGTCGTACGCCAGCAACCGGTCAGCCCGGAACCGAGGGAGGAAAAAGCCCTTAATGGCCGCCGGGGCTGCTTCGTCACCATCAAGCAGGAAGGTAAATTGCGCGGTTGCATCGGCAATTTTCAATCAGAACTCCCCCTGTTTAAAGAAGTTGCCGAAATGGCCGCGACATCTGCGAGCAAAGACCCCCGCTTCTACCCGTTGCAGGAAGAAGACCTCGCAACGATCAGTCTTGACATCTCGGTCCTCTCCCCGCTGGAAAAAATTGACGACATCAACCTCATTGAAGTCGGCAAACACGGGATTTACCTTGAAAAGGGCTACTATCGCGGCGTCCTGCTGCCGCAGGTGGCCTCCGAGCATAGCTGGGACCGTAAAACCTTTCTTAAGCAGACCTGCCTTAAAGCCGGACTGCCGACCGATGCCTGGCAGTCCGATGATACCGATATCTACATCTTCAATGCCCAGGTTTTCAGCGAAGAATAATTGACCAGGCACCCGGCAGAGGGTGCTTTTTTGCGGGACTCCCCGATCATGCGCAAAAGCATCGCCGCAACCCTGCTCAAACTTTTTGGCTGGCAGGTCTCCTTCTCCATCCCGCAGTGCAATAAATACATCCTGGTCGGGGCACCCCATACCAGCAATTGGGATTTCCCCCTTGGTTTACTGGCCATGTGGGGCGTCGGCCTGCACTTCAGCTGGGTCGGCAAACATACCCTGTTCAGAGCCCCTTTCGGCCCTCTCATGCGCAGCTTGGGCGGCATCCCGGTCGACCGGAGCGGCAGCACCGGCTTCGTAAAAAAAATAATCGAAATTTACAACAGCCGCGACCGGTTTGTTCTGGCCATCGCACCGGAGGGGACCCGGAGTCGAACCGACTACTGGAAAGCCGGCTTTTACCACATTGCCATCGCCGCCGGCGTCCCGATTGCCCTTGGCTATATCGACTACCCCCGCAAACGCATCGGCATTGACCGACTGTTTACACCAAGCGGTGACATTGAGGCCGACTTCTTACTTTTGCAGGAGTACTACCAGGACAAGATCGGCAAACATCCCGAGAATCAGGGCCCGGTCAGGATTCGTAGCGTTATCAACAAAACGACGCAGGATTAAGCCTTAACCGTCATGGTTCCACTGGCGAAAAGAATAGGACTGGCCAACGCATAACCGTTTATCCCGGCCCCACGCCCTCAAATCAAGGCATTGACTGGCCGGGAACCTTCAGCCTCCCCTTTCGCTACGCATCAGAGCAACAAACTCGGTAAAATTCGCCGTGGCAAGGGCCCTTGTCCGGACATCATTATCCTTGAAACTGACCGCGATATCGGCGAGAAGCTCGAGTTGGGAGCCATTATCCTGAATCGGGGTCAGCAATAAAAAGACCAGCTTGGCGGGGAGCCCGTCCGGAGCATCAAAATCGATCCCGGCGGCTGAAATACCGATCCCGACCAGCGGAACAGCAATCCCCTCAATCCGGGCATGCGGAACCGCAATTCCGTGACCGATACCGGTCGGCATCAGCCGTTCGCGGGCAAGAACAGCCAACCCGATCTGCTCCCCATCAAGTCCGGCGCAGGCCGACAGGGACGCGACAAGCTCCCTGATCACCTCAACGCGGTTTGTCCCGCGCAGCTTCGGCAGGAAAGCCCGTGAACGCAGAAACTGCGTAAAAGGCCGCGGACGGCGCAAGTGAAGAAGCCCCTGAATAATTGGGCCACTCGCCATCGACGTGAGCAGCGCCATCACCACCAGTGCAACAAAAAGTTCGGTTCCGATCAGCCCATAGCGCAGAGCAAGGAGGCTGAGGATAATCTCCATCGCCCCCCGCGCATTCATGGCAAAACCAAGCGCAAGAGCTTCCCGCTGCGGCATCCCTGCCCAG
>Ga0209231_1000470_pt1 | contig 22332 bp, 22 predicted proteins | sample Deesub45470m_DNA_FD_188086 | JGI IMG/M metagenome (GOLD analysis project Ga0209231, IMG submission 188086) | Deep subsurface microbial communities from North Pacific Ocean - 450_OLKR46/470m Metagenome (SPAdes) (version 2) | ecosystem: Environmental > Terrestrial > Deep subsurface > Unclassified ... | reverse complement strand
CACCAGGACGAAAACAACGAAACCTGCAGCGGAACCGGTAAAAACAGACGACACCATCGATCTACACCCTGTTCGTCGCAACGACCAGGTCGCACCGGCGGCACCGTCGGTGCGGCGCATGGCGCGGGAACTTGGCGTCGATATCGATCAGGTGACGGGGAGCGGCCCCGGCGGCCGGATCAGTGAAACCGATCTGCACAACTTTGTCCGCCAGACCCTGCAACAGATCGGCGCTGGCGGTGCGCTCCCGGCGACGTCCGGTCTGCACGCCCAGCGCCCGCTGCCGGACTTTACCCGCTTCGGTCCGGTCCGTCGCGAACCGTTGTCACGCATCCGTGAGCTGACCGCCGACAGCATGAGCTACGCCTGGGCGACTATCCCCATGGTCACCCAGTATGACAAGGCGAAAGTGACCGCAATCGAGGCGCACCGCCTGGCTGTCAACGCCCATAGCGACGCTGCGGTCAAGCTGACCATGACGGCGATTCTGGTCAAGATCTGCGCGGCGGCGCTGAAAATCTACCCCCGCTTCAACAGCAGCCTCGATCTCGCCAACCGGGAGTTGATCCTGCGCCAGTCGGTGCACATCGGCGTCGCCGTCGACACCCCGCAGGGGCTGCTGGTCCCGGTGCTGCGTGATGCCGATCACAAGGGGATCGAAACTCTGGCCGACGAGTTGAACGCCCTGGCCGAACAGGCCCGCGCGCGCAAACTCAAGCCGGACGAAATGGAAGGGGGGAGCTTTACCATCAGCAACCTCGGCGGCATCGGCGGTCAAGCCTTCACCCCGCTGGTCTATCCACCGCAGGTCGCCATCCTCGGCGTCTCCCGTGCCGAGCAGCAGCCGGTCTGGGATGGCCACACGTTTATCCCTGAGCTGGTCCTCCCTCTGGCCCTGACCTACGACCACCGGGTTATCGACGGCGCCGACGGCGCCCGCTTCCTGCGCTGGATCTGTGCGGCCATCGAAAACCCGCTGGAACTGGTGATGAAAGATTAAAGCCATGAACGTCGACAAATCGATCCCCAAAACGGCACAGCTGGTCGTTATCGGTGCCGGCCCCGGCGGCTATACCGCTGCCTTCCGGGCCGCCGAGCTCGGCCTTGATGTCACCCTGATCGACCCTGAGATCAACCCCGGCGGAGTCTGCGTCTACCGGGGTTGTATTCCATCGAAGGCTCTGCTGCACGTCGCCCGGCTGATCACCGACACCGCCGCGGCCAGCGCCATCGGCCTGAACTTTGCGCCGCCGGAAATCGATCTGCCGCAGGTACGGCAGTGGCGGGATGAGGTGATCAGCAAACTGACTGATGCTCTGGGAGCACGGGCCGACAAACTGAAGATTCGCAGAATACGCGGGAGTGCCCGGTTCAAGGATGCGCACACCCTGACCATCACTACCGGAGATGGTCAGGACGAACTAAGCTTCAAGCAGGCGATCATCGCTACCGGCTCGTGGCCGATCCGACTCCCCGGTACCGCTGCCGACAGCGCCCGCATCATCGATTCCAGCAAGGCCCTGGCCATTGATGATATCCCCAAAAGCCTGCTGGTCATCGGCGGTGGCTATATCGGCCTTGAGCTCGGCTCGGTCTACAGCGCACTGGGGAGTAAGGTCACCGTGGTAGAGATGACCGATGGACTGCTCCCCGGTTGCGATCGCGACCTGGTCTCGGTACTGAAACGGCGTCTGGATAACACCTTTACCGAGATCCTGCTCAGTACCCGGGTCGCGGGACTGAAGGAGACAAAGCGGCATGTTCAGGTAACTCTGGAGGGGAAGGATGGTCAGCAAAGCCAGCGACAGTTCGGCAAAGTGCTGGTCGCCATTGGCCGTAGCCCCAACAGCAACGAACTCGGACTGGAGACCACGGCGATCCGGCTCACCGACAAAGGGTTCATCGAGATCGATGGCCAGCAACGCAGCGCTGAGGCGCATATCTTCGCCATCGGTGACCTCGCCGGCGAACCGATGCTGGCTCACAAGGCTTATGCTGAAGCAACGGTCGCTGCCGAGGCGGCAGCCGGGCGCAGAGCGCTGTTCGACCCGCGAGCAATTCCAGCCGTGGTCTACACCGATCCGGAGATCGCCTGGTGCGGGCTGACCGAAACCGCCGCCCGTGAGCAGAAGATCGCCATCAAAACCGCCAAACTCCCCTGGCGCGGTAACGGCCGCGCCCTGAGTCTGGGCCGTGACGACGGCATGACCAAGCTGATTGTCGATGCAAAAAGCGAACGACTGCTCGGCGTGGCACTGGTCGGACCGGGAGCCGGCGAACTGATTGCCGAGGCAGTGCTGGCCCTGGAGATGGCGGCTGTTGCCGACGACCTGCGTCAAACGATCCACCCGCACCCGACCTTATCGGAAACGCTGGCAGATGCGGCAAGGATGCTGATTAAAACCTGAGAGACGATTCTGGCGACTGCGGAAAAAGCAAGCGCTTGGGGGGGGGGCCGCTCACCTCGCCGTCGCCTTGGTGAGGACGGTTAACTTTTGTCTTATGGTTGACAGCAAACTTCTTTCAGACAAAAAAAAGGCTGGCACCAATAAAGCGCCAGCCTCTTTCAATTCTAAGCGACGCCCGCTTTGGGCGTCGCAGTCCGTTCATTCAATCAGCCGAGGAAGACTTGACGGTTGCGCGCACGATTGGCGGCAATAGTCTGATCCAGCATCTCGCCACAGGCACAACACTTCCAGGCATCAAAAGAACGGACGAAATCGTAATACTTCTCCGCATACATTCTGCCACGACACTTAGGACATTTCATGACTGACTCCCTCGTTACAGGTTCTAATCACAGTTCTAATAGCTGTTGTCTCTATACTTCACGAGGTGTGCCAGAAACGTCTTTCATGTTTGTCAAGAGGAGGAATGAAAAATAAATTCAGTCTATTTTATCGCTAGTTACGGGTTGATAAAAAATTTCTGCAAGGCCAAAATATGACTGTTTCCGATACCTTGCACGCGTTTCACCCCTTCCAAAGTCCCAAAATCGCCAAACTTTTGACGGTTTTCTATGATCCGCTGGGCAATGCGTGGGCCGATTCCGGGCAGATACTGCCAATCGTCACGATTCATCTGGTCGGGATGTAACGGAATACCAAGAGCAACACGTTGCGCCGCTGGCATCCAGTCGATAAAAAACCCTTCTACGACAGTGCCTTGCAGTTGCAAATCGAGTCGGAGGCCGCTTTTTACGGGAGGGTGACGCCGCGCCTTCGTGACGCAATCCACGGTCAACGGCAGGCCCGCCAATTTAATGACATCCATAAGGCTCAGACCGTCACAAACTTGACAGACACTCTCTGCCTCAGGAAAACCACGACCAAGTTGCACCCACACTTTGCCAGACGACAAAACAAAAGCCGGAGCACCCGCATCGCGAGATTCCCGGCTTATGTATGAAAACAACAGCAATACAACCAGCAGCAACAGCAGTGAAGCAGCGCCTTTGGCGGAACTCACCCCTTTGCTCCCTCCTGATCGCGCAGCAGTTTGTACTGAAAGGCATCGACCAGCGCCTGATAGGAAGCGTCGATGATATTGTCGCTGACACCAACTGTCCCCCAGCGCCCGGCCTTATCGCCCGACTCAATGAGAACCCGGGTTACCGATGCCGTCCCCTGCCCGGCCGGCAGCACGCGTACTTTATAATCGAGCAGTTTCATTTCACGCAATTTCGGATAAAAACTTTCCAACGCCTTGCGCAAGGCGTTGTCGAGGGCATTGACCGGTCCGCTGCCTTCAGCGGCGGTATGCTCAATGCGCCCACCGACCTTGACCTTGACTGTGGCTTCGGCCAACGGCTTGTCATCCTCACCATTTTTCGAATCAATCACCCGGAAACCGACGACGGTAAAGAAGTGCCGCATGTTGCCGAGGGCACGGCGCATCAGCAGTTCAAACGAGGCTTCCGCCCCTTCGAACTGATACCCCTTATTCTCCATCTCCTTGATCTCTTCGAGGATCTCCAGAGTCAACGGGTCCTTGCTATCGATGTTGAGGTTAAACTCCTCAGCCTTGGCGAGGATATTGGCCCGGCCGGAGAGGTCAGAGATCAGAACCCGGGTGATATTGCCGACCAGCTCAGGACGCATGTGCTCGTAAGTTTCAGGGTGGCGCTGGATCGCCGAGACGTGGACGCCCCCCTTGTGAGCAAAGGCGGAGTTGCCGACATAGGGCTGGTGTTTGTTCGGCACCAGATTCGCCAGCTCATAAACATAGCGCGACAGGGGACGCAGGCGTTTCATCTGCGCATCGCTGATGCACTCCCGACCCATTTTCATTTTCAGTGCCGGGATGATCGAACAGAGATTCGCGTTACCACAGCGCTCACCGAAGCCGTTAAGAGTGCCCTGCACCTGAATAGCACCGTGCTCAACTGCAACCAACGAGTTACCAACCGCGCATTCGCTGTCGTTGTGGGCGTGAATCCCCAGCGGAACCGTGATCCTTTTTTTCAGCGCATCGATAATCCGCCCGATTTCAAACGGCAGAGTGCCGCCGTTGGTGTCGCACAGAACGATACAATCGGCCTTCGCCTCCTGCGCCGCCAGCAGAGTCTTGATGGCATAATCGGGGTTGGCCTTGTAGCCGTCGAAGAAATGCTCGGCGTCATAAATGACTTCGCCCACATTCTGCTTGAGAAAAGCCAGCGAATCGTAAATCAACTCGATGTTCTCTTCCAGCGAGATACGCAGGGCTTCGCGAACATGAAAATCCCAGGTCTTGCCAAAGATGGTGATGACATCGGGATCAGCCTGGATCAAGGTGCGGATGTTACTGTCTTTGTCCGGGGTCGTCTTCGCCCGCCGGGTCGAGCCAAAGGCTGCGATCTTGGCCTGCGACAACGTCTCCTTTTTAATCTCCTTGAAAAAAGCGATGTCTTTTGGATTGGAACCGGGCCAGCCCCCCTCGATGTAATGCACCCCAATCTGGTCGAGCTCAAGGGCAATACGCACCTTGTCCGCGACCTGGAAAGAGATATCCTCCGACTGCGTACCATCGCGCAGCGTCGTATCGTACAGTTTCACCAGAGTGTTGCGCTGACCCATGATCTCTCCTCTATGACCGGCGGACGCCGCCGCGTTGAAAAACAGCGGCGACGTCCCCGGCAGGCATCATCAGCAAAAAACTAAAAATCCAATCTACTCGGGCTTGATCTGCTTGCGATCAAGACCGAAAGCCTCGTGCAGAACCCGAATCGCCAATTCGGTGTATTTGGCATCGATGACACAGGAGACCTTGATCTCGCTGGTTGAAATCATCTGAATGTTAATCCCCTCTTTCGACAGGGTCGAGAACATCTTGCTGGCGATGCCTGAATGCGAGCGCATGCCGACGCCGATGATCGATACCTTGGCGATATTCTCGTCACTGATGACCTTGCCGGCCTCCATCGCCTTGGCGGTCTCGTTAACAATCTTCAGCGCCTTTTTGAAATCGCCCTTCGGCACGGTGAAGGTCATGTCGGTGAAGCCTTCGTGCGACAGGTTCTGGATAATCATGTCGACGGAGATGTTCGCTTCGGACAGGGGCAAGAAGAGTTTGGACGCGATGCCCGGCTTGTCCGGCACCCGCACCACGGAGATTTTTGCTTCATCTTTGTTGAAACTGATTCCTGAAACCAGAACGGTCTCCATATCGGCATCCTCCTTCGTCACCAGTGTGCCCGAATTGTCATTGAAACTGGAACGGACGTGGACCACCACGCCGTATTTTTTGGCGAACTCAACACTGCGGATCTGCAGCACCTTTGAGCCGAGCGAAGCCATTTCGAGCATTTCGTCGTAGGAGATTTTCTCCATCTTCGACGCCTCGGGGACAATGCGCGGATCAGTGGTATAGATACCATCAACATCGGTGTAGATCTCGCAAACATCTGCCTTCAATGCCGCTGCCACCGCCACCGCCGAGGTATCGGAACCGCCACGACCCAGAGTGGTAATGTTCCCCTGGCGGTCAATCCCCTGGAATCCGGCTACGACAACAATGGTGCGCTGTTTAAGATCGGCGCGGATGTTCTTGTCACCGATCTCCTCGATGCGCGCCTTGGCGCAGGAGCTGTCGGTGATGATCGGAATCTGGAAGCCGCAATAGCTCTTCGCCTTGTAGCCCATCGACTCCAGGGTGATGGCCAGAAGCGCAATCGACACCTGCTCGCCGGTGGAGACCAGCACGTCGTATTCACGCTCGTTCGGCAGCTCGCAGATCTCGTTGGAGAGGGCGACGAGCTTGTTGGTCTCCCCGGACATGGCCGAGACGACGACGATGACATCGTTCCCTTCGTCGAAGGTCTTGGCGACCCTCTGGGCAACGTTGCGGATGCGCTCGATGGTCCCCATCGAGGTTCCGCCGTATTTTTGCACAACCAGGGCCATAAGCTTAACTTCCTCCTTTGGTTCGAAAAGCGGCCGGTAGGGGTCGCGGATTAGTGATTAAGCGCCAGGGGCCGTGCGTCGCCGCCCGGCCTTGTGGACAGCCAGGCCGTCTACATCTTCGGCCGCCTCCATGATAATCTCCGACAGCGTCGGATGGGCATGAATCACGTGCGCCACCTGCGCTGCGGTCAGTCCGTGTTGCAGGGCAAGAGCCAGCTCGGCGATCATGGTCGAAGCCCCTTCACCGACAATAGAAGCGCCAAGCAGTCGGCCGCCATCTTTTGCCGCCACGATCTTGACCTGGCCGCGTGGCTCGCCATCACAAAGCGCCTTACCCGATGCGGCAAAGGCGAATCGACCAACGGCGGTGGCAATCCCCTGCCCCTTGCAGTCGTCTTCGGACAAGCCGACCTGAGCAATCTCCGGCAGGGTAAAGACTGCACTCGGCACCACCTGCCCCGAATAGGCACGATTGCCACCCAGCGCATTGTCGACCGCGACTCCGGCCTGGGCCGAAGCGACATGGGCCAACTGAACGCCACCAGTGACGTCGCCAATGGCGAAGATCGTCGGCACCTTGGTCCGCATATGATCATCGACCATAATGGCGCCATTGACGGTTTCGATGCCGACCGCGTCGAGATTGAGTGCCGCCGAGTTCGGAACCCGGCCAACAGCAACCAGCACCTTATCGAACAGCTCAACCCGGCCAGCGAAATGAGCTTCGACACCACCGCTCGCCTGCACGGCAAGGGATTCCACCGCAACGCCGGTCAGCAGCTCAGCACCGTTTTCGGTCATCGCTTTTTCGACCTCGCGTACAATCTGCTTGTCACTGCCGGCGAGAATACGCGGCAACTGCTCCACCACCGTCACGTTGCTGCCGAGGGCGGCAAAGATCGAAGCAAATTCACAGCCGATATAACCACCGCCAATCACCAGCAGGCGGGCGGGGAGATCCTTTATAGCCAGAATTTCAGTGCTGGTCAAAATATTTTTACCGTCGCCGGCCAGAGCCTTCGGCCGTGCCGAGCGCGAACCGGTCGCAACGATGATATTGCGCGCCGCCACCCGGCCAACTACGCCCTTGCACTGAAAACGGATCCGGTTGACCGCATCGAAGGCCGCCGTGCCGAAAAAGACATCGACACCGGCATTTTTCAGCAGTTGGGCAATGCCGCCGACCAACTGGTCAACGATACCATCCTTACGCGCCACCGCCTGAGCGTAATCGAAGCTGACCCCTTCCAGGGTAAAACCATGCGCTGCGGCCTGATGGAACTGCTCCTGCAACCGCGCGGTCGCATAAAGCGCCTTGGTCGGGATACAGCCCCGGTTCAGACAGGTGCCGCCGAGTTTGTCGGCTTCAAACAGGCAGACACTCGCCCCCTGCTGCGCCGCGCGCAGAGCCGCAACGTAACCGCCAGGACCGCCACCGATGACGGCGACATCGTACTCCTTCGCACTCATCCCTGCTCCTTTTCCGCCAGCAGCTGCGCCAGCAAAGTAGCACCGCCGCTGCCGAGTGACGTCAGTTCCAGTCGACGCTCGCACTTATCTGCGCCGTAGGCAAAACGGATCTGCACCCCGTCCATGGCCGCCGGTTCGAGCAATCCCGGCCACTCCACAGCCTTGACTCCCGGCCCGGAGAAGATCTCATCGAAACCAAGCTCATCCAGTTCGTCGGCATCCGCCAGGCGATACAGGTCAAAATGATAAAGCGCATAGCGCCCATGGTACTGATTCATCAAAGCGTAAGTCGGGCTGGTCACCGGTTCGGCTTTATCCACCCCGAGTCCGGCAGCAAGGCCCTGCACAAAGCAGGTTTTGCCACTGCCGAGATCCCCGGTCAACAACAACACCAGGCCGTCCGGGCACAAAGCGCCCAGACGACAGGCAAAATCCTGGGTTGCCTGCGGACTGTGACTGACAAAGTGCAGCAGGCTCAAGTTCAGTTGCCCATGCTGCGGATAATATCGAGACGAGCGACCACACCGACCAGCTTTTCGCCATCGAGCACCGGCACCATATGCGCCTTCTTTTCGCTCATCAACGCGGCAACCTCGCTGACCGGTGTTGCCGGCGAACAGGTGACCAGTTCGCTGCAAAAAATTTCATCAACCGTGCGTGCGGCCATGCGCTTGACGTCATCCTTGAACGTCTGCTCACTCTCCAGATAGAAGACCCAGTCGAAGATCGACACCACCGTCGGGATATGCAGCGGCTTATCGCGTTCGATCAGATCGTTCTGGCTGACGATGCCGACCAACTTACCGGCGTCATCAACCACCGGCAAAGCATTGTAGCGGGTCTCTTCAAACAAACGGGCCAGAGTCTCGATGCTGGTTCCAAGCGGAACCGTCCGCACCGCGGTGGTCATGATATCTTTTGCCGTCAACATAATGATTTATCTCCTTAAAAGCGAATGGGGCTACTCGATTTCACCTTGCAGCAGCACCCGTCGCGCAGTGGGCAACGCCCGTAAAAGATCGCTGGCGAGCATTCCGGCATCACCGATGGTGTCGAGAAGACCGTCAGCGGCATAACCGTGCCAGAAGACACCGAGAACCGCGGCGGAGACCGGATCGAGCCCCTGAGCGAGAAGACCGCCGATCAAACCGGCCAGAACATCACCGGTACCACCCGTGGCCAGAGCCGGGTTTCCGCTGCCATTCAGATAGAGTGTACCATCTGGGGCGGCGATCACCGTCTGCACCCCTTTAAGGACCAGAACCACACCGTGCTCAACCGCAAATTGTCGCGCAATGCCGAGACGATCGGCCATAACGGTCGCTACCGGCAGATTCAGCAGTCGCGCCATTTCGCCCGGATGCGGAGTAAGGACTGCCGGCACCGCACGATGGCGGAACAGTTTGCCGTTACTGGCGAGGACATTGAGACCATCGGCATCCAGGACCAACGGCAGATCGGTTGCCGCCAGCAGGCCACGAATCAGGGCACTGACCGGAGTCCCTGTCCCCAGTCCGGGGCCGACACAAAGGGCCTGTTTCCCTTCACAATGCAGGGTCAACTCAGGCAACGCTTCACCGGTCAACTCCCCCCCGGCGTCAGGAAGCGGTGCCGTCATCACCTCAGTCAGTTTGACTTCGAAAATAACGTTAAGAGAAGCCGGGCAAGCCAGAGTCACCAACCCGGCACCGCTGCGCAGTCCGGCTTCAGCGGCGAGGATTCCGGCACCAGTCTTGCCCGTGGAGCCGGCGACGACCAGCAGGTGGCCAAAGATCCCTTTGTGTCCGTCCAGCGGTCGTTCGGGGAATAGTTCGGTGGCGGCCTCTACATCGATGTAGTGATGACAACCGGCATGCTGAAAAGAGAGTGCCTGCGGAATGCCGATATCGATAACGGACAAATCGCCAACATAATCAGCCGCCGGAGCGACAACATGCCCGACTTTGGCCGATTCGAAACTGACGGTCAGCTCTGCCTGGATGGCAGGGCCGGAAACAGCACCACTGCTGGCATCGATACCTGATGGCAGATCGACGGCGAGGACCGGCACGCCAAGAGCATTGATCCAGTCGATGACTTCGGCATAAAGGCCGCTGACGGTGCCGGAAAAACCGGTGCCAAGCAGGGCATCGACCACCAGAACCGGCGTCGGCAATTCAGCGATGGAGGCCAAAAGAGCGGCACCGTCGCTAACCGGATGCAGATCGGCACCGGAACGTTGCAACAGATCGAGATAAAGCCGGGCATCACCGGCGACGTCCTCCGGATCGGCCAGGAGCAAGACCGAAACATCCCAGCCCCGGTTCTGCAGATGGCGGGCGGCAACGAAACCATCACCACCATTATTCCCTTTGCCGGCGGCAATCAGCAGCGGTCCAGGCCAGAGATCGGCAAAAGCCTCCTCCAACTGATCAGCGACACCCCGACCGGCATTCTCCATCAGGACGGCACCGGGCAGACCCCACTGCTCAATCGCCTCACGATCAAGGGCGCGCATCTCTATCGCGGTCAGCAATCTCATGCTTCCTCCAGAATAACTGTCGCGGTGGCGTAATCGCCCTCATGGCTGTAGGACAGGTGCAGAGCAGTCAGCCGGCGCTCCAGAAAAATCTCGGCAGCACGACCCAAAAGATGCAGCGATGGCTTGCCAAGGGGATCCCGCACCACCTCCATATCCTGCCAGGCCAGACCGTCACGCAGCCCCAGACCAAGCGCTTTGAGAAACGCCTCCTTGGCCGCGAAGCGTGCAGCAAGATGGGCCGCCGCGCTCTTTTTAGGCAAAGCATAGTCGCGCTCACCGGCGGTGAACAGGCGTTCGAGTAACGCCGTATTCCCGGCATCAATAAACGTCTGAAAACGGCTGATCCGGACCAGATCGGTGCCGAGACCGGCAATGGCCATGGTCAGCCCCCGCGGACCAGAGCAGCCATTTCACGCACGGCGCGCTCCATGCCGACCAGAACGGCGCGCGAAATGATGCTGTGACCGATGTTGTACTCCTCAATGCCGCCCAGAGCGACGACCGGGCGGATATTCTGATAATTGAGTCCGTGCCCGGCATTGACACCGAGTCCGAGTTTACGCCCGGCCTTGATCGCCGTCTCAATTTTAACCAGTTCACTCTTGCGCAGCTCAGCGGTGCGCGCCTCGCAGTAGGCACCGGTATGGATTTCGATATAGTCGGCTCCGACCCGGTGCGCCATCTTGATCTGGTCGATATCAGGATCGACAAACAGACTGACGGTCATCCCCCCCTGCCGCAGCAGATCAACCTGTTTCCGCACCAGATGTCGGTGCAGACTGACATCCAGCCCCCCTTCAGTGGTCAACTCTTCACGTTTTTCCGGCACCAGAGTCACATAATCGGGCAGCACCTTGAGAGCGACACTGACCATGTCGTCGGTCGGGGCCATCTCCAGATTGAGCCGGGTTTTGACCGTACGCCGCAAAATCTCGACATCGCGGGGCTGAATATGGCGACGATCTTCGCGCAGGTGGACGGTGATGCCATCGGCACCGCCGAGTTCGGCCAGCACCGCCGCCGCCACCGGATCGGGTTCCTTACCGCCGCGAGCCTGACGGATGGTGGCGACATGATCGATGTTGACTCCGAGTTTTGCGATACTCACTTAACCCTCCCGTCCGGCGCCGAGCTGCTTTTCGACCACTGCGGCGATTTGCTGTGCCTGCTCCCTGATCCGCGTCTCATCTTCGCCTTCGAGCATGATGCGCAGCAGCGCCTCGGTACCGGAGTAGCGCACCAGCACCCGGCCATTACCGTTAAGATCGGCTTCAACACTGCGAATAACCTGTTGCACGGCAGGAAGCTGATCAAGGGGGACCCGTTTGGCCACCCGGACATTGAGCAGCACCTGCGGCAGCGTCTGCATCACGGCAGCGAGTTCGGACAGGCGCCGGCCGGTGCGGCGGATAATTGCCAACACCTGCAGGGCCGAAACCATGCCGTCACCCGTCGTATTGTGATCGAGGAAGATCATGTGCCCGGACTGCTCACCGCCGAGGTTATAGCCCCCTTTACGCATCGCTTCGACCACATAGCGGTCGCCGACATCAGTTTTGATCACTTGACCACCGGCTTTGCGAATGGCGATATCGAGTCCCATATTGCTCATCACCGTCGCCACCAGAGTCTTGTTGGCCAGAGTCCCGTTCTGCAACATCTCGACCCCGCAGATAGCCATGATCTGGTCACCATCAACCGCATCGCCATGCTCATCGACGAAGATCACCCGGTCAGCATCACCATCAAGAGCAATGCCGAGGTCAGCACCATGTTCACGCACCGCCGCCGCCATCACTTCCGGGTGTTGGGAGCCGCAGCCGGCATTGATGTTGGTCCCGTCCGGATTGACTCCGAGACGGATCACCTGGGCACCGAGCTCTTCGAGCACGGTCGGGGCCACCTTGTAGGCAGCACCGTTGGCGCAATCGAGCACAATCTTCATACCGTTAAGATCAAGCTCACGGGGAAAGGCGTGCTTGAGAAAGACAATATAACGCCCCTTGGCATCATCAATCCGGTAAGCTTTGCCGACATCACCGGCCACCGGCCGCAGGGCATCGACCCGGCTGGAACCGATCAGCGCTTCCATCTCCATCTCCATGGCGTCGGGGAGCTTGAAGCCGTCACGGGAGAAGAACTTGATGCCGTTGTCCTGATAATCGTTGTGTGAGGCCGAGATCACCACCCCGGCGTCAGCCCGCATGGAGGTGGTGAGAAAGGCGATCCCCGGCGTCGGCATCGGCCCGACCAGATAGGCGTCAACCCCCATGGAGCAGATGCCGGCCACCAGAGCGCTCTCAAGCATGTAGCCGGAGAGACGGGTATCCTTACCGATAATGATGCGATGCCGGCGCTCGCCGTCCTTGAACAGATAGGCTGCCGCCCGACCCAGTTGCAACGCCATTTCTGTTGTCATCGGGTGGATATTGGCCACCCCGCGCACGCCATCGGTGCCGAAAAGCTTCTTTTTCATTTCTTCCCTTTATTGGCTTTTTTCACCGGTGCAATTTCCACCCGCACGTCGGCCGCCTTGTCATCTTTCAGTTGCGAATATTTGCCGATGTAATCCAGCGGCACAATCTGGCTGAAGCTCTCCCGCACTTCGGTGAGATCAATCACCTCGGTCGGAATCTCATTGACGCTCTTCAATTCACTTTCAGCGCCGGAGACCACCACCCGTGCCGGTGTTGATTTCATCGACACGACATAAAAACCCTCTGGCGGATCCCCGGATAATGTCACCCGCACTGGCACCTTCTTGTTGCGCAGCCGTTCCAGGCGCACATCGATAACGGCCGGAGCCATGCGCGTGACCTTCAGGGTGCGCGGCAGGCGGAAACGCTCGTCCAGCCGTTTAAATGAGGTAATCCCCGGTGGTAATTCTTTAAGATCGAGGGTCAGTCCAAGTGCGTTGGACTGAAGATTCATCAGCACGGTACGCGGACCGCTAATCCGCACATCAACCAGACGCGGCACCTCATTACTGACCACCATCCCCTCGGGGACGCCCTGCAGCTCCAGCGGCACGGCGAACCCCTTCTCCAGATTCTGCTCACCCATGACAAAAAACCATAACACCAGGGCAAAAGCGATGGAGAGCAGTTTCAATAACCAGTTTTCAGTCAATGTCAGGTTCATACCCCTACCGTTTCTTCGTCGCCTTCTGGCGCGGTTCAAGCAGACGCGTCAGAACACGCTTGAGTGTCGGCGTATCGAGATCGCGGGTCAAACGTCCGCCGACCACCACCGAAACCTTGCCGGTCTCCTCGGAAACCACAACCGCAACGGCATCAACCAGCTCGGTCAGGCCGATAGCCGCCCGGTGCCGGGTCCCCAGCTTGCGACTGACGGTGACATCCTGAGTCAAGGGCAAAAAGCAACCGGCCCGCTTCAGACGCCCGTCCTGTACCACCAGAGCGCCATCATGAATCGGCGAGGTATTAAGGAAAATCGAATGGATCAGTTCACTCGACACCTTGGCGTCGATCTCGACCCCCACTTCGAGAAAATCGTTGATACCGGTCTCGCGTTCAACAACGATTAAAGCACCGATGCGCCGGGTGGCCAGAACACTGGCAACCTTGGTCAGCTCCTCGATGACGGCCGAATCTTCACGGTAGGAAAGATCGGCAAAAAACGGGTTGCGCCCGACATGAATCAGGGCCCGGCGGATATCGGCCTGAAAGATAACAACGATGACCAGAATGATTGAAGAGAGGAAGTTGTCGAGGACCCAGTGCAGCGTGTAAAGGCCACCGACCTGAGCCGCAACATAGACCAGCAGAACCACTGCCAGACCGAGCAGCATCTGCACCGCCCGGGTGCCTTTGATCAACAGGAAGATACGATAAATGATAAATGCGACCAGCCCGATATCGAGCAGATCGAGCACCCAGCGAAAGTCTTTAAACATCCCGGTCAGTTCAGCCATTTATCCAGCCCCTCAAAGACCATGCGTGACACAAAGATTCGAATCAATCGGCAATCACGTAAACCGTATAACAAATAATGACAAAAGCCTCTCACCACGAAGGACACGAAGAACATGAAGTTAAAAACAAAAGCTTTGAGGTTAAAACCAAACGCTCTCTTAGATTTGCTTCGTGTTCTTCGTGTCCTTCGTGGTGAACAGCCTTTTAGTCTGTCCCGATGCCATGCAACACCGCCCAGGCCATCAGCGCGGTCTCCCGCGCGGCGCGCACATCGTGGACTCGAAACAGCCGCGCCCCGGCGGCAACGCCAAGGGCCACGGTTGCCAGTGTCCCGTACAGACGCTCCCCCGGCTGCACCTGTTGCAGCACTTTACCGATAAAACTCTTGCGCGAGGTCCCCAGCAGGACCGGCCGGCCAAGCACCTGCAGTTCACCCAGACGGCGCAACAGCTCCAGATTCCCCTGCACGCTCTTGCCAAAACCGATACCAGGGTCGACAGCTATCTTCTCCGGCGGAATCCCGGCAGCCGCTGCCTGCGCCAGAGCTGCACGCAAGACGGCGATGACTTCAGCCATCATGTCATCGTAAACCGTCTGCTGCTGCATCTGGTCAGGCCGACCAGGCGTATGCATCAAAAACAGGCCGGCGCCACTTTTAGCTACCACCGCGGCCATCTGCGGATCGAAGGAGAGTCCGCTGATATCGTTGACAAACTCGGCACCGGCGGCAACCGCCGCCCGGGCGACGGCACTTTTACTGGTATCGACCGAGATCGGCAGATCAAAACGGGCCCGAACCGCCTCGATCACCGGCAGCACCCGCTCCAACTCCAGCGCTTCGGGGACCGCGGCCGCACCGGGACGGGTACTCTCGCCGCCGATATCGATCAGGTCCGCCCCCTCGAGCACCATCTGCTCAACCCGGATCAGGGCGGCATCAAGATTCAGATGTTGACCGCCATCCGAAAAGGAGTCGGGGGTGACATTGAGCACCGCCATAATCTGCGGACGAGACAAATCAAGACGCACCGTGCGGCCCAACAACAAGGGAGGCACCTCGCCTCCCCTGTTGGATGAACCGGTGCCGGGCATCAGCCCTCGACCGAATCTGACTGATCGAGACAAGCGCCGGAACCCGGAGCCACTGTGCTGGCAGATGCCGTTGTTTCCGTTTCCGCCGGTGGCGCATCGGGCCCAAAGACCAGGACGCGAAGTTCCTCGCCGTCCATGTTCTCCCGCTCCAGCAGTGCCTCGGAGACCCGGATCAGGGCTTCGCGATTCTCCAGCAGAATCTTCTGGGTCCGCTCATAATTTTCGGTGACGATGCGCCGGATCTCACTATCGATATCCTGTGCGGTCGCTTCACTGTAGTTTTTGACATGGCCGAAATCGCGGCCAAGGAACACTTCGCCCCCTTCCTTCTCACCGAAGGTCAATGGGCCAAGCTTTTTACTCATCCCCCATTCGCAAATCATCTTCCGGGCGATAGCGGTGGCCCGCTCCAGGTCGTTGGAGGCACCGCTGGTAATCGACTCAAAGGTGATCTCCTCGGCGATACGACCGGCGAGCAGGGTACAGATGCGGGTGTAAAGCCCGTTTTCGGTTTCGTTGTATTTATCCTCTTTCGGCAGGTACATGGTGACACCCATCGCCCGACCGCGCGGGATAATGGAGATCTTGTGCACCGGGTCAGCGCCGGGAAGAAAGAGCGCGACCAGGGCATGGCCGGCCTCGTGATAAGCGGTCACCTTCTTCTCTTCTTCGGTAATGACCAAAGAGCGCCGCTCAACCCCCATCAGCACCTTGTCTTTTGCCGCCTCAACATCACTCATGCTGACCGCACTCTTGTCAGCGCGAGCCGCCAGCAAAGCCGCTTCGTTGATCAGATTTTCCAGATCAGCACCGGAAAAACCGGGCGTCCCCTTGGCGACAATTTCCAGCTGAACATTCTCTTCCATCGGGACTTTGCGCGAATGAACCTGCAGAATTTTCAGGCGGCCCTTGACATCAGGGCGCGGCACCATCACCTGGCGGTCGAATCGACCCGGACGCAGCAAGGCCGGATCGAGGACGTCGGGGCGGTTGGTGGCGGCGATGAGGATAACCCCCTCGTTCGATTCGAAACCGTCCATCTCAACCAGCAACTGGTTCAAGGTCTGCTCACGCTCGTCGTGACCGCCGCCCATGCCGGCGCCACGATGGCGACCGACGGCATCAATCTCGTCGATAAAGATGATACAGGGGGCATTCTTTTTCCCCTGCTCAAACAGATCGCGAACCCGGCTGGCGCCGACCCCGACAAACATCTCGACAAAGTCGGAACCGGAGATGGAGAAAAACGGCACCCCGGCTTCGCCGGCAATGGCGCGGCCAAGCAGGGTTTTACCGGTGCCCGGCGGTCCCATCAGCAACACCCCTTTCGGAATGCGCCCCCCAAGGCGGGTGAATTTTTTCGGATCCTTGAGAAAGGCAACAATCTCCTCAAGCTCATCCTTGGCTTCGTCAATCCCGGCGACATCACTGAAGGTGACCCGGGCATTGGTATCAGAGAGCAGCTTGGCGCGGCTTTTACCAAAGCTCATCGCTTTGCCGCCGCCGGACTGCATCTGGCGCATGAAAAAGATCCAGACCCCGATCAGCAGCAGAATCGGACCCCAGGAGACCAGCAGAGTGAACCAGAAGCTGCGGTCCTCTGAAGGCTTGGCATCGATCTCCACCCCCTTGGCGCGCAGATCGGAGATCAGGTTCGGATCATTCGGCGCATAGGTTTTAAACGGCTTATCGTCGGAGTAGAGCCCATCGATATTCGCACCGGACACAGTAATACTCTTGACGCGCCCGTCATCGACCGCAGCGAGAAAGGACGTGTAGCTGATCGGCTTCTGCTCCTGCCCCTGCTGAGTCATCATATTGAACAGCATGACCATCACCAGCAAGATGACGAGCCACAAGGCCAGATTTTTATAAAACTGGTTCACCTTACCCCCTGTTATCCTAGTTATGGGTCGGAAATTTTCGAATCGTTCGTAAATACGGCTAATTACCGCTGAAATCTAGCACAGAATCAGTGGTCAAACAAGCGTTCATCGCCGTCTTTTGGCGATTCTAACGACATTTTCAGCACCGGCGCGCCGGGTTGTGGCCAATCACCTTCGCAGCGGCGCAAGCCGGCAACCCAGAGCAGGCGTTTTCCGGAAAGAACCAGCGGAGTACGGCGGCGGGTTTCGCTGTCGATACGGGCATCGATAAAATAGTCCTTGAGGCGCTTGTGACCGGTCATCCCGGAGGGCTGAAACCGGTCGCCGGATCGGGGCGAACAGACCAGCAGCGGGAACGAAACGGTGTCGGCGTTAAAGCAGGCCACCGTGGCCTCCGGCGACGGCTCGGCCTGGGTAACCAGCTCCAGCCGCAACCGGGCGCCGGTCGGCAGCAGATAATCGCCGGGACCGGGAAGTTGCAACTGATACTCCGGCGATTCCGGGGCTGCGCTCGCAACCAGCAACCGGTCATAGCGGCGCCCCACCCAGAGACCGGGCAGATCGATCTGCGCCTGCGGCCGCGGATTGACCAGCAGGTCATCGAGCTGATCGAGATGGCCGGCATCGATGCGCATCACATCACCGCGCACCCGTACCAGCAGCCCCCGTAACACCCGGCGGCGCAGGGCCGGCGACAGACCGAGCAAAGACGCGATCGGCAGCTCCAGCCCATCACCGGTCGCGCAAGTCTCAACGTTGAGAAAGGCGTCGACGCGCTGTTGCCAGTCACTCTCCTCAAGTGCCACCTGCGCGCCGAGGCGGCAAAGGGCTTCAGGAAGGAGGGGATTGAGCTGCTGCAGTTCCGGCAGAATCTGGTGGCGGATGCGGTTGCGGGAGAAGGCCAGATCAGCGTTGCTGGCGTCTTCGCGCCAGTCTTGCCCCTGCGCCGTCAGCCAATCGCGCAGCTCAAGCGCCCGAAACGGCAGCAGCGGCCGGATATACAGTCCCTGCCGCGGCAGCATGCCGGCCAGACCGCCAATACCGGTGCCGCGCAGCAGACGAAACAGAATGGTCTCGGCCTGATCGTCAGCGTGGTGAGCCAGGGCAACAGACGAATAGCCATTTTCAGCGGCAAGACGGGCAAAAAAGCGCCGACGGGCGAAGCGACCGGCAGCCTCCACCCCTTCGCGCCGCTCAACGGCCAGAGCTGCTACATCGACCGAATCCTGCAGCAACGGCACCTGTAACCGGGCACAAAGTTCAGCGACAAAGACCGCATCGGCGCCACTTTCCGACCGCAGGCGGTGATCAAGATGGGCAGCATGCAAACTAAAGGGGAAGCGTTCAGCCAGGCCATGCAGCAGCAGCAACAGCGCCACCGAATCGGCGCCGCCACTGACCGCACACAGCACCCTCGCCGATGGCGCAATCAGTCCGCTATCGCGAAGAGCCTGTTCAAAACGCTGCTGCATTGAACTTTTTCCTGTCTGCATAAAAATGAAAAATAAAGCAAACCTCTAAAGGTAAAAAGCATGGACGCAGAGACGCTGAGACGCAGAGGGAAGAGACCCCATTGTTCTCGGCGGCTTACGCGCCTCTGCATCAACCTGTCTATCCACTTCGCTCCAATAAAAGCCTTTGCCTCATGGATCCCCCCCCTTTGACAAAGGGGGGCGAGGGGGGATTTCATATTGCACCCAAGACAAATCCCCCTAAATCCCCCTTTTCCAAAGGGGGACTGGGTCGATCGCGCCATATGATTGCGCCCGTAGTGAGGAGCATAACCAGATTGCGCAGTTGAGTATAACACTAAAAATAAAAACGCCCCCACCGGGCACCGGCGGGGGCGTTTCTGATGGTGGCGGTGCAGAGATTCGAACTCCGGACACTGCGGATATGAGCCGCATGCTCTAACCAACTGAGCTACACCGCCTTGTAAACGACAATTTTTTCTTTTAAATCAGTATGTTGACAAGACCAGCAAAAATACCGGTCAGCCAGCAGGCGCTTTTTATATAACAAGGCCCCTGCACTGTCAAGGGGAAAGACACACAAGGCACCGGCCGTAACCCGACACACTACGCCCTGCGACCACGCGGCCCAAGGAAGAACCAGAGGATCAGGCCCAGCATGGGCAGCAGCACCACGGCGACGATCCAAATCAGCTTCTTCTCGTTCGAGACCGGGCTCTGGAAAATGTTGATAATTGCCCAGATAGCCCCAACCAGGACCAGAAGACCCAAAAAGCCGCCAAATCCGGAGTGCATCATATTATTGGTTCCTTTTCTGTGAGGGGGAGAGGTCGAACCCGAGACATATGCGCTCAACGCCGCGCTCTGCGGCAAAGTTGTAGCGCAGGAGAAACTTTGTCTGACAGTAGCGCCTTGGAAGGTCATCTCAGTATGAACTTTTCTCCAAGTCGCTTTGCCTTTGCCGTCAAGGATGGTGAAATTTCTTTTGACTTCTTGGTTCCTGGTTTCGTTATCGTCCCCACTATCTTGTACCCCCCGTAGTGCAGAACCTCTTTAACAGCTCGGATAGCTCCCCTGCTTTCGGGAAGAATGCAGTTGAAAGGCCATGGTGTCGTGCATGCTGTCACAATAACTGCACGTTTCCCTTTCTGCCTTGGAACTGGAATACCCTTAGGGCTTTCCCCCATAAATACTGGGACATTGCGATCAAAAAGAAGTTTCAGTGGTGCACACATGTTTCCCCAGTGTGTAGGCGTTCCGACAACCAAGGCATCAGCATCCTGAATTTTCTTACCCACTATGTGCGCATCATCTTCAGGCAAAATGCATGTTTCTTTCTCTCGGCAGACCATACAAGATGTGCAGTATTTCATATTGAGTTTGCATACATCAATCCACTCGATTTCATGCTCAGCTGATAGCGGTTCCGTCACAAACTTGAGGAGTGAAGCGACCGTTCCGCTTTTCCGTTGGCTCCCGCTGAGCACTAATATTTTCATCTTCTATTCTTCCTTCCAACGCCAAAAGCTGAGCTGCGGGCTACCGAAACTATGAGTGGCTGTGAATTTTTCGAGGAACACGGCCGTGTGTTCCGTCAGTTCTTGTGTGTTGTTGGCGGCTACAATCATTCACCAGAGAAACGCTCGCAGTTTGTAATGTGTCTGATGTCCAACACATTACAGAACTTGCTGTGCTGATGGAGAACTGCGTCAACCTGCTCAATTCGTTGCTCCAACGTCCCGGCGACCCGGAAGAACGGCACTCGCCGTTCCGCGAGGTCACTCACGATCTGGTTCTGGAACCATTTTCTTTTCTGATCCCCACTGCGGTCCCACGTGTCATCATATGGAATGTCAGTGTCGCAGAGGAAAAACAAGTCGTAACGTTTCTCCGCTTCATTGGCTAGTCGAGTCAGAACCGGGCCAGCAATGCCATGATAGTCTTTGGCAAAGACATATGTAGTAATCGGGTTTGTGTCGCAAAAGAGGTACCTTCGGCTCTGCAACACCAGCGCATCCTCCCGTCGATTATGCTCTGGGGCTATCTCTTCGAACTGCTCCAGCGTGATTCTTCGGTCAACTTGGCGCTCATGCCAATACTCCGCGCCATACTCTGGCATCCACTCCGTCTTGTGACGCTGCGCCATGGCCCGAACAAGGGTTGTCTTGCCAGTTGATGGTGCACCCATGAAGCAGATCCTGGTAATCAGGTCCGCATACACACTTGGGGCAATGAAATGCCGCCCCGAGAAGTAATCTGCTCGGAGAGTGCTACCGCTGGTTGGTACGATCTTACGTGCCTCATCCACTCTCCGGTCTATGGCGCCGAGAGCCCGGCTGACATGGTCACCGTAGAATTCACTTGAGTAGAAATGCGTGATGCGCAGTCCACCCAACATATTCAGGATGTAGGTCTCCTGTTCGCAGCGTATTTCCGGGGTGTCACCGTAGCCTTCAGGACCGTCCCATGCTTCAATTATTCGAACTGTGGGGTACAACTCCTTTATCCATCCAGCCCGAACCTGCAAAGGCACCTCGGTCAAGTTTGTGTCATAAACCATGACAACCAGTTCATCCACCTCTGCCAAAGCGGTCTCAACGAGCATTTGGTGCCCGCGATGAAAAGGGGCGAACTTGCCAAGTGTCAGGCCCCGTTGCATGCAGCCTCTCCGATGGACTGACCGGCGCTGGCCAGTGCTTCTCTCTTCGCACCATTGTGCCAACGCCAGTACCCAAACACCGCATTTAAAAGGAAGAGCGACCACATTAGTGCCATCATGTCGCCAGCATCGCCCCCAGCCATGATACGCAACGCCCACATAAATACCGTGACGATGTTCAAGACGATATAGAGCAGCCACTGCTCCTTATACCGCCACATCATCAAAAAAGTAGCCACCACGGAGAGCACGTTGGTGGACGCGTCAATAAAAGGCGTGTTCTGGTCCGGGTTGAGGCGCAAAAGCATCCCAAGGCCAGCAGTGAATACAATGCAGATCATTGCAATTGCCAGCCGTGACGACCAAGACATTTGTCTCATCGCCACCGTATTGTCTCTCATCGTGTGTCGATGCCACATCAGATAGCCGATGATGCCAGTTGGGACAAAGAAGAGAAGATTCAGGTATACCTCTCCGTAAAGGCCATTGCTGTATGCCAAGATCGAATAAGAGAGGCTGTTATAGAGGCCGATCAGGTAGCCCTCTCGTCGGCCGATGGCGGTCAATCCCACGCATAGAATACCGGACAGAAAGACCGTGAAATCGAAAATACGCGCCGCCAGCAATACGCTAACCACGCTACCCACAAGTACAAGAAGCGAAAGCCAAGCGAGATCGTACCGATTGTCTTTCTGTGCCGCTACAGTCACATTTGCTCCGTCATCCGATCTTGCCGCCAACGGCCTGAGCTAAGCGGACTGGGCTCGGGCACTTCCAATTGAGTAGAAACCTTTACGCGAACCACCGCTGTATCACCCAGTCCGCTTAGCTCAGGCCGTTGGCGGCAAGATCGGATGACGGAGCAAATGTGACTGTAGCGGCACAGAAAGACAATCGGTACGATCTCGCTTGGC
>Ga0209231_1000469_pt1 | contig 22370 bp, 19 predicted proteins | sample Deesub45470m_DNA_FD_188086 | JGI IMG/M metagenome (GOLD analysis project Ga0209231, IMG submission 188086) | Deep subsurface microbial communities from North Pacific Ocean - 450_OLKR46/470m Metagenome (SPAdes) (version 2) | ecosystem: Environmental > Terrestrial > Deep subsurface > Unclassified ... | reverse complement strand
ACCGCTGCGGCCGACACAGGCCATCTCGGTCTTGGACAGATTCACCGTCGGATACATGTGCATCACCTGGCGCCCTTCCGGCCCCATCAGTACCACGCATGTCTCGTTCACAACTGTAAGCGTCGCGTTGCCGTACTTCTTGCCGACTTCCACTTCAACGCCGTTGATGATGGCCGACTCGCGCGTCCCGGAAAGGATCACGGATTGCAATCCGCTCGGAGCAGTCGTTGTAGCTTTCGTATCCACAGCCTGCCCATCAAGGCCCGGCACCATATCGAATGCCGGACGTGTCGGATCATCCAGACCAGTAGCCGCCCATACGCTCATGGCCGGCAGCATGCAGAACAGCAAAGTCGTCGCGAGTCGCTTCATACCTGTAGCCATGTCTTGTCCAAACTCAGTGTATACAGCGTCAGGGTCAATTCCGCCTGAGGATATTTCACCACGTTAAGGTTAGCCATTCCCCAGAACATCTGGGTGGGCAACTTTTCCAGCATCTGCAGATATTGTGTCAGGTCGGCATAACTGCCGCGCACCGTGATCTTGACGCCGTGTTTGTATATCTGCTTGCCTGCAGCAGTTTCGGGCTGAGGATCCTTGGCCGCCTGCTCGATGAAGTTCGACACCTGCAACGTATCAAGGGAAACCAATTGCAAACGACTGTTCTTTGCCAGCACCTGCTCAAGCAGATGTGCCATGCGCTCGGGCGCCACCAACTTGTCCTGGGTCTCCTTCAGGAACGTATCGCCTTGGGCGATCTGCTCGCGCAACTGGCGGATACGTTCGCGCTGCGGCGCATCCTTGTCGGCTTGCTTGGCCTGCAGCAAGGCCGCCAACTGCCCCTGAATCTCTTTCATCTTTTCTTGCTGCTGCACGACTTTCGACGAAAGCCGTTTTTGCTGCTGAAGCAGCGGATTGAGGAAGAATGAGTCGATCATGGCCACCAGTGCGAACGCGACTGCCGCAAAGATCAAAGCGCGTTCGCGCAATGACATCGCGTCAATTTTTGCAACGAGTTGGTCCCAGCGCTCCTTCATTATTTTCCAACCTCCTCGGCTGCAACAGATCTCAGGCTGAATTCTACATATCCGGTTACCGGCTGATTGTTAACCGATGCAGGCTGCTTCATTTGCAATGCTGCAAAAGACTTGCCGCGCATCACCGGTTCCCGATTCAAGCGCTGAATATATTCGGGTAGCTGTCTAGGGTTGACCACAGCGCCATGCAAACTCATCTGCGCGCCGTCGCCATTGATGTTGAAACCTGTCAGCCACAGGCCCTTGACCGTCTGGCGCGCGAATGCACGCAGATATTCCGAATAGCCTTGCGTATTGCCGAATGCGCCGCTCTTCAGTGTCGTAAGCAATGCCTCCTGCATGCTTGCCTGAGCTTCCACCATCTGCAGTTCATCGCTCAACAATTTCTGGGCGCGCTGCGGCGAGAACTCGTTGATGTAATTGAGCAGGCGTTTTTGCTCAGCCTCATAGCGCACATTCATCTCGGCCGTTTGTTTCGCCAACAGTTCCACCTGATACATGGCATAACCATAAAACAGCATAGAACCCAGCACGATGAGCAACAGCGCCTGCAGCATGGTCAGCGCAGAAAAATGCTTCTTCTGCTTGAGAAAGACCGGGTTGAACAGGTTGATCTGCTGGCTCATAACGCCTTCTTCTCCAGCCGCAGCGCCGCGCCCAGCGCATGCAGTGCGTAACTGGCGAATTCGCTATCGGCCAACTCAGGCACCCCGACGATATCCATCCCCTGCGCCAGGTCGAGCGCCTCGACCGGCATACCCAACGTGCCGCCCAGCAGCGCGACCAAGCCCAGTTCCTCCGGGGCCGATACCAGCATCCGGTTGATCGACAAGTGATGGAATTGGCGATCGAAGTAATCTAGCGAACGCTGCACTTCCAGTTCGACACGATCCTGATACTGCTGCCGCAAGGTCTCGTCCGCGTCCGACAGTTGTCCGACGGATATCTCGATACGGCGCGCCAGAAACAACTCACCATCGCTGGTGATCGTGAGCATACCGCCCTCATCATCGAACGACAGCAAGGCCAATCCTCTGCCTTCAGTCTCGTAGAGCGCAGCGATGTTGCGTTGTGCCGTTTCGGGGATATCGATCACAGACAGGTCTATCTTCGCCTTGTCGAACAGATTGATGCGTTTGCGTATCGTATCGTTCGAGGCGGCCACGGCATACAGCGATTGTGGGCGCTCGCTGCCATATTTGCCGATGGGAATCTGCAACACATCGATGGTCGCATCGTCCACATGGTAATTAAGCGAATCCTTGATCTTCCAGCGGATGGCCGTCTTCAATTCATCAACGGGCACATTCGGTGCCTCGACCATCATCATCTGGTATTCATTGGGCGCCAAAAGTGTGGTGAAGCGCACATTTTCAAGCTGTGCTTCTTTGCGCACTCTTTCCAGGGTGGATGAATTCACTTCATTTGACGCGTAAAAGGTGCAACGTGAAATTTGCGGACGCGGGCCGACATAGGCCGCTTGTGCGACGTACACACCCTTATTACTTAGGGTCACTGCCGTCCAGCCCGCCTGACGGCTACCGCGCTGAAACAGTGAAAGAAATTTTGGCATTTCCATAATTTGCGTGAACTTAATTCACTAACCCATTGCTGTCAAGGGAATTTCCATAACAAGGCGTCTAGTAATCGGCATTTTGCCACTGTTGTCGTCGGCTTTCCGACAACCCATCCCTAGGCTGCCACATGTACTGCATGGCAGTCTGACAGATTACCGACGCAGATCAATAAGATTCGCGCTGGTAGATGTAAGGCTTTTTGCCTGTGAAAGTGCCGAACTTCGCTTCGCCTGTGATGATCGCATTCGTCAGCAGATAGCTGATGTCAGGTGCTCCGGCTGGATTGGTGAAGCTCAGTGTCGCAGTCCCAGACACCCCCGGCGCTTTCAGACCAAAGCCCTGCAACTTCCCGCCGGAAACCGATAACTGCGCGGTGCTGGTCGCCGTGACGGCCATGCCTGTCGGTTTGAAATTACCAGTCGGATCTACACGCGGGTCCATCTTGGTGATGCTATCCATCGTGCTCAGCTGCCAGCCCGTCCCGTCATAGAACTGCACTTCGGCTGTAATCGGCAAAGGCAGCAGACCCGAACCATAGGCATTGCTAATCTTGAAACGTCCAGCCACCGATCTTGCCCCGCCCTGGGTCGCCCCTGTACCCTCGGATTTGACCAAGTCGGTTCCGCTACTCTCGACCGCGTGGATAAAGAAATTCACTGGCGCCGGCGTAGCGCTTGCCGTCAGCGTGAACTTCGGAGTGCCGGTGTTATCGGCGGCTGCAGTCAACACGCCGGAACCTGTACCCGTAAAGGCAGTGGCAGGCAGCGTCGTTGTCCCAGCAAGCGTACCGCCCCCGACTGCCGTATTCCCCGTGCTGGCATCCACGGCGGTCAGGGTGATGCCTTTCGCAAAGCTGACGGTACCGCTCACATATTTGTAGTTGCTCGTCGTCCCATAAGTCGTCAAACCCGATACGACGGTGGCTATGGCGTTCTTGGCGATCACCGTGGTCTTGGCGAGCGTCTGTCCGGAATACACCATGGGATTCACGCTGGGTGGGCACACCTGCGAACTGGCGCAGGGCATCGTACCCTCGACAAGGGTATCGAAGTGATGGGGGACGAAACGACCCACATTCCCGCTGGTGCCGGTCGTGGTGAGCGTCGCCCCCATGAAGCCCGTCGCGTTCGCGGTCAAGGTGATCACGCCGACCTCGTCCCACGTCAGGTCGCTGACAGTCGCCGTGCCGTCGGTGAAGGCGCTTCGGAACAGATCCGTGGTAGCCCCGGTCCCCTTCAAGTTACCGCTGGAGCCGGAAACGGGTGCTAAAAGTGTGCGCGACAGCACGACCTTTTCGAGGGCCGCGTTGGTCGCATCCGCCTTGCCGTAACTAGGCGTCACTGCGCCCGGCAGACAGCTCAGATCCACTTGTTGCGCGCAACGGAGGGCGCTGATTGTGGCGTTGAATGGCAAGCCCGCATCAATGAACTTCGCACCGCTGCCATCCACTGGTGAGGTGTTGGCTACCGTACATTTTCCGCCGGTCAGCGCGGTACATGCGTTGACGCTGAACGCGTAGGGGTCGGTGCGGAATACATTGCTCGCGCCAGACAGCGTCACACCATTCCCTACATTCGCGGCATTCACATTAGTTTTTATGAAGTGCAAGCTAATCGTGCCAACATCGTAATAATTCAACGTTAATGGCGCAGCATTATTGGTCTGTGAAAAATCAAGGTTAACAGATGTGGTAACCAGGTTGTTATAGCTGCTATTCACCGCGGTTGCTCCACCTCCGTTTGCCGTTGCACCATTCACAATCAATAAAGTAGCGCCGCTAGCAAGGGCAGGATCAACAGTCTGGTAGCGCATCTCTACCGGCGTATTCGCCGCATTCAACACGTTCTCGCAGGCCAGCGTCGAAGTGTTGGTCTTGACCGCCCGCAGGTAATACGTTGCACTGCTCTTGCCAGCCACCTGAGTAGGAATGGTGGCACTGCCGCCGTTCGTGGTTGCCGACAATATGAACCCGGCACTGGAGAATGTCGTCGTGCAACCCCCTGCGCCACCCGCGCATTGGGTCGCATTGTTGGCCACATCGGTCACAGTTCCCAGCGAGACCGTCACCGAAGTGCCATCAGCTGCCAATGGGTAGGTCAGGCTGCTCGTCCCCACACCGTTGACCAGGGTCACCGTAGTTGGCGACAAAGTAGAGGGAGCTGTACTGGACAGTGTCACAGAACTGTTGATCGTGGTCGCAACGGTGTCGCAGGGATTCGTCGCGTTCTGGCAAGCCCGCACCGTCACCGTGGTCGGCATACAGGTGATGCTGCTGTTCGCCACCTGGATCTCATAATGATCGACGGGGGGCGCGACACTGAAGCCGCCCAAACGGGTATGGCTGACGGTGTTCTCGGTGCCTTCCTTGGCGGTGACAGATGCCGTCCACTGTCCACCCGCACCACCTGCCGGGATGGTGTACGCATACTCGAAGGTCTTGGTGGATGCGAACGTCCCGGCAGGCGGCACCGGATTATTCGAATCCGCCACCACCGTCATGGCCGTCGCAGCCTGCTGCACCGTGCCGTTGGAATCCGTGATGGTTATGTTGGCAGCATTGATGTCAAAGGTACCGAATGGATCGCTCACCACGGCACGTACATAGACTGTCGTCCCGGCCGGGTATGGTGTCGCCCGTGTGGTCGTAGCCGGATAGGCCGCATCGTATGTCGTCACGCTGTCCACGTTGATCACATTCTGCGACGGCAATTGCAAGTTGGACGGCGCCAGTGTTGCCGTGACGGGTGTGACCGTCACCCAGCGATTGGTCCTTACTCCACCGACGTGGGTGATTTTGAGTACCCATGAATTCCCGGCCGCGCACGTCATCTGCGTGGCTAGCGGGATGTTGTACACAATTGCAGTAGGCGTAGCAATATTACCCAGTCTTGGCGGCACCAGCGAGATGAACGTGGCGGGTGTAGCTGAACAATATAGGTCCAGCTGAATGGTCAGATTGTTACGGCTGGTCGACAGAAGCAATGTGACCGGCACCGTTGCCGAGATCGCCGGATCCAGGGTGACTGCAGACTGCAGAACAGGCCCCAGTGTCCAAGTGTTGAATGTACCTCGTGTGATATTGATAGCTGTATTCGATGGTGCCGTGTTCGGCGTAACGACGCGCGACAACGCCGTCGTTCCATTCAGATACAAGGCCTTCATCCCCGTAGTCGGCGGAGTTCCCACCACGACCTGAGTCGCTGCAGGCGAAGCCGTGGTACCGCTCGGTGCGTTGACAGTCGCCGTGTTTGGGATCGCTGTCCCGGTCGCTGTCCCCGCCTTGATCCTGACGCTGAACTCAACGACAGCCAAACCGTTCGCCGGTACCGAGATGTTGCGGATATCCACCAGTGAGGCCGTGGAATGGTTCGTTGCACCTGCGGGCATGCTAATGATGGTCAGCGTGTCGAAGTTGGCTGACAAGGTATCGGTGACAGTCACGCCCGATGCCGCCATCCCGGCAGTTTCGTTGAGGGTGATCTTGTAGGTGATGACATCGCCTACTTCGTGACTCCCCCCGTTATTGTCTGTCCAGTTCTTGGTCGATGTACTGAGGTTGGCGATGACCACGCTGTCAGTATCCGTTGTCGATATCGGGGTGGCTGGTGTGCTGTCCATGGTGCCGGCAGGCAGGATGGCCGTCGCCGTCGCGATCACCTGCTCACCGACCAGTGCATCCACGGTAGCCGTTACCTTCAGGGTGACGGATTGCCCGGTTGTCAGTGAAGAGATGGTGTAAATGCCGCTCTCCAGATCGCTGATCGCGCTGCTGGTCAGCAGATACCACGGACAGCTGGCTCCGCCTGCAGGTGTACAAGTGACGTTGGTCTTGGTCAGTGCTGCGATCTGCGGGAATTTGATCTTTGTTCCCGATGCGGTATCCGGTCCGTTGTTGCTCACCACGATAGTGTAGGTAAGGGTATCCCCCGTTGACACCACGGAGACGCCGTCATTGAACGAGAGTGCCATGTCGGCCAGATTCGCTGCCACGATGACCTTGTCCGATCCGTTGCCCAAAGGCGTGATGTAGCTGCCGGATTTCGTCGCGCCACCACTGACGTATGTCATTGTCGCCTTGACGTTGTTGAAGTAGTCATCCGCAGGCAATCCTGTGCCAGCCAAGGTGTTGAAGGTGAAGCTGATGCTGGATCCCGGCTGCAATGCCAGCGCTCCGAAATCCCAAAGTAGCTGCTGCTGGTTCGGATTATTGTCGAACGGCGCATGCGCTGCATCAGGCTGCAGCGTCGCCAGTGGGGCAGGCAAGGTCGGACATGGCGTAGCAGGATCGCAAGTGATGCTGCCATTTGATGTCCAGACGAACCGCTTGTTTGCATCGACCACCGTTCCCGCAAATGGCAGGAAGTCATATACCTTCAATGATGAGGTGGCCAGATTGCCGGTGTTCTTGATGGTGATCGTATAGGCGGCCGCGTTGCCCGGCTTGATCGCTGGCGTGGAGGTGCTCTTGGTAATGCTCAGTACAGGACCGTCCAGCACGAAGGCCTGCACAGAAGCCTTCTCGACCGCATTCGGCGCCACGGCAGGCGCACTCGACAGGGTAATCTGGCTGAGATTGGTGAGCGTGGCTCCCACCGCAACGTTGGTGGCCGCATCAAAGTACACATCTCCACTCGCGTTCGCAGCCAATGTCGGTATGACGGGGAAGTTGAAACTGACGCCGGTGCCGGTAAAGCCGCAAGCTGCTACAGCCGGATTGGTCACCGCACCGGCCGGGGGGCCGTTCGGCGCGGCAGTATTGGTCGAAGCACCGACCGGGTTGCGAGTCCCCGTCACCGGCGTTGTGATCGTGGCAGTCAATGCCGGTGCCGCCTGGGTAGAACTCAGCTGATTGCAGACATAGACGTTGGTCTTGGCGCTGGCTGTCGTGTTCTGGTAATGCACCTTGTAGCGCACCTTGGCGCCCATGGGGATCACACCGGTCCCGTTATAGGCCGCACAGGTCGTCCCGGCTGCGTCATATACACAATCTATACTGGTCGTGACGGACAATCCGGTCGGGATGGTCACAGCTGCTGTACTCATGTCGGAGGCGTAGATGACGTCCGCACCCGAATTGAATCTGGCGATGGCATCGCTGCGGTAGACCGTACTGCCAGCAGCGATACCTGTCCCCGCTGTAGCGGTGTAAGTGATCTTCATGCTCGACCCAGGGCTGAGGGTCTGGGCACCAAAGTTGAAAGCCACCTCGTTCTGGTTCAGGAATGTGGTGTAGCCCACCATGGTCGGCGGTGAAACAGCAGTGACCGTCGGAGCTGTTGCCGGACAGGGCGCTACCAGACAAGTCACGACCGCCGAGTTCGCGTCGTAGTTGAAACGCTTCAGAGGATCGGCGACAGTTCCCACATAAGGCAGTTCATCAAAGATGGTGATGTTGCTTGCAGGTGTCGTTCCGGTGTTTGTGACCGTGATGGTGTATGTCGCCTGACCGCCGACATTGATCGACGGCGTGGTGGTGGCATGTGTAACTACCAGATTCGCCGAATCCATTACGGACGAGGTCAGGCTTGCCTCTGCTCCGGCGGGTGTCTCAGTGGAAGTGATCGAAGCCTGGTTGGTGATATACGATCCGCTTGTCACCAGCGCGCCCAGCGTCAGCTCGAATGTCATCGAACCTGTCTTCGGGGAGGCCAAAGAGCCGGCAGCGATGTCCGGCAGATCGATGGTCAATACCTGCCCGAGCTGGGAATTGAAGGTGCCGCCCACAACCGAATTCGCCACATAGGTCGTATTGGCGGGCATGGTGTTGTCTACAGACACACCCGTCTGCGCTGGCCCGGTGTTCGAGTAGTCCAGACGGTAGCGCACCTTGCTTCCTGTCGGGATGGGTGCTCCGGTGTAGGCAACACAGGTCGCCCCCGAATACACACAATCGATCTTCATGCTCATTCCCAGACTGCCGGTGACCTTCACTGGCGCGACACCAACAGCGCTGGAGGAGCTGAGTGCGGGCGCTGCAGCAAACCCCCCGCCGTACTCCACGATTGCATCGTTTGTGTAGGGCGCTGTATTGGCCGGAATATTCGTGCCGACCGTGGCCTTGAACGTGATATCCAGCTTGCTTCCCGGTGCGAATGCCGGTGCCGCAGGCATGGCGAAAGTGACCATCTCCCTGTTCTGGCCTGTATAGGGCGAGGCGGCCGCCAACGCTCCACTGGTAACCGTCAGAGCCACAGGCTGTACGACGCCCGCAGTGGATGTGAACACACCGCAGGCCTGCCCTGCCAGCAGGTTGATGGTCGTCGCTCCGCCCGCACAAGCTGTGCCAGCCGCCTGAGCCACATACTGGAAACGGTCTCCGATCTGCATCCCACCTGATGCACCTGTGCTGGGCAGATAGTCCGTAACCTTGACTGTGGTCGCCGTCGCGGCACCGTTGTTCGATATCGAGATCTTGTATGTGGCCTGTGCCCCCGCTGCGACTTCAGGGGTGCTGGTCGATTTGTTCAGGAGCAGGTTTGCTGCAGTCGTCGCGGTTGCGCTGGCGACGGATGTGACCCCGGCAGGTTTGCTCATTGAAACCAGCTTCGCGGTATTCTCAACGGTTGCATTATTCGCCGGTGCTGTCGCGAAATTCACGTCGAACTCGACTGAACCACCGCCGCCCGACCCAAGAACAGCGATAGGCTGGAAGCTGAACGTACTACCCGCAGCCGGCGCTGCAGGATTCAGCGGCAGGATGTTCGGACCTGAGACGACCGTGGCCGAATTCGCCACATATTGGCCACCTGCCGGCAGGATGTCGGACAGCACAACACCGGTATGCGACCCCCCGCTACTGTTCAGGTAGGTGATCTTGTAGCGCAACTTGAGGTTCGCGACCGAAGGTATGGCACCGCCAGCGAATGGCTGGGGTACGCAATTCAGCCCCGAACACATCCCGACGATCTTTTTCAGAACAGTCAAGGATGTGTCAGCGTTGGCGATGGCCGGACAGTGGTAACGCCACGGCACATGGCGACCGGAAACGCTACCCGGATCCAGGCTGGCATCGCCCCCGAACACTTCCGAATTATTGATGATCCCTGTGATGCCCACAGGTTGGGTCACCTTCAAGCTGATGCGAACCGTAAACAATTGTCCGACCGTGACACGCCCCGCTGCGAAACGCACCGCGTTGGTCCCAGCCGGCAAGGGGAAAGACGCACCCGCACTGGTTGGAGCCCCCCCCACACATGCATCCGGGTTCGTCGCTAGCGCTGTACCGACCAGCGTCCCCATCATGGAACCGGGATAGCTGATGCGCTTCCACGGCCCCTGCGTCCCGGTGTAGTCGGTCTTGATCAGCGCATCAGGACCTGCCACTGGCGAACCCACCACTTGGGCAGTTGGCGCGCCGACCAGCAGGGTCCCGGTCGTCAGCGTGGCGCAGCCCGCATTGGGCGCTCGACCTGCACGGCCCATGGCTGATGACTCGAACGCCAGCATCATGCCGTTGTCCCAGGCATTATGTGTGGTACTCGGCAGCGATGCAGCGACACATCCGGTGCGCGCTCCCAACGGATAACCATTGGCATCTGTCAGATTGATGTCGGTCGGATTGGTATATTTCGATGTGCGCGGATCGGTGGAATAGAAGATACCCGTCTCTGTATAGATGGGCACATACATGCGCATCACTGCCGCCGGGGAGGGGGGCGCGATCTGGGAATAGCTACCATCCGCGTTCAGTTGGACGAATTGGGCGTTGGTGACTTGCGTCCCCTGCGGGATGTAGTCAGTCACATATCCGCCTGCGCCCACCATGCCGCCATTGTTGGTGGGGGTGAATTGAATGAAGTAGGAGATCTCGTCACCCACCTGTATACCAGGGTTGCCTGCCTGCAGGCGTGCAGCAATCATGTCCACAGTTGCCGGATCAAGGTACTTGGTGGTCTGCACCTCACCCACGTAAGTAGCTTGGGCCAACATGCTCCACAGCAAGGACAATGTAAAAAACAGATTTCCGATGACTCTCTTCATGCTCACTCCTACCGCCACGTCTTGAAACGGCGGCGATTATATTCGACTGTAATTATTATCCGCATGATTTTCTGGGGCTACCTGCTTGCATAAGCAGCCAGCCACATCACAATCCCATCTTGGTACTGATGACGCGCTCGACATAACCGGGCGCACCCGCTGCGCCGCCGGTCACAGCAGTCGAAGTGACCAGATAGACATTGCTGATCGTTTCTCCGGTGACAGGTGTCGCTGCACAAGTCACCGTCACTGTGAACGGTGCCAGCACGCCGCCAAGATCTCCAGCAGCAAACACCTTGGAGCAGTTGCCCGGCACCCCTTTCACGAGCTGATATGCGGCCCATTCCACACCTGCGCGGGCAGCCTGATAAGCGCGGGAACCTGTCACATCCATCGCGGCACTCTGGTGCTGTGTGGTTGAGAAGGTCACCATGGCAACACCCAGAAAAGACAACACCACCAGCAGGAAGATCGCTGTGATGACGCTGAATCCGCGCAGTTTCCGGCGCCCCTTTCCCGCACAAAAAATCGGAAGACGGTTTCTCATGGTGCGTTACTCACATGGACTTCGTTATACAAGGTCACCGACTCTCCCCCGCTGGTCAGGGTCAACCTGACCGTAAGCAGGCCGTAGCGCTGGTTGGCCGTAGCGTAATCGATCTGGCATCCACTCACCTTGTCAGCGAGGATGGATGAATTTCCACCCAGTGCAGCTGGCGCCGCTTGTACCGGGTTGAACCCATAGCCCCAGTGCCTCATCAGCGCACCTTGCCCGTCACCATTTGCATCCAGCGTCCCCAGCGTGCCTTCGCAAGCATAAGTCACAGCCTGCTGCACACCATCCACCACATCGAAACGTTGCGAGGACGGCGTAGCGTCCCACAATCTGGAGAACGGCGGGAAGGGATCCGCCGAAGTGATGCTGACATTGGTCAGCGCACCGAATGCGGAAACCGGACGCCGGTTGCATGTCGCGTCCGTTACTACTTGATAGGGAGGGTTCCCACTCGACTCTGTACTGCCGACAACGATCTGGTCGCCGTTCACGAACGTGATCGCTGGCCCGAGACTGTCAAAGCTGGTGTCAGCTACCGAAAAATCCAGCACATCACCGGCACCTATCGCCCGATAGCGCCCCCCGTCCTTGGTCGGCAGGAATTCCACGCAAAGCGGCGAACATGTCGCAATGCGCAGACTGTTAGGCACCGCTGTGCGGATATCGCGTGCCATGCGCCTTACTGCAAGATCGGCAATATCGGTCAACTCCGCCCGACGCGCACTATCGACATACCCCTGGACCGGTGCCTGGATGAAGATTGCCACGATGCCGGCGATGATGCCGGTGATGACGATGACCACGATCATTTCGATCAGCGTGAATCCACGCGACATCCCGCCCAAGCACGGGACGCGCGTGATTGCGGCTCGACTGTCTCTGGATAGGTAACGGCTCGGCATCAATATTTCGCCCTGTATCCTTCGATGACGACACTCTCACCCTGAGGTGTCGTGACGGTCACCGCTATCCTGACCGAATCTCCAGCCACGATTCCACCCAACCCTCCGTCGGACATCGCGACAGTCGCGCTATAGTTCTCAAGGCCTGGCACAATAGTACCTCCCAAGTCATAGATACCCGGCGTCGCACCGCCATTCGGGAAGCCCTTGTAACAATCCAGAATATGATATGAACTGCGATTTGTCGGGGTCACTGCACTGGCGACCGGACAAGTGGTCGTCACGCCATCATTGCCATCGATATAGTCCTGCAGTTCGATCTCCTCAAGCAAGGATTCTGCGATGGCGATGGCCTGTTTGCGGATGAGCGGGTCGGAACTATGCCGGGTGACCTGATTCATCACCAGCAGGATGCCAGTGAGCGCCACGCTGATAATAACGATGAAGATGATCAGCTCGATGAGGCTGATACCACGCTGTCGCAAGCGTGAGATATCAATGCACATAACCAGTCTCCGCCTCGATGGTGATAGTCGTTCCGCCCACTAACACAGAATCCTCCGCATTCGGCACTGGCCGCCCCAGAGCCTCGAAAGTCACTGTTTTGGTGGGAGCAGCAGATTTCACCGCGCACGTCAGGTTCCCGCCAGCAAGCGTAGTCGTGCAATTCGATGAGGCTGCACTGCCAGAGATATCCACCGACACATTGCGATGCTGGGCGATGGCCGTTTTCTGCGCGAAGCGCAACAACGCCTTCACCTGATCGGCGCTGCCCCTGTCCTCAAAACCGCTCACCGTAAAAAAACGCGGCAAGGCGGTAACAGACACAATGCCGACAATCACGATGACCGTGATCAATTCCGTCAGTGTGAAACCGCGCTGGCTTGTCAGTAACTTCATCTCGACCGTAATTGCGATTAATTGATAAGACTTGTCGTGCTGGCGCACGATTTGATTTCGCTCACAAAACAAAGGAGGCCACGGCCTCCTTTGTTTAATTGCTTGATACTGCCAAACCTCGATAAGTTGAGGGTAAGAAGGTCAGTCAAAAATATATCGAACCTGACCCCTTTGACCCGTTTAGTTAATTGCAGGTACCGAAGCAGTTGCTGAGGCCGCAGCCAAAGTACTATCCTGAACAGTGCAATTTGGAACTGTGCCGCCAATAGTGTACCCAGCTGGGAACGCACCACCCTCCATCAAAGCGCCGAGATTGGTACACAGAACACCAGAAGTGGCGATTGTCGAAGCATAAGCTGTGCTCGAAGCGCCCAGTGAGCGAGCGCCGTAATTTACAACACCTGCTGAAGCCAACCCACCTGCAACACCCTTAACTGCCGCCATTTTTGCATCCGTCGACAAGTCAACGAACTTCGGTAACGCAGTTGCCGCCAGAATACCCAGAATAACGATTACCACGATCAGTTCGATCAGTGTAAAGCCTTGTTGTTTCTTCATAATGTCTCTCCTAGAGATTGATGGAGCCGCAGCCCCGTTTCTATTCCAAACTACTTGTTTCGCAAAAGGCCGCAACCCATCACTCCGCAAGTGCGGGGCAATATACTTGATATATCACGCATTTATCAAGTATAAATCAAGCTAATTCTACGAGCGGCAGGCGGCGAACGACGAACGGTAAGCGATCCGGGCAGGCTTAAACAGACATCATCTTCCCAGCCAGATCAGCAGCAATACCAGCGTGTAGAGCCCGCCCAGCATCAGGAAGATGCCGACCTGACGGGCATGCCGTTCGACGTACACCTCCAGTCCTTCGCGCGGGACCTCCAGCGGTTTCAGGGTCTTGCGCAGAGAGAGCCATTGGTTCGCGCCGGCCTCGAAACCACGCATTATGCTGGGGCGGAACAGGATGAACAGCGCTGCCACGATGGCACAGAGCGCGCCCAGCAGGGCGCTGAACACCATGGCATCGAGCAGCGCTTCCGCCAGCGGCAGCGGATAGGTAAAGCGCTTGGCCAAACCGGCCGCAGTCTGTGCACGCTCCAATTCAAAGCCAAAGAAATAGAGGATGAACAGCGAGCCGATCAGTATCAGTGTGCCTGTAACTTGGCGGTGACGGTAGAACCAGGGATCGAGCGTGATGCGGCGTTCGAGCGCCCGATCCAAGCGGCGTGTTGATATCCAGCGATCCAGCAGGGCGCTGATGTTGCGCAGGCGCTCGCGTCGGAACAGCAGCAGGGCACCGACCATCATGCCGGCGACGCTACCGAGGAGAAGGAAGATGACGGCGGATTGCGCGAGCCAGGATTGAATGAACGGGTGCATGGTTTTCAGTCCAGCCAGCGATAGGGATGGGTCGGCTCGAACAGAGTTGTGGCCAACTCGTTGCCGGATTCGGGTTTTCCCAATTTGGGTTCGTATCCCAGCTTCACATGGAAACGTATCCATTTGTTGCCATCCGGCCCCGGCGTGAAATTGTCCGACTGGTTGAGCACATAGATCAGTTCGCGCGATTTAAGATCGAACATCCAGTTGCCGGGCGCGACCGTGCGCGGCGTGGGATCGTAATACTCGCCCCGGTAATTGGGCGGCAGTTTCTGCAACCAAGTGAATGGATTATCGGTTGCGAGGATGCTCAATTCCTTCTCGATGGCTGCACCGCGTGACTGCAAAGCGCCAAAGCGCATCACTAGCGCACTTTGCAGCGCCCCTTCCACCTGTTGCATGGCCGCCTTTTCCGCGCGCTCCTGATAGAGCGGGATACGCACCAAGAACAGGCCCGCCAGCACCACAATGATGATGATGACGACGATGAGCTCGATCAGGGTGAAGCCGTGCGAACGCCGCAGAGAGTGATTCATCATTTATGCAGAGCCGCTTTGCCCAAATCCCACATCGGCAGGAAAATACCGAGCGCCAGCACCAGCACCAATCCCCCCAGTAGAACAATCATGATGGGTTCGATCTGTGCACTCAGGGTCTTGACCTCGTATTCCACATCGCGTTCGTACATTCCCGCGACCTCGAACATCAGGCCATCCAGATCACCCGTTTCTTCACCCACCGCGATCATCTGCATCACGGTCGGATTGAACACGCCGGTGGCATGCGCGGTGCGCAGGATGGATTCGCCGCGTTCCACGCCGTCGCGCATCTGCTCGATCTTGCTGCGCATGTATTCGTTGTCCACCACCATGCCCACGGTGTTCAGCCCCTGCACGATGGGGATGCCACTCTTGAATGACAGCGCAAGACTGCGCGCAAAGCGCGCCAGCGTACCTTTTAGGATGATCTTGCCGGCAATCGGCAACTTGAATTTGTAGCGGTCCCATTTATAGCGGCCGTCCGGGGTATTGATCCATGCCCGGAACGCCACCACCGCGCCGATGATCCCAGCCAGAAGCATCGGCCAGTAGTTCACCATGAAGTTGGAGAAGCCCATCAGTATCTTGGTCATCAGCGGCAACTCGGCGTGAAAGCCTTCGAAGACCTTGGCAAACGCGGGTATCACGAAGATGTTGACGATGACGATGGCAATAGCCATCGCAATCACCACGAACATAGGGTAACGCACCGCACCCTTGATGCGTTCGCGCATATCCTTTTCGAATTCCAGATGGTCGTACAGACGCAGGAAGGTCTGGTCCAGCATGCCGGTCATCTCGCCGACTTGCACCATACTGAGATAGAACGGCGAGAAGATCTTGGGATGGCGACGCATCGCCGTGGAAAGCTCACGACCGCTGTCCAGACTTTCGCGCAGATCCTGCAACATGGCAGCGAAAGTCGGGTTCTGCGATGATTCCTGCAAGCCCGCCAGCGCGCGCATGATGGGCACGCCGGATTTGAGCAGGGTGTACATCTGGCGCGAGAACAGCATCAATTCCAGCGGATCGACCGATCTTTCCTGATTAAGGCGCTGCCACAAGGAGGGTTCGTCCGCCTTGGTGGTACGGGAATTATGGGAAACCTTGATCTCGATCGGCGTGATGCCCGTGTTCAGCAACTGGTCGGCGATGACACCGCTGTCGGCACCTTCCAGTGTGCCTTGCACCAGCTCTCCGCCGCGGTTGCTTCTGCCCTTATAGGAGAAAACCGGCACGCTTAATCCTCGACCTGATTGCTGATACGCATCACTTCGGCGATGCTGGTATGTCCCAGCTTCATCTCGCGCAATGCCGCATCCAGCAGGGTGCGGTCTTTCAGATAGTTACGGGCAGCCTGCATGAAGTGTGTGTTGTCGTCGTGCGCGGCAGCGTCCACCAGATCCTGCGTCATCTCCAGCATCTCGTAGACGCCCATACGCCCGTGGTAGCCCGTGCCGTTACAGTGCGAACAACCACGACCATGCACCAATTCACCCCAGGCTCCGCGCTCTACGCCCTCGACCTGCAGCCATTCGACTTCCTGCGGGGTAGGCACGTGCGCCTCGCGGCAACTTTCGCACACGCGGCGCAACAGGCGCTGCGCCAGCACACACTGCACCGAAGAGGCCACCATGTATTTAGGCACGCCCATGTCGACCAGACGGAACAAGGTACCGGCGGAGTCGCGCGTGTGCAAAGTGGAGAACACCAGGTGACCGGTCATGGCTGCGCGCATACCGATCTGTGCCGTTTCCGCATCGCGCATCTCGCCGACCAGGATCACGTCCGGGTCTTGACGCAAAGCGGCGCGCAATACCTTGGAGAAACTGAGTTCGATCTTCTCGTTCACCTGCACCTGATTGATGCCAGGCAGGCGATATTCCACCGGGTCTTCCACGGTGATGATCTTCTGGTCTATGGTATTGATCTCGGACAGGCCAGCATACAGCGTCGTCGTTTTACCGGAACCAGTCGGGCCGGTGACCAGCACCATGCCGTTGCTGCGCTGGATGATCTCGCGGAAACGCTTGAGCATGTCGGGCGGCATGCCCAGTTTGTCCAATGTGAGGAAGCTGCCGCTCTGGTTGAGCAGACGCATCACCACCGATTCGCCGTACTGCGTCGGCATGGTGGAGATACGCACATCGATGGCTTGCTCGCGCACGCGCACGTTGAAACGTCCGTCCTGCGGCAGGCGCTTCTCGGAGATGTCCAGACCGGACATCAGCTTCAAACGCAAGGCGATGGCACTGGAGATCTTGCTGTCTGCCTCGGTCTGCAGGTGCAAAGCGCCGTCGATACGGAAGCGGATCTGAAGACGCGTCTCCTGCGGCTCGATGTGTACGTCGGAAGCGCCGACCTGCGAGGCATCTTCGAACATGGTCTGCAGCAATTTGACTACCGGCGCCTCTTCGGTGCCGACGGTATCGCTCAGCGCGCCGAAGTCGATGTAGCCTTCGCCCAGGTCTTCCGATATCTCTTTCGCCAGACCGCTGATCTCGTCGGTGCGACGGTAGACACGATCGATGGTCTCCAGCAACTGCCCTTCGGTCACCACTGCCACATCGATATCGCGCTTGAGGATGCGAGATATCTCATCGAATGCGAACAGATCGGTGGGGTCGGTCATGCCGATCAGGATGGCGCCGTTGCGCTCTTCCAGTGCCAAAGCACGGAAGCGGCGCGCCTGATTCTCGGGCAGGCGACGCACGATCTCCAGATTGGCGTTGTAGTACTTGAGGTTGATGTAAGGAACGTTGAGCTGCTTGGCCAGCGCTTCGGAGATCTGGTCTTCGCTGATGAAGCCGTTGTCCACCAGCACGCGCCCCAATTTGCGGCCGCTGCGTTTTTGCTGTTCCAGCACGAATTGCAACTGGTCGAGCGAGATGAGTTTTTGCTGTACCAGCAAGTCGCCGAGGCGAACTTTCTCCGGACGCGCCATAATTCCCCCTGAAGTTTCTGCGATGCGTAGCCAAGTGCACCAGCGATGGGAGCGGAAGTTAGCCGTTTTACCTATATCTGACAAGACCTTTCACAACATTTCGCATGTTCAACATCATTCTTTTCCAGCCCGAGATACCGCCCAACACCGGCAATGTCATTCGTCTCTGTGCCAACACGGGCGCGCATCTGCACCTGATACGCCCGCTCGGTTTTGATCTGGATGACAAACAGTTACGCCGCGCCGGTCTGGATTACCACGAGTATGCCGCTATGCAGGTGCATGATGGCCTGCCGCAATGTTTGAGCGCACTGGGCCATCCGCGCTTGTTCGCGCTGACGACAAAAAGCTCACAGCCATTCTTTGAGATAGAATTCAAGGAGGGGGACGCTTTTCTGTTCGGCCCGGAGAGCCGCGGTTTACCTGTGGATGTTCTGGATTCCCTGCCACCCGAGCGGCGCCTGCGCCTGCCGATGCGCCCGGACAATCGCAGCCTCAACTTGTCCAATGCGGTGGCAGTGACCGTGTTCGAAGCCTGGCGGCAGAACGGATTCGCGGGAAGTTAGTTCAATACCGGATGTTTGCCACTGGTAGAGAATTCCTCACCGGGCTCACGGCTCAGCAACATCTCAACGGCCTTATCGGCATCGAGATTCTCGTACAGCACGCGATACACCGCCTGACAGATCGGCATGTCCGCCTGATGTCGGCGCGCGACAGTTTGCACTTCGCGCGCGGTGTACACACCTTCCGCCACATGACCGAGTTCTTTGAGGATGTTGGGCAGTGATTGGTGACGGGCCAGCAGCATGCCGACCTGACGATTGCGCGACAGGTCGCCGGTGCAGGTCAGGATGAGGTCGCCCACGCCGGACAGACCGCCCAGCGTCTCCGCCTTGCCTCCCATCAGTAGACCCAAGCGCGTCATCTCGGCCAGGCCGCGGGTCAGCAACGCGGCACGTGCGTTCAATCCCATCTGCATGCCATCGCAGATGCCCGCCGCGATCGCCAGCACGTTCTTGATCGCTCCGCCGATCTCGACACCAACCACATCGGTGCTGGAATAGATGCGCAAACGCGAATGGTGCAAAGCCTTGGCAGTTCGTTGCGCGAACTCGCCGTCGTTCGAAGCCAGCGTCAATGCAGTCGGCAGACCGCGCGCCACTTCCTGCGCGAAACTGGGGCCGGTCAGCGCACCGCGCGGGAATGTGGCAGGTAATATCTCTTTGACGATCTGATGCGGCAACAACGAGGTCTCGGTTTCGAAGCCCTTGCATAGCCAGATCACGCCAACCGGCGTTTGTAGTTTTGCTATTTGCTGTAACGTGGCGCGCAGGCCGGACACGGGTACAGCCACGATGAGCAATTGCGCATCACGCAATACCGCTTGCAGATCTTCATCCAGCGTCAGATTGTCGGGTAATGCGATGTCCGGCAGATAGCGGCGGTTGCGCCGCGTCTCGCGCATCGCAGCCACTTGTGCGGCGTCTCTGGCCCAGAGCGTGACGTCATGGCGCTCCGCCAGACTGATCGCCAGTGCAGTCCCCCAGGCTCCCGCACCCAATACCGCGATATTCATGTGGCCACCTCTAAAAAACCAAACTTCGTTGCAATACTGCGTTACTCACAAAAAATCGCTCCTTACATATCAGACATATGCTGCGTCGCGATTTTTAGCTCGCGCCTTGTCTTGCTTAGAATTTTGAATTTTTTGAGATGGCCACATCCTTCAATCACCCCAGACTTCCGACGCCTTGATATAGCCGGTGGAACCGTCACGGTGACGCACCTTGACCCAGTCACCGCTGTTGCCCTGCCATTCCAGGCCCAATTGGCGCGGCGCAACGAAGGCGACCGGCGCGCTGTTGCTCCAGTTGCTGCGCACCATGGCGGTCTGCGCGGTGACAACAACGTAACGTTTGCTGCTCAGATTGCGCTTCTCTATCCAGAACACCTTGCCGGTGGAGTCGCGCGCCTTGACCCAGGCTTCCAAAACCACCAGTTGTTGCAACGGCAGGAAGCGCGTCGCGACATAGAGCTTCTTGGCTTTGAGCGAATTGGCGTCGTACAGGATCGCCGGTTCGGCCACCGAGACGAACTCCAAAGCTTGTGCCGTAAAGCACAGAGTGGACAACAACAACGTTGCCAGCAACCTCGCCATCAGTGTTTGACCGCTGCACCTTCAGCCTGCGCTTGCGCCTGCTGCTTTTGTTGCTGGTAGATCGCTTCGAAGTTGATCGGATTGAGCAGCACAGGCGCGAAGCCGCCACGCACTGCCACATCGGAAACGACTTCGCGCAGATAGGGATAGAGGATGTTCGGACACATCACGGCCAGTATGCCTTCCATCTCGGATGCGGGCATGTTGCGCACCTGGAAGATGCCGGCCTGCTTGGCCTCGATCAGGAACATCACTTGCTCCTTTTCGGACACCTTTGCCGTCACGGTAACGGTCACTTCCACCTCGAACACGCCCTCTTCCAATTGGCCGGCCTTGGTTTGCAGTTGCAGGTCGATCTGCGGATTCTCGCGCTGCAGGAAGATCGCGGGTGCATTGGGGATCTCCAGCGACAGGTCTTTCACATAGAGTTTCTCAATGTTAAAGATGGGCGCGTCGTTCTGAGGCGCGGATTCTGTCTTTTCAGTCATTTCTTTTCCTTGGTTGGTTAATTGTTGAGCAAGGGCAGCAGGCCGCCGTCGCGGTCGAGTTCGGCCATGTCATCGAATCCGCCAATATGGCGATCGTCGATGAATATCTGCGGCACGGTGCGTCGCTTGCTGCGCGACTCCATGATGACGCGCTGTTCATCATCCAGATCGATACGGATCTTCTCGATCTCGCTGACGCCGCGATTCTTCAGCAGACGCTCGGCATTGATGCAATAAGGACAAACAGCGGTGCAATACATCACGACTTTGGCCATGGCAGTTCCTATTTTTTCTTTTCCAGCGGCAGCTTGGCTTTCTGCCAGGCTTGTACACCGCCCGACAACAGATACACCTGGGCGAAACCCTGCTTGCCCAGCCACGAAGCGATGGGCGTCGCACGTGCACCGCTGCGACACACCAGTATGATGGGGCGCTCGCGATACTTTTCCAGCTCGCCGACACGCTCTTTCAGTTTGCCGGCGGGGAATAGTTTGCTGTTGATGATATGGCCGCTGTCGAACTCGCTTTGCTCGCGCACATCGACCAACAGTGCATCGTTGCGGTTGATCAGGTTCATCGCTTGCAGGGTGTCTGCTTCCTTGATGCCAAGGATGCGGTTGCCAAAATAGCTCCAGAACAGCATATAGCCGCTGATCAGCGTGATCGACAGGGTGAACAGGTTATCTAGCAGGAACTGCTGCACGACGGTACTCCTCATGATTCCGGGCTGCGGATTCTAACAGAGGCTGGAACTGCGCGGGATGCCGCGCGGACAGCGCCTCCATCTCCGTCCTTGCCGCTTCATACTGGCCCGGATAGTTCCAAATCGTCTTCTCCAGCATATCCAAAGCGGCCTGCGGCTGGTCTGACAGGGCCAGCAAGTAGACTTGGTGATAGCTCACGATACCGGTGGGGATGTAGCGCACAGCACGCGTGTTCAGCGCCAGCTTTTCCGCCAGATGGTCTTCGTCCGGCGCCATCATGTGTGCGATGAACAGCTCCGCATAGCCGTTGAACAGGGGGTATTTCAAAGTCTCCAGCAGCTCATCCCGTGACCGCTCTGCGTAGCGGGCATCTCTGGCGGCCAGCCCGCGCATATTTGTCGACATTTCAAGATGGCGGTAAGCCTGCAAACCCTGAAACAACGACAGCGCCCCCAGCAAGAGGATGGCCGCTACAGACAATCGTCCCACGCCGCGCAACTCGAGACGGTGCGCACCCGCGTCGAGCGCACCCAGCAGGATCGCCGCCACACCGATGAAATGCAGATACCAAAGCGGATATTCGAGCAGAGAGTGGATGCCCAGCACCGCCAAGACCGCGACCGCCCACCATTGTTCAAGCGTGTAACGTGCTTGCCGCAGCAGCGTGTGCCATATCCAAATGCCTGTAGTGGAGAAGAGCACCAGCAATCCAGCCAGACCGGTCTCGGCCGCCAGCTGCATGACGATGTTATGTGCGTTGTTGTACAAGCCGACGATCTCCGGATTGCGCAACTCAGACGCCAACTGCAGATGCTGCCAGGCGAACTGACCAAAGCCGGCACCCAGCAAAGGGAACTGGGCAAAGATCAACAGCGACTCTTTCCACAGATGCAGGCGGATGCTCTTGCTGCCCGCTTCGCCGAACAAGCGCTCAGCCGCAGTCACGCCGCCCGTGCTGCCTTGCAACCATGGCAGTTGCACCAGACCATGCATCAGCGCGTACGCTATGCACAGGGCAACGGTATAACGAAGTAGCGAACGCAGCGCGGGCTCCTTGCGCTGCCACCACCATGCCAATGTCAATGCGGCGACCAGATACAACCATCCGCTACGCGACCCGGACAGCACCATCACGAACAGCATGGGAGAGGCCAGCAGCACCGTTTGCCAGATCCGCAATGCGAAGCGGTGCTGCAACA
>Ga0209231_1000468_pt1 | contig 22380 bp, 13 predicted proteins | sample Deesub45470m_DNA_FD_188086 | JGI IMG/M metagenome (GOLD analysis project Ga0209231, IMG submission 188086) | Deep subsurface microbial communities from North Pacific Ocean - 450_OLKR46/470m Metagenome (SPAdes) (version 2) | ecosystem: Environmental > Terrestrial > Deep subsurface > Unclassified ... | reverse complement strand
GGCTAAAGCCTGGCTGGCGACCGAACCGGATATTGTCGTCTACGGCATCGACAATCTATGTCGACCCGGCAGCGAGAGCAACCGACAGGCGCTGCAAAAGCTCGGCGTCCGATTTTTTCACGGCGATCTCCGTAGCGCCGAGGACATCGCCACCTTGCCGCGGGTCGATTGGGTCATTGACGCCGCCGCCAATCCGAGTATTCTCGCCGGCATTGATGCCCACAGCAGCAGTCGTCAACTCGTCGACAACAATCTGCTCGGCACTCTCAATCTGCTCGAATACTGCAAACGGCACCAGGCCGGATTTATTCTCTTGAGTAGCAGTCGGGTTTACTCAGCGTCGGCACTGGCCACACTCCCTGTCGAGGCAATCGACGGCGCCTTTCGCCCAGGCAGCAGCCCGACGTTGCCGGTCGGGGTCAGCACAGCCGGGGTGAGCGAAGAATTCTCCACGACTCCCCCTTTGTCCCTTTATGGCAGCAGTAAACTCGCCTCCGAACTGCTGGCACTGGAATACGGTGCATGCTTTGATTTTCCGGTCTGGATCAATCGCTGCGGGCTATTGGCCGGATCTGGACAGTTCGGGCGCGCCGATCAGGGGATCATTGCCTACTGGATCCATGCCTGGTTGCAGCGCAGACCCCTGACCTACCTCGGCTACGGTGGTCACGGCCATCAGGTACGGGATTGCCTCCACCCGCATGATCTACTTTCCTTGCTGCGCAAACAGATGGTGGCCACCGCGGCGCCATCGACACGCATCTTCAATATTGGCGGTGGCAGCACTAACGCCTTCTCTCTGTTGGGATTGAGTCGCTGGTGCGAGCAGCAGTTGGGGTCGCACACTGTCGCATCCAACCCATCGGCCCGTCAGTTCGACGTCCCCTGGCTGGTCATGGACACCCGCCTGGCCCGGCAAACCTGGGATTGGCAGCCGCAAATCGGACGGGAGGAGATCTTCGCAGGAATCAGCCAACACGCCCGGCAGCATCCTGACTGGCTGGAACTCTCCGGACTGACAGGATCGGCATGACCACCTCCGGATACAGCCCTCTCCAACGTCTCTCCATCGTCATTCCGGCCCGGAACGAAGACGGGTGCATCGTCACGACCATTGAGCAACTGCATGGCGAACTGCGACGGCACGACATCCACCATGAGATCGTTGTCGTCGATGACGGCAGTACCGATCAGACCTGGACCCGGCTGCAGGAACTCAAGAATCGCCTGCCAGAATTACAGCCGATCAAAAACAACGGCCGCCACGGCTTCGGTAGGGCGGTGATTTGCGGACTGAGTCACATGACCGGCGATGCCGTGGTCATTATGATGGCCGACGCCTCGGACGACTGCCATGATGTGGTGCGCTACTGGGAAGAGCTGAATCAGGGGATCGACTGCGTTTTTGGCAGTCGCTTCATCGCCGGTGGCGGAGTCGAAGGCTACCCCCGGTTCAAGCTGATCCTCAACCGTCTCGCCAACACCTTTTTGCAATGCCTGTTTCATATCCCTTTAAACGACACCACCAATGCCTTCAAAGCCTATCGCCGCGAGGTGATCGACGGCTGCCAGCCCCTGATCTCTCCCCATTTCAACCTCACGGTTGAGCTCCCCCTGAAGGCCATCGTGCGGGGCTACAGCTGGAAAGTTATCCCGATCACCTGGCGCAACCGCCAGTTTGGCGCCTCCAAGCTGAAAATCAAAGAGATGGGGAGTCGCTATCTGTTCATCTGCTTGTATATCTGGCTGGAAAAAATGCTGACCAAGGGGGACTACAAGAGAATTAACAAATTAGACAGCGACAGTCATGCCTGATTCCGTCAATTCGAAAAGCGACAACATGCCGACCTCGCCGAGGGTCGGATTAGTCATTCCAAGTCAGGCTCATGTCTACGGTGTGATCCGACCGCCGAGTCAACTGCACCTCGGTATCGCCTACATTGCCGCGGCAATAGGAGACCTCTGCCGAGTCAAAATCATTGACATGGATGGCCAGAAATTAACCGCCAAAACCTTCGCTGAAAACCTACGTAACAGCCCCTGTGATATCGTCGGTTTTACCGTCGCCACCCCAACGTTTCACCAGGCGGTCGCTTTGGCAAAAATCATCCGCGAAATTTCCCCGACGACCTGGGTCGTCTTCGGCGGCTACCACCCCACGTTGATGCCGGAGGAGGTGCTGAGCGAAGAGTGCGTCGACATTGCCGTGATCGGCGAAGGAGAGGAGAGTTTTCGGCAGATTGTCGAAGCGAAAGAACAGGGGCGAACATTCCAGGGTATTCCAGGCACTATGGTTCGTGACACAGACGGCATATTGCACCGCACGCCACAGTTCCCTTTCGACCGTGATCGCCTAAATCGTCTCCCTTTCCCGGCCCGACATCTCTTCGCCACGGACTATTCCTACCCGGATGCCCTCTATCCGCGGGTCGCCCCGATCATCACCAGCCGTGGCTGTCCGGGGCGCTGCAGCTTCTGTAATGCACACAACATGTATGCAAAGCTCTCCTTCCGCAGCGCAGAAAATATTGTCGATGAGATTGAAGACCTGATTTGCCGACAGGGCTTTCAGGAGATCCACATCTGGGACGACAATTTTACGACCAGCCAATCAAGAGTCCTCGCCATCAGGGATGAGCTGCAGCACCGCCAGCTCAAGGTTCCGATCGCGTTACCGGGAGGGATACGGGCGGACAGCGTCACCAGGGCGACCATGTCGGCTCTACGTGACATGGGCGTCTACAGCCTGGCCATCGGCGTCGAATCCGGCGTACAGGAGATTCTCGATCGGGCGAATAAAGGGGTAACTCTTGACCAGATTCGACAGGCCTTCACCTGGGCCAGAGAATTCCGGATCGAAACCTGGGCATTTTTCCTGTTCGGCCTGCTCGGCGAAACCCCGGAGACCCTACGCAGGTCCATAGACTTTGCCATCTCACTCAATCCGGATGTCGCCAAATTTCACATTCTCAAGCCCTATCCCGGTAGTCGCATATACGAACAACTCAAGGAGAACGACTGGCTGGTGGCGGAGGATTATGCTGCTCTCGGCATTCACCTCCCCCCCGTTCACCGCCTCCCCGGACTCCGCTCCGAAGATCTGGTGCTCTGGCAAAAACGTGCCTACCGTCAGTTCTATCTCTCCTCGCCGCAGCGCATCTGGCGGCAACTGCGCCGGATCAGGTCATGGCATCGATTCAAGGTCAATCTCTCAGGAGGAATCAGCCTCTTTAAGCTCCTGTTCAAAACCGATAGATAAATGCCGCTTGCGACAAGGGTTGAAGCTGTTTAAAAGAAAATAACGGGCGATTAAAAGGGAATCGTATGCTTCTTGTCAAACTCTGCGTCATCATATTGGGGCTGACCTGCCCCGGATACCTGCTCGCACGCTGTTTCCGTCTGGAGCATTCCTGGGCGGCAGCCTTCCCCCTATCAGCCCTTATCCTGGTCGAAACAGTCATTCTCTTTTCACTGACCGGGATTCCGATACAATTTGTGACGGTGAGTGGTGTGCTTCTGCTTTGCATGGCCATCTGCCAAATTTTAAAAAATCGGCACTCTACAGAGGTTGAAATCCCTTCGGAAAATGAACGCGCTGGACTCCCTCTCTGGCTCATTTCGAGCATACTACTTTTTGCCGGCACCATCCTGACCACAGTGGCACTGCGCACAACCCTCTTCCCCCTGCGTGGACTCGATACAATATTTCGCTGGGAAGGACTGGCCCGGGCCATGCTGGAACAGCAGTCCTTGGATTTCTATCCGCCTGTCAGCGCCACCGACTACGCAATCTACCTCTTCCCCGACGGTATCCCGCCGCTGGTAGCAACAGTCTATTGGTGGATTTACGCAACCTTGGGCGAAACTATACAACAGGCAACCTCGATCTCTATTACATTGCAGCTGGCAGCAACCATGGCGCTTCTTTTTTACGGAGCACGACACTCCTTCGGTGCCAAAGCAGCCTGGTTTGCCTTGCTGGCAGCCTGCACCTCTCCTTTATTGATCAGTGGCTTCGCTATCGGCCAGGAGACCGGCTTCACCGCCCTTTCGGTTGCCGGGCAGCTCTGCTTCGCCTGGGCAGCTGTGCGCAGGCCTAAAACATCAACCGTCATCGTTGTCGCGCTATTCGCTGCACTGGGAGCCTTGGCTCGCGACTACGGCCCAGCACTGGCCTTGGCTGGCTTCGCGGTTCTCGCTTGGAATCCAGCCACGCGTCGCTACCTCGGAGTATTCATTCTCACCACGATCCTTTTTTCCGCCCCCTGGTACTTACGCAGCTGGGCTTTAACCGGCAACCCTTTTTTTTCTCATCAAATCCCGGGCGGATTCGATGTCAATGCCATTCATGTCGCAATCATCAACTTCTATCAGCAGGTTTATTCATTTGCACATTTCGACCGGGCCCAATGGTTCAACCTGCTTAAACACATATTGACCGGGGGCTTTCTGGTGATTTCCGTCAGCATCCCATACGGACTCTTCCGCTGGCGGCATTCGACTCCTTTACTAGTCACCACGCTTCTCGTCACCCTGCTCTGGATTTTTTCCGTGGCGCAGACCGCCGGTGGCCCCTTATACAGTACCCGTGTCCTCACCCCTGCGTTGATTACCCTGGCCGTGGTTACCGGTGCTGCTTTCGGCCAAATTTACGAGTCAAAGGTTGCGGAGCGCAAGCTCGTACTGTCCATGCTGATCGCCGGGTTATTTCTGCTCTCCGGCTACGCCCTCACGTCCACCGCACTGTACCCTGCCGACTCACCATACGGCTTTTCTGCGATTACCGGCACCCCCGTCGGCAGTGTTCAGCAGCTCATGGTCGACAAGCTTGAAGCGACGGACTTTCCGAACTCCGGCGTTCTGACTGATCTCCCTTTTTTCGCTGGTGTGTTGCAACAGAGTTCACGATTCAGACCCGTTGTCCTCTGGAGTCCCGAGGTTGACTTCATCTTCGACCAGCAGTTGGAACCGAATGAGATTCAAAAAAGGTTGTTGGCAAATAATATCAGACTGATTTTCATCGATGATCAATCGACAACCAACCGATTTCTGATGAAATACAGGTTTTTTCGTGAGAGTGCCGATTGGAAATTTCTGCTCGATTCCCCGAATGAAGCGGCTTTTTTTTATTTCGACCCAATATGACGAGGAATGATTCGCCACAAATTCTTCAGTGAAAGCGCCAACTGGAAATTTATATAGCAATACTCAAGTAGGTGCTTTTTACTATATTGATCCAAGCTCAAAAATGGGGACACATAGCTCAATGTGGCGTAAGAGCCTTAAATATCTAACCCCTTTATAGGAGTACATCTCCGTTTCTGTTATTCAACCTAGGGGTGTAAATAACTGACCAATGTGGTATTTTAACGGACAGTCACTTGACGGATGCCTATTACTCACGCATGGAGCGCCACATTGAACTCACGGATTATAATCCTCCTTCTGTTACCCCTGTTCTTCTTCCCCGGTTGTGATAGGGCCAATGAAGAAACCCATTCCGAGAAAACAAAAACTCTACATCAGGAGAAGCAAACCCCGGAGATTAAACCCGTAACGGTATTGGTCGATTCCATCGATGCGGCGCTGGTTGAAACAGCAACAGCCGCTCTGCCAATCTGGCGTGGTTATGCGCAACACAAACCTGCCTTGGTACTGTTCAGCAACGACCCGTTCCTTGAGCCGGTTCCCGCGCAACTGCACGATCAAGCTTTGGAGCTGGTTCGCACCGGCTCCCCGGCTCAGATCCAGCTAAGAGCCGTAGATATCACCCCAAACCCGTTGCTGTTACACACAATGGCTGTGGATGCAGCACTTCGGGCAGGCTTCTTTTCCGAGCTGGCATGGGTTCTGCCTCTTAAAGACGAAGAGCAGTTGCCCGCTTTGGATGTATTTCGACAGCGGTTGCTGGACAGAGGTCTGATCAGTCAGACCGAAGCGGAGACGTTTACCGAGTTAGGCGATCGCTATACAGCTGTCCTGCGTGGGATCCCAGTGACAATCGGCACCCTTTCAAACATCCCGCTACCGAAAAAACCGGCCTGGGTTCACATCGATCTGAGCTTTTTCAACCCCCTCTACAAGAACGAGGTCAGCACACCGCTCTACTCTCTGGTTTTAAATACACTCAGAAAAATCCGTGAGGCCGGAATCAAAAGCATCGGGGCAACCATCTCTCAGTCCAATCTGGGCGGCGCGCTCTCTCTCAACGTTCGGTTTCTGGGTAAAGACCTCCGGCACTTGTTTGAGACTCCGGCCTCTGTCGATGAGGGTCTGCCGGAGCTACAATTCCGGCGCACGCAGAACCTCTATCTTGCGCAATTCATGAAGAAAGATGAGATTCTTGAGAATTGTCTGAAAATGGAAAGTCTTGCGCCGGATGACGCCTCGGTAAAATTCGACCTCTACTCTGCAAGCCGGGAACTCCGAAGAGGAAATCAAGCTCTGGACTATCTGGAGCAAGCCGTTGCCCTTGACCCGATGTATGCCTACGAGTATATCTTTCTTGCCGAGACCGCAATTGAAAAAACACGGCCCGATGCCTCTTTTGAAATGCTAAAAAAGGCCCACGAAATTTTCCCTGCCAACCCGCTGATTTCTATCATGGAAGTCGACCTCAATATCCGGCTCGGCCACCGGGAAGCAGCGCTGAAACTTCTCAAGCAACTCCAGGAGCTGCCCTGGTCGAAAGTGTATGACCAGGATGTACCAGCACGATTGGAGAATATGAAAAAAATCGCTGAAACTTTGCCTGCGGGTCATTAAAGAAAGAGATTTCATGCACAGGTTATCGATTATCGGGGAGTTACTGCATTTTCTGTTTGAACGCAAAAAGTTTTTCCTGGCTCCGCTGGTGATCATCCTAATCCTGATGATACTATTCATTCTGCTGGCAGAGATTCCGGCACTGACACCTTTTATCTATGCAATCTTTTAAAAACGGAAGATAGACCACTGTCAAGGAGTCGTCTCTATGTTGCAAAATTCTTTACCCCGCTACCTTCTTCTCATTGTGTTGGCGACCATGGCCATAACGCTCAGCGGTTGCGCCGGAATTTCGGGTAAACCAAACCCGGATTACATTGAGCCGACAACGGGCATGGGATTCAAATATATCCGGGGAGGCCTGTTCCAGATGGGCGATGCTGCTGATGGCCAAATAAGAGAGTTACCGATTCACACGGTGACTTTTGAAGGTTTTGCCGCCAGCATCTTTGAGGTCACTTTCGAGCAATATGACAAGTTCTGCGATGCGACCAGTCGCGACAAACCTGATGACGAGGACTGGGGCCGCGGCAACCGTCCAGTTATCAACGTCAACTGGGAGGACGCCAAAGCCTATGCCGAATGGCTCCGCCAGCAGAGCGGCCTCAATGTCAGCCTGCCGAGCGAGTCCCAGTGGGAATATATCGCCCGTGCCGGCACAACCAGCCGTTTCTGGACCGGCGACACCCTGCCAAAAAACAGTGCTAACTGCGAAGAATGTGGAAGTAGATTCGACAACCGGATGACAGCACCAGTCGGCTCCTTTAGGCCGAACCGCTGGGGGCTTTTTGATACAGCCGGAAATGTCGCAGAATGGACTCTGGATGACTGGCAACCCGGATATGAAGGGGCGCCAGACGACGGATCCGCCAGGATAAATGGCAACACTGAGGATAAAGTCTACCGTGGGGGGGCCTGGAACTATCCTCTTACTGGATTGGAATCTGCAACCCGGGACTGGTCTAAGAAAAGTGACTCCTTCGACACTGTCGGTTTCCGCTTGGTCATCAACAACTTTGTTGCGGCACCAAAGAAGTAAGGCCACCAAAACTTTATCGATTGTTCAGAACAGCGCATAGATAAAGGGCGCCAAGGCAGAACCTTCGGTCAGAACCAAAAGCAGTCCGAGCATCATCAGCAAGACGACGATTGTGCCGAGCCACCATTTTTTGTTCTCAACCAGGAACTGCAGGAGTTCCCGGATAATATCGAGTTTCATAACCGCCTTTCGTATTGTCACGCTAGTATTGCACAACCTTTAGCGATTCTGACAAAAGAGCCTGGGCGTAGTGACCGCAGGCCTCACTATTGGGATGGGCATCATCGGCGCTGACCCAGTAACGCCGCCATTGATTGCCCGGCAAGCTGTCTTGCAGGTCAACAAAATGTGCACCGGTTGCCATTGCAGCAGAGCCGTAAAATGTGCGGATATCTGAAAAAATGGAGCCCTGCGGATCATGCAGCTCAGGTAGCATGGCGACCAGCAAAGGGATTTTTGCACGCTGGCAGAGTGTGGTCATCTCATCCAGCGCAGCCCTCACCCGCTGACGACCATCGCCGTCCTCACGGTAAAGGTTGTGATAGTACTCCTGGTAGTCCTCACGCACCCCCATCTGTCTCCAGAACCGATCAAGGCGCCCCCAAATCAGCACTGCAGCCAGGGAGTTCCGTAACAAAGAAGGGCCGCCGACCGTCTCGCGAGGAATCTCCGCATCATTGACAAAAGCACCATAGATGACCAGATCCGGATCATAATTCAGAACCTTGTGTTGCAGCATGGCGGCTACATCGGCGGCGGCATAGTTGCCGACACCAAAGTTAATGACTTCAAACGAAACCTCTGGGCCAAGCGGTTTTTCTTGATTCAGTAGAACTTCCAACTGCTTCGGATAGGTCATACTCTGAAGGACACCCCAGCCAAAGGTGATCGAATCGCCGACCACTGCGATCCGCAAGGTCCCAGCGGTCTTCTGTCTGGGGATCTCCCGATCACGCAACCCGTCCGAGTTAATCGCAACATCAACCCCCATGAGGTGAGCGCGCGCATTCGGTAAATGCTCAAACCGTAAACTGGGTGTCAGGCCGGTGACCTTGACCTCCCGGGCATAACGCCACATCTCGACATCGTAAGCCACAACCTGACTAAAGATCAGGCGACAGGACACTTCTGCGGCGCCCCAGAATAATATCAGGCCGAGGAACACAGCGACCAAACGCATCACGATCAGGCGCCCCATCACTGGACTCCCGACCCGGGAACTTGCCGAAATTCAGACGGCACCAGGTTTGCCCGATCGGGCGCTAGGCTCAAGAACCTGGCAAACTGTTCACCAGCGGCAGGCTTGTTATTCAACCCCTTGTAGTAGACATAACCAAGGTTCAGGTGGTGCTGGGCAAGAGCTGCAGGCTGTCGCAGCGCCGCGGTAAAGACTTGTTCTGCATCCTGCCAACGCTGTTGCTGCATTAACAGCAGACCGAGGTTTTCCCAGAGCAGCTGGCAAGTCGGGTCGGCCGCCAGCTGCTTGCGGTAAAAGTCTTCAGCCCTTACACCCTGATCACCAGCCTGTTCAAGAAGCCGCCCCAAAGACGACGCCAAGTCACAATTGCCTGGATTCTTACGCAATGCCGCTTCGAGGGTGCTACGCGCTTGCTCAGGTTGACCACTCACCACCTCAAGCTCAGCAAGAGCGTTAGACAAACGCGGATCAGTGTCGCCTGCCTCAACAGCTTTCCGGTACCAACCAAGGGCTGCAGTGATATCACCAAGCTGCTGGTGCAGAAAGCCCAGCAAAGCATAAGGCTCCTGCCATTCAGGATAATGGCTCACCAGCGGTGTCATCATTGTCAAAGCCTCGGCATAACGCCCTTGCAGCGCCAGCAAGCGGGCCAGGTTAAAAATCGCAAAAGGCCCTTGATAGCCTTGCGTAATGGCCTGCTGATACATTTCTACAGCCTTCTTCTCCAGCCCTTTACGCTCGAAAATCTGGCCAAGAGCAAAGCTGAGCTTTGCGTTGACAACCGGTTTTTCAGCTGTCAAACGGGCAAGTTCAAGCTCATGGGCAGAAAGTTCCTGACGATCGTCAATAGCCCAGCCCGGATCTCTTGTGATCAGAGCCTGAAGAACGACCCGGGCGATCTCAACATGTCCCCACGGGGTCGGGTGAGCGTAATCCAGGATCAATTCCTCACCAAGCAGGCCGTGAGAAGACAACACCGTGAGGGCAGACACAGGATCCGCCAGCATGGTGTCTGCCTGAGCTGCTGCAGAACGAATCGACTGGTTGACAATAGAGGTCGCTCGGACGGGCGTCGGGTCAAGATCAAGAGCACGCAAAAGCATCGTCCGTGCCTTGTCAAACTGTTCCGCTCTGATCAGAAGTTGGCCATACTCGTAACAAACCGTCGCATTACCGCCCCACACATTTGTTGCAGCAGCATATTCATCGAGGGCTTCTTGCAAGGGTCCGGAAGCAGCTAACCGCTCGGCCAGAGAGAGGTGCTGCTGCCAGCGAGTGCGCATCGCAGGCTCCGCTGGCATAGAATGATCCGGGTCAGGAGGCCAGCTGGCAATATTGGCCGGTAAAGTCACCAGCATCAATGGCACAGCAGCGTTACTTGCTGCCTCTGTCATTGCCGTCAGGTTTTCGTCCAGAGAGGACATCACACGACGGCGCCGATCCATATCGACCTGATAAACTGTACCCGCCACAACCGGCGCAAACAAAAACCCCGCAGCGGAACTGTCTTCAGCATCAACCACCGGTAACGGCAATTTCTGCGCTGGCAAGACTTGTTTGAACGCGCGGGAGAGGTAAAGGCCATGTAACCAGGAGACGACGGGGGTTGGCATGGCGACAGCGACACGGAAAGAGTCCTCGACAAACTCGGCATCCCCAGTTGCAATGATCACCAGGTCCGGCTGGTAAGCGATGATGCCACGCAACACCGCCAGAGTCCGGGCGCTGCCGTAGGAGGTAGCGCCGACATTAATGACTTCCAGATCGCGCTCGGGGAATAAGCGCTCAAGTCGCCGCTCCAAACTGGCTGGCCAAGCCGTTTCAGCCGGGTAAGGGTAACCCAGAGTTGTTGAACCGCCCAGGCAGAAGACCCGGAACGTTCCTGGCGGCTTGGGTACAACAAAAGAGGATGGACGCATGGCCCCAAGATAAACTTCTTTGGTCTGCGCGTTGCCATTGTTAACCTCGAAGGGGTCAATGGTTACGGCAACCAGCTGTTCCCTTGGCAAGAGCGGCGGTGACCAGGCGAAGCGTAGGAGACCTTCCGCCGCCACGAGCAGCATCAGTCCGAACAGAATCGAGCCCAGGGGGGGCAGCCAACGACGCTTCTTCATCATCAGGATTGTTTCTCGCTGGAACGACGGTCATTTGAACCGGTGCGGGGCTCCCAGTAGCTATCACATTGTTTGTTGAAACCACGCGCAATAAATTTCTGTCCACATAAGCGACCCAGTAAAGCGATCGGAGTCAGCACCAGCACATACATCAAGGTCAGTAACAGCGCGGTCATGATCCGGGCCATAACCATGGCCAGCTTCATCCAGACAGCATAGAACGCGCGCATACCCGGCCAATCGAACCAGAATGCCAAGGCAGTCAATGCGCCCACGGGAACAAACACCAAACCCGGTGGGGTCCCCTTCCAGTAGAGTAGACTACCGACCAGCGCGAACAGCACACCGAGACCGAGACCAAACTGGCGCAGTTCACGTTTCGTGACATTCTCTTGATTGATCGGTTTCATCATGATCAGTCCAGAGCCATAGCGCCACGTGGATAGCGCTGCAGCAAGGCATCGGGTTGGGCCGATTTCTCCAGCAAGAACAGGCCTATCGCCAAACAGTCAATATCAGTCGATAAAAAACAACGCAAGGCTTCCGCTGGGGTACAAACGATCGGCTCCCCACGGACATTGAAAGAGGTGTTAACCAGTACCGGGCAGCCAGTCCGTGCCTCAAATGCCGTCAAAAGTTGATGAAGGCGTGCATTACTAGCCGCAGCAACAGTTTGAATCCGGGCCGAACCATCAATATGCGTCACCGCCGGGATTGATGAGCGGGGCACCTCGAGTTTAGCCAGCCCTTCCCGGCTCTCTTCTTGAGCTGTCAGGGCTCGGCGTTTATCTTCATGAACCTGTGCGACCAGGAGCATGTAGGGGCTCGGCACCTGCAGCTCGAACCACTCCGCAGCCTTTTCTTCGAGCACAATCGGCGCAAAGGGTCGGAAGCCTTCACGGAACTTGATCTTCAGATTGACCTGCCGCTGCATCTGCGGCGAACGGGCATCAGCCAGAATCGAACGGTTGCCAAGGGCACGCGGACCAAACTCCATGCGCCCCTGAAACCAGCCGACGACCTGTTCATTGGCCAGCAGACCAGCCACTTCGGCAGTGAGTTGGTTTTCTTCGAGCTCGCGGTAAACAGCCCCTTCTATCTCAAGAGCCTGACGGGTCTCATCTCTGCTGAATTCCGGCCCAAGATACGCACCCTGCATTGCATCGATTACACCATCCGCGCAACGCGGTTGTTCAAGATAGTGATGCCATCCGAAAAGGGCCGCGCCAAGAGCACCTCCAGCATCACCTGAAGCTGGCTGAATCCACAATTTTTCAAAAGGACCTTCGCGCAAGATACGACCATTGGCAACACAATTGAGGGCAACCCCCCCTGCCAGGCAAAGATGCTTCATCCCCGTCGCAGCATGAACGTGACGGACCATGCGTAGCATGATCTCCTCAGTCACCTCCTGTATTGAAAGAGCCAGGTCCATCTCGCGCTGCGTCAGCGGCGCCTCCGGGCGTCGGGGTGGCCCGCCGAACAGCCGATCAAAGCGACTGTTGGTCATGGTCAAACCGGTGCAATAGTCGAAATAGTCAAGATTGAGTCGAAAAGAACCATCCTCTTTCAAATCAACCAGATGTTCAAGAATGGTATCGACATATTTCGGCTCACCATAGGGAGCCAATCCCATCAGCTTGTACTCGCCGGAGTTGACCTTGAAGCCGGTATAATAGGTAAAGGCCGAGTAGAGCAAGCCAAGGCTGTGCGGAAAACGGATCTCACCCTGTATATCGATGCGATTGTCGCAACCGCTGCCAAAGCTGCTGGTCGCCCATTCACCGACCCCATCAAGGGTCAAAAAGGCCGCCTCTGTAAAAGGCGACGCAAAAAAAGCCGAAGCCGCGTGGGACTGGTGATGTTCAGGAAAAAGGATCAGACCGTCAAAATTTAATGCATTGCGCAAATGATCCTTGATCCAGAGTTTATCGCGCAACCACAAAGGGATCGACTGCAGAAACTGGCGCAAACCGCGCGGCGCGAAGGCCAGATAGGTTTCAAGCAGGCGTTCGAAACGTAAGAACGGCTTCTCATAAAAAACCACCACTTCGAGATCGGCACCACTAATCCCTTCCTCGGCCAGGCAATACTCAACCGCCCGTGCAGGGAAAGCAGCATGATGCTTAATGCGACTGAACCGCTCTTCGTGGGCAGCAGCGACGATCACGCCGTCGCGCAGCAGACAGGCGGCGCTGTCATGGTACCAGGCCGATATACCGAGCACATAGCGAGCCATCAGGGGAGCCTCGACCATTGATCAAGAGGAAGTGCAAGCGCGCGATTCGGTAAATGTTCCAGATAGCCTAGATAAGCATTGCCGGACTGATCAGCATCTCCGGCACGCTTGTACGCTTCAGCCAGAGCCAAACGATAAGCCGCAACCTGTGGAGCGGCATCAACGGCACGGAGATAACTCTCCGCAGCCTCGGTTGGTCGACTAAGCAGCAGCAAGGTTTCCCCCATCAAGTGGTAAAGACCGGCGGCCGCCTCACTATCAGGCACAGTGAGCCCTTGCAGTAGAGTCAAGGCTTCAGCTGGACGTCCGGCACGATTCAGTGCAGCGGCCCGGGCCAACGTCACTTTTAAATTTCCCGGAGCAAGGCGCTCTGCAGCATCGAGGTAAAAGAGCGCGGCATCGACATCACCGCGCACCAATTCCAGTTCACCGAGTTGACGAGCCATTTCCGGCTGATCCTTAATTGTCTGCCACGCTTGACGCAGAGCAGTATAGGCTTCTGGATACTTTCCCGCCCAGAAAAAAAGACGGCCAACACTCCACAGTCCCTGAGCCTTGTAGCCCTCAGGAATCGCCACCAACTCCTGGCGCAGGAGCTCTCGAGCCTGTGGCATCACCTTTTGCCAGGTTGCGGCATCGAGAGGGAGTAACCCTGCTCCGGTCGTCGCATTCAGGACGATCCAAGCGACCAGTTGCTGTCCCTCGATTGTCGGGTGAACATGATCAACAAACAAGTTACCCCCTGGTATATTCCCCGGTGAGATTTTTATAAATGTCTCTTCGACATCCGCAATCGGTACCGACTCTGCTGCGGCAACAGAGCGTAGAATATCGTTGAACTCATTAAGCGCCCGCAGTGGCACAATATCCTCCTGTCGGGCACGATCAAAAGACTGATAAGCCAGATGCGCTTGTCCAAGTTGCCAATAGGCCTGCCCTTTCCGGTAGTGCAGTTCGGCAAATACACTATCGATGGCTTCCGCCTCGATCAAGGCAGTCAGTGCAAGCTGCGGAAGGCTTTTATCCAGAGCGGCAAGGCCACGGTCGAAGGCGGCTTGCCAATCGACCAACGCCTCAGCATCAAGCCGGGGGGAATGCTCCGATTTGAACGGCGAGACGCCGGAAAGATTGACCGGCAGGGTTGCCAGCACTAGGGGAATCTTCAGCGACTTACAAAAACGGGCCATCGCCACAACCTCGTGGCGGTATTGCCGGATGACCCCTGCACGGAATGGCGGGTCGCGATGATAAAGCTCCACGCCCCCGATCCGTTCAAGCGTCGCCTCGACCTTATCGCCTAGAGTTGTCGGTCCTGAAGCTGGGGCGGCAACTTTACCGAGAGCTCTCGCCAAGGACGAATAAATCCGTGAACGATGTGCGAGGGCACGAACCTGGCGCAGACCATCTGACTCTTCGCGCAATGCAGAGAAGGTACGCGCCTCGAGAAACTCATTATGGCCACTGTAGACAACGAACAGATCCGGATCATAGGTTGCCATCTCCTCCATCAGTCGGCGAACCCGATAGCTGGCGTAAGAGATACCGCCGGCGTTGATCACTTCGACATCGACATTTTCTGCATATTGCTCAATCAATTTCTCCATCCAGGCACCGAACGATGTCTGGTTCAGATAGGGCCGTCCGTAGGTGGTCGAGCCACCGAGCACGACGATGCGAAAGACCCCGGCGGGCTTGGGCATAGAGAATGACTGAGGGGTATTGAAATAGGCAGACTTGGCGGGGTTGACGACAAAGCTCCCGGAACTTTCTTCTACAAAGAGCGGTGAGGTACCGGCAAACCCGACAAAGGGATCCTGTTTAGCCAACGGCGTAACGTTGAACAGAAACAGTGTGAACTCAAGCAGCACGACGAAGGTCAGACCTAGCCCTATCGCCAGTAGATTTTTACCCAACGGGTTAAATTTCATTAGCTGATTATGAAAGAAGTCGGCAAAACTCTCAACCTCAAAACTCGTCAAAACAGAAGGGCCGAGATTTCTCTCGGCCCTTCTGTTTGCGCTTTAGCAGGGGTGGACGTTGCTGCTCCCCACCACTTTAGGTTTCATGTATTTCATATGATTTCTCCTGTTTAAGGTACGTTAAGTGTCTGTTTCCACGGCGTCACTTTATTCCAACCGGCGCCGGCACCGGCCGGGCTGGCCACTCGGTTGAGCCGGTATTCCGGTGTAGTGGTCGTGGTGTTGTTGCTCTCCGAGTAGCGGTGGCAGTTCTGGGCACTGGTCCACTGCGCCAGCTCGCGGTTGTTGTTCTGGGTACTGGCCGCTGTCACCATCTGGAACTGGTTGTCCCAGGTGTTGTGCACCGTGTCGAGGCAGTTGGTGATCATCAGCTTCGGCAGGCGCGAGGCATGCGGATTGTGGCACTTCGAGCAGGAGAACTTGTGATACTGGTTCTGGTTGGTCGCTCCGGTCTCATCGACCACCCAGCGATCCATGGTGTCGAGGTAAGACTGTGGCCGGGTATTGCTCCCCTGCAGTGCTGGTAAGTAGCGCAACGCGGCGGTATTGGCCGAGCGGAAGCCGTAGGTCCCGTTATCGGCCGGGTCCGTCTGCCCGAAGTAGTGCTGACGCGGATTGTGCCCAGGATACGTCGTTACACCATTGCGGGCGGTAAAGACGTTGGTGGAGTTGGCGCTGCCTGAACCGGTGCCACCCTTGACCGAGTTGGCGTGACCGTTGGTCCCCATCCAGAGCGCTTCGCCGGTCTTCTGATCGATGTTGTCGATCTCGGTGGCGGTCCAGGAGGCGTTACCGCCGCCGTGACAGAGCGCGCACAGACCACCAAACTGATCCACCGTCCAGGTAGATGTCGGGTTGAGCGCCGCAGTTCCAGCCGCCGCGGCGGTTGAACTCATCGGCACCATGTTGTTCTGATCGATCCAGTAACCACCGATCTTCTGCACCGTGATTATACCACGCGGCACCTGGCCGAACTCTTCAGCCGCGGTCGAGAAGTAGGTGGTGTTGGCATAACTACTACGCGGGGCGCCATCTTCCTCGTAAGGGTTGCCACGCCAGGAACCACGCAGGTACGGTGCCCCGGTGACAGTATCGCCCGGCGCTTTATTCAGGTTATGAACGTCGTGGCAGTTGGTACAGCGGATGTCGGCCACGGCGTTCGGGGACCCCGTCTTGCTGTAGTTGGCACCGGCAAGGTTTGCGTCGGTAACCAGCGGGTTGGCTGTATGGGTCGACTGGATGGCACCGGTCTTGTAGGCGAACTGGGTACGTGAACTGCTCCAGGTCGCAGTGGTCCAGTTGCTGGTGGTCAGAGTGCCGTAGTTGTACGGGCTGCTACCGGTATTGGCTTTGTTGTTTGCGCCCCACTCGGAGATGCCACGCAGATCGTGACAGTTCCAGCAGATCTGGGCCTGAGTGGTGCCGGTGGTGGCATCACCACCGAGAACAAAACCGTTGACGCCGGTATCGACGAGATGGGTGTAGTTGATCCCGACCGTCGTGTTGTTGGCAATGGCGATAACGTTGGCATCACCATTTTTGGCGTGCATGACCCCTCTGGTCCCACCGGGGTGACAATCGGTACAGGTACCGGCCGCGTAGGTTCCACCGGCGCCATCGGCGTCAGTGTGACTGGAGGCAGCGGTGACAACCGGTGCACCACCAGTGCCAGCATCATGACAGCCGTTACAGCCGCCAGCGCCGTAGCGATGGAGCTGGACCGTCATACCGCTGTCAGAGAGCTGATAAGCCGCCGTATTGGCATGGCAGGCCTTGGCGCAACCCCAGTTGGTCTGGTTGTACTGGGTATCCTGACCGCTATCGGTCGCCCAGCCGTTCATCTCGATGTTGCCATCGATATGATAGGTGGAGAGGTACTGATCGCCACCGGCGGCCACATTGTTGGTTTCACCATTGGCCAAACTCTTGCCGTGGCAGGTGTTACATTCCTGATGATTAGCGGTAACGGCCGTGGTGCTACCGGCGACGGACTTGTCATGATTAACCGGTGTCACACCGACATGGCGGTTGTTGGCCGGATCGGATGACGAGGTCGGCGGATAACCGTGGCAGCTGTCGCAGCCAAGAGCCGGACTACTGGTATTCCAGACCGCGTTCTCATGACAGCTCAGGTTGCTGCAGGTGCTGGTTCCAGCGGTAAACGTTGCACTGGCTCCAGCGCTGGCAGTGTCGAAAATAATATTATTCGTTCCGTTGACATGCAGGGCCGTGCCGTGACCGGCGCCGTTATGACAGAGGGTGCACGCATACTTGGCAATATGCTTGACGTGCTTGCCAACTTTGGTGCCGGTCGTGGCACCGGTCAAATCACCGTCGCCGGCGGTTTCGATCGGGGCACCGTTAACATTACCGTGGCAGCTGCCGCAAGCAACGGCCGGCACGGTATCATCCCATTTCGGCGTTGCGGTGCCGTGACAGTAGATGGCCGAGCAGGTCAGGGTCGCGGCGGTGGTCACCGTTGTACCGGCGGCGGCTTTGTAGCCATTGACCTTATTACGGCCATTGTAGGTGGCAGTGGTATCGCCAAAAGCATTGAAGCCAAGGTTGATGCGGGCGGAAACCGTTTGATCCGGCATTTCGTCTGCATTTTCCCAGCCGGTGTGGCAGGTATTGCAGCTGTAGCCCAGGGTCAACACGTGCTCATCATGCTTACCGTGAGTGGTGCTGCCGGTACGAACGGCGTCATTCAGACCATTCGGACCACCAAACGTATTGGCCGTCGGTGGGTTGCCGTGACAGGCACTACAATCGGCTTTGAATCCGGCTTTATGGGCATGGCAGCCGATACAATCGGAGTTGTCCTTGTGCCCGGATGCCACCGACTGATTAGCCGCATGATACTGGACCCCGTTGAGCTGGGCCGCATCGTAGGTATGGCAAGCCTCGCAGACCTTGTTGGACGAGGCGCGCGGTGCGGTGGTGTCATCACCGAAGCCGGTGGTGCTGGCCAGCACGACTGCGGTGTTGGTGCCGCCACCCGGCATGGCGCTGCCATCGGGGTAGCTGATGGTCGCTCTGACCCGTTTGATATTGCTGCTGTTCTTTTCGTGGCAGGTGGCGCAGGTGATACCGCCGGCATAGTTGCCCGGGGTACCCCAGCTACCGCCATGCTTGGTTGTACCAGCAAAGCGGTTGCTGTTGTGCAGCATCGGGTTGTCAGACCAGGAGACCAGGGTCACAACCGCGGTCTCGACTGCGGTGCCGGCGAGGATGCCATCGGCATCGGCATAGGTCATACGCACATCGTAACTCGCACCGGTCGTCAGGCCGGTTATCGTTGTCGTGTAGCTTCCATCGTTGGACGCATCGAGCGTTGCGGTGCCATTGGTCCAGGTGCCAGACGAGGTAAGCTTGTAATCAACTTTGAAGGTGGCGTTGCCATTTTTGTCGCCACAGTAGCTCATGGAGATACCGATGGAGTTCAAGCCGGACTGCACCGCCGTGGCGCCGAGAGCTTCGAGACCGTTGGTGCGGGAATCGACATTAACCGTCGTCGGGTTGGCGGCGGCAAAGATCTCACCACCGCAGCTGCCGGTCGCTTTGGCCGCGAACTGCAGGGAGTAGTTGGCCTGAGCGGTGGGGGTGAAGGTTGTACCGCTCGGGAACCAGGTGCTGCCGTTATCGAACGAGACCTGGGCAGCACTGCCACCGCTGCCACCGAGGGTTGCAGAGACTGCAACCGCGCCGGTGATCGGGTTCGGTAGAGCGTTGAGGGTGACGGTGGCAGTCTCCACACAACTAGAAACGGTGACCGGGGCGCTGGCGCTAAGTGAAACATTTCCCGCCGCATCCTTGGCCCAGGCGTAGAGGGTATAAGAAGCGTAACCACCAACCGTATAGGAAGCCGGAGCTGTCCCGCTCCAGCCGGCAGCACCGGCGGCCGGTGCTGTGGCGCTCGTCGTAATCATGTAGCCGGTTACGGCTTTATTATCCGTGGCGGTAAAAGTAGTCACCGGCACAACGAAGGTCGATGTCACTGTAGCCGGTATGACAAATGCGGTGACGACCGGGGCGGCCATGGTGTTGGTCGCAACATTGAGCTGTGAACGGCTGATGGTGCCGCAGGTGCCGGTACCGGTGGCGTAGAAACTGACCGTTGTGGTGTTATCGTCCTGCGCCGGCACATAGGTCCAGCCACTGGCATTGGTCGGCGAAGGTGACGTCCCAACCTGAATACCGGTCGCAGTACCGGTGGCCGTTACTGTGACGTTACCGGTGATCGGGTTGGCGATCGGGGTCAGGGTCAGTGTCGAGGTTTCGTTGCAGGAGCTCCAGGTAAAGGTGGTCGGGGTACCTGGGGTGACGGCATTGGCGACGGTATCACCAAAGTAGGCGACACCGCAGGTGCTGCTCAGGCCGCGGGCGTAGAGGTTGTAGGTGTTGCCGTTGGTCAGGTTGGCCACGCCCGGGATCGGGCCGGGAGGGTCAGCAGTCCAGGGGATAAGTTCAGTCTCAACCACACCGGCGCCGGCGTTCAGGGCAACGGCAACGATCGTGGTCCGGTTGCTGGTACTTCCGCCCGAGTCGGCGGAGATGTTCACGGTCCCAGCCGTAGTCACGTTGCGGTCGTTGACCGCGAAGGTGAAACCCGTACCGGCGGTATCGTAAAACGCCGACTGTGTAAATCCGGTCGAGGGGACGTTGGTCTCGCTGCCGTTGAACTCCACCGCGTAGAACACCTGGTCGCCCTCGGCTGCCGTCACCGAGGCGGTGATCGGGTCGGAGGCCAGAGCGTTGAAATCAAAAGAGGTGATCGGCGTCACCTGGTCGACACCCTGGTAGGTTCCCGCGAAGATGACGACATCAATATAGGCCCCGGCAAAGGTCGGCACGATATTGGTGCCGACTGCCGCGGAGATACAGGCTTCGTCGCAATAACCTACCCGGGTGTTGTTGGAATAGCCGGTTCCCTGGGTTGCCTGGGCAACCATCGTTAACGCCTGTCCGCCGTAGGTGATGCCGGTGACATCCACCAGGCCCGCATCTTCTGCGGAAACGGCAATCATCAAAATCCGGTCACTGGCGCCGATCGTGTCAGCCGGAACGGTGTAGGATGTGGGAATGGTGTTGTAAGACCCTGCACTCCAGTTGCCAATTCGCGTCACCACTCCGGCTCCGGCAGTGGTCTCCGTGACCTTGTACTCCATACTGGCAGGACTCACGTTGGTCAAGTTGACAAACGGCGTACCACTGAAATCCCCAGAGGCAGAGCTTTGAGCGGTCCAGATGATCGACGGCTGCGATTCAGAGCAGGCGTTGGTGGTCACATTGGCGGTATTCGAATCGGCACTCTCACAGGCGCCGGCGGTATTGGTCCCCCGCACGGTGTAGGCGTAGGCAGTCGAAGCGTCAACGAACGCGTCGGTGAAGTTCATGGTGCCGGCCGAGCAGGTCAGATTGGTTCCTGCAGGACGGGCAACGCCATCACGATAGACGGTGTAGGTGTTATTGTTGGCGCAGTCGGCAGTCCAGGAGAGGTTGACCTCGACCGGAGCACCGGCGGCATCGCTACCGGACAGGTTACTGGGGGCGGTGGCGGCACAAAGAGAAACCGGCGTCTCCGTGACAGTGAGACGACTCTGAGATGTTGTTGTCGTGCCATCGAGATAAACACGCGGGGTCAGTGTGTTACCGCCGGGGCGATAGGCGATTTCCAGCAGCAGGCGATGCCCCTGAGGGAGCGTATCATTGTTGATTGTATACGTTGGCTGAACTTGAACGGTACCCCCCGTGCCCGACGTGATGGTCTGCGATGTGGCGACCAGCGTCTTGTTACCAGCGGCACCGGCCGGATCGTAATCGTAGAGGTGGAAGGTCCATTGATCGGTCGCGTTATAACCACGGATGGCATACGATCCAGAGATGTTCGACAGCTGAATGGGGCTGGTTGTATATGCCGGATTGGCATAGGCACGGATCAGGGTGACCCAGGTCCCATTGGCCATACCAGTGGTCGGACGATAACTCGACCCGGCAGTGGTCAGGGTGGTCTCCATGACCGTCCGTGCCGTCGGCGCCGTGGCCTGGGCGGCCAAGTTCGTTGTGCCATCAACCCCGACATTGGTCGTCGAGTCAAAGCGCAGCTGATAAACTGCCGCATCAGCACTTGCCACAAACCCGGCCATGCCAAAAACCAGCGCCATCACACCCACCAGCGCCATGCGCAGCAGACCACTCATCCCGGACATCTTCCCGAACCGACCGTTCATAGAACTCTCCATCCGTTGCTTCGAAAATTTTCTATGACCCAGAGATGACCCTGCTACAGGTTTGGCCACCTGGCTGTTCACTCGGCTGCACTCTGGAATGATTTGTCTGCTCATCACAATAATTCTCCTGATCTGGTTCCGCCCGGTGGCCCTGCGAGGTCTTCTCATCCGGTTAATCCGGAACAACTTAACAGATGCCTGCGCGTATGCGAACTTTTATGTCGAATAATTCAGTTGTGAATTTAATTATCTAAAAAATTATTAGTTCAAGTTTCCCCAGGCGACAGGAGTCTCCAGTCGCCTGGGGTTATCTCATCCGATTACTTCGGCATGCTGGTATGGCAAGCCATGCAGTTGTTCTGCGGCGGCGCCCAGGTGGCATCAATACCGTTGTGACAGGCGACTGCGGAGCAGGTACCGGCAGCATAGCTGGCAGTTGCGGCCAGGGTCGTCGGAGCGACGTCATAAGAGTTCGCCGCCTTGTAGCCATTGGTTCTGGTCCAGACTGTAGCAAGACTTGCATCAGCCAGATTGTCGCGAAGCTGTGCTTTGCTCCTGACTGCCGTCGCAGCGAAAGCAACGTTCGTAGTACCGTTGACATGATTGGCAGTATTACTGACGACCATGTCGGTGGCGGCAGCATCACCAGTGTGGCAGGTAACACACTCGCTCCCTAAACGGTTGCGCGTGGTAGTGACGGTGCTGTAGTGGCAAATATTACAGCTGATGGTGGTTGAATTGCCGTCACCGTGGCCAGTAGGCGCCGATGCCCCATCAATTAGCAGACCGGTTGTGCCGGTGTAGACATCCGTGGAA
>Ga0209231_1000467_pt1 | contig 22413 bp, 14 predicted proteins | sample Deesub45470m_DNA_FD_188086 | JGI IMG/M metagenome (GOLD analysis project Ga0209231, IMG submission 188086) | Deep subsurface microbial communities from North Pacific Ocean - 450_OLKR46/470m Metagenome (SPAdes) (version 2) | ecosystem: Environmental > Terrestrial > Deep subsurface > Unclassified ... | reverse complement strand
TCCCTGCCGAATGCGGGGGCCAAGGGGCCGGGCCGGGGAAAATGCGCTCTACAGGGAGCATCGCAGGCCCTTGTCCATCAACAGGTGGTGGATCTGGGTTCGGGGGCAAGTCTTTACTTTTGGGGCCGCTTACTGTAGGTTCAGATGAATTTCTGACCCTAAATGCGAGTCCCTTATGTCTACGATCCTTCTCGTCGACGACGTCGACCTCTTTGTGCAGCTGGAAAAATCCTTTCTCGAAGACAGCGGCCACCAGATCGCCACGGCCAGCTCCGGCGAAGAGGCGCTCAGTCGTCTCGACGAGGTGCAGCCCGAGCTGATGCTCCTCGACCTTTACATGCCCGGGATCAACGGCGACGAGGTGTGCAGGCGCTTGCGCGCCCAGAGGCGCTGGCAGGAGCTTCCGGTGATCATGGTCACCGCCGCCGGCAAGGATGAAGAAATCCTCAAATGCCTGGAAGCCGGCTGTGACGACTATCTGACCAAACCGGTCAACAAAAAAGATCTCATCGACAAGGTCCAGCGGCTCCTCGGCCGCTCCAAGGTGCGCAAAACCCTTCGCGCCGCAGTCTCCCTGCCGGTGGAGGTTACCCACGGCCGAAAGACCCTTGTGACCCGAGCCTGCGACCTCTCGGAAAACGGTATTTTTCTCAAAAGCACGGATTTGTTCCCCCAGGGGAGCGTAGTGGAACTGGGGATCACCTTCCCCGACGGCCGCCACCTCTCCCTGCGGGGGAAAGTGGTGCGACTCGTCGAGGGATCGGAAGGGGGGATGGGGATCTACTTCGTTCATCCCGACCCCGAATGGCTCCTCGCCCTGCGCCACCTGGTGGCAACGGACCCCCACGCCGTTCCGGCCCCGCCCCCGCTCTCCGGGCGCCCCGTAGAGGTCAGGCTCGAACACCTTGAGCAACAGAACCAGCGGGCACGGGAAGAAAACCGTCTCCTGCAGGTACGCATAGCCGAACTGGAGGAGGAAAATCAGGAGTTCGCCGGCCAGCTGATTCACACCGAAGAGGTCAACAACAACCTCACCAACCTCTACATCGCCTCCACCCGGCTGCACTCCCAGCTCAACCGGACCCAGGTCATCGCCATCATCAAGGAGGTGGTCATCAACTTCGTCGGCGCCGAAATGTTCGCCCTCCTCCTTTTCGACCGGGAGGCGCGGCAGCTCTGTTACGAAACCGGGGAGGGATTCGAGGAGAGACCCTTCCCCCGGGTGACGGCGGGCGAGGGACTCCTCGGCGAGGTGGCAGCGGGCGGCGAAAGTTATTTTCAGGAAGGGTCGGTGAGCGAGGGTTCAAACGATCCGCTGGTCCCTTTGGCCGCCATCCCCCTGATGATTCATGGCGAATCCATGGGCGTTCTCGCCATCTACCGGCTTTTCATCCAAAAGGAGAGCTTTCAGCAGGTCGATTTCCAGCTCTTTTCGATGATGGCCGAACACGCCGCCACCGCCCTTTTTTCCTCGACCCTCTACGAGGAATCAGAACGCAAGCGCCAGACCTACCGCGGCTTCATGGACCTCATCCTCAAGTAAGGCCCGCCGGCACCAGCAGCCCCTCCCCCACCGCAAAGACCGCAATCTCCTCTCCCTCGGCTCGGGAAATGCTCCCGGCGAAGATCTCCTCGGGCGTGCGCCGCCCGTCGCATCCCCGCAGCAGCTTGAGAAAATCCTCTTCGAGGGATTCGCAGATCACCTCCTCCCCCCTGCGCAGAAAAAGAGCGACGGAGCCGACCGGCCGAAAGAGGTCGGTGAGCTGGAGCAGATCGACCTCTCCCATTTCCAGCAGATTAAGGATTTCGTAAGAGAAGGGGACGAGCCGCACCGTGGGGGCGACCCGCCAGGGCGACCGCCAGGGATCGAGTCCGCAGAGGGTGTCGGGAAGGGTTTCGGCGCCGAGAAGGGTTTCGGCATAGTAATAATGGTAACGGAGGAGATCGACCGCTCCGGAAATCAGCTGCGGTCGGCCGCAGGCGCGCAGCTCATCGGCGACAAAGCGCTCCTGGCACTTCAGAACCTCCGGCGGAGCCCACCCCTCGGACTCGAGGAGGCGCTCTTCGCCGCCGGGCTGTGCCGCCAGAAAATCGGCAAAACGTTCGAGGAAGGGGACCGCCTTGAGGCCGGTACCCCGCAGCAGGGCGGGGAAATAGGCGACGGCCCGGCCGACATTGTAGAAAATGGCCGCGGCGCTGGCCAGGCGGCGGCTTGCCGCCAGCTGGTCCGGGGGACAGCTGGCGCTCTCCAGGACCAGGTAGGGCGGGCGATTCTCGGCGCGCAGACCGAAGCGCTGACGGTTGGCGTGCAGGGGCGTTCCGGGGAGAACCGCCAGGGGGAAGATGTCGAGATGGTTGGGGCGCAGCTCCAGCGCAAACTCGAGGCTCTGGCAGAAACCCCTGTGATCGTCCCCGGGAAGGCCGTAAATCAGGTCGAGGCCGTAGGTTACCCCTTCGGCGGCGAGGAACTGGACCCTCTCGGCAAAGAGCTGCGGATCGAGGGCGCGATGGATGTTGCGCAGCACCTCGGGGTGCGCCGACTGGAGTCCGACCTGCACCGAACAGGGGATGCGCCCGAGAAGGCGGGCGGTTTTGCGGTCGATGTAGTCGGCCTTGGCCTCGAGGTGAAAATGAATTCCGGGGGCCCGCTCGGCGAGGAGCTGCAGCAGGGTCTTTCCTCGCTGCGCCGGGAAGTTGAAGGTCGAGTCGAGGACCCAGACCTGGGAGACGCCGGCCCTGACGAAGAGGTCGAGTTCGGCCTTCATGCGCCCGAGGGAGAGGTGGCGGACGCCGCGGCTCCCCCGGGCGTCGTAGCAGAAGTCACAGGCAAAGGGGCATCCCCGGGCGATCTCCCAGAGAACGCCCCCCCCGGCGGCGGGGACCAGCACCCCGCTCAGCCAGGGTGAGGGGAGGGTGTCGAGGTCGGCGACCGGCGACCGGTCGGGACCGGTCAGAATCCCGGCGGCGCTCCGCAGGGTCAGGCCGGGGATCGGCTGCAGCGTCTCCTTTTGCGCCACGGCGGCCATGAGTTCGGCGAAGGTCTCCTCCCCCTCGCCGCGGATGACGGCATCGAGCTCTCCTTCGGCCAGGACCGCCTCGGCATCGACGGTCGCTTCGGGACCGCCGGCGACCAGCAAGAGCGACGGGCGGCGGCGACGCAGCTCCCGGGAGAGCGAGAGAAGACGCTCCCGGCTCCAGACGTAGAGAGAAAAGGCGACGACGTCCGGCTCGCCGGTGAGAAGGTCCGAGAGCAGCTCCTCGTCGGCCGAGGTCGGGAAGAGGTCGATCAGGACGGCCCCCTCCTGCAGTTCCTGGGGGAGGGCGGCCTTCAGGGAGGCGGCGGCCAGGGGGACGGCCTGGGCCGAAGGACGAACATGGAGTGTGGCGAGGTTGATCTTCATGCAGGCCTCCCTGACGGCCTAGGCCGGATGGTGTTTTAAGTGACGACTTCGGCAGGGGGGCCGCTGGAAAGGTGCTCGGCGGTCACCTCGACGCCGTGGCGGCCGAGAACGGACTCAAACTCCTCAAAACGATCCTTGAGCTGCCCCAGGGTGAGGTTGTAGCCGTAATTCATGATGTGATGGCGGGCGTCGTTGCTCATCGGGCTCTGAAAAAAGAGCATCGACTCCTCGCGCCCCGGCTCGATGAGAAGGATATCGACCTCGGGGTGCTGGTGCCGGTACCCCTCGAGAGCCATCTCGAGCTTTTCCTTGGTTTCGATGCGCATCGCCTGCTCCCAGGCGAAGGAAATTCCCAGATCGGCGATGCTCGAGCATTTGCCTTCGGAAAGAGAAGGGAGACAGAAGCGTTCGAGGTCGTTGTCCATCGGCACCCGGGGGTTGACCACGACGATCAGCTTCGCGCCCCGCTCGATGGCGATGTCGATATGGCTGACCCGACCGATGGAACCGTCGATAAAGTTCTGCTTTCCTATTTTGTGGGGGCGGAAGAAGTAGGGAATGGCGCAGGAGGCGGTAATCGCCTGGCAGATGTGCACGTCCCGGTATCCTTCGCTGCCGAAGACCACCCGCTGCCCCCGGTCGAGATCGTAGGCCGGGATGTAGAGCTCGGGAGTCAACTGGCTGAAATCGTCCCGGACCCCTTCCTTGGCAAACGACCGGCAGAGATAGTTCTGCATCGGCGCCAGGGAGAAGAGTCCGGCGGGAAACTGTTCCTGGAGGATATAGAGAATTTCGTGGAGGGAAAAGGTCCAGCCGTTGCGCCGGTAGTTGCGGAAGATCCGAAACAGGTTGCGCAGCAGGGCCCAGAAGGAGGTGAGGATTTCGCGGTAATCGATGCGGTAGATGTCGGAGCGGCGCCAGTTGAAGACTCTGCTCTCATTATTGGCGATGGAGCGAAAGAGAAGGGCCGGCGGGATTCCGTTGGCCACCAGGGTGGCGATGACCGATCCGGCGCTGACGCCGACATACATCTCGAAGCGGTTGGACGAAAAACCTCCGGACAGGAGCCTGTCGAGTGCCGTCAGGGCGCCAATCTCGTAGGCGGCCCCCATGATCCCTCCCCCCGCCAGGACCAGAGCCGTCTTCCCCTTTTCCGTATTCTGCGGGTTCATGGAAGCGTCTCCTTGGGAACAGTTCGGGCGGAAAGAACGTAGAATATAGAATACAGAAGGAAAACGCCCAGCGCCAAGGGGTTATTCTATATTCTATATTCTGTTTTCTGTGTTCCGTTTTCCAAAGTCCGTTTCCCAGCCCGACGGCTTCCTAAGGCTTGGGACGGACCTTGATCTTCGGCTTGCCGTTTTCACAGACCACCGTGAATTCCACTTCGCGGTCGCCGAATCGCTCGCGGATCTTCTCCCGCTGCGTGTCGAGAAAGGCCGCGACCTGGGCCCTGTCCTGGGCCTTCCCCTCGATGTGGCAGGCGCTGCGCGCCGCCATCAATTCCCTATAAATATCATCCTGCCGTCCCTCCGTCGCCGGAGGAGGGGAGCCCGCCGTCGCCGCCGGGGCCGGGGCCGGGGCCGAAGCCTTGCGAACCTGGCGAACGTAGCGTCCTTCGTCGATCAGGCGCAGAATGCGATCCCAGTGAGCCGAATAGCTGTGATAGCGGGCCGCCAGACCCTGGTAGCGGAAACGCAAATCGGTCTGAGTGATACGGCGGTTGGCGAAGCGCCGCAGGCGTGCCGCGAGGTCCTCGCGGACCTTCATCGGCTCCCGCTTCTCCACCCCGGCAAAATACTGCTCGTAGGTGATGTGCAGCTCTTTTAACAGCTGCTCTATGGTGTTAAGCTCGCCTGCGAGCCCTTTGCGGTTATCCATAAGCACCCTCCAATAGGGCAAACTATACTGAACAAGGGCGATATTTGCAAAGAAAATCGCGGCTCTGGCTTCCCTTGCGGGGGGCATATTCCTTGACTCCCCCCCGCCGTTTCGTATAATGAAGCACTTTGGCAAGACCTCCCAGGAAAGAGACCCCATGAACGATCAGAAACTGGCGGCAGTCATCCTCGCAGCCGGGCGCGGAACCCGGATGAAATCCGACCTTCCCAAGGTTCTCCATCGGGTCGCCGGACTCCCCATGGCCTGCTATCCGGCCCGTCTGGCGACGGCCCTCGGCTGTTCTCCGTCGGTGATGGTGATCGGCCACGGCGCCGCGGCGGTGGAAAAGGCCCTGGCCGACGAAGGGCTCCTCTTTGCCGTCCAGAGCGAGCAGCTCGGCACCGGCCACGCCCTCCTCTGCGCCCGGGAGGCCCTGGCCGATTTCGCCGGGACGATTCTCCTCCTCTGCGGCGACGTCCCCCTGCTGCGCCAGGAGACGGTGGCCCGGCTTCTTTCCTATCACGGCGCCCGCAAGGCCGCCGTCACCGTTCTCACCTCCCGGGTGGAGAATCCCCACGGCTACGGGCGGATCGTCCGCAACGGCGAGGAGGTGCTGCGCATCGTCGAGGAGAAGGACGCCACCGCCGCTGAAAAAGCCATCCTGGAGATCAACACCGGGATCTACGCCTTCGAGGCTCCCTATGTTTTCGAGGCGCTGCGCGGCGTCAAGACCGACAACGCCCAGGGGGAATACTACCTGACCGACGTTCTGGCCATGGCCCGCGCCGCCGGCCGCAGGGTTTGCGCCCTGGATGCCGCCGAAGCCGGCGAGACCCTGGGGATCAACGACCGCCTGCAGCTCGCCGCGGCCGGAGCGCTCATGCGCCGCCGCATCAACGAGGATTTGATGCGCGAGGGAGTCACCCTCATCGATCCGGGGGCCACCTATATCGATCCCGGCGTGCGTGTCGGCGCCGACACGGTGATCCATCCCGGCGTCCACCTGCGCGGCGCAACAACCATCGGCAGAGGCGCCCTGATCGAGCCGGGAGTCGTCGTCACCGACTGCACCCTCGCCGACGGCGTCCATCTCAAGGCCGGGAGTGTTCTCGAAGACTCCCGCCTCGGCGACGGCTGCACCATCGGGCCGATGGCTCACCTGCGCCCCGGCACCGTTCTGACCGGAAACAACAAGCTCGGCAATTTCGTCGAGACCAAAAAAGCCACCTTCGGCCTCGGCTCCCAGGCCAGCCACCTGACCTACATCGGCGACGCCGAGGTCGGCAGCGGGGTCAACATCGGCTGCGGCACCATCACCTGCAACTACGACGGCGTCAACAAGCACCGGACGGTGATCGAGGACGACGTCTTCGTCGGCAGCGACACCCAGTTCGTCGCCCCGGTGCGCATCGGCCGCGGCAGTCTCATCGGCGCCGGATCGACCATCACCAGGGATGTTCCTCCCGATTCCCTCGCCCTCTCCCGGACCGAGCAGAAGATCGTCGTCGGCTGGCGACTGCGCCACAAGCCCAAGGAAAAAAAATCGTAATCGTCCGTTCAATCAAGGGGTGAGGCGGCAGCGTCTCGCTCCTCTCCCCTTTTTATCCAGCGCCGGAAAGGAAATCTCCCATGTGCGGCATCGTCGGCTATATCGGCCAGCAGCAGGCCACCCCCATCATCCTCGACGGCCTGCGCCGCCTCGAGTACCGGGGGTATGATTCGGCGGGGATCGCCACCCTCGACGGAGGAAAAATCGAGATCCGCCGCGCCCAGGGGAAGCTATCCAACCTCGAAGCTGTCCTCCTGCAGCGCCCCCTCGAGGGGAGCCGCGGCATCGGCCATACCCGCTGGGCCACCCACGGCCGCCCTTCCGAGACCAATGCCCACCCCCACTACGCCGGCGGCATCGTCGTCGTGCACAACGGCATCATCGAAAACTACCAGCAGCTCAGGGAGAAGCTCCGCGCCCTCGGCCATAACTTCCGTTCGGAAACCGACACCGAGGTCATCGCCCACCTGGTCGAGAGACACCACAAGGAATGCGGCGATTTCGAAGAGGCGGTGCGCCTGGCCCTCGCCGAGGTGCGGGGCGCCTACGCCGTCGCCATCCTCTGCGAGAGGGAACCGGACAAGCTCATCGCCGCCAAGCTCGGCTCGCCGCTGGTGATCGGCCAGGGGCAGGGGGAATATTTCGTCGCCTCCGACATCCCGGCGATGCTCTCCCACACCCGGGAGATGATCTTCCTCGAGGACGGCGAGATGGTCGTCTTCACCCCCGAGGCGATGCGCGTCACCGACCTCCTCGGAGCGCCGCGGGAGAAAACCGCCAAGACCATCACCTGGAGCCCGCTGATGGCTGAGAAGGGGGGGTACCGCCACTTCATGCTCAAGGAAACCCACGAACAGCCCCGGGCCATCGCCGACACCATCGCCGGACGGATCGTCGAAGGGGAGGGGAGGATCCACCTCGAAGATCTGCGCCTCAGCGACGACGAGCTCGGCGCCCTGGATAAAATTTTCATCGTCGCCTGCGGCACCTCCTGGCACGCCGCCCTGGTCGGCAAGTTCCTCATCGAAAAGCTGGCACGGATCCCGGTCGAGGTCGACATCGCCAGCGAATTCCGCTATCGCGATCCGATCGTCACCCCCCGGACGCTCACGGTCCTCATCAGCCAGAGCGGCGAGACAGCCGACACCCTCGCCGCCCTGCGGGAAGCCCGGGGGAAGGGGTCGAAGGCCGTCGCCATCTGCAACGTGGTGGAGTCGTCCATCGCCCGGGAGAGCGACGGCGTGATCTACACTCACGCCGGGCCGGAGATCGGCGTCGCCTCCACCAAGGCCTTCACCACCCAGCTGGTGGCTCTCTTCCTCTTCGCCCTGCACCTCGGCAAGACCCGGGGGATTCTCGACGCCGAGCGCAGTCGCGCCCTCACCGCCGAGCTCCTCACCCTGCCGCGCAAGGTCGAGGAGACCCTCCTCCTCGACGGCGTTATCGAACAGATCGCCAGGGACTTCGTCGGGGCGACCGACTTTCTCTATCTCGGGCGGGGCAACCAGTACCCCATCGCCCTCGAAGGGGCCCTCAAGCTCAAGGAGATCTCCTACATCCACGCCGAGGGGTACCCGGCCGGCGAGATGAAGCACGGCCCCATCGCCCTCATCGACGAGCAGCTGCCGGTGGTGATCATCGCCCCCGGCAACGATACCTACGAGAAGGTGATTTCCAATATGGAAGAGGTCCGCGCCCGCGGCGGCAAGGTGATCGCCATTACCGATCGGGAGGACGCGGCCCTCTCCGACAAGGCCGATGTCATCCTCGTCCTGCCGCAGATCGCCGATGAGCTGATGCCGGTCCTCACCGCCATCCCCCTGCAGCTCCTCGCCTATCATATCGCGGTCCTCAAGGGGACCGACGTCGACCAACCCCGCAATCTTGCCAAAAGCGTCACCGTGGAGTAAATCCGTTGCGTCCGAGAAACAAACTCATCATCTGGCTGCGCCGCCGCAGCACCGCCCTCCTCAGCCGCTTTCGCATCAGCGAAAACACCTTCATGGCCATCCTGGCGGTGGCCATCGGCCTCCTCTCGGGGCTCGGCAACTACGCCTTTCGCAAAACCATCGACTTCGTTCACTGGGCCGTCATCGAACAGGGGATGGAGCTCTTCGCCATTTCCTTCGACGAATGGACCCTGAGCCGGGTGCTTGTCATTCTCTTCCCCGTCACCGGCGGCTTGCTCCTGATCCCCTTCGGACTCTTCTTCGCCAAGGACCTCAGGTTCGGATTTCCCGCCTTTCTCGAAAGGGTCAACCTGCGGGGAGCGAAGATCGAGATCCGCACCATCTTCACCCGCGGACTCGCCAGCGCCATCACCCTCGGCACCGGTGGCAGCGCCGGGCAGGAAGGCCCCATCGCCCAGATCGGCGGCGCCATCGGCAGCCAGTTCGGTCAAACCTTCAAGGTCAGCGGCGACCGCCTCAAGGTCCTCGTCGCCTGCGGCGTTTCCGGCGGGGTAGCGGCGACCTTCAACGCCCCGATCGCCGGCGTCTTCTTCGCCCAGGAAATCGTCCTCCTCTCCTCCTTCGAAATTTCCAGCTTCACCTCCATCGTCATCGCCAGCGGCATGAGCACCGTCGTCTCCCGGGCGCTCCTCGGCAACATCCCCGCTCTCGCCGCTCCGCCCTACGTCCTTTCCGGCCCCTGGGAACTCCTTCTCTACCTCCTCCTCGGCCTGATCATCGGCATGTTTGCCGCCGGCTTCATCGATATCCATTTCCGCATCAAGGACCGCTTCGACAACCTGAAGATTCCGCGGCTGGCCAAGCCGATCTTCGGCGGATTGCTGGTGGGGGCCGTGGGGATCTTCTTTCCCCAGGTCTTCGGCAACGGCTACGAGTTCATGGAGACGGTGATGCGCGGCGAAGGCGCCTGGTACCTCCTCGCCGCCCTGATCGTCATGAAGGTGGTCGCCACCTCGGTCACTCTCGGCTCCGGCCTTCCGGGGGGACTCTTCGCTCCGTCCCTGTACATCGGCGCCGTCACCGGGGGGGCCTTTGGCAAGCTGGCGCAGATGGCCTTCCCCACCGTCGCCACCACCCCCGGCGCCTACGCCCTGGTCGGCATGGGAGCCTTTCTTTCGGCGGCGACCCACGCGCCGATGACGGCGATCTTCCTCCTCTTCGAAATCACCGCCTCCTACCAGGTCATCATTCCCATCATGCTCACCTGCGTCATCGGCACCGGGATCAGTCGCCACTTCAAAAAGGAAAGTCTCGACACCGTGGAACTCTCCCGGGCCGGGATCAACCTCGAAGCGGGAAAAGAGCGAAACATCATGAAGTCCCTCCAGGTCCGCGAGGTGATGGCCACCGACCCGGAATCGGTGCCGGAGAACATGACCCTCGGCCAGTTCGCCCACTTCATTGCCAGCACCCGCCACACCAACTTCCCCCTCGTCAACCACAAGGGCGAGCTCACCGGGATCATCTCGGTCCAGGATTTCATGGGGGTGGTCTTCGAGCGCGACCTCATGGACCTGGTGGTGATCAAGGAGCTGGCCACCCTCGACGTGATCACCGTCACCGGGGACGACGACCTCGACCAGGCGATGAAAAAGATCGGCTACCGCAACATCGAGCAGCTCCCGGTGGTCGACCGCGAAGGCGGCAACAAGTTGGTCGGAATCATCTCCCGGCGCGACATGGTCTCGGCCTACAACCGCGCCCTGATGACCCGCACCCTCGAGGACGAGACCGATGAGTGACTTTCTCCGCGACCTCAACCCGCGGCAGCAGGAGGCGGTGCGGCAGACCGAAGGGCCGCTCCTCATCCTCGCCGGGGCCGGTTCGGGCAAGACCCGCACCGTCACCCACCGGGTCGCCCACCTGATCCACGACCGGGGGGTGGAGCCGTGGCGGATTTTGGCTGTCACGTTCACCAACAAGGCCGCCGCCGAGATGAAGGAGCGCCTGGAGCGCCTCCTCGGCGGCGGCGAACTCCCCTGGGTCGCCACCTTTCACGCCACCTGCGTGCGCATCCTCCGCCGGGAGATCACCGCCCTCGGCTACTCCAGCGATTTCAGCATTTACGACGACCAGGACCAGGAACGTCTCCTCAAGGGGATCCTCCGGGATCTCGACATTCCGGAAAAGATCCTCAAACCCCGGGCGGCGGCCGCAGCCATCGACGGCGCCAAGAATCGCGGCCTCTTTCCCGAAGCGATGGAGAGGGGGGACTTCTACAGCGATCTGGTCGCCCGGGTCTACGCACGCTACCAGAGCCGTCTCAAACAGGCCAGCGCCCTCGACTTCGGCGACCTGCTGATGCTCACGGTCCGCCTCTTTGAGAACCATCCGGAGATCCTCGAAAAATACCGGCGGCGCTTCGCCTACATCCATGTCGACGAAGTCCAGGACACCAACCAGGTGCAGTACCGCCTCATCCACCTCCTCGCCGGCGGACACCGCAACCTCTGCGTGGTCGGCGACGACGACCAGTCGATCTATCGCTGGCGCGGCGCCGAGATCGGCAACATCCTCGGCTTCGAGAAGGATTATCCCGGCTGCGTCGTCATCCGCCTCGAACAGAACTACCGCTCCACCCGCACCATCCTCGAAGCCGCCGGAGGCGTGGTGGAAAAAAACCTCGGCCGCAAGGGGAAGACGTTGTGGACCGACAACCCCGAAGGGGAAATGGTCGTCGTCGAGACCCTCTCCGACGATCTCGAGGAGGCCCGCTTCGTCGCCGACGATATCGCCCGGCTGCACCGGGCCGGACGCCATCTGCGCGACATCGCCGTCTTTTACCGCACCAACGCCCAGTCCCGCCCCCTCGAGGAAGCGCTGCGCGGTCACAACCTCCCCTACGTGATGTTCGGCGGCGTCAAATTCTACTCGCGGATGGAGATCAAGGACATCCTTGCCTACCTGCGGATCCTTCTCAACCCGGCCGACACGGTCTCGGCGCGGCGCGTCGTCAACGTCCCGCCGCGGGGGATCGGCGCCGCGACCATCGATCGCATCGCCCCCCTCGAGGAGGAGGCCGGGGGCTTTCTCCCCGCCTGCTCCCTCGCCCTGAAGCGCGGCCTCCTCTCCGGAGCCGCCGCCCGCAAGGTCGGCGAATTCGTCGAGCTCATCGCCTCCTTCGGCCGCCGCCTGGAACGTCTCCCCTATCCCCAGCTCACCGCCGAGATCATCGAAGAGAGCGGCTACGGCCCGATGCTCCGCCAGGAACGGACCGAGGAATCCCAGGGGAGGATGGAAAACCTCGAACAGCTCCTGGCCGGGATGGAGGAGCACAGCGGCAGCGAGGGGACGCTGCGGGAATATCTCGAGCAGGTGGCGCTGATCACCGATCTCGACTCCTACGACGCCAGCCTCGACCGGGTCACCCTGATGACCCTGCACGCCGCCAAGGGGCTCGAATTTCCGGTGGTCTTCATGACCGGGATGGAAGAGGGGCTCTTTCCCCACTCCCGCTCCCGGGGAGGGGGGGACGAGCTCGAGGAGGAGCGGCGCCTCTGTTATGTGGGGATGACCCGGGCCATGGAGAAACTCGTTCTCAGCCACGCCCGCAGGCGAAGGGTCTACGGCGACTTCCAGTTCAACCCGCCGAGCCGCTTTCTCGCCGAAATCCCCCCCCACCTGGTGGCCGGAGCCGCGGCTCCGGCCCTTCACAAGGTTTCGGCCCACAATCTGGCCTCGGTCTTCGAGTCCCTCGCCCCCTCCCCCTTCGAGGAGGTCGGCGGCGAGCCCCCCTTCGAGGAGGAGGTCCGGGTCGTCCCCGACGCCGAGGAAGGGTTGCGCATCGGCCTTCGGGTCCGCCACCCCCGTTTCGGCGTCGGCAGCGTCCGCCGCGTCGAAGGAAACGGCGACAACCAGAAGGTCACCGTCTACTTCAACACCGTCGGTGCCAAGAAACTTCTCCTCAAATTCGCCGGCCTCGAGCCCGCCTGATCCCCGATATCCTCAACCCCCTGCCATTTGAGTTGGCAACGGAGGTTAAACGTTTCAAGAAAAAGCCCGCAATATGCGGGCTTTTTCTTTTGGTGACGGAGATGGCTACTGTCCCGGTCTTTCTTGTCCACTCCAGTCGTTTCGGCCAATAGTTTCTTGACATTCGGGCAAAATTCAGAGATAAACAGAAAATTTTAATGGAAAACCTCTATTTTCTTCCGGCGGTCATGGCGAAACAGGGAGAACTTGTTTAATGGTTAAAAACGACACCCCAAGTACTCCCAAAGACACCCGGACCCTCTCCGTTGCGCTCCACGCCACACCGGAGAGCACGCCGAGCAAAATGATTTTCAAAATCCGGCAACCGTCCTATGAAGCGGTGATCCTCCACCCGTCGATCGGCTGTCCTCTCCTGGTCGAAGACCCGGCATGTTTCAGCCTGTTTCTGGTCGCCAACGGCAATTTTGCCGGGACCTTCGCCAATGGCAGCGACCTGGGAAATAAAAGGGGAGCCGGCGGCGGCAACAACATCAAGCTGGTCATCGCCCAGAGCCTCACGGTCATCCCCTGGGACGATTCGACCGCGGCCATGAAGAATCCGGGAAAGGTGGCATCTCTGCTCTATCCGTCTCCGGAGAAGGCTTTTGCCGGCATCGACTGCACCTGTCTCGGAGAGCTCGCTCCGGAATTGAAGGATAAAAACGGCAGACATTTGGCCAACACGCACCCCGCCATCCGCGAACATCTCACCCGGGCCGGGCTCACTTTCCTCTACCAGATCGAACTCAAAAATCTCGAGAATATCCCCCCCGACCAGCTGTATGACGCATTCTGGAGCGGCCGCAACCTCAAGCCCGTGGCGAGCGATCTCAGCCGGGACGTTCTCGACACCCAGGATCGCCTGACGCGAAATTTCGTATTCGAAGCCTTTTACAAATATAAAAATGGCGGCGATGGAGCGAGTTCTGAAGCGCCCCGGTATGCCTTCAAGGTGAGCAAGGAAGGGGTCGTCTTCGCGGAGGACACGGGGGTCCCCCTGGTCAACCGCCACCCGATCTATGTGCCGTCGGCAGAAAAAAAGGTCCTCAACCTCGGCCACCTCTCCGATATCCATGTCTCATCGAAACAGCATGCCTACAAGGGGTGCAGGGCGACCGTCATCCCCGGCGTCGAGGATTCGATCTCGCCGCCTCTCGGCGGGAAGGTCAACAACAACGCCGATAATTTTCACAACCTGTTGACCCAGTTCGGAAAGGATACCGAGGTCGATCTGCTGGTCATCACCGGCGACCTCTACGACCACACCCACAACTTCGACCCGCGAAGCCGGAAGATCGAGACCACCGGCCAACTCTGGGAGGCGATGTATCTCGACGGCAAAAAAGCGCTCCGCGAACGCGCCGCCGAATATCCCTACGGCATCGACGGGCTCATCGTCTACTCGCTGCTGATCCATTACTACAACACTTTCCGCAAGCCGGTCTTCATCGTCTCCGGGAATCATGAAGCCTATGAGTACCCTTACGGGATTTCGCCGCGGGTTATGGGACAAAGAGCCAATGACGGGATACCCCTCGATCACAACCTGACCTTTTACGAGGCGATTCTTCTCTACGGGCCGGGCTATGACAAGGTGCTCAAAATTAATAATTTTGCCAAAGAAAATTTCGATTGGTTCGCGACCGTTTTTTCACCGCTTTCCGATTATGCGGTGACCTACGGTGAACAGAAACTGATCGGGCTTGCCTGGGGAGACGGCGAACACTTTTTGGACAACTGGTCCCTGGCCACGTTCTCCAAAGGCGGCACCTTGCCGCGGGCAACGGAAAGTCCCGGCAATGCCCAGATTGCCTTGAAAGAGACCCATGTCCCCCGTGAATCAATCAAGAAGAACCCCGATGCGATGCGCATTCTCTTCAGTCATTTCACCCAGATCAACTATGCCCTGGACAAGCCGTTAACCGAAGAGGGTGAGATCAACTGCAACGATTTTCTGGAAGAATACAGCAGTTACGACCACGGCTCGGTCAAGGCAGGGCGACCCGAACTTTACGGCGACTGGCTTGCCCAAAACCACTTTGCCTACACCCTCAGCGGACACTCCCATCGCGCCGGCCTTTACCGCTGTCTGAACTATGACGACAACCTGATCGGCCGTAAAAACATGACCACCCGCGGGTCTTATCCCGAAAACGAAAACCTTCAACAGGCGCACTGGCGGGGACGGACCAAGGCCCTCGTTTCCGCCAGCGCCGGCCCCATTCCCAAGCAGAATCACGAAGGAGAAATGAGCGGCCAGGGGATGGAGTACCCCTCGGGGAGCAAGATTATCCTCAACGGGGAACAAAAGATCACCCTCGTCAAAAGCGGCTGTACGACGGCCAAGCCCCGCTTCGCCGTGGCCTGCGACTATATCGATATTATGAATGGGGGGTTTTGGGAGTACTTCAGAGCGGTAGGCGACAACGATGAGTTTGAACTGAAAATCTGTTGGGAAAAGATCCACCCGAGGTTTCCCGAGGAAAAGAAGGCCCAGTTTGTTGAAAGAGTGACCTTGTGGATGGTTGGAGATGCTGGAACAAAAAAAGAAATAGGAAAAACGGAAAGAAATGGCGAAAACCTGAAAATGACCTTTTCCAAAAATTTCAAAAAGAAATTTAAACCAAATAAAATATCAGCTAATGGCGCAACATATATTTCTATAAAATTTGAAGGCAATTCAGTACATAATTTGATCGGTTTCAAAGACTATGATTATGAATCGACGTGGAATATTCAGGTAGGAATCTATAATGGTTGCGGCCTCGAAATACCAACACAAACTGTAGATCGAAAGCCAAGCATACACAGTAAATATAGTCGATACTCAGGCCCCGAAATGGAAATGTTTTGTGCCGATTCTTCAACGTTGCATATAATGAGACATAAGAAATTTGGGGAGATTCCCTCATTTCGTTTTCGCAGAGACCATTATGGGATTGAATACACCACCAATTTGAGTCTAGAAACCTAATGAATAATATGACAAAATTGTTTAAAGTCACATTTATTGTTTGCAGTTTTTTTGCCTTAACTGCAGGAGTCCTTTCAGCAATGAATATTTTTGACAACGATTTTGAGCGAGAATGGGAAGATCTTTTCCGTGATGTAGAAACACTAAATAAATATACGACCGTCAACCCTGTCGAACTTCGGAATGTAAAAGTAGAAAACTACGATATTGAAGGCGTTGTTTTTGTAGCGGCAACCTTTAGTGGTGTTGAGTGGATGAATGTAGATGCCAGTAAAGGTATCTTGACTGATGTTTATTTTAAACGCTGCAAATTTATTGGTGGAACCTGGGCCGAATCTGCCCTGACAAATGTCACTTTTGATGGATGTGAATTTATTGATACAAGTTTTGGCAAGAGCAGTGTCGTAAATGTGAGGTTTAAAAATTGTCAAATTTTGCGTACAGGAATTGGATATCTCAATGGTGAAACGGTTGAGTTTGATAATTGCAAATGGGATACAGGGTCGGCCGGTGATTCCGCTTGCAAATTTATCTTCCGCAACACCACCTTGAGTGGTATCTCATTTTCAATGATGAAAGGGGGCTTTCCGCTTCTTTTTGAAGACTGTATTTTGGATGAGATAAATTTTTATAAAAGCAACCTTTCAGACATAGTTCTTCGACGAGTGACACAGGGCGAAGGGCCGACACGATTTAATTCTGCAACTGCCGAAAGTATTACCTTTGAAGACGTTGACATGACCAGAGGTGTATCTCTGGCCTACGTCAAAGCCAAATCGGTGAGAGTGGTTGGCGGAGTGTTTGGCGCGGCGTTTGAGGGCTCTTCAATCGCCAGGGTTGTCGCGAGAGATGCGGATCTGGCCAATATCGACTTCAGTGAGGCAGAAATGCCAAAGGTCGAGATTGCAAATTGTAATCTTTACGATCTGGCCTTATGGGAAAGTACAATTCAGGAACTCTCTATCACCAATTCACAAGTCAACATATTGGATGCCACAGACTTCAAAGCCGACACCGTCCTCTGGGACAACGTCACCCTCAACGGCAAGATCGACCTCACCAACGCCCAGGTCAAGGACTTTCGGCCGACACGGATTCAGCGCGGCCCGGATCTGCAGCTGATCACCACCGGCTCGAACATGAAGTTTTGATTATTTGCGACATCGTTGCCTTGTTACGGTATTCTTGAGGACCCGTCTCCCGGCCAGCCCTTTTTGCCCTTTTTTACCGGGGGAGGTGAAGTCGCCACGAACAAGGAGGATTCATGTCGCCCAGGATTTTTCTCACCCTCGCTCTTACTCTCCTCTTTCCTCTCACGACCCTTTCCGCCGAAGCGGAACGGCGCAGCACACTCGCCGAGCAGAAGAGCGTCGCCGTCACCATTTACAACGACGACCTCGCCCTGGTCAAGGACCGCCGCCTGGTGTCCCTGGCCGCCGGGGAAAACCGCCTCGCCTTCACCGAGATCAGCGCCCTGATCCGCCCCGAAACCGCCCTGCTGCGCAGCCTCTCCAATCCCAGGGATTTTGCGGTCCTTGAGCAGAATTTCGACTTCGACCTTCTGACCCCAGAGACCCTTCTGCAGAAATTTGTCGGCAAGAAAGTTTTTGTCGTGCGCAGCCACCCCACCAGCGGCGTCGACCGGGAAGATGAGGCGCAGGTTCTTTCCGCCCAGGGGGGAGTGGTCCTCAAAGTCGGCGAGCGGATCGAAACAGGGATGCCGGGACGCCTGGCCTATCCCGATGTTCCCGAGAACCTCAGGGAACGGCCGACCCTGGTCACCTTGCTGCGCAGCGGCACAGCCAACCCCCAGGACCTGGAACTCAGCTACCTGACCGGAGGGCTTTCCTGGCAGGCCGATTACGTCGCCGAACTCTCCGGCAACGACGACCGTCTCGACCTCACCGGCTGGGTTACCCTTACCAACCGCAGCGGCAGCAGCTATCCGAAGGCGAGGCTGCAGCTCGTCGCCGGCGACGTCCACCGGGCGCCTCGGGAAGATTTTCGCGTCCGCGCCAAGGCCATGCCGATGGCTATGATGGGTGCCGAGGCGCCGATGGCCGAAGAGGCCCTCTTCGAATACCACCTCTACACCCTGGAGCGCCCGACCACCCTCGCCGACAACCAGACCAAGCAGGTCGCCCTTCTCTCGGCCTCGCAGATCCCCGTCCGCAAGGAATTCCGCCTTCCGGGGAGCGACTTCTACTATCTCAACAGCGCCGGCGACCTCGGCCAGCGGCTCAAGGTCGGGGTCTTCGTCGAATTCGACAACAAGGAGAAGCAGGGGCTGGGGATCCCCCTCCCTAAAGGAGTGGTCCGTGTCTACAAGCTCGACAGCGCCGGAGCGGCGCAGTTCGTCGGCGAAGATCGCATCGATCACACCCCGAAGAACGACCGGGTGCGCCTCAAGCTCGGAGAGGCCTTCGACGTCACCGCCGACAGGAAACAGACCGACTTCAAGAAACTCGGCAGCATCCTGCGGTACAAGAACGTCTTCGAAGGCGCCTTCGAGGTGCGACTGAAAAATGCCAAGACCGAAGGAGTCACCGTCAAGGTCGTCGAACCGATCCCCGGCGACTGGGAGATGGTCGAGGAGAGTCACCCCCACCGCAAGGAGGACGCCGGCAGCGCCTCCTGGCAAATTCCGATCCCCGCCGGAGGGGAAACGGTCCTCACCTACCGGGTTCGGGTGCGGCTCTGAATTAGAATTAAAAAGAGAAAGGGAGCGCCAGACGCTCCCTTCTCCCTTCTCCCTTCTCCCTTCTCCCTTCTCCCTTCTCCCTTCTCCCTTCTCCCTTCTCCCTTCTCCCTTCTCCCTTCTCCCTTCTCAACGCCTCAGCGTTGAAACCCTCTCCTCGACCAGGACCCGCAACTCCTCCAGAAGCCCGCGAACGAAGTCGTACCCCTTCTGCCAGAAGCCGGGATCGGCGAGGTCGATCCCGAAAGGCGCCAGGAGTTCGGCGGGGGGGGCGCTGCCCCCCCGGCTGAGGAGCTCGAGATAGCGGGGGACGAAAGCCTCCCCCTCCTCGAGATATTTCTGATAGAGGGCCAGGACCAGGAGCTCCCCGAAGACGTAGGAGTAGCAGTAAAAGCGGGCATGGATGAAATGGCTGATGTAGCTCCAACCCCAGCGGTAGGGCTCGATCATCTCCACCTCGTCGCCGAAGAGGCGCCCGTTCTCCTCCCACCACAACCGCCCGTAATCGTCGGCGCTCAGGAGCCGCTCTCCCCGCAGGCGATGGGCGGCGATCTCGAAACGGGTGAGGACGTTCTGGCGGAAGGTGGTGGCGATGATGTCCTCGAGCTTGGCGCAGAGGAGTTCGATCCGGAATTGCGGATCGCTCTCTTTGGCCAATAGGTGGCGGGTGAGGAGCATTTCGCCGAAAACGCTGGCGGTCTCGGCAAAGGGGAGGGGGGCCTGGTAGTGAAAGAGGTTCTGCCCCCGGGAGAGGGCGAAATGGACCCCGTGGCCGAGTTCGTGGGCGAGGGTCGAGACGTCCCGCAGGTTGCCGGTGTGGTTGAGAAGGATGCGGGGCGCAAGGCCGGGGAGCATCCCCATGCAGAAGGCGCCGCCGCTCTTCCCCGGCCGGGGAAAGGGGTCGATGCGCCCTTCCTCGAAGAAGGCCGCCCCTTCCTCGGCCAGGGCCGGGGAGAATTCACCAAAGGCGGCAAGGACCAGCTCCTTTGCCTCGGGGTAGGAAAAGCTGCGCCCGGATCCCCCCAGGGGCGCGTAGAGATCGGTGTTCTTCATCCGTTCCAGGCCGAGAAGGCGCTTCTTGAGGGCGAAGAACTCCCGGGCCAGGCCGTAGTTGGCCTCGGTGACCGCCATCATGTGTTCGACCATTTCCGGCTCGGTTTCACTCTCGAGATGGGTCGGCGTCATCAGGTCGGGATAGCGGCGCAGCTCGACCTCCTTGCCGTGATCGAGGAGGATGTTGTTGAAGCAGGAACCGAGCACCAGGGCGTTGTCGCCGTGACGTTGAAGAAAGACGGTAAATGCCTCCTCCCGCACGGCGCCGTCCCCGTGATAGAGAAGGGCGAGGAGTTCCTCTCCCGTTCCTTCCCGGGGGGCGCTCTCGCCGGGGAAATGAAAGTCGTAGCGGAGCGAAGCCTCGAGCTCCTCGTAGAGCTGGACGAAGGCCTCCCTCCCCGAGAGGTCCTTGCGCTGGAGTGCCTGCTCCACCTCCTCGGAAAGGGTGTAAGGGGCCTGGGCCCTCAGGCGGCGCAGATAGTGTCCGTAGGGGAGAAGGAGGGGATTGGCCAGGAGGACGGCAAAATCGTCCGGGTCGATGCGCAGGATCTCGAGCTCAAAAAAGAGGGTCTCCTCGCTCAGGTCGCTCCACGCCTCCCGCACCCGGGACAGAAGGGCCTTGGGGGCCTCGCTTTCACCGTCAGCGGCAAAGAGGAGCTGGGCGTAGAGAAAGGGGCGGAGGCCGAGACGCTGCAGCGCTTCGTAGCTCTGCAGGGCGGAGGCAAAATCCTCGGCGGACAATTCCGGGACGGCGATGCGGCCGCGATAGTCGTTGCGGAAGGTTCGGGCTTCTGCTGCGGCCCGGGCCAGATCGGCGCTCAAGGCCGGATCCTCCGGACCGAAATAGAGAGAAGAGAGATCCCACTGGCTGGGGGGTGCGGCGCACGTATTCATCGTTGGACTCCTTGGGCAGGTTAGGGTAGAGACCGTAACGGCTCCCCCGGACCCTGTCAATGGCAAAACTCCCGGTGCGAACCGAAGACGGCGTTGACAGGACGAGCCTCGCCGGGTACCCTCGGAATGCTTCCCACCCGGAACCGGAAAGGATCGGCCATGAAACGACGCCTCCCCCCCATGCTCCCGCGCTACCTCGTCCAGGCGGGCTTTCTTGCCTTCTACATCTGGATCGGCCTGCGCTTTGCCGCCTGGGCCGCCGCCCTGCAGGGGAGCGGAACGCCCCCCTTTCCCCGTCCGGCGGCGGTCGACGGATTTCTCCCCATCAGCGGCCTGATGGGACTGCGCCAGTGGCTGCAGGGGGGAGAGCTCCATGCCGTCCACCCGGCGGCGGCGCTGATTCTCCTCGCCGCCCTGGGAACCGCCCTCCTCCTCAAGCGGGGGTTCTGCTCCTGGGTCTGCCCGGTCTTCCCCCTCTCCGAAGGGCTGTGGCGGCTGGGACAGCGCCTCTTCGGCCGCACCTTCGCCCCCCCCTTCTGGATCGATCTGCCGCTGCGCTCTCTCAAGTACCTGATTCTCGCCTTCTTCGCCTGGCAGATTCTCTTACTGATGCCGCTGCCGGGGGTGCAGGCCTTTCTTTCCTCCCCCTACCACAAAATCGCCGACGTCCGCCTCCTCCACTTTTTCCAGCACCCGTCCGCCGTCGCCCTCGGGGTCATCGCCGCCCTGGCCCTCCTCTCCCTCTTCGTGCAGATGGCCTGGTGCCGCTACCTCTGCCCCTACGGCGCCCTCCTCGGGATCTTTTCCCTCTTTTCCCTGAGCAAAATTGGCCGCAGCGAAAGGCTCTGCATCCGCTGCGGCCTCTGCTCCGCCCGCTGTCCCGCCTGGCTGCCGGTCATGCAGAAGAAAACCGTCCGCTCCGCCGAGTGCTACGCCTGCTACCGCTGCGTCCACGGGTGCCCGGCGCCGGGAGCCGTGGAGATGAAGGTCGCCGGACGCGTCCTCCTCCCTTCGGTCGTGTTCGCCCTTCTGCTTCTCACTCTCTTCCTCGGCGCCGACCTCTACGGCCGCGCCACCGGGCAATGGCAGGGGAGGGTCTCCGACGCCGAAGTCCGCTATCTGCTCAGGTCGTCGCCTTAAAGAGAGGCGCATTCTCTTTGACGAAGGGACGCCCCCGTGCTAAAAGGGAATGGTTTTTCGGCCACGGAAGAGGGGTCTTCATGAAGATAGAGGATTTCTGCAAAAAACTCGAAGGAGAGCTCGCCGCCCTCGGCGCCGGCGAGGAACGTCTGGCTCTCGCCGTGCAGGCGCTGCACAAGGCCTTCCGCGTCAAGCCCGACGAGATCTCCATCCTCTCCCTCGACGACGAGAAGCAGGTCCTCGTTTTCATCTGGCCGGCCAAGCTCGCCAAGTCCGGCTTCATCCCCCTTTCTTCGTCCTCCTCGCTGGCGGCCCGCACCGCCCGGGACAAAAAGGGCTTCGCCAACAACCGCTTCGCCTCGGTTCACCATTCCTCGATCTTCGAAGCCGTCCGTCTCGGCCCGGAGAGCGACCCTCCCCCCCTGCCCATCCAGAAGATCCTCAGCGCCCCGCTGCTCAGCAGCGACAAGGTCAGCGGCGTCGTCCAGGTTTGCCGCAAGGGGACGAACACGGCCGACGCCGGGGAAGATTTCAGCCAGACCCAGCTCACCGCCCTCACCCAGATCGCCCAGATCCTCGCCCGCACCCTGTGAACATTCGTCCCGCCGCTTCCGGTGTTTTTTTACCCCCCTTGACTTACGCATAACCTACGCATATAGTGTTTGGCAACCGATCGTTCTCATCCGAGGTTGCCATGAGCCCACTGACCCCCAAACAGAAGAAGATACTCGATTTTATCACCGCCCATCTCGACCGGGAGGGGTACCCCCCCTCCCAGCAGGAGATCGCCGCCGCCTTCGGCTATTCCTCCCTGGGGACGGTGCAGAACTACCTGGTGCGTCTCGAACGGGAGGGAGCCCTCTCCCGGGACTGGAACGTCC
>Ga0209231_1000466_pt1 | contig 22420 bp, 21 predicted proteins | sample Deesub45470m_DNA_FD_188086 | JGI IMG/M metagenome (GOLD analysis project Ga0209231, IMG submission 188086) | Deep subsurface microbial communities from North Pacific Ocean - 450_OLKR46/470m Metagenome (SPAdes) (version 2) | ecosystem: Environmental > Terrestrial > Deep subsurface > Unclassified ... | reverse complement strand
GGATATAGCCGTTGCGGTCCTGACCGACCGCAACGGCTATATCCCGACCCACAATACCCGCTATAACCAGCCCTTGACCGGTGATCGCGAGCGCGACCGGCTCTGGAACCGCTCGAAACGGAAATTTAATGACCCAGTCGGCCTGGCGGCGGCACAAAACCAGCGCGATATCCTGGTTCAGGTTTACGAGCGCGACACCGGCGAAAAAATGTGGGACATCTCGGTTCCGATCCATGTGCATGGCAAGCACTGGGGTGCCTTTCGGGTCGGCTACTGCATTGACAGCAACGATTAACGGCCACGAGATGAGTGGGCGCACCTGATGGACAGAAAATACATCGACATTTTCGTGCGCGAGGCCGAGGAGCATATACTCGCCTTGCAGCAGGGTCTGATTGCCCTCGAAAAGGATGGGTTTTCGCCGGCGAAAGTGCATGAGTTGTTGCGCAGCGCTCACACTATCAAAGGCTCGGCGATGTTGGTCAACCTGACCGAAATCGGTGAGGTGGCGCACCAGATGGAGGATCTGTTCAAAGAGATCGAGCAGGAGACGCGCCCCTTGTCACCCGGTTTGATCGACCTGTTGCTGGTCGCCACCGATGCGGTTGAAGCCCTGGTGACGCGGGCGAATTCCGGTCTGGATCTGCAAATCGATACCGCTTCAGTCCTGGCCAGTCTTGCCGCCGGCGAACTGGTGACGCCTCAACCGTCGACAACGGTGGAACCAAAGACCAAAAAAGACTTTGAGGGGAGCGAACGCCGGCAGACCGTCCGCGCCAGTGTCGAAAAGCTCGATTTCCTTGGCAACCAGATCGGTGAACTGTTAATCACCCGGCAGAACTTTGAAGACAAGGTGCGCCGGTTTACGGCGCTCAACCGCCGGCTCGAATCGTTCATGGGTGGCCTGCGCAAGGCGGAAAACTACCGCCTGGTTAAACAGTTACTCGATGACTATGCCCGTCTGAGCACCGAGATCGAACGCGGCACCTTCAGTCTCGGCACCCAGTCCGAGTCGCTGCATGACGCCGCCATGCAGCTGCGTATGCTCCCCCTGGCGACCATTACCGATGACCTCAACCGTCTGACCCGCGACCTGGCCCGCGAGCAAGGCAAGGAGATCGAGCTGCTGCTGAGTGGTGAGGCGGTGGAACTTGACCGCATGATGCTTGACGCCATCCGGCCGATGCTGCTGCACATGCTGCGCAACTCCATCGACCACGGTATTGAGACCCCGGCGGAACGTATCGCCGCCGGAAAACTCCCCGGCGGACGGATCAGCCTGTCGGCTCGCTACGAGGGACGCAATGTCGAACTGCTGCTCATTGACGACGGCGCTGGCATCGACCCGCAGACCGTGCGCCGGGTGGCCATGGAGCGCGGCATCCTGACCGCGGAGGAAGCGGCGGTCCTGTCCGACGATGATGCGCTCTACCTGATCCTGCGCCCGGGATTTTCAACCCGCAGCTTTATTACCGACGTTTCCGGACGTGGCGTCGGCATGGACGTGGTCAAGACCAATATCGATCTGGTCAAAGGGAATCTGATCATCCGTTCGACACCCGGGCGCGGCACCGAAATGCTGATGCAGTTTCCTTTGACCATGGCCATCATCGACGGTCTGCTGGTCACTTGCGGTGATGAGAGTTACGCCATCCCGTTGCACTACGTCGCCGAAGTGCTGCGACTGCAGGTCGGTGATATCCAGCACGATTTCGGTCGCGAATCGCTGCGGCTGCACGGCGAGTCAATTCCGTTGGTCTCTCTGGCCCGTACTCTGGATCCGGCAGCCCCCGACAAGACCGATCACGGACGAGCAACCGCCGTATTACTCCGTTTTCGCAATCGCAAACTGGCCTTTCTCGTCTCACGCACTATTGGCGAACAGAATCTGGTGGTCAAAGGGACTGGTAGCCAGTTACGCAGCGTCGAATTTTTCTCCGGCGCAACCATCCTCGGCGATGGCACACCGCTGTTGATCCTCTCGGTTCCCGATCTGTTTAACGAGGGACAGATTGGTAAGACCCGGTTGCGCGATGCCTACGCAAAAGAGCAGAGCGACCAGCGTCGTGGTCGTATTCTGGTTGTCGATGATTCCATCACCACCCGGACCATGGAAAAGAACATTCTTGAGGCCCACGGTTACGAGGTGACCATCGCCGTTTCGGGATTCGATGCCCTGGCCAAACTCGCCGATGCCGTCTTTGACCTGATGATCAGTGATGTCGAAATGCCGGGGATGACCGGTTTTGAACTCACTCGCGAAGTTCGCCAGCAGGAGGCGACGCGCAATATGCCGGTGATTATCTGTACCTCTTTGGCGACCGACTCGCACAAACGCCTCGGGATGGAAGTCGGGGCCCAGGCCTACATTGTCAAAGGAAGCTTTGACCAGGGAACCTTGCTCGAAACCGTCGAATCCCTTATCGCGTGAGATTATGATCCGTATCCTGATTGCAGACGACTCCCTGTTAACCCGCACTGTCCTGCGCGATATCATCTCCCGCGACCCCGATATGCAGGTTGTCGGCGAGGCAACAGATGGTCGTCAGGCAATCGAGGCCACCCGCACCCTGCGCCCTGACCTGATTATCATGGATGTCATGATGCCGGTGCTGGACGGACTCGAGGCGACGACCGAGATCATGGCCGAGACACCAACGCCGATTCTGGTGTTGTCGGCAAGCGTTGATCCCCTGGGTAGCCGCAATGCGTTTCAGGCCATTCGTCTCGGAGCCCTCGATGTTCTGGAAAAACCGAAAGGGCTCGGCACCGACGCCTTTGAACCTTTGGCCCGCACTCTGCTGGAGCGGATCCGGGTCCTGTCACGTATTCGGGTTGTCCACCATTACCGTCGTCCGACCCGCCCGACCCCGACCCCGCGAGACATCCCTTCGACCAGCACCGCCACCGCTCGTACCCTGCTCGCCATCGGCGCCTCGACCGGCGGACCCAAAGCAGTCATGCAGCTCCTGAACCAGCTGCCATTACGCAATGCCTCTATCCTCATTGTCCAGCACATAGCGGCCGGGTTTGCGGAAGGATTTGCCACCTGGCTCGATCAGGACACCGCCTGGAAGGTCCGCATTGCCGCCCCCGGCGACCGACTCAAACCCGGCGTTGCTCTTGTCGCCCCATGCCATCAACACCTGACTCTTCAGCAAGGCGTCGTTGTTCTTACCGACACCCCGCCGGTCAACGGCTGTCGACCGGCAGTCGACGAACTTTTCTCCTCGCTGGCCAAAGATGGGCATGCCCCCAACACCGCCGCAGTTCTTTTGACCGGTATGGGCAGCGACGGTGCTGCTGGTCTCGGCGAATTGAAAGCCGCCGGCGCCTACTGTCTGGCTCAAGATGAGCTGGGATGTGCCATTTTCGGCATGCCACGGGTTGCCATTGAGCGCAACGCGGTCGATATGGTCCTTCCTCTGACCGAAATGCCGGGCCTGCTGGCTGAAATTCTCGCACCAAAAAGCTGATATCCCCTTCAAATCGCTGGCTATCTATGCTATTCAATTGAAGCCACTCCACCAGGTCACCGGTTGTGGACTTTTTTTGCAAGGAGCATGACATGGCACTGCGCGTTTACAACACTCTCTCCGGCCGCAAGGAACCGTTTCAACCGCGGATAGCGGGAGAAGTCGGCATGTATGTCTGTGGGGTCACGGTCTATGATCACTGCCATATTGGCCATGCTCGCGCCAATATTGTATTTGATATCGTCTACCGCTATCTGCAATATGCCGGATTCAAAGTCAACTATGTCCGCAACTATACCGACATTGACGACAAAATCATCAACCGCGCCAATGAACGTGGCATCAGCTGTCAGCAGTTGACCGAACAGTATATTCAGGCTTTCGATGAAGACATGACCGCTTTGGGTCTGGCACAACCGACCCACCAACCGAAGGCGACCGAATACGTACCGCATATCATCGCTCTGGTTGAACGTCTGATTGAGCGTGGTCTGGCCTACGCAGCTGCCGGTGATGTCTATTTCGCCGTCGAAAGTTTTCCCGATTACCTCAAACTGTCAAAACGGAGTCTTGAGGATATGCTGGCCGGCGCGCGCATCGCTCCGGGAGAGCAGAAGCGCAACCCGATGGATTTCGCCTTGTGGAAAGCTGCGAAGTCCGGGGAACCCTCATGGGAGTCCCCCTGGGGCCCGGGACGGCCGGGATGGCATATCGAGTGTTCTGCCATGAGCATGGATCTGCTTGGGCCGTCGTTCGACATCCACGGTGGGGGGAAAGACCTGGTCTTTCCGCATCATGAGAATGAGATCGCCCAGAGCGAAGGGGCAACCGGGGCACCGTTCGTGCGCTACTGGCTGCACAACGGTTTCGTCAACATTAATCAAGAGAAGATGAGCAAATCTCTCGGCAACTTCTTCACGATTCGCGAAATTCTCGAGAAATACGACCCGGAAGTGGTCCGGTTTTTCATCATCAGCGCCCACTACCGATCGCCCATCGATTTTTCCGACCAGAATCTTGAGGATGCCAAGGCCGGCCTTTCCCGCTTTTATGAGCTTTTGCGCAGCGCCGATTTCGTGCTGTCGCGCCGCCCGGTTCCGGTGAAAGTACCCTGCCCGACGATTAAGGACGGGGAACGTGATATTTTCGATCGTGTCGAATTGATTGATGAACGCTTTGCCGAAGCGATGGATGATGACTTCAATGCGGCTCTGGCCATTGGCCACCTGTTCGATCTGGTCCGCGCTCTCAACCGTCTCATCGGCGAGCAACGCTTCGACGACTGCCCGCTCTCCCTTGCCGTTCTACATGATGGTGTTAAAAAACTGCGCTTACTCGGCGCGGTTCTCGGTCTGTTTGGTTCCGAACCCAGCGCCTGGCTGGCAAAACAGAATAATGCCGGTCTTGCCGCCTGTGACCTGCAGCCCGAAATGATCGAAGCGCTGATTAACGAGCGCCAGCATGCACGGCAGAATCGTGATTTTGCCCGCGGCGATGCCATCCGCAACCAACTGGCAGAGCAGGGGATTGAACTACTCGATTCCGCTACCGGCACCACCTGGAAGGTCAAGTAGCCCCCTCATCCGGACTACGCCCGCAAATTCAATGTCGCCATTTATCCTCCGCCCACGTCAACGGGGTGCCTTACTGGTCGCAGCCGGGGTGCTGCTGATCAGTTTCGATGCCCTTCTGGTCCGTCTGGCGGCCACTGATGGCTGGACCGTCTCCGTCTGGCGTGGCCTGTTTATGGCGGCCGCCGTTGCTCCCTTTTCCCTGCATCGCTCTGTACGTAAAGCGGCGGCCAAGCATATCTTCGGCCTTAGTCTTGCCGCTTTCCTGATGGCGACCAGCTCCCTTGGTCTGGTGCTCGCCTTTACCTTGACCAGCGCTGCCAATGTGGTTGTCATCCTCAGCGCGGCGCCGCTGTTTGCCGCCCTGTTCAGCCGCCTGTTTCTACATGAAGCGACCCCGATGCGCACCTGGCTGGCCATTGCGGTCAGTTGTGGCGGCGTGGCCTGGGTCATGGCCGACTCCTTCGGCCAGGGAAATCTGGCCGGCGACCTGCTAGCCGCCGGGGCCACCCTGCTCACCGGAGCCTACTTCACCACTATCCGCCGCTACCCGACACTCCCTCTGACGCCGATAATTACTCTCGGCGGTCTGCTCCTGGCCCTTTTTGCCCTCCCCTTTGCCGCTCCGTTTAGCCTTTCGGCCACCAGTTATGGCTGGCTGTTTGTCTCCGGTTTTTTACAAATGCCTCTGGCTGTTTTTTTGATCACCATCGGCCCACGTTACCTGCCGGCCGCCGAAGTCAGCCTGTTTTTGCTGCTGGAGACGGTGCTGGCTCCGGTCTGGGTCTGGCTGGTCCTGCACGAACAACCGCCGGCCGCCACTGTCACCGGTGGTGTCGTTATTCTTTTTGCCCTGATGTTTAACACCGTCGCCGGATCACGGGACGACTGAATCCACCGCTCTGCCTCGCCTAAGTGACCAATTTCATGGTACAGTTATCATTGAAAATCATTATCTACGAAATTCCCCCTTGAGCTAAGGATCCATCATGTTTCGCATCCGCCGCATCTACGACACCTCCCTGCCGGCCAACCGTCAGGCGATTGTTCAGGTTCAGCAAATTCTGCGCGACCAGTTTCCCGCACTGGATAAAAAGGACATCAAAAAACTCCCTGAGCAACTGACCAATCCACTGAAGTACCGCTTTCGCTCGATTCTTTCCGTCGCCGAAAGCGACAAGGGGGGGGTCGAGGGTTTCGCCCTGCTGCTCCACGCTCCCGATCTGAAGTTCTGCTACCTTGAGTACATTTCGGCTGCCGACAAGATGACCGGGCGCGGCATCGGCGGGGCCCTTTATGCCCGGGTACGGGGCGAGGCCCGGGCGCTGGGAGTCATCGGTATCTTCATGGAGTGCCTGCCCGACGATCCGGCCCTATGTCAGGATCCACAGATTCTGGCCCAGAACAAGGCACGCCTGAAATTCTATGAGCAGTACGGTGCCCGGCCCATCGCCGGCACCGCCTACGAGACTCCGGTCAAAGAAGGTGACGACAACCCGCCCTATCTGATCTTTGATGATCTGGACGTTGAGGTCGACCTGCAGGCACCACGGCTGCGCAAGATTGTCCGGGCCATTCTCGAACGCAAATATTCCCACCTCTGCCCGAAGTCCTATATCGATCTGGTCGTCGATTCATTTGCCGATGATCCGATTGAACTGCGCGAGTTTCGTTATCACAAGGGAGACTTAACCCGTCCCATGCCGAAAGGGCAACTTCCGGTTGAACGACAAATCGCCCTGGTGGTTAACGACCTGCACGACATCCATCATGTCCGCGAACGCGGCTATGTCGAATCCCCGGTGCGCATCCGTTCCATTCTGCGCGAGATAGAGCCGACCGGGCTGTTCCATCGCATCCCGGTGCGTCGCTTTGGCGAACGCCACCTGAAACGGGTGCATGCGGCCGATTTTGTCGATTACCTCAAAACCATGTGCGCTGGGCTACCGGAAAACAAAGCTCTCTACCCTTATGTTTTTCCGATTCGCAATGCCGCCCGGCCACCGAAGGAGATGGCGGTCAAAGCCGGCTATTACTGTATCGATACCTTTACACCGCTGACCCACAATGTGTTCCTTGCCGCCAAGCGGGCAGCCGACTGCGCTCTGACGGCAGCACGCTGCATTATCGAAGGGCAGCGTATCGCCTATGCCCTCGTTCGGCCCCCCGGACACCATGCCGAACACCGCGCTTTTGGCGGCTTCTGCTATTTTAACAATGCGGCACTGGCGGCTGAAGAGCTGTGCGAATACGGCAAGGTCGTGGTACTTGACATCGATTACCACCACGGCAACGGCACCCAGAACATTTTTTATAACCGGCGCGATGTCCTGACCATATCCCTGCACGGTCACCCGCGCTTCGCCTACCCTTATTTCAACGGCTTTGAAGATGAGACCGGCGCCGAACATGGCCTCGGCTTCAATCTTAATATTCCGCTTCCCGAACACCTTGACGGCGCCGGCTATCGGGTGGCGCTGGCGAAAGCGGTCAAACGCATCCAACGCTTCAAACCGACATTTCTGGTTCTGGCCCTTGGTCTCGATACCGCCAACGGCGACCCCACCGGCACCTGGAGCCTCAAGGGGAGCGACTTTGTTGAAAACGGCCGGATCCTCGGTGCTCTCGATTTACCGACGGTGGTGATTCAGGAAGGGGGCTACGACAGTCGGGTCCTCGGCAGCAACGCCCGGCAGTTCTTCAAAGGGCTCTGGGAGACGACATTTGCCGGCTGAAGAGGCATGAGACGTTAGAGGCGTCTTTGTGCACGCGTCATTTTTTTCAGCTCGCATACTTTGCATCGTTTAGCGAGGGATCATATGGAAACACCGATCACCAAGGACCTGACCCGCACCACTTTTGCTGTCCTGCTTATCGCGGTGCTCATATTTGCCTGTTTCTGGATCCTGCGGCCGTTTCTGCCGGCGCTGATCTGGGCGGCAATGATCGTTGTCGCCACCTGGCCGCTGCTGCTTATGCTTCAGGTGCGACTGGGGAACAGGCGTGCACCGGCGGTGGCGGTGATGACGCTGTCAATGCTACTGGTCTTTGTTGTCCCGTTCTCACTTGCCATCGGCACCATTGTGGAACAGGGGTCCCGTCTCACAGGCTGGATCAGTGCTCTGCAGACCTTCAGCCTCCCCGCCGCACCGCTCTGGGTCAAAAATATCCCTCTGGTTGGTTCAAAACTGACCGAGACCTGGCAGCAGCTTTCGAACCTGCCACCTGAAGAACTTGGTGGCCGCCTTGCCCCTTATCTGGGAAAGGCGGTCAGCCTGTTTGTTTCACAGGCCGGCAGTTTTGGCCTCATGTTTGTGACAATCCTGTTAACGCTGGTCATCAGTGGCATTCTTTATGCCAACGGTGAAGCGGCGGCGACTGCCGTTCTTAATCTGGCACGACGCATTGCCGGTCAGTCGGGAGAAGATGCCGCCCGTTTGGCTGGAAACGCGGTGCGCGCCGTGGCTCTCGGTGTCGTTGTCACCGCACTGGTTCAAGCTGTACTGGCCGGAATCGGCATGGCCGTTGCCGGCGTTCCTTATGCTGCCTTGCTGACGGCTCTCATCTTTGTCCTGACCATTGCCCAGATTGGTCCGGCCCCGGTGTTGTTGGCTGCGGTCGCCTGGCTGTTTTGGTCTGACGCCTCCGCCGCCGGAACCGGCCTTTTGATCTGGAGCCTGATCGTCTCCAGCCTCGACAATTTTTTGCGGCCACTCCTGATCCGGCGCGGCGCCAACCTCCCCCTGATCCTTATTTTCGCCGGTGTTATCGGTGGACTGCTCGCCTTTGGCGTGGTCGGACTGTTTATCGGCCCGGTGGTTCTTGCTGTCGCCTACACTCTGCTGACTGCCTGGGTGCGGGATAACAGTTCTTCACCGGTCGAGAGTTAATGGATGAAACGTCGACTTGCCACAAAACCCCTGCACAACCTTAACCGACGGTTAGCCGACCTTCCCGGTTTCGCCCAAATCCTGGTCGCGATTCTGCTCTTAAGTAGCTGCGCCCTCGCCGACCATTACACCGGTAGCGAAATCTCCCTTTCTATTACCTATCTGGCACCGACAGCCCTCGCGGCATGGTACGCAGGTCGGCGTGCCGGCTATTTCGTAGCGGTCACCGCATCGGTTGTCTGGCTGTATGTCGATCTGCTCTCGGGACACCCCTACAGTCACCCGATGATCCCGATCTGGAACAGCATGGTCCGCCTCGGTTTTTTTCTTATTGTTACAGCCTTGCTCCTGCATATTCGTCAACTTCTGACACGTCTGCAGGATCAGGCCGAGACCGACAACCTGACCGGTCTGCACAACAGCCGCAGCTTCTACGCGCGACTCGATCTGGAACACGAACGCGCGCTCCGTTATGGTCACCCGTTCAGTATCGCTTACCTCGACCTCGATAATTTCAAATCAGTCAATGATACCTGGGGGCATGAAACCGGCGATCAGGTGCTGCAAACCATTGCCACCTCACTCTCTACTGGTCTGCGCAAGACTGACTGCGTTGCTCGTCTGGGCGGAGATGAATTCGCCATCCTGCTCGCAGAAACCGGTGAGAAAGAGGCCGGCGAGGCTCTGCGAAAACTTCATGCCGAACTGAATAAACAGGTCGATAGCCGAAACTGGCCGATCGGGTTCAGTATCGGCGCCATTACCTGCTCCGAACCGGGACACTTTACCATCCAGGAACTCATCAGATCGGCCGACGATCTTATGTATCAGATCAAGCGCAGCGGAAAAAATCGCGTCGAATTATGCATTCTCTCAACCCCTTAGTTTTGCAGCCACCATCTCCCCTTAATCAACGCCGGCTTGTCAGTGGTTTTTGTCAAAAAAACACCTCTTGTCGACCCGATAAAACCGGGGACAAGAGGTGCGGGGTGATTTGAGAAAACTTTAACCGTGCCGATTTAAACTTTTGGCGGAATCTCAAAGGTTAATTTACCACCATAGAAACCGAGCAGACCGACACAGCCAAGCATCCCGGCCAGACAAATATAGTACAAAATCCCGTCCTCACCGTAAAAACGCAACAACAGCGCGATGCTGCCGAGAATCAGTAAACCACTTGCCAACATGATTTTGCGGTAAAAAATCGGTGCTTTTGCCCCACCGAAACGTGTCTGCCAGTCATAAATGCCAGTCGCCAACACCAGTGGTGTCGCCAGCGTTACCACCCCGACCATCCAGACCACCGCCTCATGCAGCGCTGGTCGCTCAAAACTCCAGGCCACCAGTAAGAACAACCAGACCACCGGCATCAGACCGTTTGGAAAGTGGACCAGAACCGGGTGCAAAAGTGTAAACCGCCCGACCTGAGCAGCCTTTACGGCCGGAGCAGAATCGAGTAACACAAACTGGCTACGGTCCGCTCCGCAGACCGGACAGTGTTCCGGCGGTTCCGGTCCTTCGTGAATATAGCCACAAACACTGCATTGCCATTGTTTGACCATAGAGCCTCCTGAAAAGAACGACCGATCTATTCTAGCCGATCAGCCTTAAATCGCAACTGATCCTGCGAACACGCAATCAATCACATGGTTGCTTCAGCAAATGCGCGAAGTGGCTTTTGAGCTTTTGCAGTTTGGGATTGATGACCATTCGGCAATACGGCTGCACGGCGTTCAGACTATAGTAATCCTGATGATACGATTCAGCGGCAAAAAAGGATGGACTCGGGACAATTTCGGTAACAATCGGATCTGGCCACAGCCCGGAAGCATCTGTCGCGCGCTTTGCTTGCTCAGCCAACGCACGCTGTTGCTCGGTGTGATAAAAGATCACCGAACGATACTGACTGCCGACATCGGCTCCCTGCCGGTTTAACGTGGTCGGGTTATGGCTACGCCAGAAGATTTCGAGCAGATCGGCGAAGGTAATTTGCTGTGGATCAAAAACAATCTGAACCACTTCAGCATGACCGGTTGTGCCGCTACAGACCGCCTGGTAAGTGGGATGTTCCACCGTACCGCCGGCATAACCGGAGACAACTTTCTTCACCCCGCGCAATTGACGAAAGACCGCTTCGACACACCAGAAGCAACCGGCTCCGAAGGTCGCTGTTTCCAATTGCTCGGTCATAGGGCGTCGTGAACTCCTTGTAAAAATCCTGGCAAAAAACGTCAGCGGCAGTTTAAGCATCGCCAGTGGGGTCTTCTCCTGTCGCTTTCGCACGAAAACAGGTAAAGCCGGCTCGTCAAATGAAACGGGCGACCCTTTTGCAGAGTCGCCCGCTTATCATACTTGGGTCATGACGGATCAGTGATGGGTTTTCCCCGCCACCTGGATGCGGATTAAAGCCCGCTCCAGTGCGGTCTCCATGATCTTGAACTCCTTCTCTTCCGGGCCGAGCGTTTTCAGTGCGGTTTCAGCACGCCCCAGAGCGGCTTTAGCACGCTCAAGATCAATCTGATCAGAAGGCTCAGCCGTCTCGACCAGAACGGTGACGGTATCGTCCTCAACCTCTATATAGCCCCAGTTCACAGCGACATAAAAGGTTTGCCCGTCCTGGCGATAGTTCAAGGCCCCGATATTAAGCGTGGTCAGCAGAGACGTATGCCCGGGCAGAATGCCGAGTTCGCCAACTGTCCCTGGCGCGGTGACTTCATCCACCTCTGTGGCAAGGACGCGCTTGTAGGGAGTGACCATTTCTAATTTAAGTTTTTCTGCCATGAATTGCGTCCTTTATTCAAAATCAGGCGGCCAGCTGCTTCGCTTTCTCAAGCACCTCTTCAATGGTGCCGACCATGTAGAACGCCTGCTCAGGGATATCGTCATACTCACCGGCAACGATCCCTTTGAAGCCCTTGATGGTGTCAGCAAGCTCGACGTACTTACCGGGGGTACCGGTGAAGGACTCGGCCACGTGGAACGGTTGCGACAAAAACTTCTGGATCTTGCGGGCGCGTGCGACGGCCTGCTTGTCATCTTCGGAGAGTTCGTCCATACCGAGAATGGCGATGATATCCTGCAGATCCTTGTAGCGCTGCAGAACATACTGCACATCACGAGCCACCTTGTAGTGATCTTCACCAACCACTTGCGGATCAAGAATCCGGCTGGTGGAGTCGAGCGGATCGACGGCCGGGTAGATACCGAGCTCGGCGATCTGCCGCGACAGAACGGTGGTGGCGTCAAGGTGAGCAAAAGCCGTTGCCGGTGCCGGGTCGGTCAAGTCGTCGGCCGGGACGTAAATCGCCTGGACCGAAGTGATCGAACCTTTATTGGTGGTAGTGATGCGCTCCTGCAACTCGCCCATCTCGGTCGCCAGAGTCGGTTGGTAACCGACGGCGGACGGGATACGGCCGAGCAGCGCCGAAACTTCGGAACCGGCCTGGGTGAAGCGGAAGATGTTATCAACAAACAACAGCACGTCCTGACCTTCTTCGTCACGGAAGTACTCGGCCACGGTCAGCGCCGACAGGGCGACACGAGCACGGGCACCCGGCGGCTCATTCATCTGGCCGTAAATCAGCGCGGCCTTGTCGAGAACGCCGGAGTCCTTCATTTCATGCCAAAGGTCGTTCCCTTCTCGGGTCCGCTCACCAACTCCGGCAAATACCGAGTAGCCACCATGCTGCTTGGCAATGTTGTTGATCAGTTCCATAATCAGAACGGTCTTGCCAACGCCGGCGCCACCAAACAGGCCGATTTTACCGCCACGGGCATAAGGTGCCAGCAGGTCAACAACTTTGATTCCGGTCTCAAACGCTTCAACCTTGGTCGACTGGTCAACAAAGGCCGGAGCCGGGCGATGAATCTCCCATTCGGTCTCGGCACCGACCGGACCCATTTCGTCCACCGGCTCACCGATGACATTGAGAATGCGCCCGAGGGTCTTGCGACCAACCGGCATGACAATCTGCTTGCCGGTATCGAGAACTTCCTGTCCGCGGACCAGGCCGTCGGTGGTGTCCATGGCGATAGTCCGAACCGTATTCTCACCAAGATGCTGCGACACTTCGCAAACCAGATTCCACTCCCGGCCATCGATAGTCGGATTGGTGATCTTCAGTGCAAAATAGATTTCGGGAAGCTTGCCCGCTTCAAACTCCACGTCAACGACGGGACCGATAACCTGAGTGATCTTACCTTTATTCATAGTGAACCGCTCCTCCTTGTTCCCACGTCGCGTCGTTTTGTGGGGATCACGTTCGTTTTGATTATTTAATCGACTCGGCTCCGGAGATAATCTCCATGAGCTCCTTGGTGATCGCCGCCTGGCGGGCCCGGTTGTATTGCAGGGTCAGCCGGTCGATCATCTCCGAGGCGTTCTTGCTGGCACTATCCATGGCAGTCATGCGCGCGCCGTGTTCCGAGGCCACCGATTCGAGCAGCGCACGGAAGATTTGAACATTGAGATGCTTGGGCAGCAACTGCGCCAGGACCTCATCACGGTTCGGCTCATAAAGATACTCGGCGTAATGCGCGGCATCGTCAGTCAGCGGTGGCTCAATCGGCAGTAAACGCGTGACCAGTTGCTCCTGACAGATCGCACTGCGAAACGCATTAAAAACCATGTATACCGCGTCGTAGCGCCCCTCTTCATATTGGGCCACGATCTCTTCGCCGATCAGACTGGCAACGCTGAAGTTGATCTTGCCGGTAATGTGCTCATAAACCTTGACAATCTGGTCACCGAGACGGCTTTTGAGATACTCGTTCCCCTTGCGACCGACGATCATCAGATCGTAACCCTCGTAACCGGGGGCATTGGCGCGGATAAAACGCTCCGCCGTCTTCGACACGTTGGCATTGTAACCACCGCACAAACCACGGTCAGCAGTCAGCAACAGAACCAGAGCCTTCCCTTTGCCACGCTCCTGCAACAGGGGATGAACATCAGTCGACTCGCGCTTAGCCAGATTACCGATCACAGTGGAGATCTTGTCGGCGTAAGGGCGGGCGGCGACCACGGCGTCCTGTGCCCGGCGCAGTTTTGCCGCCGAGACCATTTTCATCGCCTTGGTGATCTGGCGCGTGTTTTTGACCGTGACGATCCGCTTCTTTATGTCCTTCAGGTTGGCCATCGTTATCTACCTATCAGGCGTTTGCCACCAGAAACTGACCTTTGAATTCTTCGAGAGCGGCCTTGATCTTTGCTTCAAGGTCCTTGTCGATTGCCTTCTTCTCGGTAATCTCGCTGATGATGGCAGCGTACCGGCTCTCCATGAAAGTGATCATCTCTTTTTCATAGCGCTGAATCGCATCGACCGGATACTGATCAACAAAGCCATTGTTGGCGGCAAAAATAGCGAGAACCTGTTTGGCCACGATCAGCGGCTGGTATTGACCCTGCTTGAGGATCTCGACCAGACGGGCACCACGGTTGAGCTGGCGCTGGGTTGCCGCATCAAGGTCAGAACCAAACTGGGCAAAAGCGGCCATCTCGCGGTACTGTGCCAGTGCCAGGCGCAGGGTACCGGCGACCTGCTTCATCGCTTTAACCTGAGCGGAACCACCAACACGGGAGACCGACAGGCCGACGTTGATCGCCGGACGGACACCGGAATAGAACAGGTCGGTCTCAAGGAAGATCTGGCCGTCAGTGATCGAGATAACGTTGGTCGGAATATAAGCAGAAACGTCACCGGCCTGGGTCTCAATGATCGGCAGAGCGGTCAGCGAACCAGCTCCCATGGCGTCATTCAGCTTGGCGGCGCGCTCGAGCAGGCGGCTGTGCAGGTAGAAGACGTCGCCCGGATAAGCTTCGCGGCCCGGCGGGCGGCGCAGCAACAGGGACAGCTGACGGTAAGCAACCGCCTGCTTGGAAAGGTCATCATAAATGATCAGGGCGTGCTTGCCGTTGTCACGGAAAAACTCACCCATGGTGACACCGGTGTAAGGGGAGATAAACTGCATCGGGGCCGGGTCAGAGGCCGAAGCAGAAACGACGATGGTGTATTCCATGGCGCCGGTCTTCTTCAGTCTGTCGACCACCTGCGCCACTGTCGACCGTTTCTGGCCAATCGCGACGTAGATGCAGATCATGTTCTGCCCTTTTTGATTGATAATCGCATCGATGGCGACAGCGGTCTTGCCGGTCTGGCGGTCACCGATAATCAGCTCGCGCTGGCCACGACCGATGGGGACCATGGCGTCGATCGCCTTAAGGCCGGTCTGCATCGGCTCGTGCACCGATTTACGGGCAACAATACCGGGAGCCTTGATTTCGACCTGGCTGTAGGTATCGGTCTTGATCTCGCCGAGACCGTCGATCGGAACACCGATGCCGTTGACAACGCGACCAATCAGGGCATCGCCAACCGGAACCTGCACAATCCGCTCAGTACGCTTGACAGTGTCGCCTTCCTTGATGTGCTCCGACTCGCCGAGAATCGCCGCTCCGACGTTGTCCTCTTCAAGGTTGAGCACCATCCCCATGGTGTTGCCGGGGAATTCAAGCAGCTCGCCGGCCATCGCCTTATCCAGGCCATGAATGCGGGCGATACCGTCACCAACCGAGATGATGGTCCCGGTTTCACTGACTTCGATCTCGCGACCAAAGTTTTCGATCTGTTTGCGAATAATCGCGCTGATTTCTTCTGCTCTGATTTCCATGGACCTATCTCACCCCTTCGTTAAGGTATCTTCAATCCGCTTGAGCTGCGTTTTGATACTGCCGTCAAAAAGCCGGCCGCCGATTTCGGTGCGCAGTCCGCCGATCAACGCCGGATCGACGCTCACCGTCAGCTCGACCTTCTTGCCGGTCTGCTTCTCCAGTTCACCACCAATGGCGGACTTCTGAGCATCACTGAGAATACTGGCCGCCGTTACCTTGGCGCGCAGTGTGCCGGAAAGCTCATCGGCCAGATGCCGATAATTTTGCTGGATCTGTACGATGTACTGTATGCGGTTTTTCTCCAGTAACAGTCCGAAGAATTTGCGCATCTCTGCCGAAATTTTCAGCAGTGTCATCACTTCGTCAAGAATTCCAGCCTTCTTGCTCTGCGCAAGGGTTGGGCTCTCCAGTAAAAGACGCAGCAGTTCTTCCGAGGCAACAACAGCACTTAGCTGCTGCAACTCACGACCGAACTCCTCGACCTTATTCTGCTCGACCCCAAGGCCGACCAGCGCCTTGGCGTAGCGTTTGGAAATTGCGCTGGTACTCAATGGAGGTCTCCTACTTTTTTCATGTATTCGTCCAGAATCCGGCTCTGATCCTGCGCCGTGAAACTTTTGGTCAGCAGTTCTTCAGCCAGAGAAACGGCAAGACGTGCCGCTTCAGCGCGCAGCTCGGTTTGAGCGCGAGCCACTTCAAAACTGGCCGAACGCTCGGCCTCATTGCGAATATTCTCTGCCATCTCTTTGGCCTGAGCAACAATACGGTCGCGCTCTTTTTCACCTTCAAGCTTAAGCTCGGCAGCAATGGCATCGATCTCTGCTTCGGCCCGGTTCAGCTTGGCGTCATATTCAGCAAACTTTGCTTCAGCCGCGGCCCGTGCAGTTTCTGCATCTTGCAGGGCGCGAGCAATTCCGTCACGGCGACCGGCCAGACCATTACGCAGCGGTTTACGGATAAAATAAGCCAGAATTCCGAAGGTGACCGCAAAGTTGAGCATGCGCCAGATAAAATCGGTCATCAGCTTGCCACTATCAGCATGCCCCTCGCCGCCAGAAGCCAGGACCGGTAAGGCCACCAGCAGCAGAATGACCGTTGCGGCCGGTATCAGCAGTCGCTTGATGTCCTTCATCTACAGGGCCCTCCCCATGATCTTGGTGGCAATTTCCGTTGCCAGTCCCTGTGCATCGCTTTTGAGCTGCTTGCCCGCTGTCGCTGCGGCAATCGCTACCTGATCCTTGACTTCCTGCAGACGCACAGACGCAACGTCACGGGCCGAGCCGATGATCCCGGCTTCCTCGGTCGCTGCGGCCTGACGCAAAGCTGCCTTCTCCTGATTTCCTTTGAGCTTGGCGGCCTGCAATTTCTCTTCGTAACGCGCCATTTTATCCTCAATCTGCGCTTCCAGACCACGAACCCGGGCCTGCGAACCGTCGATTGTCTCCCGCCGGCTGCTGATCATTGCCCGCAACGGCCGGTAAAGAACAACATTGAGGATCATCATCAAAATGACGAAGTTGGCAAAATGTAAAAAGACTGTCCAATCGATATTAATCACAGGTCACACCCCAGTTTAAACCGCGCACCGTGCGAGCGGACGCTAAAGAAACTTATTGCGGTTATTGGTATACTGTATACAAAAATTCTGGCCGGCAGTTACCCCGACGACAAAACAGGGCATTGCTATCACAGAGCCCCCGACAGTGTCAAGACCATTTGTGTGTTTTCAGTTCGAGTTTCCGCCTGCCAGCCGGCTCAACAGCCTCTAGACAATGATTTTTTTAGCAACCGCTGCTGCCGATGCCATACTGACACTACCGTTGAGAGCGACCCCTTCTTCAACGGCCAGAACCGGGGTCTCCAGCGTCCCCTCAATCTGGGCCGGGCGACGAAGTTCGATCCGATGCGCCGCTTTAACATTCCCCTTAAAGCGACCACTGAGAATAAAAGTCCCAACGGTGATCTCACCTTCAATATCGGCAGTTTCGCCGACAATCAGGGTATCCTTGGAGGTAATTTCCCCTTTGAAGCTGCCATCGAGACGCACAATCTCATCAAAAAACAGTTTTCCTTCGAACTTACTGCCAGGGCCGAGAAATGCTTTGATTTCACCTTTTTCCAGCGGAGTTTCTTTGCGCATGGTTTCAATCCGTTCCTTTGACAAGTATGAGAAGATTTGCCCCGCGACCACGCCTGCCTTGCCTGTTTCTACTGCGGTCGCTAATGCTTTTTTCCAGACTGTTATTGAACGCCAAGCAGTTCGAGAAGCCGGTCAAGATCACCAGGCGTAAAATAAGTAATCTCTACCCGACCACCTTTGCCCTTTGCGGTGATTTTAACCTGGGTACCAAGCACACGCTGTAATTGTGCCGTCAAATGATCGATTTCCGGATCAGCAACACGAACCGCTGAACGGCTTTTCGCGGCCTGCGGATCTTTATGTTTTTTTACCAAAGCCTCGGTTTCGCGCACCGACAATCCACCGGCAATAACCCGTGCGCGGACCTGCTGGATACGTCCCTCGTTTTCAAGCGCCAGGAGCGCCCTTGCGTGCCCCATACTCATGCGACCGTTAATAACATCGGCCTGCACCATTTCCGGCAAGCGCAGTAAACGCAGAGCATTGGCAACCGTCGAACGCTCTTTGCCGACCCGCTTGGCAACTTCCTCCTGGGTCAGGTCAAAACGCTGCATCAAGTTCCGATATGCCATCGATTCTTCAATCGGATTGAGGTCTTCGCGCTGAATGTTCTCAATCAGAGCCGCTTCAAGCGCCCAGTCCTCGGAAACATCCTGTATAACGACTGGTACTTCATGCAGACCGGCCCGTTGTGCCGCCCGCCAGCGGCGCTCGCCGGCGATGATCTGGTAATAATCATCAACCTTACGCACCACAAGGGGTTGAATCACCCCTTTTTCACGGATCGATGCGGCTAACTCCTGGAGCTTGGCATCATCGAAGGATTTTCTCGGTTGATCACTGTGCGGCTTTAAATCCTCGATAGGACAAAGAAAATACTTCCGATTCCCCTCCTGGGTGGCGGAGTTAAGCAGGGCACCAATCCCCTTACCGAGCGCAGGTCGTTTACTCATCACTTCTTCCTCGATTTGATAATTTCCCGCGCCAACTCAAGATAAGCCTCAGCCCCACGCGAAGTAATGTCATACATCAAAACCGGCAAGCCATGGCTTGGCGCTTCCGATAACCGGACATTACGCGGCACCACGGTCTCGAACACTTTGCCTTCAAAATGGGCACGGATCTCGCCGGCGACCTGATGCGACAGGTTATTTCGACTATCGAACATGGTCAGCAGGATGCCGAACAGTTCCAGGGACGGGTTAAGATCCCGTTGAATCAGACGGATGGTGTTCATCAACTGACTCATCCCCTCCATGGCGTAAAACTCACACTGCAAAGGGATGAGCACGGCATTGGCTGCGGTCAGGGCGTTGACCGTCAGCAGGCCAAGGGACGGAGGACAATCGATCAGAATATATTCATAGCGGTCACTGATGGATTCCAGAATCCCTTTGAGTTTTATCTCCCGGGCGAAAGATGAAACCAGTTCGATTTCGGCGCCGATCAGGTCGGTATTGGCCGGAAGGATATCGAGATGCGGCAAGCATGAAGGGATGATGACATCTGCCGCCGTCGCATCGCCAAGCAGGGCATTGTAGACCGTCAACTCGGTCTTGTTTTTATCGACGCCAAGGCCACTACAGGAATTGGCCTGCGGATCCATATCGACCAGGAGGGTCTTTTTTTCAGCAACCGCAAGGGAGGCCGCCAGGTTCACGGTCGTGGTCGTCTTCCCCACGCCCCCTTTTTGATTGGCAACTGCAATAATTAACGCCATGCCTCTCCTCTTCTTTCTTCTCGTCAACGAGCCGAGAGACTAGCACAAAATCAGGACAACTTGGAATGTCAAAAAAGGTCTAAAAGTTGATTCAGCCGGAACAATCAACATATTGTATTTGCTTTGTTTTTATAGTCCTACATCTTGTGTTTTCGCGTCAGAATCAATAAGGCCCGGCGAGCGCCGGAGACCGGAAGCCGTAACGCAATCGGCTGCTCACAGACAATATTCCGCTCTGCCAACCAGTCGGCCGCCGCCAGTAACTCCTGTTCACCTTCCGGCCCCTTCATCGCAATTAAGCGTCCCCCTTCCCGCAGACAGGGTAAGGCCAGCTCCACAAAACCGGTCAAAGATGTGAAAGCCCGGGCGACAACCAGATCGAAACCCTCTGCACAAAAACCTTGTATCGCTATCTTTTCAACCCGCCCATGCCAGGGATGAAACCCGGTCAGACCCAGCCGACGGGCCGCATGCCGTTGAAAGGCGATTTTCTTTGCCACTGCATCAACAGAGTAAATTTCGAATTCCGGCCGAATAATGCTCAGTGGCAGGCCCGGGAAGCCCCCCCCCGAGCCGAGGTCAAGTATCCGCCCACCTGGTGGCAGATACGGGAGCAAAGTCAATGAATCGACCAGATGTTTCTCCAGCGCTTCGAGGGGTTCAGTGATAGCAGTCAGATTGTGGGTTTTATTCCAGCGCAGCAATTCGGACTGTAACCAGAGTAAGCGCTCGGCGGCTTCGACCGGGATCTGCAAGCCAAGCAATGCCAGTTGTCGTTGCAGCTCAGTCGTTAGATCCATCGCGCCGCCTCAACAAAATAGTAAGAATTGCTATGGCGGCCGGGGTTACACCGGGGATACGCGACGCCTGGCCAAGGGTCAACGGCCGAGCCTTCGTCAGCTTTTCCTGCACCTCAGCCGACAGTCCGGACAGACCGCTATAAACGAATGCCACAGGAATCGGCACCGTCTCCAAACGCCGGAAACGAGCCACCTGCTCCAATTGTCGATTTATGTACCCTTCATACTTAACGGCAATTTCCAACTGCTCCAACACCTCAATCGGCAGACTCTGCAGTTGCTGATCAAGCGCTGCAACGGCTGCAATATCAAGATCAGGACGACGTAACAACTCTTCCAACGTTGCCCCGTTATGGAGTTCTCCAAGCCCAAGGTGAGCTCTGGCCGTCACATCCTTCGGCCCGACACGGACCAGACGCAGACGTTCACCACCCACGGCAAGGGCTTCAACTTTGCGCTGATGCCGCTCCCAGCGACCAGCAGCAACCAGACCAGCCTGGTAACCGATTTCAGTCAACCGCAGATCAGCATTATCTTCACGCAACAACAGCCGATATTCGGCCCGCGAAGTGAACATCCGGTAGGGTTCTATGGTGCCGCGGTTGACCAGATCATCTATTAAAACGCCGACATAGCCCTGATCACGACCAATAATCAACGGCGGCTTTCCCTGAACCTGCAAGGCGGCGTTGGCGCCTGCCAGCAGGCCTTGAGCGGCGGCCTCCTCATAACCCGAGGTGCCATTAATCTGTCCGGCATGATAAAGACCACGCAGTGCTTTGGTCTCCAAGGTTGGCAACAACTGACTCGGGTCAACATAATCGTATTCAATCGCGTAGCCCGGACGCATAATCTCAACCCGTTCAAGACCGGGGATGGTCCGCAGAAAAGCCAACTGCACATCAGCCGGTAACGAGGTGGAGACTCCGTTTGGATAAATTTCTGCACTATCCAGCCCTTCAGGCTCTAAAAAGACCTGATGCCGATCTTTTTCCGGAAAGCGGACCACCTTATCTTCTATTGACGGGCAGTAACGTGGCCCAATTCCTTCAATGATGCCACTATAAAGCGGCGAACGATCCAGACCGGACCGAATCAAATCATGAGTCGCTTCGCTGGTATAGGTGATATGACACGGGACTTGCCGCCCGGTAATCGCTGCCGTGTCGACCGAAAATGGCTTCGGATTCTCATCGCCGTATTGTGGTTCGAGCCGACTGAAATCGATGCTTTTTCGATCCAGTCGCGCCGGTGTACCGGTTTTCAACCGGCCGACACTTAAACCGAGTGCACGCAGATGGTCCGACAACCCCTCAGAAGGCGGCTCACCCGCACGACCTCCCGGGTAGTTTTTCAGCCCGACATGAATCAAACCACGCATAAACGTTCCAGTGGTCAACACCACTGTCTGCCCGTAAAAGGCGATCCCTTCGCGGGTCTCAACCCCGGTCACCCGGTCCCCATCCAGCAACAGACGACTGACTGCCCCCTGCTTGAGATCCAGCCCTGATTGACAGGCCAGAACCCCTTTCATCCGCTCAGCATAGCGCATGCGATCCGCCTGTGCTCGCGACGCCCGCACTGCCGGCCCCTTTTTGGTATTCAACACCCGAAACTGGATACCGGTGGCGTCGATATTCGCCGCCATGGCACCGCCAAGAGCATCAATCTCCCGCACCAGATGCCCCTTAGCCAATCCGCCAATAGCCGGATTACACGACATCTGCCCAACAGTATCCAGGCCCATGGTTAATAGCAACGTTGCACAACCACAACGCGATGCAGCCAGCGCCGCCTCACAACCGGCGTGCCCTGCACCAACCACGATAACGTCATAAAATTTAGCGTAACCGGCCATACCCTACCCAATGATTGTTTCACGTGAAACAGGCACACAAAAGCAGACAAGATTTGTTTCACGTGGAACAGAGCTATTTGCCAACACAAAAACGGGAGAAGATCCGCTCCAAAACCTCATCGGGTGCGGTTTCACCAGTAATCTCCCCCAGCGCTTGCAACGCCCCGTGTAAATCAAGGGCGAGAAATTCAGGTGAAGGTTGAAGTGAAACGGCAGCAAGAAACCGATCGAGCGCCGCGTGGCAATTCAGCAGCGCTTCCCGATGTCGGCGGTCAGAGATCAAGTTAGACTCTGT
>Ga0209231_1000465_pt1 | contig 22424 bp, 16 predicted proteins | sample Deesub45470m_DNA_FD_188086 | JGI IMG/M metagenome (GOLD analysis project Ga0209231, IMG submission 188086) | Deep subsurface microbial communities from North Pacific Ocean - 450_OLKR46/470m Metagenome (SPAdes) (version 2) | ecosystem: Environmental > Terrestrial > Deep subsurface > Unclassified ... | reverse complement strand
AAGGAGGAGTTTGATAAATTTGAGGATCAAAGTAAATCCAGTTTATACACTTTTATTAGAAGAAATGAGAAGGGAAATTTAGTTACAATTCCTTACAATCAACAATTTAAAAATGAGGTAAAAGAAGTTTCAGATTTATTGTTACAAGCATCATTATTAGCTGATGATGCTGGGTTAAAAAAATATTTAGAATTACGCGCTCAAGCTTTTTTAGATGACAATTACCAAGCGAGTGATTTGGCCTGGATGGATATGAAAACAAATACACTTGATATTGTAATTGGACCTATTGAAACTTATGAAGACCAATTGTTTGGTATAAAAGCTTCACATGAAGGTTATGTTTTAATAAAAGATCAAGTTTGGAGTAAAAAATTAGAACGATTTGCAAAATTTTTGCCTGAATTACAAAAAGGACTTCCAGTGGCTGAAGCATATAAAAGTGAAATTCCTGGAACCGATTCAGATTTAAATGCATACGACGTTGTTTATTATGCTGGAGATTGTAATGCAGGAAGCAAAACAATTGCAATTAATTTACCCAATGATGAAGAAGTACAATTGCAAAAAGGGACTAGAAGATTGCAGCTAAAAAATGCGATGCAGGCAAAATTTGATAAAATAATGTTGCCAATTGCTGAAAATTTAATTGACGAAAGTCAAAGAAAACATGTTACGTTTGATGCTTTTTTTGCAAATACAATGTTTCATGAGGTAGCCCATGGGTTGGGAATTAAAAATACCATTAACAATAAAGGTTCTGTCAGAGAATCTTTAAAAGAATTGGCTTCAGCTTTGGAAGAAGGGAAAGCAGATATTTTAGGTTTGTACATGGTTCAACAATTGCATAAAAAAGGTGAGATTGATGGAGACATGAAAGATTATATGACCACATTTATGGCAGGTATTTTTAGATCGGTGCGTTTTGGAGCTTCAAGTGCCCATGGAAAAGCAAATATGATTCGTTTTAATTTCTTTAAAGAAAAAGAAGCTTTTGCAAAAAATGAAGATGGAACTTACAAAGTAAATTATGATAAAATGGAAGGAGCTATGAAAGATTTGTCCAATCTTATTTTAGTATTGCAAGGAAATGGGGATTATAAAGGTGTTGCAAAGCTAGTGAATGAAAAAGGTATTATTCCAGCGGATTTACAATTGGATTTAGATAAATTGACCAAAGCAAATATTCCTGTTGATGTTATTTTTGAGCAAGGAATTGAAGTATTAGGTTTAAAATAGTTAAACAATTATAATAATCAATAATGAAAAAATATTTTTTAATAATACCAATGTTATTGGCAGTTTATTTTGCTGAAGCTCAAGAAAAAAGTGGAGCGCAACAATTTTGGAATAGCCTTCAAAATACATGTGGTAATGCTTATGAAGGAACGGTAATTGAAGCTCCTGAAAACGATAGTTTTAGAGGGAAAAATTTAATTATTCATGTAAAATCTTGTTCTGAAACAACAATTCGAATACCATTTTCAGTTGGAGATGATAAGTCTAGAACGTTTGTTCTTAGTTATAAAAATGATAGAATTGAGTTAAAACATGACCACAGACACGAAGATGGAACATCAGATAAGGTTACAATGTATGGTGGTACTTCATCAAATTCTGGATTGGCGGATATTCAAGTTTTTCCTGCAGATCAAGAAACGGCTGATTTAATTTCATATGCATCAAATAATATTTGGTGGATTACAGTTACTGAAACAGAATTTACCTATAATTTGAGAAGAATTGGTACAGAACGCTTATTTACTATAAGTTTTGATTTAACAAAAAAAGTCCCAATACCATCAACCCATTGGGGTGCTGAAGACAAGAACTTGTATTAAAAAAATAGGCTGTTTAAATATTTAAACAGCCTATTTTTTTTAATTTACTTAGGATCTAAAATACCCTCTATTCTTTTTGCAATATCTTGTAAGTGATATTTAGTTAATGTATTTGAAGCAAGGTTTGCAGCTCTTTGTGCATCTGTTTTAATTTTAGAAAGCTCACCTCTTACAATAGGGATGATATCAGATTCTTTAACTGTTACAGTAGTTGTTTTAACATAGCTTGACTTTCTGGTTACCTTTACATCTTTAGAAATTAATAACTCTGCAAGTCTTTCCACATGAGCTCTTTGCAAATTTCTTCTATAGGTATCAATATTTTTCCCTGTATTTAATTCAGACCAAATGCCATTTCTTAAATCTGTCATCATACTAATTAGAGTATATGCATTAGTTCCATTTAAGGTTTCGTTTTCAACCATTCGCATCATAGTTCCTAAATCAAGAATATTATTTAATGTTCTAACTTGCGTACTTCTAATTCTTTCAGTAATTCCAGAATATTCAGTTCTACCAATAATTTCTTTATCAATTAACCAGTTTGGAGTAGCAAACAATTGTTCATTTACAAAATTCAAACAATTTTTTTGATGCGTTTTGTCAACATGAGTATACACTAAACCTTCTTGATCATAAGTTTTATAATTTTCATAAACACCACCTAAATTAGAAGAAACGTGTCCCATATATCTATTAAATTGAGAGATTACGTGACCATACATAGTTTCTAAATCATCATAATTCTTACCTTTTTCAGCAGTCCATTTAATTAAATTTGGGACTATTCGTTTTAAATTTGCGATACCATAAGTACTTGCTTTAATAGCATCATCACCTAAATCTTCAGTTTGAGAGCTTGGGTCAACTACACCTCCAGCTTGTTGATGTCCAAAACGGTAAAGAGGATCACCTGCATGTTTTAAAATCCAGCTATCCAATGTTTCTTTTTCATCTTCAGCAGTTTTTGCGTCTAAAATAGGGCGATATCCCCAGCGCATTGCGTATTTATCATAAACGCCAATATTAGGCATCATAGCCACATCTTTATCGCCGGGTTGTGCAATGTAATTAAAACGTGCATAATCCATAATTGAAGGTGCTGTACTATTTTTTTTAGTAAAAGTGGCAGATCTTAAAGAGTCTACAGGATATGCTGAACTACTACCCATGTTATGTGGTAATCCTAAAGTATGACCTACTTCATGTGAAGAAACAAAACGAATTAAACGTCCCATAACCTCGTCTTTAAATTCAGCGGTTTGTGCTTCTGGATTAATGGCAGCAGTTTGAACAAAAAACCAACCTTGCAATAAACTCATTACATTATGATACCAATTAATATCCGATTCCAAAATTTCACCTGAACGAGGGTCACTTACATGAGGCCCGTTAGCATTTGGGATTGGTGAAGCTAAATATCTAACAACTGAATAACGTACATCTTCCGGAGTCCAATCTGGGTCTTCTTCTTTTGTTGGTGGATCTTTTGCAATTATAGCATTTTTAAACCCAGCAGCTTCAAAAGCAACTTGCCAGTCTTCAATACCATCTTTTATAAATTGTCTCCATTTTACTGGAGTTGCTCTATCAATATAATAAACAATTTGTTTTTTTGGTTCAACCAATTCTCCTAGTTTAAATTTTTCGATATCTTCATCTTTCACTTCCAATCTCCAACGGTCTAAAAAAGTTACTTTTTCACTTTTTTGGGCTTCAGAACCGTAATCTGTTTGACTTGAAGTAAACCATCCCACTCTTTCATCAAAAATCCTTCTTTTCATTGGAACTTTAGGAAGTAAAATCATAGAATTACTCATTTCAACAGAAACTGATCCGGTGCTTGAGTTTGATGGTGGTTCACTTGCTGCATACGTTTTTACGTGTCGAGCTTCAATGTTTAAAGGATAACTTTTAATGCTTTCAATAAAAGATGTTTTACTATCTAATTTAGAAATCTTATAACTTTTTCTAATATAGTCTGGTAATCCTAATGGATTAATGTCTGTAGTAAATAATTCAGTAACATCAATTACAGTTGAAGTTTTATCATCGCTAAATGCTTTAATAGGAAATGAAAATAACACAGGTTCAAAATTTGAATTTACTACAGCTTCATGTATTGGCAGTTCTTCATCTGCTACAATGTCATGAGAAACAACTCTTAGTAAAACGGTTTTATCTTTCTTTTGCCAGCGTAAAACTTGTGTGTTGGTTTTTTGACCACCAAAACTGTTGTCATTTGAAGTGTTTTTTGCAATTCGGGTAACCATTAACATTTCTCTTTCAAACAAACTATCAGGAATTTCATATAGGTAAGCTTCATCTAAAAAATGAACTTTAAAAAGACCTTCGTCAGTTTTTGTGTCTTTTGTAACTACTTTAGAATAAGGCTCTATAGCGCCTTTTTTAGGTTTTTCAGGTGGAGCAGGAGTTTCAGCCTTATCTTTCTTTTTTTTCTTTTTTTGTGCATTAACGTTTGAGGTGAAACCAACTATTAACACCATGGTTAATAAGCAGGTTAGAAGTTTGTTTATCATGTATATAGGTTTAATTAAATTGAAATATTAAAGTTTCTAATTTATTAAACGGTTGTCAAAAACTTCTTAAATATTTGTTAAAGAAAAAGCCGTCTTATTTTTTATAAAACGGCTTCATAATTATAATGCTATTGTTACTTAATTATTTTTTTCTAACTTTTTTTGAATTTTTTTAATGGCGGTTTCAATAGGCTTTTCTGGTTCAATAATATTAAATTCTCCCCAAAAATCAGGATCACTAAAACCAGATGCTTCATCAATCATAATAACAGAAGGTCTCAACCTGTCTCTTGGTTTAGTGACATCACTATTCGAAATTTTCTCCCAATCTGTTACGGCCATTTCACTGGTAGTATAATACACGGTATTAAATATTTTTTTATCCCAATTAATTTTAAACCCTAATTGAATACGGCTATAACTATAATGCCACTTCCCATCTTTTATTTTATAATCTACTTGATAAGAGGTTTCAATTGGTAAAACACTTGCAGTTTTTGGTTTTTTTACAATAAATAATTTACTAGCCTTTACTTTGTCATCAAGATTTAAATGAAATTTTGCATTGGTTAAAGCAAGTGATTGTGCATCGATGTATAAGGTTCCATAAAATTGTGGTTCAGTAACAGTTGGTTTTTGTTTAAAATGAACCACATAAATAGGTTTATTATCAATTTTGGTAGATTTATCAAATGTAAAATCGTGAATATCAATCATATCTTCTGATAAAAACATATCTGGGTTTTTTACAATATCCATATACAAGGTGCTAAATGGCCCGCCTTTTAATTTAAATGCTACAGTATCTAGCTTTTCATAATCAGTGCTTTTACGTGATTTATAGAGCATTATAATATCATTTTTGGAGCTTGAATAGGGTTGCTTATTAATTTCAACAACTGCTTCTGATAAGGAAACATATGACCTTCTTTTTTTTATAGTTTCTCTATAGAAAGCCGTCATAGTTGTAAGGTCATTTAAATAATTTACACCTTTCCTTTTTAACACCTCTAAAATTAAAGATTTAGCATCTTTAACTACAATTTTAATTTCATCTAGCTCTTCAATATAGGTTTCGAGTTTTATAGTTGAATCATTCTTTAAATCAGTTAAGTTCAAAACTTTACTAGTATATCCTAAAAATGAAATGGTAACTTGGCGGTTTGTCAAATCTTTTGGAACCTTTAAAGTAAATTCACCTTGTGAATTAGAAATAGTACTAATATTAGTTCCGTTAACGGTTATTGAAGCAAAAACCAATGGAGTTTTTGACTTGCTATCCATTACAAGCCCTTTATATCTTTTAAAACCAATGGTATCAGTTAAACTTCTATTATTAGCATGGCTATCATTTTGAAAGCCAAAAATTAACAGAATTAAAAAAATTACACTATAAAATGTTTTTTTACTAGAAAAAGTTACTTGATTTTTCATGACCTACAAGTTAAAATTAAACAACTAAGTTTTGACTACCGAAGTTAGTGATTTTTAGATAATTAATTTTATAAAATTAGAACAAATTAGAATTTGTAGTCAAAAAAATAAAATTAATATGAAACAAGTATTTTTTGAAATTGATTCTCAAGGTTTAATATAAAGCATTAAATATTAAGCCAATAGGTAAGTTTAAGATTAAATGAACGAAACCTTGGTGCAAAAACAGTATCGGTAAAATAATTGTCATTATAAACAATAAATAAATCTGAAAGTGGCGCAAAGCGCCATTGCAATCTTGTATTTACGCTAAAATTATTCAGCTGGCTACTATATTGTACAAATGTTGCCCAAAATAAATTTTTATTAAAGGTGATGTCTATTTTAGGTCCAATGAGCCAAATTGAAGCATCTGGATAAGGGTTTGGTAAATTTATTTGATCATAATTAATTTGAAGTGAACTAGAAAAGTAAGGTTGCAATCTCCAGGTTAATTGTGCTTGCATCGAATATTTCTCACCGTTGTAAAACTTCCCGATTGATGGATTTAAATTATATGAAAATGTCTTTCTTTGGTCTGAGTTATATTTTGCTTCATAACTTGTATAATAATAATCTTGATCACCTGGAATTGGTTCAGCACCATCGGTATTTGTGGGGTCAAAGCTTTCATAAAGATGTGTATATCTATTAAACATTTCAAATGCTAATTTTGATGTGTTTTGAAAATCAACTTTCCAGCTGGTTACAATAGTATAATCAGAATTTTCAAAATTTAGTTCTGGTTTCCACAAGAAAAAAGGCATCACTGAAATGCTATGTTTTTGTATTTTTCCTTTTTCAGGCCAAAAAGTCCGTTGGATTAATGGACTTATTTTAAAGACATCAGTTCGTCTAATAAACCCCAAATCAGACCTATAGTTTTCACCAACAAAAACAGCTCCAAACCGGAAGTTCCAATCTCTACTGAAATATTCGGTTGTTGCACCGGAAGAAATATCTTTGTCATTCACATTTGGAGAGAAAGATTTATGGAAAAAATAGTTACCTACCCATGTGTTGTCTTTTGAAGCTAATTTATAATCAATTCCAAAAACACGATTGTAGCGATCTTCATTAGTTACAAAATCATAATTTTGAGTAGGTTGTTTATTAATAAACATGAAGCTTAAATTTGAACGACTAAATAATTTATATTGAGCAGTAATAACAGCATTATTCGTTGTAGGAATTTCATTTATTAAATCTTCGGCGGTTTGCATATTTAATATTCCTAAACGCAAATTGTTATTTAATTTACCGCTTAACCGTATACCAGCTATAATGTCATTTTCGATACTATTATCATCATTATCCTTTGCTATTCCAATTCGTCTAGAGAAAAATGGGTTAGAGTCTCTACTGTCTCCAAAATCAGCAAAAAGGTCACTATTCTCAATAAAAAACTGCCGTTGTTCTGGAAGAGAAATCTCAAAACGTGTTAAATTAATTATTTGTTGATCAACTTCAACCTGAGAGAAATCAGGGTTAAAAGTAAGATCTAAATTCATACTGTTACCAATGGTGAATTTTGCGTCACCACCAATTTTAAAATCGCTATTAGACACATCGGTTTCGTAATTTTTTGCTACTAATGTATTTACAAAAGGAATAATTGAAACAGGAGGGTTAGATTTGCCCAAAGGTTTTTCGAAAATCATCTCTCCCATGTAAGCCAAACTAAAAATTAATTGGTTTTGTGGAATATTCATCCAGGTACTTTGTTCATTGTTTTGAGTATCAAAATGGTAACTATTAAATCGCCATTTAGTTTCTCCTTCTTGATATTTAAATGCCGAAAGAGGAATTTTCCATTCAACAATATAATGATCTTCATGGATTAAAGTTTCACCAACCCATTTTGTGTCCCAAATGGTATTAAATCCTCTTAAATCATTACCACCTCCAGAAATTAATGCTTCTCTAAGTACTCCAAAAGGATTTGTTCCGAAAAAAAAAGCATTGGTTCCGTCATTAAAAGTGTCAAATAATAAACTAATATTATCATTTCCTGAAGCTCTAAAATCACGGCGTAAAGATGGAATGATATAATCTTTACCAGAGGCATATACTTTCATTCCAACGTATAAGTTTTTATCATCAAACAACATTTTAATTTCGGTTTGTTGTTTCGCTTGTATAGAGTCAGTCGGAAAATATTGCCAGAAATTAGTTGAAGGTTCGGCCTTACCCCATGCGCCTTCATCTAAAACAGCATTCACAGTAATAGGTTCATTGATGAATTTTACATTTATGGTTTTGTTGGTTTGAGAAAAACAAATCACAACAGTTAGTAAGGCGATAAGGAAGGTTAATATTTTCAAGGTAAGTTAGTTACGGATTTTCAAAAATAACATAAAAAATCAATAGTAAGCTAATTAGTTTATTTAGCTTATTTATTTCACAAAAAAAGGAGTTACAAATTTGCAACTCCTTTTTTATAAACATGAAATATTATTATTTAGGAACAGGAAATCCTCGATCTCTCATAAGTGCATCAATTTTTGCATCACGCCCTCGGAAATTTCTATAAGCTTCAGCAGGATCAACTGAATTCCTTGGAGCAAACAAATATTTTACCATTTTTGCAGCTACATCTTTGTCATAAAATCCGCCTGGAGCTTCAGCAAAAGCTTCAGAGGCATCTGCTGTTAGTACATCTGCCCACATATAACCATAATAAGCAGTAGCATAACCTTCACCTGAAAAAACATGTCCAAATTGTGGTGTACGATGACGCATTACCAATTCTTTAGGCATATTCATGGCTGTTAAAGTTTCTTTTTCAAAAGCGTCAACATCAATATTTGTAGGGTCGGCCATATGAAATTTCATATCCATAATTGCAGAAGCTAAATATTCTGTTGTTGAAAAACCTTGATTGAAGGTAGAAGCTTTTTTAATTTTTGCGATTAATTCTTTAGGCATTGGTTTTCCTGTTTTATAATGAACTAAGAATTGATCAATAACTTTATCGGTAGATAGCCAACGTTCTAAAACTTGCGATTGGAATTCTGTATAATCTCTTACACCGCTATTTAAAGTTGGGTATCTTACATCTGAAGAAAAGAAATGCAATGCATGTCCAAATTCATGTAAAAAAGTAGTTGCATCATCCCAAGAAACTAAAAGAGGTTCTCCTGGTGCTGGTTTTACAAAGTTTGAATTGTTTGAAGCTAAAACAGTTTTGTCACCGTTAAAAGTATCATGACTTCTATAAGTTGTAGCCCAAGCTCCTGATCTTTTTCCTTCTCTAGAATAAGGATCTAAATACCATAAACCAATATGTTTTCCTGAAGTTTTATCGGTTACATCCCATACTTTAACATCTTCATGAAAAACAGGAACAGTTCCTTCTTCAACGGGTGTAAAATTGAAGTTAAACAACTCTCCAGCAACAAAGAATAAAGCTTGTGTAAGCTTATCCAATTGAAGATATTGTTTTACTTCATCAGAGTCTAAATCATATTTTTGCTTTCTAACTTTTTCAGCATAATATCTATAATCCCAAGGTTCTATGGTAATTTTATCGCCATTTTTACCTGCAACAGCTTGCATATCAGCAACCTCTTCTTTAACTCTTGCAATAGCTGAAGGCCAAACAGCATCCATTAATGCCATAGCATTTTCAGGTGTTTTTGCCATTCTATCTTGTAAACGCCAATCGGCATAATTGTCATAGCCTAAAAGCCCCACTCTTTCTTTTCTTAATTTTAGAATTATAGCTACATTTTCATTGTTATCTAATGTATCTCCATTATCTCCTCGTGAATAATAATTTTTCCAAACTTTTTCTCTTAAACTTCTTTCATTTGAATAGGTTAAAAATGGATCCATAGAGGATCTTGTATTCGTAATTGCGTACATCCCATCTTTACCCTTATCAGAAGCTTTTTTTGCAGCAGATTTTATCATAGATTCCGATAAACCACTTAATTGATCTTTTGTTAAGTATGTAATATAGCTTTCTTCATCAGCCAAAATATTATTTGAGAAATTAGTATAGAGTGTAGAAAGCTCTTTATTAATTTCAGCATAACGAGCTTTTTTTGCATCATCTAATTGAGCGCCATTCATTGTAAATCTTTTATAAATTAGATCAACAACTCTTTGTTGATCGGCTTCTAAAGGAGTTACTAAAGAATTATCGTAAACAGTTTTAATACGGTCAAATAACTTTTTATTTTGAGAAATTTTTGAGCTGAATTCAGATAATATTGGAGCCATTTCACCTTGAATTGCTCTGAATTCAGGAGAAGATATATTACTACTCCAAATTCCATAATAGGTAAATACTCTATCTAAAGATTTACCAGATTTTTCCATTTCTACAATAGTATTCTCAAAAGTTGGAGCTTCTGCGTTTTCAGTTATTGCATCAATTTCTTTTAGATTTTGTTCCATTCCAATTTCAAGAGCACTCTTAATATCGGTAATGTTCATTTTGTCAAAAGAAGGAACTCCATTATAAGGACCTGTCCATTCTTCTAATAAAATATTAGTACTCATAGCATCTGTTTTTTCTTTTTTTTGATTACAGCTTGTTACTATAATTAGTGTAAATAAAACCAATGATTTAAACATTGCTGAAATTACATGTTTTCCCATAATTTGTTGTTTTTTTAATAGTTAAATCAAATATAATTAATTAGGATAAAAATACTCAATATTTAATAATTGAATAATAATATTATGTTAACTCTACTTTTAAAAAAAAAGGAACTACAATTAAGTAATTCCTTTTTAATATATTATTATTATTATTATTATTATTATTATTCTGAAATTAATTCAGCATTAAATTATGTACCTACTACAATAGTAATGAAAATTATTTATGACCGCTTAACTTTGGGTTAAATGTCCATATTTCATCCCAACTATTTGAAAAAGAATCATTCATATTTGCTAAAAATGGTTCCCAAGAATCTTTACCATTAACCTTAATAAAAGTTTCTTTAAAATTGTCTTCCATGTCTAATTCAGCCCAGTTTTTGTAAGGATTTACGGTAACTATATGTCTGCCAATATCTCCCTGACGAAACTCATTGTAATAAACACTCCATGGATTTTCACCATCCATTGCTTTTACTGTTTTACTAATCTGGGTAAATAAACTATTAACATTATGACCTTCGTCTTTAACAACCTCAAAATATCTTATATAAAGTAAAGGGTGTGATACAGAATTTGGGTCTAACATAGCTGTATTGGAAAGTTCTTTGTCTTTCTTCCAATATTCTCCGTTGGTCATTTTTTTAACATAGGGCATAATATTATCTCTCCAGTCATCGTCATGGGCTGTATCAGAAGGTCTTCCGTCTAAATGTGAATACGTTAATGGACCCATTTCCCAAACAATTTGTCCAATATTTGGACCTGTTGAAATATTGTACACATACGCTTTATAAGGGCCTTCTTTATGATAAGTCTGATTGTGCTTTCGCATATTCTCTCCTAGAATTTTAAGTTTGGTATTATCAGGAGTAATTGTTATGCTTTCCCACATAACATAATCTTTGTCTTGTGCTTCTACAGTAAGGAAAGTACCAAATACCATAAGAAGCAACGTCATAATTGAAATTGATTTTTTAATCATAATAAAAAAATTAGTAGTTATTTCATTGCACAATAATTAATTGCACAACATTTTTAAAAGTTAAAATTTTTATGGAGTTAAAAAATATAATAAATAATAAGGATAAAACTTTTTATTTAAGATTTAAGTTCAGTTAGTAGGTCATCAAATATAGTGAAATTTATTAATAATTAAAATTAAAGTGTGTATTTTTGAGATTATCATTATAAAACTTACAAAAAAATAGATATTCCAACTATAAAATAGTTTAACAATTAAAAAAAAGGAACTACAATTAAGTAATTCCTTTTCAATAAAATATAACCTTTAGCAAGATTTATGTTGTAACGCTATTTTAGTTTATAATTTAGCTTTCTTTGAATCTAAACTTTTTATAACATTTCCATAAACAATCAACGAAACCGCTGATGTTAATGCAATTGCGGCAAAGTAATACCAAATATAGTGAGCATTAACAGCTGCTAATTCCCAGGCTTCATGTGTTTCAAATAATTTTGGTTCAGGACAGTATTTTGATAGTAAATATCCCGACAATCCAAAACCTAAAATAGATGCTAGGAAGGAATGCAAGTGACTAAAACCAAGATACAATCCTTCTTCACCTTTTGGAGCTTGTAAGGAGAAAAATTGTAAGTACCTAGGTGAAATAAAAGATTCAGCTAAAGCTTGTAGTGCAATACCAACAATCATCATAATTGCAATAGGATGCATGCTAATTATACCTAGATTAATTTCTTCACCGCTAAACCAATTTCCTGAAGCCATAGCTATGGCAGAAAGAGGCATGATAAACATACCAACTGTCATAGAAAATAACGGTGTTTTACTTGCCATCATTCTTGTTACAAAAGTAACAGTAAGTACTACTATTAGAGGGTTTACGTTAGCGTACCAAGAAGGTGAAGCTCCTTCTCCAGCCATTCTAAGAACGTATTTTGGCATAGTAGCATATAGTTGATGTTGTACCATCCAAAATCCTGTAATTATTAATATAAGTGTAATTAATCTACCATTAGTCAATACCTTTATTAAAGCTTGCCAAATTTCATTAAAGGTTTTTCCTTCACCCTGATGTTTTGAACTTTTATAAAAGAAAACAATCATTATCAAAGCTAACAGCGTCATAGCTGTTGAAAAATAATTGATATAAACGAATCCCATATCTCCCATAGAATCTCTCAATGGTTTTACTATTGTTTTTCCTGAAAACGCTCCAATATTTACCATCATATAAAATATAGAAAAACCTTGAGCTCTATTTTGCTCAGTTGTTTCTTTAGCAACGGTACCTGTGATTACAGATTTAATAAAAGAACCACCAATCATTATGATAATCATTATCGGAACAATAGCCCATCTTTGACTAGATTCAAGCAATCCAGTAAATGTAATATCACCTGAATAGTCTACAAGTCCAATAGATTCAAGAGCCGTTGGTAATATACCCAGACCAAAATATCCTAAAGTTAACAGAGCGAAAGCAATCAATAAAGAATTTTTAAATCCAATTTTGTCAGCTAAAGCGCCTGTAAAGGTTGGTAATAAAAACAAACCCCCAGAAAAAACCCCTTATATTAAACCAGCTTCTACATCGGTAAAACCTAAAATCCGGGATAAATAAAGTGTAATTACTATAAATACACCATAATATGCACCTCTTTCAAGTAGTTCAACGATGTTGGCTGTCCAAAATGCACGCGAAAAACCTTTTAATTTTTGAAACATGTTATTTTAATTTTTTTATAAACTGTCGCCGAAGATAAGGATTTATGTACAAATATTTTTACTATTTATAGTTTAGATAGATTTTAAAAAAGGATTGAGAAATATTAAAATTTAAAAGGAACTACATTAAAGTGATTCCTTTTTGTTTTTAAAATAAACGACTATTTATTAAGGAATATTAAAAGAGCCACCTAGGTCTAAACTAATACTATCTCTTATCGTAATTGCTAATATACCAATAATTAACAAGGGTATAGCTATGGGTAATATTGTAGACATAGTTTTATTTTGAAGATGAATTTCTTTTAAATTATTATCAGTTAATAGAATTTTTACAGACTTATTATTTTCATTCTCATTAACAATCTGATCTGATAACATTTCTGCAGTGCTTGATTTTCTTTTTGCTATGCCATAAATTTGATTTTCTTCCTTTTGAAGTTTTTCAAATTTATAGGTTTCAAAATCAGAAGAATTTGCCTTTACTCTTTTATTTGATTGAATGGCTTCATCTACAGTGACTGTTTTGGTGTGATATACACTACAACTTTGTGCTAAAAATAAAAATGACATTAGTAGAGATATCAATTTTATATGTTTACGTATGGTTTCCATTTTTCATTTTTTTAAATTAATAGAAGTAAGTTATTTAATTAGTTTTCACAATACAATGATGTTAGTCATAAAATATTATGATTGAAATCACAAAAAATCACATCTTAAATGTTTAGGATCAATAAATTAGGTCACCTTAAATTACTCTTTTATATTACAAATCTATTCTAGAATAATAATATATTTGTAATATAAAATGATGAGTATATACTAAAATTTTAAAATAGGATAGAATAAAAAAAGGAATTACAATTAAGTATTCCTTTTTTTAATATGAGACGATTTTTAGACAGTTTCTATTTTAAGTTTTTAATAAGTAAAGATATTAATTGAAATAATTTTAACTTATTTTTTTAGTATAGATTATATATAAAGATTTATCTTTTTTCTCCAGGATGATACGTTGCTTTCGCTCTTTTTTCTACATCTTCTTTGTAATACGCTACATCTTTAAATTTAGCATCAGCATAACGTTGAGATTGGTCAGCGAAATGTGGAGAAGTTGGGTCGCCACTTTGCCCTCCAGCCAACATGGATTTAGCTTTAACTTTATCACCAAATTCTACAACGGCAACAAAACTATTACCTCTTGTACCATAAATTCTTTTGGTATTTAGTTTAGAACGCATCCCAAATGCGGCTAATGCACCCCATCTGGATGTGGTAAACCCTACCGGAATACTTGGCAAACTATCATTAAATATTTGATCAATATCTCCATTAAGTCTTTGATATCTACTAATTTCTCCCCAAGGTGTATTCCAAGTTCCAAAATCTTCGTTTAGTTTAGAAATGGCTTCTTTAAATGCATCAAGCCTTTGAATTTCTGTAGAATTTTTACTTAAATAAATAATATGCTCCATATCACTTAATCCAGATGGAAATGAACTGTTTCTTAAAAAAAATTGTCCGTAAAAATGAGCTAAAGACATAGCAACAGACTCTTTAGATGTCTTATAATCCCACAGTTGTAGCACATTAATTGCTTCTTTTATTGAAATATCTTTATTTGAAGATTCCTTATAAGCCTCCAATAAACTCGGAATTAAAACTTCAAAAGCTGGAAGGTATGGATCATATGCTATTTCTATAAGTTTATCTAAAGTTAAATTTTGTGCTTTTTCTAATAAACGGATTGCATGTACCCCTCTAAAATTTTCTTGATTTTTAGACATATAATTAGGATAATCAGCTGCTTTTGGACTGTTTTCTGCTGCTGAGGTAAACGGTGTGGAATTACAATTTTGAATCCATCCATTTGATGGATTAATTACTTTAATAATTTCATCAACTGAATGCAGGCCTTTCCAGCCAGTTTCTGGATTGCTTCCATCTACTGGTTTTGAATAATCAAATTTCACATCTCTTTTTGGAATAAAATTACCGTGATAATAAGCAATAGTCCCATCAGCATCAGCATATACCGTATTATTTGAAGAATTTGTTCTTATTTCCATCATTTCTCTAAATTCTGTATGATTTTTCAATTTTGTTCTGGTAAAAGATTGGGTTAACGCTTTAATTGGATCCCACATCATTGCAGTTGAAACCCACGAACTATCTAACAACATAGTTATAGGTCCATGATGTGTTTTATACATTATAAATTCTTTTTCTTTTAGCGCTCCATTTTCAATATATTTTAATGTTTGAGGAATTGCCTTAACCGGTCTATCTTCTTCACCATAAGCATAACTATACCCTGAATCCGTTTTTTTTATGGTTTCAACAAATTCATCCATGATATCGGTATAAGTTGAAGTGTGCATCCAACCTGTTTTATCATTAAACCCTTGATATACAAAAAATTGACCCCAAGTTACTGCGCCATAAGCATTTAAACCCTCTTCACTAACCACATGAACTTCTCCTCTAAAAAAGAATGAAGTATGTGGGTTAATAAGTAGCATTGCTTTTCCAGATTCTGTTAATTTACCAGAAATTGCAAAACCATTAGAACCTGCCGGTTCTAATTCATTTGACTTTACTTTTTCTTCATTTTCGTAATTACTAACTTTCAGTTCTTGATTTTCGTAAAATTCTTTTATTCTTTTTGTTGAAATACTTTCTATATCACCTCCAATAGAACCTTCACTAAAATACATTGGCATCCAAGGTTCAAAATGTGTAAGTAGTTTTGGTTTTACTTCAGGATGTGTAAATAAGTAATAATTGATTCCATCTGCAAATGCATCACAAAGTTTTTTTAACCATTCAGGACTTTTTTCATAATTGGCAATTGCTTCATCTTGAGTCATAAATAATTTAGCTCTAAGATCGCTGTACAATGCTTCTTCTCCTTCAACTTCTGCTAGCCTTCCTATTGCCCATATATAATTTTGTTCTACACGATTAAAATCATCTTCGCATTGGGCATAAAGTAACCCAAAAACTGCATCGGCATCCGTTTTACCATAAATATGTGGTACGCCAAAATCATCGCGAATAATTTCAACATTCGAAGCTATTGATTCCCATCGTTGTTGATCTTTCTGAATTTGTGATTGAGGATTAGAACAGGCTGTAATAAAGAAGAGTAAGGCAACATAAAATAGTTTCATAAAGAGTAAGGATTTTTAGTTTAATAAAAACAATGTCAACGGTTTATAATTTGAAAAGTTGTAAAATTGATACAATAATTATAAGTTATTTGTTATGAGAATTTAAATTTACTTTAATTTTTCCTTTTAGCATCATAAATCAAATATTTTGATTCAACTTAAGTTTAGAGTTTTTTTATTTCCATCCTCATATTTATTAGATGTTTTTCAAAACCAGCTTTTTCGTATGCTTTAATTGCAGAATGATTATCATTATACACATCCAAACGGAGTTCGGATATATTTCTTGAGAGCGCCCAATTTTTTAGTTCTTCTATAATTTTTTTATTAATTCCCTTTCCTCGATGCTCAGGATTCACGTACATGAACCCTAAATAAGCGTAATGAGAGTGCTTCAAGTATGGTTTAGCATCTTTTATAGTAGCATAAGCAGAGCCAACAACTTCTTCACCTATAACCGCAACTATTACTTCAGTTTCGTTTGTTTCAATCAAAGATTTAATATCATAATAAGTAATTTGGCCAGTTTTTAGCGTTTCATCATATGGACGTTCAGCAGTAATGATTCCTTGTTCAAATCCTTGTAATACTGGTAAATCAGCTAGAGTAGCCTTTCTAATAATGATTTCTTTCATTCAAGTAATTTTAAGGTTTTACTGTATAAATATATAACTTAATTTATTGGATTTAGCAATTCTAATTAGTAGTTATTGACTACTATTTTCAGTATTTAAAATACATAATGTGGTTAGGGTTCGAATGCGTTTCAGAAATTTTAAAGTCATAACTACCTACTATTTTAAACCCATTTTTTGTATAAAAATCTATAGCTCTTTGATTTTCAACCCAAACAGCTAGCCAAATACCTTTTTGGTTATTCTCTTTAGATAATTGTATATTATAATTGAATAATTTAGCTCCAATATTTTGATTGTAATATTCTTTCAATAAATACAATCGCTCCAATTTGGTCACATTTTGATCTTTTATATTTGTGTTAACAACATTAAATACAATTTTTGAATATCCTGCAATTTGATTTTTATGATAAATGATGTGGTAAATATTATCGGTATTTTCTAATTCATGGAGAATGGTCTTTTCATTAAAGGTTTTATTGACATATGAATAGACATCTTCCTTTGAAGCACTTTTTCCATGAGAGTCTAAAAATGATTCTACACCAATTTTTGCCAATAATTCACAATGTTCAATTTTGCCTTTGACAATTTCGGTCATTCAATAAGTTTTTAATATTTTCAACGGGATTTTATAAGATTTGTGCGACTGAGAAATCGGAGATTTTTCGGATTTAGCAAATCGTTTGTTGGATGTTTGTCGTTTGTACTAGTTCAAATTTAAGCATAAATTTTATACATCTTTGTTGGCGTGCGTTATTTAATTTTTTCGTCACATTACTCTCTCAACCATAGACATACTATTCAATATGCAATGAGCAATAATTAAAGGCCATAAATTCCGTCCAAATTTAATATATGCTATTCCCATAACTAAACCAATAATTCCAACTGTTATTGACCTTTCTGATAAATCGTTTGAATGTCTAAATCCAAAAATAAATGCTTGTAATAGTACAGCTATGGCTGTAGCAAATGAAGTTGACGAAAACAATTTTTCAATCCAGTTCATCAAAAAACCTCTGTCTAGTAATTCTTCTAACATTGATTCAAGCCAAATGAAAGGTATGATTAAAAAAAACTGACCCCAGTTTCCTTTAAGGTTTCCAAACTTTGATACTGCAGTTTCTGATGAGCTATCTGGTGTAATGGAAAAAGCTAATTGGTCTTTAATCAGTTCAAAGATTATTATTGAAATCATTACTGATACAAAGATAATAATAGAAATCCCTAAAGTTTTCCACAAATTTTCAGGTTTTCTTAGTCCCAAATCTTTCCAAGAAATACCTCGAATTTTCATTCTCCAACTAGCTATAATTAAAGTTGTTAATGACCAAAAGAGACCATTTGCAATAAAACCTATTTTTGGTATATAAACCTCTCTTATCAAGAACATCACAGAAATGTAGATAATTAGGTCAAAAAGGAATCCTTTGTAATTAGTTGGTTTTGAAGAGGAATTAGGAATATTTAGATTCATTTTGGTTGTTTAGTTCGAGGATTGGACGACCATTTTATCAAAGTGTTACAATTCTAATATTGTGTTGCTCAGGAAATGCACGCCAACTTTTAATAAAAGTAATAAATAAAAGGTTTATAATCTTAAAATTAAAAAAAGGAACTACAATTATGTAATTCCTTTATAATTTATAATAAAATCCTGATACAAGATCGGCGTTTTGTTTCTATTTAAACAAGTTCAACAAACAAACCTGCATCGGTAGTGTTCACTTTCGCCAGATGATGCTTTGTAATGCCTTTCAAGGTTTTGTCCCATTTTTTATTACTGAAACCACTTTTTGTTTTTAAGTCGCTAAGTAAAATTGGAGAGAAGGCTTTTAACAATTCAAATAAAACTTTTTCATCATCATTTAATTCAACTGATGGTGCTTTTTTCTCTGGTTTCATTTGTGGAAAGAATAAAACTTCTTGTATAGAACTATTGTTAGTCATAAACATCACCAAACGATCAATTCCAATTCCAATACCTGAAGTTGGAGGCATTCCATACTCTAACGCTCTAATAAAATCTTGATCAATAAACATGGCTTCATCATCACCTTTTTCAGATAGTTTTAATTGATCTTCAAAACGTTCACGTTGGTCAATTGGGTCGTTTAATTCAGAATAGGCATTGGCTAATTCTTTCCCGTTTACCATTAATTCAAAACGCTCTGTTAAATCTGGATTTGTTCGATGTTCTTTTGTTAATGGACTCATTTCCTTTGGATAATCTGTAATAAATGTTGGCTGAATATAGTGGTGTTCACATTTTTCTCCAAACAATTCATCAATCATTTTACCAACTCCCATGGTTTCGTCAACATTAATTCCAATTTTTTTACAAACCAATCGCAACTCGTCTTCTTTCATTCCAGCAACGTCAAAACCAGTATGTATTTTAATTGCTTCTAAAATAGGAATTCTTGGATAAGGAGCTTTAAAACTTACTTGGTTTTTACCAATCATAACTTCTGTAGTGCTATTGCTATCCATAGCTACTTTTTCTAACAATTGTTCTGTCATATCCATCATCCAGTTATAGTCTTTGTATGCAACATACAATTCCATCACTGTAAATTCTGGATTATGCGTTCTGTCCATTCCTTCATTTCTAAAATCTTTAGAGAATTCATAAACAGCGTCAAAACCACCAACAATTAATCTTTTTAAATACAACTCATTTGCAATTCGTAAATACAAGGGCATATCCAATGCATTATGATGTGTTTTAAACGGACGAGCAGCTGCGCCTCCCGGAATAGGTTGTAAAATTGGTGTTTCAACTTCTAAATAGCCACGTTCATTAAAAAATTCGCGAATAGAATTGGTTATTTTTGTGCGTTTTATAAAAGTTTCTTTAACCTTATCGTTAACAATTAAATCTACATAACGTTGGCGATAACGTAATTCTGCATCAGAAAATGCATCGTGTACTTTTCCATCGGCGTCCGTTTTAACTACGGGTAATGGTCTTAAACTTTTTGAAAGTACTGTTAGTTCTTTTACATTTACAGACTCTTCCCCAACTTTTGTTTTAAAAACGTCACCTTTAATTCCAATAATATCGCCCATATCCAATAATTTTTTGAATACGGTATTGTACATGGTTCCTTCTTCATCGGTCGAAATTTCATCGCGGTTAATATAAATTTGCATTCTTCCACTGGCATCTTTTAATTCAGCGAATGAAGCTTTTCCCATAATTCTACGGCTCATCATTCTTCCTGCTAAAACGACTTCTTTACCTTCAAAATCATCAAAATTTGAAATGATATCCTTTATGTTTGCTGTTGTTTTAAATTCTTCAGCCGGATAAGGATTGATTCCTAAATCACGTAATTTTTGTAAAGATTCCCTTCTAATAATTTCAAGTGGTGATAATTGCATGATGCTATTTTTATATTTGTTTTTGTGAACAGTTTGCAAAGATACAATCAATTCAGAAAAATATGTAATTTAGAAAGAAAAAGTGTTTAGAAATAGAATTCTAATAAAAATTTATATATTTGCGTATCGCTTAAGGCGATTTAGTTGTGTTGTTTGACGTGTAAAAAGCGTCATGGTTTTTAAAACCGATGGAAAGCTTCCCGAATTACGGGACGCTTTTTTTGTTCCCCATTGTCTGCTTTGGCAGACATTTCCCCAAAGGGAAAAATAAATTCCGTATTTTTTGTGAACTGATTTTTCATTTCCTTTCAGTGAGAATGACATTTATTTTTGTCATACTAAACGATAGAAAAGTGTCTTTTTAATTAAAACTTAAGAAGACGTCTTTATACTCCCAAAATTTTGAAATAAAAAATCCTGCAAAAATTAAAGATGTTATAAATTTTAATAAAGAGGAGGCAAGAAAACCAATAAATGAGCCAAAAGCAGCTTTTAATGCTTTGTTTGAATCTTTATTATCTTTTATCATTTCACCAATATAAGCACCAAGAAAAGGGCCAATGATAATTCCAAAAGGGATAAAAAACATACCTACAATCAAGCCTAATAGACTTCCTATCACGCCATAATTACTGCCTCCAAATTTTTTGGTACCCATTGCTGGAATAAAATTATCTATTATCGTAATTAAGATTGCTAACCCAAGGGTAATCCCTAAAAATGTATAATCTATAGGAACTATTTTTGTCAAATACAACAATAACAAACCAAACCAACTCGCTAAAGGCCCTGGTAAAACCGGTAATAAAGAACCTACAATACCTATTATAATAAACAAAAAACCAAGTAGTATTAAAAAAATATCCATAGGCAAATTTAATATTTCAATCTATTAGTTGAAAGAAAAATTGGTATAATTGTGTTTTTTCAACTAAAAAATTAGTTTAAACTAAACATTTAGTTATATTTGTATTGTTGAACTAATTACTTAGTTAAAAAAATGGAAAAGCAATTAACAAAAGCAGAAGAGCAGTTTATGCAAGTTTTATGGAAGCTAGAAGAAGCTTCTGTACAAGATATTATTAATCAATTACCTGAACCAAAACCTGCATATAATACTGTTTCAACAATTATTAGAATTTTAGAAACTAAGGATTTTGTTGGCCATAAAGCAAAGGGGAGAGGTTATATTTACTTTCCATTAATTAAAAAAACAGATTATAGCAATCAAAGTTTACAAACATTGGTAGATGGTTATTTTGATGGTTCATTTAAAAGTATGGTATCATTTTTTGTGAAGAAAAATGATGTTGACATGAACGATTTGGAAGCGATTTTAAAAAGTATTAACGATAAAAATTCAGAGAAATGATAAATTATATTCTTCAAGTTGTATTGTTTCAAGTACTGTTTTTAGCCGTATATGATTTCTTTTTACAAAAAGAAACCTTTTTTAAGTGGAACAGATTGTATTTATTGTTAACGCCGGTTTTAGCATTTATTATTCCTTTTCTAAAATTTGAGAATTTGCAAAAAAGTATTCCAAATATATATGTTGATCAATTACCAACAGTTTTTTTAAATCCACAAGCTGTAATTTTGCAAACGGTTGAAATAGAGTCGTCTATCAATTTTTGGCAGATTGTCTTTTATATAGGAATAGCACTTTTCTTAACTATATTTTTAATTAAATTATATAAAATCATTCAATTAATTACAACCCACGAAGTTGTTAAAAGTGAAAACATTAAGCTTGTTTTGTTAGAAAATAAGGAGTCTGCATTTTCATTTTTCAATTATATATTTATAAAAAGAGATTTTATTAAAAATAAGGAATTATCCATCATTCAGCACGAAATGGTGCACTGCAAACAATTACACACATTAGATTTGTTATTTTTTGAATTGTTAAAAATAGTGATGTGGTTTAACCCAATGGTGTATGTTTTTCAAAAAAGAATAACATTATTACATGAGTATATTTCTGATGCTGAAGTTGTACAACAAACAGATAAAAACAATTATTTTAATACCATACTTGC
>Ga0209231_1000464_pt1 | contig 22521 bp, 23 predicted proteins | sample Deesub45470m_DNA_FD_188086 | JGI IMG/M metagenome (GOLD analysis project Ga0209231, IMG submission 188086) | Deep subsurface microbial communities from North Pacific Ocean - 450_OLKR46/470m Metagenome (SPAdes) (version 2) | ecosystem: Environmental > Terrestrial > Deep subsurface > Unclassified ... | reverse complement strand
CATGTTGCAAGTGGTCGATAAGTTCCTTGCCCGTATCCGCGCCACTCTGGCGGAAAAAGACGTGACCCTGAAAGTCTCGCCGGCAGCGCGGCGGCATCTTGCCCGGCGTGGGCATGACCCGATTTATGGTGCCCGGCCTCTGGCCCGGTTGATCGAAAGTGAGTTCAGTGATGCGGTTGCATCCGAGCTGCTCTTTGGCCGACTGCGCAAGGGCGGGGACGTTCAGGTTGGTCTGCGCGGCGAGAAGTTGCACTTCGATTTTACTGCGCGCTAAAACCCTTCGGTTACTTCGTGCCCCTTTTTCGCCTCAGTGATGATCTCATCTTCCCGCCGGTAACGCTGGCCGAGCCCGATGGGCTGTTGGCAATCGGCGGTGACCTTGCCTTGCCCCGTCTTCTACTGGCTTACTCCTCCGGTCTTTTCCCCTGGTTCAACGATGATGATCCTCCTTTGTGGTGGTCCCCCGATCCACGCTGTATTTTTGAGCCGGGCGGAATGACGATCCATCGCAGTTTGGCTAAAACCTTACGGCAGGAGCGGTTTCACATCACCGTCAATACTGCCTTTTCGGCGGTGATTGATGCCTGTGCCGGGGTGCGACTGGCGAGCGGGGAGGGGACCTGGCTGAACCCGGAGCTTGCGGCCGCATTTTGTGAATTGCATCAGCAAGGCTACGCGCATTCGGTGGAGTGCTGGGCAGAAGGGGAGTTGGCGGGGGGGATTTACGGTCTGTGTCTGGGGCGTTGTTTTTTTGGTGAGTCGATGTTTCACCGCCGGCGCGACGCGTCGAAAGTGGCGTTGCATGCGTTGCTCGAATTGGCGCAGGCAGGTGGTTTTGAACTGGTCGATTGTCAGATCGCCAATCCGCACTTGCTCAGTCTTGGCGGGCGAGAGATTTCGCGGCGAGAGTTTCTGGAACGGCTGCGTCGGGGCGGGGTGGAACCGTCACTGAGTCCTGTAGCAGGTGTTTTGCCGACCGGAGATTACTCTTCTTCTTCGGTCTCCGGCACGTAGGAATTTTTGGTCACGACGAAATCAGCCAGACGCTTCTGGTCGCTTTCGAGAATATTCAGAAACTGCAGGCCGGTCTTGTGCTGCCCCTCAACTTCGCGTTTGCTGTACCAGATCACTTCGCCGAGGGCGCAGATCGACGGTTTCTGGTCGCCAAGGTTAATCAACAGCATGAAAATATCGGCGGTGTCAATTGGTGGCTTGACCATCATGCCGACGCCGTTGGCACTTAAGTTGATCTTGCACGATGGGAATTTCGGCATTTTTGACAGATCGGTCGCCTGAGACAAGGCGCGGGCATTCTTTTCCCACTGGCGGCGGAAAGAGAGCATTTTCCCCTGACTGCGGGTGCAGCCGACTTCAATGCTCACATCGCAGCGCGGACTGAGGCGACGCTTGACCATGGTCAGATCGCCATTGTGTTTGATCCGGATGCGGTTGGTTGCCAGCTTTTTTTCAAATCTCCCGGTCAGGCGGATACCCATCCCCATGGCGTCAGAAAACAGTTCGAAGGGCATACCGTCCTTAAAGGGGTACTCTTCGCCCGGCGCCACCCGATAGGGGAGGCGCACATCGAGATAGCCGCGACCGGCATCGAGCAGGTAGCAGGTGAGTGAATCGACAAAAGCCGGTCCCGGCGCGTCATTGGGGAGCGCGTGCAGGGTTAGCTTTTGGCCAGCTTTAAAGTATTTTGCCAGTGGCATAGTTTAGGTTGCCGGGTTACATCTGGTGACAGGTTTCGCAGTTCTCAGCCACGGTGAAGGCATCGTTGCCATTATGGCAGGCACCGCACGATTTCCCCTTTTCCATCATCCCCATCTCCACCGGTTTGTTGCCGCGCCGCGGTGCGAAAACCTGAGGATGGCAGTCGGCGCAGCCGTACATGGCGAGGTGGTTGTCGTGGCTGAACAAGACCTTGCCGCCGTCATTTTCGAAGGTGACATCACGGCCATTGTGGCAAGTGGTGCAGTCACCGGCGACGGAGAAGGCGGTCTTGCCGTTGTGGCAGGCCCCGCACGACTTCCCCTTGGCCATGTCGGCCATGGTCGCCGTTGGATTTTTTTTCGGGTCGAGATTAAATGTTTTGTTGTGACAGGACGGACAATCGCGACCGACAGCATCAAAATGATTGGCGTGGCTGAAGGTGACGTTCCCAACCGATTTGGTGGTCATGATCACTTCATCTTTGATCCAGGAGGCTGAAGCGAAAGCAGCCACCAGTAAAAAAATCGAGAGAAGTCCTAGAATGCGCATGGTCATAAATCCTCCGATGTTATGGTGACGGCATTATACAGAAAATCGCCAGATGTCCAAATGTTAATTACGGCTGACCTAAAGCAATGTTGTTGCCACCAAGTCACCAAGTCACCAAGAAAAACGTAAAAGCATACCTGGACACAGAGATGCAGAGAATGAAGCGCATAACGATTAAAGCTCTATTGATCCCCCTTTTTCTGAAGGGTCTTTCGCCTCTGTGTTGAAAGCCTTTCTTGGTGTCTTGGTGACTTGGTGGCCAATTTGTATTGGTTATAGTTTCGAGTCCTGATTATTGTGTTAACGACGGTCTGTGTTATCCTGCCGCGCACTATGAATTGAGGATCTGTATGGCGCAACGTATTGAACAAATGTTTGCCGTGACCGCCCCCGGTCTGGAGCCGATCTGTGCGGCGGAGTTGCGGCAGTCGCTCGGAGTTGACGGGCAGGTTGAACCCGGTGGCGTCGCTTTTGGTGGCGGGCCGCGGGAGTTGTATCTGGCCAATCTCTGGCTGCGAAGCGCCAGCCGCATTCTGGTTCGGGTCGGGGAAATCACCGCCCGCGATTTTCCGGCTTTTCACCGTAAGGCGTTGCAGCTTCCCTGGGGCCGCTATCTGCGTCCTGGTGTGCCGCTGCAGGTGCGCGCCAGCAGCAAGGGGTCGCGGCTGGTTCATACCGGCCGGATTGCCGAGACGCTGGCAGCGGCCATTGAACGCACCATCGGCAGGGCCGACCCGCAACCGGGTGTGGTGGAGCAGTTGCTGGTTGCCCGGATGGAGGATGATCGCTGTTTACTCTCCATCGACAGTTCCGGCGAACTGCTGCATCGACGCGGTTACCGCACGGATGGGGCCCAGGCGCCGCTGCGCGAAACCCTGGCCGCCGGTATTTTGCAGCTGCTGGGCTGGGATGGTTCGCGACCACTGGTTGATCCGCTGTGTGGTTCCGGAACCTTTCTGATTGAAGCCGCTCTTGTGGCCACGCATCGCGCGCCGGGGCATGAGCGCGATTTTGCCTTCATGCACTGGCCACATTTTCGCGCCGGTGCCTGGCGGTTGCTGTGTGATGAGGCGCAGCGGGACGCTCGTTCCTCGTCAGTGGTGCTGATCGGCAGCGATCGCGATGCCGATTCGGTTGCTGCTGCGTGCGCCAACGCCAAGCGGGCCGGTTGTGCCGGAATGATCGATTTTCGCTGTCACGATTTCGCTGATTCAAAACCACCGGCCGGTTCGCCAGGGCTGCTACTGTGCAATCCGCCTTACGGTCTGCGTGTTGGCGGCGAGAGCGACCTGCGCCCTTTTTACCGGAGGCTTGGGGCGGTCTGGCGGCAGCAGTTTCCCGGTTGGCAGGCGGCGCTGTTCTGTCCGGCCGGACCGCTGCCTGCTGCCACCGGTCTGTCGCTGCAACCGGTGGCCGAGCTACGCAATGGTGGTTTGCCAGTGACACTTTTTGCCTGCGAACTTTGATTTGCGGAGATGTTTAACGGTTTTCCACTTGCAATGGGACAAAGACTAGGATAAGGTTCGCAGCTGTTTCCCTCGCTCTTATGGGGCGGTACGGGACAAATATTCAGGAAAGCGGGGTGATGTCGCAGTGGAAATCCAGGTAATGGATAACAACGTCGAAAAGGCGATTCGTGTTCTCAAGCGCAAGCTGCAGCAGGAAGGTCTCTTCCGTGAAATGAAGCAGCGCAAGTTTTATGAGAAACCGAGCGTTAAGCGTAAGCGCAAAGAGAAAGAAGCGCAGCGCCGTCTGCGCAAAAAATTGCGCCTGACGCGACCGGCCTAACCCCGTTTAGAAAAAATAATGATTCACAAAAAAGGCCGATCCGCTTACGCGGGTCGGCCTTTTTTTACGGTTCTATAAACGAAAAGAAGGTCATGTTGGCCACCAAGTCACCAAGGCGCTAAGAAAGGCAAACCGCAGAATTGACGCAGAGGCGCTGAGGCGCAGAGAAAAGCTAGTCTTCGGTGGACCTGGAAATCAAACGTTTTGAATCTTCCTCTGCGTCTCCGCGCCTGAAGCGTCAATCACATTTGTTTTGATGTTCGGTCAGGCCGGCAACACCGGCAGCTCGAGGCCGGCCATGCGGGTGACAAAGCGGACCACCTGACAGCTGTAACCGAACTCGTTGTCGTACCAGACGTAAAGGACGCAGCGGTTGCCGGCGACGATGGTCGCCAGGGAGTCGACGACGCCGGCGTGACGTGATCCGACGAAGTCGCTGGAGACCACTTCCGGGGAATTGGTGTAATCGATCTGGTCCTGCAGCGGCGAGTCGAGGGAGATGTCACGCAAATAAGCGTTGATCTCATCGACCGTGGTCTCTTTCTCCAGGGTCAGGTTGAGAATCGCCATGGAGACGTTCGGGGTCGGGACGCGGATGGCGTTACCGGTGAGCCGGCCGGTCAACTCCGGCAGGGCCTTGGCAATGGCGCTGGCGGCGCCGGTCTCGGTGATGACCATGTTCAGCGCCGCACTGCGGCCGCGGCGGTTTTTGTTGTGGTAGTTGTCGATCAGGTTCTGGTCGTTGGTGTAGGAGTGGCAGGTTTCGACATGACCGTTGACGACGCCAAAGCGGTCGTTGATCACTTTGAGCACCGGTACGATGGCGTTGGTGGTGCAGCTGGCGGCGGAGTAGATGGTCTCCTTGCCGTCGATCAGCTCATTATTGACGCCAAAGACGATATTCGGAATGTCCCCTTTGCCCGGCGCGGTGAGCAGAACACTCCTGGCCCCCTTTGACTTCAGGTGACGGCCGAGACCGGCCCGATCGCGCCACTTGCCGGTGTTGTCGATGACGATGGCATTCTTGATCCCGTACTGGGTGTAATCGACATCTTCAGGTTTGTCGGCATAAATCAGGCGGATCATGTTGCCATTGGCGATGATCGCATTCTCTTTTTCGTCGACAGTGATGGTGCCGAGAAAGTGGCCGTGGACCGAATCGCGGCGCAGCAAGCTGGCGCGCTTGGCCAGATCGTCGTCAGCCCCTTTGCGGACAACGGCAGCGCGCAGGCGCAGCATGTCGCCCCCACCGGCTTTTTCAATCAGGATGCGGGCCAGCAGGCGGCCGATGCGGCCGAAACCGTAGAGGACAACATCCTGCGGCTCATCGAGAAGCGACGTGCGGCCGGTGTTGACGGTCATCAGTTCCTGACGAACGAAATCCTTCAACTTTATTTCGCTGCCGGCGACCTGCGCCTGGTAGCGCACGGTCAGTTTGCCGATATCGACCCGGGCCGGGGCAAGGTCGAGTTCACACATCGCCTGCAATACCGGAGCGGTTTCACGCACCGAGAGCTCGTTGTTGAGGATCTGGCGGGCGAAGCGATGAATGCGCAGGATTTCCACCGCCGATTTGCGTACCAGTGAACGACCGTAAAGTGAGGTGATAATCCCCCGTTCGCGGTAGAGTTTACCAATCAGGGGGAGCATCGCCTCGGCGAGGGCTTCGCGCTCACTCCAGTCCTTGAAATAGCTTTCCTGCTTGTCCATACCGTCACTCCATTGTTAACGTTTAAACCACAAATTGCGATCCGACCGCGCGTATCCTAGCCGATTGTCAAAGTCGGTGCAACCCTGCCGGGCGAGTAGGATGAAAATACTTTGCACTGGACTTGAACGAGGTGAATTGCTATTAATGCCCTGAATCGAATTCAGTGATTTTCTGTCAGAACAGGAGGATGTCAGCGATGGCTAAGAATGTGCATTTCAGCGAACTTGGACTGGTGAACACCCGGGAGTTGTTCAAAAAGGCGGTGGACGGTGGTTATGCCATTCCAGCTTACAACTTCAATAATCTTGAGCAGCTGCAGGCGATTGTGACCGCTTGTGTGGAAAGCCGGTCGCCGGTGATCATTCAGGTGAGCAAGGGGGCCCGCGATTATGCCAATGCCACCATGTTGCGCTACATGGCGTTGGGGGCGGTGGAGATGGCCAAGGAGCTGGGGGTCAATCTGCCGATCTGTCTGCATCTTGATCACGGTGATTCGTTTGAAATCTGCAAGTCGTGCATCGATAACGGCTTCTCCTCGGTCATGATCGACGGCTCGCATCTCCCCTATAACGAGAACATTGCCCTGACCAAAAAGGTTGTCGAATACGCTCACCAGTTTGATGTCACCGTCGAAGGGGAACTCGGTGTTCTGGCCGGGATCGAGGATGAGGTGTCGGCCGAGCATTCGACCTATACTCAACCGGAAGAGGTTGAGGATTTTGTCAAAAAGACCGGCGTCGATTCGCTGGCGATCTCCATCGGCACCAGTCACGGTGCCTTCAAGTTTAAACTCAAGGCGGGGGAGTCGGTACCGCCCCTGCGTTTTGATATCCTTGAGGAGATTGAGAAACGGATCCCCGGCTTTCCCATCGTCCTGCATGGTGCGTCGAGCGTGGTTCAGGCTTACGTGGAGTTGATCAACCAGTACGGTGGCAAGATGGAGGGGGCGGTCGGTGTCCCCGAAGAGCAGTTGCGCCGCGCCGCCAAGAGTGCGGTGTGCAAGATCAACATCGATTCCGATGGTCGCCTGGTGGTGACGGCCAAGGTGCGTGAGTATCTGGCTAAAAATCCCGGCGAATTCGATCCACGCAAATACCTTGGCGCCGCACGTAAGGAACTCGCCGCACTGCTCAAGCACAAGAACGAGACCGTTCTCGGCAGTGCCGGCAAGGCCTGATCGGGCGGCCGGGGGCGAAAGACAAAGTTGCAAGGGCTGCCCGAATCAGGGTGGCCCTTTTTTCGAGGCACACTGTCTGCTCGTGACAGGTGACCTTGCCGGTGACCTTTGCTGGTCACCAGAAAGAAGCAGGATGGGCAACAATCTTTGTGTGACCCCGGATGAAGCCGGATTGACGGTCATGGCGTTTCTACAGCAGCGGATACCGGCGGCGCCGGCCTCCTACCTGCACCAACTGCTGAAAAAAGGGAAGGTCACCGGACTGAGCGGTCCGCTGACCGAGTCGCAGACTGTGGCGGCCGGGATGGTCGTGCAGCTGCCGGCCAGCGCCCGCCTCGACGAACTGCGCGCCCAGGTGGTCAAATCAGCGCCAGAGGTGCGGGTGCTGTTCGAGAGCCGCGAGCTGTTGATTGTCGACAAACCGGCCGGAGTGGCCATCCACTCCAGCGTCGGTCATGAAGCGGACAACCTCACCGCCCGGATCGCCACCCGCAGCGCGGCCCGCGGCGAGAAATTCCGCATCGCGCCGGTACACCGGCTCGATCTGGAGACCTCCGGCCCGGTGCTGTTCGGCAAGGGGAAACAGGCCTGCGCCGCCTTTGGCCGCCTGTTCATCGCCCAGCAGGTGGAGAAAACTTATCTGGCCCTGGTCTCCGGCCGCCTGCCCGGCAGTGGCTCCCTGCTGTCGCCGGTCCCGGCCAAGGGGAAGGAGAAAGAGGCGCACACCGACTACCGCGCCATCGTCCGGAGTGACGCGGCGACCCTGCTCGAACTGCGGCTGCACAGTGGCCGTCAGCACCAGATCCGCCGCCAACTTGCCGATCTCGGTCATCCGTTGTTCGGTGACCGGCGCTACGGTGGCCCCTGCCCGGAGGCGCTGCCGCGCCTGTTTCTGCATTGCAGCAAACTGGTGTTCCAGGATCCGTTTTCCGGCGCCAACCAGATGGTTGAGGTGCCGCTACCGGCCGATCTCAAAGGTTTTCTGTCGACGCTGTTTCGTATCGACCAATTAACCAAGGAGGGGTTATGAGCGGAAGAAAGACAACCGCTTCAGCATGGCCGCAGTGGCTCTGGCTGGCGGTTTTTTTCGCGGTGTTGGTCTGGTCCGGGGTCAACCCGAAGGACCAACTGACCTGGTTTCTGGAAGTTGCTCCGGCGCTGGTCGCCGTGGTTCTGCTCGCTGCGACGCGCAAGCGCTTCCCGCTGACGCCGCTGCTTTACGTGCTGATCCTGCTGCACGCCATCATCCTGATGGTCGGCGGTCACTATACCTACGCTGAGGTGCCGCTGTTCGAGTGGCTGAAAGAGCCGTTTGGCATGACCCGCAACAACTACGACAAGCTCGGTCATTTCGCCCAGGGGTTTGTCCCGGCTATGGTCGCCCGCGAACTGCTGATAAGGCACAAGGTCGTACCGTCGGCAGCCTGGCGCAACTTCTTCATCGTCTGTGTCTGTCTGGCGGTCAGTGCTTTTTACGAGCTGGTTGAATGGTGGACCGCTCTGCTCAGCGAAGAGGCCGCCGAGGCGTTTCTCGGCACCCAGGGTTATGTCTGGGATACCCAGTCGGATATGTGGTTCGCTCTGCTCGGCGCGATCATCGCCCTGATGCTGATGGGGCGCTGGCATGATCGGCAACTGCATCAACTAAAAGAGTCGAAGTTCTAATGGTCTGTTTGGCGGGAGATTGAGACCTTCCTGACCGGTTTTTTCGGTGCATGTTCGCGATCAAGCGGCAACGTCTGCCGTCAGTCAGAAGAAAAGCCCTGTCCGCATCTCCGGCAGGGCTTTTCTTTCGACGGCAAGGGCTATTTGCTGCGGCTGGCGTCTTATGGTGTGCCGAAACAGGCGCCGCGCCACTGTGGCGGCGGCATTTGGGCGGCCTTGCCGTGAAGCCCCGGTGTGAGCTCGCCCGTTTGGCAGAACGCTCCGCGAAACTTGTTAGCGAGGATTTCATGCCCCTTGGTGGTGGGGTGGACCGAATCCCAAAACAGATAGGCGTCGGGATTCGCACACATCGCAGTCTCGGTCAAGCAGGCATCGGTCACGTTGGCCAGTCCATACGCTTCTGGAGACGCAACGATATCCTGCAGGCCCTGATAGGAATCGAACAGGCCGATCTGTCCCGCGCATGCGTCCGGCAAGTTGGCGAGGGTCTGCTCCAAGCCGAAATTGAATTGCGTGATGACCTGGGAAATTTGCGCCTGCGCATCCGGTCCCATGTCCCGGATGAACGGCGTCAGGCTCATGTCCGGCATATTGCCGACCATAAAATACCGGCCCCCTGCTGTCCCGATTTGGCAGACCGCATCGGCAATATTGGCCAGGGCCTGGCCTAGGATTTCCGGCATGGCCTCCGGCTGCAGCAATCCGAGGAACAAGTCGTTCGGACCTGCCCAGACCACATAAAGCGCTTTCGGGTTGAGACCGGCGGGGTTGTCAGCCAGCAAGGCTTCGATTTCTTCGCTGACGCCGGGCAGAGGTGGAAACAGGGTCGGATATTGCACGTTGTTAAAATTGGAAACCGGAATTCCGCCGACCACGTAAACGCCGGTAAACGCCCCGCCATAAGCCCGGCTGTCGAGGTCGACATCCAGGTCCTGCGCAAAATACTCCGCCCACACCGGCCCGTTGCTGTAGCGCATGGCATAAGGCGGGCTGGGCGGCCAGAAATTCGTCAGCGCATAAAGATTGCCCGTATCCGACAAACTGTCGCCAATGACATAGACGTCGTTTGCCGGATTGCCGCCAACAGCCACCCCGCTGACGCCAAATAGCCACAAGCAGCTGAAACACAGCATCCACCGACACCATTTGTGCAGAATACCCTTCATGACGGCCACCTTTTCTCCCAGCGTCTGGGCGTTTGTGCCCTCCTCACTGTCAATCCATACCGACAAATCAGGGGTTGCTCTTTTTGAAGACAAGATAAACAGACAGCCGAGCAACCACTGATGCACTGGCAGCTCGGCTGTCTTTTTGTCGTGAAAGAAAGACCCGCGGCTTTCCGTCCCAGCTTCACAGCTGGTTTGGCAATATCGTTATTAGTGGTTGCCAAGGAAGTGTAGCATGGCCGTTTTCGCCGGCAACTCAAAAATCTGGGAACATCGAAATATGGAGATCTGGATCTGTCCAGATTCAGGCGGCGTTTTTCGGCACTTATTCAGCTTAATCCTTGAAAAATAAGCTTAAATTGGCCTTGCATTTGCCAAAGCTAGAGATAATTTATAAGTACAAGGGAGGAGGATGGTTTGCCTCCTGTCCAGAATTGTCCGGTCAGGGTCGCACAGACCGACAGAGCGTCATCCGGTTCATCCGGGAAGCCGCTTGGCGCGCGAAACCATCCCGGAAGATGGAGGACGCCATGTCATCACTCGTGAGATGGAACCCACTGCGCGAGATGGAAGATCTCTTCACCCATTATGGTCGAGGGCTCGACATCCCCGGCCGGCTGGGGATGGATCTTTTGCCGAAAGGGGATTGGATGCCGCGGGTCGATATTGCCGAAACCGACAAGGCTTTCGTCATCAAGATGGAGATTCCCGAGGTCGACAAAAAGGATGTGAAAGTGGCCGTAGAAAACGGTGTGCTTTCGATCCGTGGCGAACGTAAGCAGGAGAAAGAAGAGAAGGGGAAACTCTATCACCGCACGGAGCGCTTCTATGGCAGGTTTGAGCGGGCATTCACCCTGCCGGAAAACGTCGATGAGAAGCATGTCGATGCCACCTTTAAAGATGGTATGCTGACCGTCGAACTGCCGAAGCAAGGTGAGCTGAAACGCGCGCCGATTGATGTGCCGATTCATTAAGATCGTTCGGTAGAATGCTTTCGGTCCGGAGACCAGTCTCTCCGGATTTTTTTATGAAAAATTGCCATATTCGGGCAAAATAGTTAGGATTATTTCAGGCGTAATCCAACAGGGGATCTGGCCGGCTGGTGCAGGGTTGCTGAGAAGGTCTGCCGGGGATCGGGCGGAAAATAATTGCATCCGCCTTGGGCTGTTTACCGACCAAAAAGCGGGCGACCAAAAAGGTCGCCCGCTATGTTCGTTGTCGTTATGGTTTTGGCGTTGCGATGTCAAATGAGCTTGTTCAGTGGATACTCGACAATCCCCTGCGCCCCGAGCTCGATCAGCTTCGGCACAATAGTGCGGACATCCTTTTCCGGCAGAATAGACTCGATCGATAACCAGTCCGACTGGTAGAGATGGGAGATGGTCGGGCGGTTAAGGCTCGGCAACAGGGCGCTGATCGCATCGACCTTGTCGCCCGGTGCGTTCATTTTCAAACCGACCATCCCCTCGGCGCGCAGGGCCGACTGCAGCATGGTGTAGATGCGTTCGATCTTGCCGCGCTTCCACGGGTCGTTCCAGGCGACGCGGCTGGCGATGAGGACCGGTACCGATTCCATCAGGGTGTCGACGATGCGCAAGTTGTTGGCCTTAAGCGTCGAACCGGTCTCGGTTACTTCGACGATGGCGTCGCACAGCCCCTTGAGAATCTTTGCCTCCGTCGCCCCCCAGGAGAATTCGACGGTGACCGGGATGTTGCGCTCGGCAAAGTAACGCTTGGTAAAGCCGACCAGCTCGGTGGAGATGGTAGCGCCGGCGAGGTCTTCGGGTTTCAGCACCGTCGAGTCGGGGCCGACCACCAGCACCCAGCGGACCGGGCGGCGCGACACCTTGGAGTAGATCATCTCGCCGACTTCGACCACGTCGGAGTCGTTTTCGCGTACCCAGTCGCGGCCGGCGATGCCGACATCGAGCTTGCCGCGTTCAAGAATCTTGCTCATCTCCTGCGGCCGGACCAGGCTGCAGGAGATCTCGTCATCGTCGATGGTCGGAAAGTAGTTGCGTGAGCTGGTCTTGATCCTCCAGCCGGCCTGAGCAAACAGGGCGATGGTGGCGTCTTCAAGGCTCCCTTTCGGGATGCCGAGTTTCAGTTCGTTGGCCATGTGTTGTTGTTCCTTTATGTCCGGTGGTTGAAGCGGATGTTTGGGCGCGCTCCTTACTTCTTGTAAACCTCATCCGGGTTAAACAGCGGCTTACTGTGTTCGACCCACTGGCCATCCTCCCAGCGCACATAGAAGCAGCTGCGGTTGCCGGTGTGGCAGGCGGCGGGGCCGTTCTGTTTGACCTTGATCACCACGGTGTCGGCGTCGCAGTCGGTGAGGATCTCGACGACGTCCTGGGTGTTGCCCGACTCCTCCCCCTTCATCCAGTATTTATTGCGGGTGCGACTGAAGAACCAGGTCTTACCGTCGCGCAGGGTGTACTCAAGGGTTTTTTCATCCATGAAGGCGACCATCAGCACTTCGCCGTTTTCGTGGTCCTGAATGATGGCGGGAATCAGGCCGCCCATCTTGGCAAAATCGATCTTGATCACAAGTTTCTCCCGTTAGTTTGTGCAAAAGGGCGGGTCGGCATGCGGCCCGGTTGTTGGCGGACTGTTCTTAATACCGTTTGCAACGGTCTGCTGTCAATGACGACGGTCGATAAAAAACGGGCAGGGCAGCATAAGCCGGCCCTGCCCGCGAAAAAAGTATCCTGCCGTCAATCAGCGCCGGTTGCCGAAGATGCGCAGCATGAACAGGAACATGTTGATGAAATCGAGATAGAGGGTCAGGGCGCCGAGGATCGCCATCTTCTTGCGGCTCGATGCGTCGGCCACCCCGGCTTGTGACATGCGGCGGATCTTCTGGGTGTCGTAAGCGGTGAGGCCGACAAAGATGAAGACGCCGATGTAGCTGGTGACCCAGTAGATCATCTCGCTCTGCATGAAAATATTGGCGATGGAGGCGATAACCAGACCAATCAGGCCCATGAACAGAAAGCTGCCCCAGGAGGTCAGATCGCGTTTGGTCAGCGCACCGTAGGCGCTCATGGCAGCGAAGGTGCCGGCGGTGATGAAGAAGGTGCTGGCGATGGATGAGGAGGTGTAGACCAGAAAGATAAACGACAGGGTCAGACCGTTAATTGCCGAGTAGAGCAGAAACAGGCCGGCGGCGGTGCTGGCGCTTAAACGATTGATAGCGGCGGAGATGGCGATCACCAGACCTAATTCGCCAATCAGCAGACCGTAGAACAGGATGCGGTTGTTATAAATGGCTTCCAGCAGCGGCGGATAGGAGAGGGTCAAAAAGGCGGTTAGAGCGGTCAGCGCCAGACCGAGGGCCATCCAGTTGTAGACCGAGACAAACAGGCTGCGCTCACCAGTGGCGGCAGCAGTGGCTTCGATGTACGGGTTTTGCATGTTCGTCAGACTCCTTGTTTTGTGTTGTGGTCGAATGATTCTTGGCTAAAAGTGGTAGACAAAGCGCAGGTTATAGCGCTCGCCCTGCGGCCGGTTGCGCACCCGGGTCTCAAAGTAGGCATTGGCAAACAGGTGCGCGTCCTGCGAGAAGTGCCAGACCAGTCCCGGACCGATAGCGACGACTTTATCCGGGGCATCGTTTTTGACTCTGTCGTATTTGGTGTCGGTGAACTGGTAGAGACCGTAGCCATTGATACCGACGCGCAGTTGCTTCTCCAGCACTTCGTAGGCAACAGCGTAGTTGTAATGGATCGCCTGACCCGGTTTAATGCCCCCGGCGCCACTGCCGACGAACGGATCGTCATTCTTGCCGTTGAGCAGATAGTGAATGCGCCAGGAGGCAGTGACTTTGGGCCCGATAAAGGCCGTCGCCGCCCAGTAGGGGTTGAACGACCAGTGGTTGCTCCCCTGGTTGAGGGCCTTGTTGTGGTCGTAGTCACCGGTGGGGAGAATGGTCTGCAGTTCAATCCGGTGCATGAAGATCGGACCGTTTGCGCCCATAATCGGGTCCCATTGCACAAACGGACCGATGAGCAGGTCGCCGAAGCCGGTGCCGTTGTCGGGCAGAACATCGGCGTCAAAGGCGACCAGGGGGAGCATGACATTGACCCCCCACTTGCCGCCGAACAGCAGCGGCTGGTTCGACTGGTAAACGTACTGAGTCAGGGCGACGGTGACGTCGACCTTGGCTCCGGGAGGAAGGCCGGTTCCCCGCAACTTGTCGGCAGTATAATACTGGACATACTCGCTCAGGTAGTGACCGGGGCCGGCAGGCGGGCCGCCGTCGAGAAAGCTGGTAAAGCCGAGATTGACGGACGGCAGGTCGTAAGCGGCCACCGGAGTGACACACAAGGCAAGACCGGCCAGAACCGGTAGCAGCAGACGGATAAGTCGAGTCATAGGGGCCTCCCAAAGAATGAATGCCGTTGTGGCGGCAGAACTGTATGCTAAATTTTGGACTGCGAGACGACAGAAGTCAATGGCTTAGGCGACGACTTTACTCGAGCGTGTTATGATTTATTCAAGGAAAGTGAGGTGCTTTATGACGTTGAGCGAACGACTACGTAATATGAAAGAGGCTTCGCGCGGGAAATTGCCGCCGGAAACCCAACAGATCATGGCTGAGGCCTTAAGTGCGGTGGAGGCGACCGGTCAGCAGCAACGCGCCCTGAAAGCCGGTGATCGTGCGCCGGCGTTTACGCTTGCGGAGCACAGCGGCAAGCTCTGGTCATCGCTGGAGCTGCTGCAACAGGGGCCGTTGGTGGTCAACTTTTACCGGGGGAGTTGGTGACCGTACTGCAACGCGGAGCTGGAGGCTCTGCAAGCAGTGCTGGGTGAGATTCAAACCCTGGGAGCCGCCCTGGTGGCCATCTCACCGATTGAGAAGCGTTTTGCCCGGGGTACGGTGGAGAAGTACGGCTTGCAGTTTCCGGTTCTGGTCGATCCTGGCAACCTGGTGGCCAGTACTTTTGCGCTGACGATCAGTGTTCCGGTCCCCCTGCGGGAGGTTTACCGCGGTTTTGGTATCGATCTGGAACGGGTCAACGGCGACAATAGCTGGACCCTGCCGTTACCGACGCGCTATATTATCGGACGCGATGGCATCATCATTGCCGCACAGACCAACACTGACCATACCCTGCGGCCGGAGCCGGAGGAGACTCTTGCGGTGTTGCGTGAGCTGGCAGGCTGAAGGGACCGAGCCAGATGATGTTTGGTTGTCAGAATTGCGGCACTGCAATGTCGGAGGGCGCGGTCTGTTGTGAAAGTTGCCTGGGAACCGCTTTTTTTCAGGAGCCTACCATAGAGCAAAAAATGAAAAGTAACTGATGATAAACGAAGAGATCATCCTGCCCGATCCCAATGTGACCTGTGCTGACTGTGCCGCCTGTTGTTGCCGTCTTGACGTCACCCTTTTGACCGAGACCGGCGTGCCTGATCGGTTCATCGAAGTCGATGAGTTTGGCGCCCAGTATATGGTGCACCTGCAGGATGGCTGGTGCGCGGCCCTTGACCGTGGCACCATGAAATGCACGATTTACGAAAACCGGCCGCTGGTCTGCCGGGAATTCGTGATGGGTGATTACGAATGTCTGTTCGAGCGTGCCGCCAATGCGGAATCAGGCGAAGGCGCATAAACAGCCGTTCCTCTTTTTTTTGCATTTTACTTTAAGGAGCACTGCCATGCCGATCATCTTTATTGTTTTTGTTCTCATTGCCATGCTGGCACCGACCCCGGCTCAATGCGCGACAAACAGCAATCCGAAGAAAGTGAAGGCCAAATTGTCGGTCGACGCCCTCTGCACACAACTCACTCTGACCGAAGTGACCGCTATCATGGGCAATAATTATGCGCGCCGGCCGGAATCAGAACAGATGTATCAGGTTTGCACCTACGGGGACAGCACGGAAAAGGGGAAGATGAAGGTGCGCTACTTCTCTTTTGGCAGTAGCCGGTTGCAGGAGGCCGGTTGGCGCAAATTTGTCGAAGTCGAAGCGAAGGGCAAGGTTGTTGAACGGGACGGTGTGCTGGTGAGCCACTTTCGCAAAGACAAATTTGGCACGGACAGTGTCTGGTTTATGGATCGACAAGGGCATGCTCTGGAACTGAACGTCAATTCAGGTGTGACCGAGGATCAGGCGGTGGCCCTGGCCAAGGCGGCGATGGACTAAAGAGCCTGGCGCGGTTTTCCCTGGTGAAAACAGACCTTTTGCATTTTGGAGTCTATCGACCATGAAAAAATCGTTCTGGCTGCTGTTGCTCGGGCTGTTCGGCTGTGCCCAGATTCCCGAAGGGGTGACCGCCGTGCAAAGGTTTGACGCCGATCGCTACCTTGGCACCTGGTACGAGATCGCCCGGCTGGATCATGTCTTTGAACGGGGTTTGATCAACGTCAGCGCCACCTACAGCCGCAACGACGACGGTAGCCTGAAGGTCATCAATCGGGGCTATGATCCAGTCCAGGACCGCTGGAAAGAGGCGCAGGGGCGGGCTCTGTTTGTGGCCGGTAGCACGGTCGGCCAGCTGAAGGTCTCCTTCTTCGGGCCGTTCTACGGTGGTTACAATGTTGTTGCCATCGACGAGGCCGATTATGCTTACGTTCTGGTCTGCGGTAACAGTCGAAACTATTTGTGGATTCTGGCTCGTGAACCGCAACTGCCCGCAGCGGTGACCGCCGATCTGGTGCAAAGAGCCAGGAGCCTTGGATTTGATACCGACGCCCTGATTTTTGTTCCGCAGAAACCGGTCGGACGCTAAACTTTCAATTCATTTTAGGACTGGGGGCTCTTATGCCGGTCACTGCTCTTCGTGATTTTTTAAAGTTGGAATCGGCCAGCGGCATCCTGCTCATCGGTGCCATGGCTCTTGCACTGCTCTGTGCCAACACCGTGCTGGCGGAGTATTACGACCTGTTTCTGCAGACCAGGGTGGCGGTGCAGTTTGGTGCTCTCCAACTGGGGAAACCGCTGTTGTTGTGGATCAATGACGGCTTGATGGCCATCTTTTTTCTGCTGGTTGGTCTTGAAGTCAAACGGGAGATTCTTGACGGCCAGCTCTCCAGTTGGTCGAAGATTGCCCTGCCGGCGGTTGCTGCCGTCGGTGGCATGCTGGTACCGGCTCTGGTCTACATCTGGTTCAACCTCGGCGATGAAGTCGCGCTGAAAGGGTGGGCGATTCCGGCCGCGACCGATATCGCTTTTGCTCTCGGTATTCTTGCCTTGCTCGGCAAGGGGGTGCCGAATAATCTCAAACTGTTTCTGCTCACTCTGGCGATCCTTGACGATCTCGGTGCCATTGTCATCATCGCCCTGTTCTATACCATTGATCTATCCCTCCTCTCCCTCGGTCTGGCGGCAGGTTCGATTCTGGCGCTGATCATCATGAACCGCATGGGGGTGACCCGTCTGGCTCCCTATATGCTGGTCGGGGCCTTCCTCTGGGTCTGCGTCCTCAAATCGGGGGTGCATGCGACTCTGGCCGGAGTGGTGCTGGCCTTTGCCATCCCCTTGCGTGGTCGTGATGTCCGTGGGAATTCACCCCTGCGCGAACTTGAACACAGCCTGCACCCCTGGGTTGCCTTTGCCATTCTGCCGATTTTTGCTTTTGCCAACGCCGGGGTTCCTCTGGTCGGTATGGCGTTTTCCAGTCTGTTTGAGCCGTTGACTCTGGGGATTGCCGCCGGCCTGTTTGTCGGCAAGCAGGTCGGTATCGTCGGTTTCTCCTGGCTGGCCGTTAAGCTGCGTCTTGCCAGTTTGCCGGACGGCATTCGCTGGCCGGAGTTTTACGGCATGGCGATTCTCTGCGGCATCGGTTTTACCATGAGTCTGTTTATCGCCTCTCTGGCGCTGGAAGGGGCCGGGGATCTGATCGGAACCAATGCCCGCCTCGGAGTGTTGCTCGGTTCGCTGGCCTCCTCAATCTGCGGCTATCTGTTTTTGCGCGTAAGTTTGAAGGGGCAAGTTGTGAGCGAAGTCTGATATCGGTCTGATATCAGCGCTTAACTCATTTTCAGTTTTTGCTGCAACTTCACTAAATTTGGCTAAACTAATGTCAGCGTTGTCGTCTCCTTCGTCTGATATCTGTGGATGCCCCATCATGATCTGGCACCAACTCTCGATTGCTGAAACTCTGGAAAATCTCGACAGTTCCCGCTTTGGACTGAGCCGCGATGAGGCGGCGCGGCGGCTGGAGGTGCATGGTTTCAACCAGCTGCAGGAGGCGCCCCGCCGTTTACCGTCGGCAATTTTACTTGGTCAATTCGCCGATTTTATGATCGTGGTCCTGATTGCCGCCGCCGTTATCGCCGGAGTGATTGGCGAGTGGGTGGATAGTCTGGTGATTCTGGCCATCGTCATTCTCAATGCCATCATCGGTTTCGTTCAGGAGTATCGCGCCGAGGAGGCGTTGGCCGCGTTGCAGAAGCTCGCCGCCCCCTTGGCAACGGTGGTGCGGAGTGGACAGACGATGATCATCCCGGCGGTCGAATTGGTGCCGGGCGATCTGGTCCGACTTGAGGCCGGGATGGTGGTCCCTGCCGACCTGCGTCTGCTCGAGGCGGCGCAACTGCGGATTGAGGAGGCGGCGCTGACCGGTGAATCGTTGCCGGTGGAAAAACAGACAAATCCGCTAAAAACAGAGAATCCTGCCCTTGGCGATCGCAGCAACCTCGCTTTTCGCGGCACCATCATCCGTTACGGCCGGGGACTCGGGGTGACAACGGCGACCGGGATGACAACGGAGATCGGTCGCATTGCCGCGCTCCTCGAAAGCGGCAGTCGCCTCGCTTCCCCGTTGCAACGCCGTCTGGCTGCTTTTGGCAAGCGCCTCTCCCTGATTATTCTGGCGATCTGTGCTCTGGTCTTTGTTGCCGGTCTCTGGCGCGGCGAGGCGCCGCTGCTGATGTTGCTGACGGCGGTCTCTCTGGCAGTGGCGGCGATCCCCGAGGCGTTGCCGGCGGTGGTGACCATCGCCCTGGCCATTGGCGCCAGCAAGCTCGTCCGGGTCAATGCGCTGGTGCGCAAGCTGCCAGCGGTGGAGACTCTCGGTTCGGTGACGGTGATCTGCTCCGACAAGACCGGGACTCTGACCCTCAACCGGATGACGGTGGAGGAGGCGGTCCCGATCGAGGGGGAGAGCAAAACGTTTTTCTGGCAGGCAATGGCGCTGTGCAACGATGCCAGTAGTGGCGCCGATGGGGAGCCGGTTGGTGATCCGACCGAAACCGCTCTGTTGCTGTGCGCCGAGGCTGCCGGCTTTGCCCCGACTCTTCTCAGCCAGAGCTATCCGCGCTGCGGTGAACTCCCCTTTGACTCCGAGCGCCGGCGCATGACGACCCTCCATCCCGAGGGGCAGGGGTATATTGCGTTGACCAAAGGGGCTCCCGAGGCGCTTTTTGCCGTGGCGACCGCTGACGGTCTGGCGCACTGGGAAGAGACAGCGGCGCGCCTTGCCGATGCCGGTCTGCGTACCCTCGCTTTTGGCCTGCGCCGTTTTGTGGACTATCCGGAACCGTTCAATGTGGCCATGGTTGAGGCTGAATTAACCATCATCGGTCTGGTCGGTATGCTCGATCCGCCGCGCGCCGAGGCCGCGGTGGCGGTCGCCGAATGTTCCCGAGCCGGGATCGTGCCGGTGATGATCACCGGCGACCATGCCCTGACCGCGCGCAGCATCGCCGCGCGTCTCGGTATTCTCGGTGTCGATGGCCGGGTGGTCAGTGGTCCGGAACTGGCCCGGATGACAGAGGCCGAACTCGCCGCCCAGGTCGGCGCCATCCGGGTTTATGCCCGCATTGCACCGGAGCAGAAACTACGCATTGTCGCTGCCTTGCAACAGCAGGGAGGATGCGTCGCCATGACCGGTGATGGCGTCAACGATGCTCCGGCTCTCAAACAGGCCGATATCGGTATTGCCATGGGGCAGGGGGGGACTGACGTCGCTCGTGAGGCGGCCGATATGGTGCTTCTTGATGACAATTTTGCCACCATCGTTGGCGCGGTGCGCGAGGGGCGGCGCATCTACGACAATATCCGCAAGTTTACCCGCTATCTGCTGACCACCAACGCCGGCGAGATCGTCGCCGTCGCATGTGCTCCCTTGTTTGGCTTACCGCTGCCGTTGCTGCCGATCCATATCCTCTGGATCAACCTGATGACCGACGCACTCCCCGCCCTGGCTTTGTCAGTGGAGCCGGCGGAGGAGGATGTCATGGCGCGGCCGCCGCGGCCGACGAACGAAAGCATCTTTGCCCACGGGCTTGGCTGGCATGCTTTCTGGGTCGGGTTGCTGATCGGCGTTTTGGTCCTGATGACTCAGTGGTGGGCGATTGCATCTGATGACCGGCACTGGCAGACGCTGGCTTTTAGCGTCCTCTGTTTTACCCAGCTGTTTCATGTTCTGGCGATTCGCTCGGAGCGGGCATCGCTCTTTACCCTCGGTCTTTGGACCAATCGTCCGCTCCTTGGTGCCGTTCTGCTTGCCGCGGCGCTGCAACTCCTTGTGATCTATGTTCCCTGGTGCCAACCGATCTTTCATACCTCACCTCTCACGGTCGGTGAACTTGCCGGTGTGCTGGCGGTCTCCTCCCTGGTCTTCTGGGTGGTGGAGGCGGAAAAATGGTGGCGAAGACGTGGCAAAAACAGTGACAGCTGAGCAGCCGACACTATTCCCAGACAGATTAATCAATCCCTGCTTCCCTTAATCGCTGAAACAATCGGCGGCCGCCGGACGTACGGAAGAAATCCCGGATGTTGTCGGCGGCGCCGGTACTGACGCCGGGGATGGTGGCGAGTTGTTGCGGATCGCTGCTGACGAGAGCGGTAAAGCTGTCGAACTTCCCTTCCAGCGCGGCGCAGGTCTGCTTGCCGACACCGGGAACGCCGACGGCCGCAAGCAGACGGTGCGGCGGCGAGCGTCGGGCACTGCGGATTGCGGCGGCCATCTCTTCGGCTTGCAGCAGTCCGACACGTGGCAGAGCGGCAAGGGTGCTTGGCTCCAGTTTGAGAATAGAGGGCAGATCAACGATCTGCCCGGTGTCGACCAGGTCGGCGAGCCGTTTCGGGCCGAGACCGCTGATGGCCAGTCCTTGCTTGCCACAGAAATGTTCGGCACGGGCGAGGAACTGCTGGCGGCAGAGTGAGGTGTAGGTCAGACAGGCATCCAGGGCCAATGGCGCGGCAACCGGCACGTCGGCGTCGGGATCGGTCGGCTTGCCGACGACATCGATGATCTGCGGGATGATATCACCAGCCAGGGCAACAATGACTTCATCCCCGACGACCAGATCGAGGCGGGCAATCTGGGCGGCGCTGTGCAGTGAGGCGCGACTGACCTGTACGCCAGCGATTTTTACCGGTACGACTTCGGCCACCGGTGTCTGTCGACCGCTGCGGCCGGTGTTCCAGTTGATGGCGGTGACACGGGTCCGGGCCGTGGCGGGCGGGAACTTCCAGGCGGCGGCCCAGAGCGGGGCGCGGCTGCCGTCGCCGAGCTGCCGACGGAGTATTGGTGCATCGACCTTGACCACGATGCCATCGACGGCGAACGGCAAGGTGTCGCGTTGGGCAAGCAGCTGGCGGTGAGCGCGGCGGATGTCGGCGAGAGTTTGAGCGCGGCTGGTCCAGCCCGTCTCCACTGGCAGCCCCCAGGTGGATAGCTGTTCGAGTTGGTGCAAGCTCGAGCCTCCAACCCGGTCCGGGGTGGTGCTGATGACTTCAAAGGGGAAGAAACGCAGCGCCGCCAGTGCGGCTGGGAAAGGATTGGTGCTGCGCAGGGTGGCGGCGGCCAGATGGCGCGGGGTGGCATACGACTGATCGGCCGGCAGGGCACGAAACGCGGCGAGATCGGCGTAGACTTCGCCGCGCAGCACCAACCGGCTCGGGAACGGTGGCGTCAATCGGGTCGGGATGTCGCGGATGGCCCGGGCGCGCGTGGTGACATCGTTGCCGATGCTGCCATCGCCGCGTGTTGCCGCTGAAATCAACACCCCTTTTTCGTAGCAGAGTTCCAGCGGCAGGCCATCAACTTTGGGCTCGACGCTGTAGACGATGTCAGGTTGCAGCTTATCCGCCCGGTTCAGCAGGGCCTGCACCGTCTCGGTGTCCGTGGCCGAATCGAGCCCGAGCATGGCGCTTTCGTGGCGCAGACTCATTGCGCCGACCACCTCTCCGTCGATCATTCCAGACGGGGAATCCGCAGCGACCAGGTGCGGAAAACAACCCTCCAGATGGGTCAGCTCGGCGCGCAAGCGATCAAAGGCGGCGTCGGAGATCTCGGCGCGCTGTTCCTGATAATAGAGCTGGTTGTGGTAGCGGATTTTTGCACTGAGGGCGTTGATGCGGCTGCTGGCGGTGGTGTCGTCCATAATCGGGCAGGCGGCCCGGGATGCGGCGGGTAAAAAGTTGATCGACAAAATGAACAGAAAAATGGCGTAACGCGCTGGCAGCATGGTTTCCCCCTCCATCTGAAGCGATACATGTTTAAAGGCTTGGTTTTTAACGTAAAAGCATTTTGACGCAGAGACGCTGAGGCGCAGAGTTTATAAGCGATTCAAACAAAGTTTTTATGGGTATTTTCTGCGTCTCCGCGCCTCTGCGTCAATAAATTTGTTCTGCTTGCGCTCAAGTTTTATTGACCGTGCTTGACTGGCAGTGGCTGCAGAATGACATCGATGGTCTGTGGTTGTTTGTCGCGCTCGATGGTGAGCCGCTGGCGGATAGTTTCGATCTCGTCTATGCCATCAGCAAAAAACGCTCCGGCGACCGGATCAGCC
>Ga0209231_1000463_pt1 | contig 22562 bp, 21 predicted proteins | sample Deesub45470m_DNA_FD_188086 | JGI IMG/M metagenome (GOLD analysis project Ga0209231, IMG submission 188086) | Deep subsurface microbial communities from North Pacific Ocean - 450_OLKR46/470m Metagenome (SPAdes) (version 2) | ecosystem: Environmental > Terrestrial > Deep subsurface > Unclassified ... | reverse complement strand
GGCGGTGATGATTGTGCAATCGGTAAAGGTAAAATTAGCGGTTATGTTATCGTTAATCTAGATACACAATACAACTTTGGCAATGGCTGGAAAATGTTCGCAAAAGCGACTAATATTTTTGATCGTGAATACAACCTTAGTGGTCGTTTAGCGGAGTCCCAATTTGATGCAAGCGGAAATTACGGTGAAGAAGCAAAAGTATTAAGCTTGTTGCCAGGTGCGCCGCGTGCAGCATGGTTAGGTTTCCGTTATGAGTTTGCTGCACCTAAAACAGCTTCAAACTAAGTATTAAACAGAGAAAGTGAATTGACTGCACCAATGCAAACAAGTCCCCAACGTATTAATCATGTTCGTCAGAATAAGGTATTAATCGTTGAAGATGAAACGCTGTTTGCACGTGCAGTCGCCAAACATTTAAAGAAGGCTGATTTTGATTGTGAGTGCGCGGAAACCTTAATAGATTCTCGTGCGCTTGTTAAACAATTTCAGCCTGATTTAGTGTTGTTAGACATGCGATTACCTGATGGTAATGGTTTAGATTTAATTGCTGAATTAGTCGACAAAAATATCAAAGTGATTGTAATGACGGCATATGGTGAAGTAACCGATGCAGTACAAGCAATTAAATTGGGTGCGGACGACTATCTTAAAAAGCCAATTGACTTAGATGAGTTGTTATTGGTTATTCAAAAAAATGAAAAAGCGTTTGAGTTACAAGCGAGTTTAGATAACTCAAAGCAACGGAATACGCATGATAGTGAAGGTGTTAGCTTGTTGGGGGATAGCCCTGCTATGCAAAGCATTCGGATGCAAATTGATCGAATTGCACAGCTAGGTCATTTGATGGATGCTATTCCGCCTACGGTATTAATTACTGGTGAGACAGGCACAGGTAAGGATGTTGCAGCTCGTATGCTACATTTATCTTGTGCAAAAAAAGATAAGCCTTTTGTGCATGTGGATTGTGCTTCATTGCCTACCGAATTGATTGAAAGTGAGTTGTTCGGGCATGAAAAAGGTGCATTTACCAATGCGACGACTAGCCGGCCAGGTTTGATTGAAGCAGCGGAGGGTGGCACTTTATTTCTAGATGAAATTGGTGAAATTCCACTTCCTTTACAAGCTAAGTTGTTGAATGTGTTGGAAAGAAGAAAAGTTAGACGCTTAGGCTCTACAAAAGAACGTCATGTACCAGCAAGAATTATTGCTGCTACAAACCGAGATTTACATGCTATGTCGAACGCTGGGAAGTTCCGCTCAGATTTATATTTTAGGTTAAATGTCATTAGTCTTAGTATTCCACCTTTGCGCGAACGCGAACGTGACACTGTGCAGTTGGCTACCCATTTTATGCGGTTAACTGAACGACGTTATGGGCTGGAGGCACACACCTTTAGCATAGGTGGATTAGAAGCTATTCAGGCCTATAATTGGCCTGGTAATGTGCGTGAGTTAAAACACCAAATTAGCCGTGCCGTTTTATTAAGTAATCAGCCTAGTATTTCAGCAATTGATATAGGGCTGCCAGAAAGTCATGCTAGTGTGAACGCGCAACAAGCGCCAGAATTGACGCCACAACCAACATTAGACGCTGCAGAAAAGCGAATGTTGATTGCGGCTTTAGAGACGTCGCATAACAATGTCTCTAAAGCGGCACGTCACTTAGGAATTACGCGCATGAAAATGCGCTACCGTATGGAAAAACACGGTATCAACGTTTAGCTTCTAACCGTCATCATGGTATGATTTCAGTCATTAAAGTCTGGAGTTTTTCATGAGTGAATCAGTCGTTTTAGGTACCCCTTTATCTACTTCTGCAACGAAAGTCATGTTGCTTGGGAGTGGTGAGCTTGGTAAAGAAGTCATTATTGCATTACAGCGATTAGGGGTAGAAGTGATTGCCGTTGATCGATATGAAAATGCGCCAGGACATCAAGTTGCGCATCGTGCTTACACCATCGATATGACGGATGGAGAAGCCTTAAAAGCGCTGGTTGCTAAAGAGCGCCCACATTTAATTGTGCCAGAAATTGAAGCGCTGAATACCGACGCTTTAGCTGATATTGAGCTGGCAGGTGTTTCCACAGTCATCCCAACCGTTAAAGCAGTGCAGTTAACCATGAATCGTGAAGGTATTCGCCGTCTTGCTGCAGAGACATTGAAATTACCAACCTCACCTTATGCTTTCGCTAGAAGCAAAGCTGAGCTAGAAGCTAGTATCGATGCAGGGATTGGTTATCCCTGTTTTATTAAGCCGACAATGTCTTCTTCAGGCAAGGGTCAATCACGTATTACGCAAGCCAACGAAGTGAAAACAGCTTGGGATTATGCAGCGAGTGGTGGGCGCGTTAACCAAGGTGTTGTGATTGTAGAGGGCCAAATCGATTTTGATTTTGAAATTACTTTGTTAACAGTACGTGCAAAAAATGCAGCTGGTGAAATACAAACTTACTATTGCGATCCAATTGGACATCGACAAGAGCGGGGCGATTATGTTGAAAGTTGGCAGCCACAAGCCATGACTGCTGCAGCGCTAAAAGCTGCGCAAGACGTAGCAAAATCTATTACCGATGCCTTAGGTGGTTTGGGTTTATTTGGTGTGGAGTTGTTTGTGAAAGGCGACCAAGTGTGGTTCTCAGAAGTTAGTCCACGCCCGCATGATACGGGGATGGTGACTATGTGTAGCCAACGTTTAAACGAATTTGAATTACATGCGCGCGCAATTTTAGGCCTGCCTGTTGATGTGTCGCTTATTAAACCTGGTGCAAGTGCTGTCATTTATGGCGGCATGGATAGTGAAAATCTCAGTTTTTCAGGATTAGAAGCCGCATTAGCCGTGCCAAACAGTGAAGTGCGATTATTTGGTAAGCCCGCTGCTTTTGTGCATAGACGGATGGGTGTTGCGCTGGCGACAGCTAATGATACAGATAAAGCAAGAGCCAATGCACAAAAAGCGGCTAGCTTAGTCAAAACAAAAGGTAATTGATGTTAGATAAAATAGAAGAGGTTGGGTCGGATAAATCGACTTTTTATGAGTTGTTAGGTGGCGATAAGACTGGAATCGAAAATATACGGTTATTGGTTGAAACGTTCTATGACACCATGGATAGTGACCCTAAAGCGGCAAAATTGCGCTCTATACATCAGCCTGATTTAACAGAAGCGCGTGAAAAACTGTTTATGTTTTTATCAGGATGGACAGGTGGGCCGCAGTTATATATTGAGCGCTACGGACACCCGCGCTTGCGTGCCAGACACATGCCTTTTGCCATTGGCGAAACGGAAAGAGATCAGTGGATGTATTGCATGATTAGCGCCATGCACAAGATTGGCATTGAAGAGCCAATCTTAACCAAGTTAGCAACGCAGCTTTATGGCGTTGCTGACTTTATGCGCAATCAAGAATGATTTAAGCAGTATTGATAAACTAACTATTATTTATTAAGGCCGCCAAGCAGTGCTGCCACTGGGGCTTTACGGTTCTTTGCTAATACTCTTCTGGTTTGATTAGTGCTGCTTTCATTGGGTTTGCTTGGCACATAAGGCTGATCAAACCAAGGATCTCTGCTTTTACTAGGTCTATTGGTATTCGACCTATTTGCAGTTGTTGACCTTTGCGGTTTTGCTGCGCTGCTTGCTGAAGCAGGTCTCGTTTTTCTTTGTGAAGTCACAACTAACGTTTCACGAGGAATTGTCTTTTTAATCAGCTTCTCAATTTCAACGAAATACTTTTCTTCATCTTCAGAAACCAATGAAATCGCAATACCACTCGCGCCAGCCCGTCCAGTACGACCGATACGATGTACATAATCTTCTGGAGCAGATGGAATTTCATAGTTAATCACCATCGGTAAATCGGTAATATCCAAACCACGTGCCGCTACATCTGTTGCGACTAGCGCTGTAATATTGCCTTCTTTAAACGCATCTAAAGCCGCGATACGTTCTTTTTGTGTCTTGTCGCCATGAATTGCATCGGCTTTAATACCTTCGCGTTCTAATGCGCGGCTCAATCGACTAGCAGTAATTTTTGTTTTAGTAAAAATAATGACTTGGTTGTCACCTTCTTTTTTGAGCAGTTCTACCAATACGGCTTGTTTATCGCCTTGTGTCGTTGAGTAGACTTTTTGCTGCACATTTTCAGAGGTTGCATTGCTACGTGCTACTTCAATCAGGGTTGGTTTATTTAAAAACTCATCTGATAATTTTTTAATTTCTTTTGAGAAAGTAGCTGAGAACATCAAGGTCTGACGATTTTTAGGTAACAAAGCCAAAATGCGTTTCAAATCAGGCATAAAGCCCATATCTAACATACGATCTGCTTCATCAAGCACTAAGATTTGCACTTGATTAAGTTGTATCGTTTTTTGTTCGATATGATCTAATAATCGGCCTGGTGTGGCGACTAAAATTTCAACGCCTGCCTTAAGTGGTGGCAATTGTTTTTTAATATCAACCCCGCCAAACACAACCAAACTACGTAAATCGGTATTCTTGGCGTAGGTTTGTACACTTTCTTCAACTTGAATCGCTAGTTCGCGCGTTGGTGCTAATACCAATGCGCGCACAGGATGCTTTGCTGGTGAGGTGCTAGCACTCGCGAAAGGCAATAGTTTATGCAAAATTGGTAAAGTAAATGCGGCTGTTTTACCAGTGCCCGTTTGGGCACCAGCCATCAAATCAGCGCCGGTTAAAGCGAGTGGAATGGCTTGTGCTTGAATCGGGGTTGGTGTTGTATAGCCCGTATCAGCCACTGCTTGCAGCAAAGGTGCTGCAAGCCCAAGCGAGTGAAAGTCAATGATTTCTGCTTGGATGGCTGGGCTTACTTCTGTTGGTATCGTTTCGTTTTTATCTGTCATAAGCAAAATTAAGCGAAGTTCCGTGAACGTCTAGCACCGTCATTATCCGAACGTCGTGGTGCACTATTGCCTGCAGGATTACCACTACGCTGAGGACGTGGCTTACCAAATTTTTCATTTGATATTTTCGCTGAACCTTTGTTTTCACCACCATTACGGTTTTGTTGACCACGGCCATTGCCTGCACCGCGCGCCACTTCTTTTGCAAACTGTAAGTTAGTGTCTTTTGTATAGTGAACGCTGTTGCCATTAACTTCAGCGCCTTGAGATTCGTTGCGCGGTGTACGGCTTCTTGCAGGCTTATCACTAAAACGTGATTCGCTTGGTTTAGCTCTTGCTGGACGATCTGCAGCAGCGCGATCACCAAAACTACGGCCTCTTTCACCACCATTGTCGTTAAAACGTGACTCGTTTGGCTTGCTTCGTGATGGGCGGTCTGCAGCGGCACGATCACCAAAGCTACGACCTCTTTCGCCATTATTGTCACGAGAGTTACCGCGTGATTCATTACTGCTGCGGCCTTTGTAGCCACCAGAGCGTGAATCGTTACTGCGACCACCACGGCCTTTACCGCGTTTACCATCAGGCGCACTCATATTAATCGGGCGCTTAGGTTCAAAACCTTCAATCACCGATGCTTCAAGGCGTTGGCCTGTGTACTCTTCAATTTTACGCAATACGTGTCTATCCATATTGGTTGCAAATGCAATCGCAATGCCTTTTTGACCAGCACGGCCAGTACGACCAATACGATGCACATAATCTTCAGCAAATTTTGGTAAGTCATAGTTAATCACATGGCTGATGCCTTTAACATCAATACCGCGCGCTGCTACATCAGTAGCCACTAATACTTTAACATCGCCGTGACGTAGTTTTGTTAAGGTTCTGTTACGTGCGCCTTGCGTCATGTCGCCGTGTAAAGCAGCGGTTTTATGACCAGCAGCATATAAGTCTTCTGCTAATAAGTCAGCATGGCGTTTAGTGCTAGTGAAAATAATTGCTTGGTCAACATCTGGCTCAATCAATAAATGCTCAAGTAATTTGTTTTTATGATTCATATCATCAACGTGATGTAAACGCTGCTCAATGTTTTCATGTTTTTCTTTTTGCGCAGCCACTTGAATCGTGACTGGATTGTTTAAAATATCTTGTGCAATACGGCCAATGTTGCCATCTAATGTTGCTGAGAATAATAAAGTTTGACGTTCTTTAGGCAATGCATCACAAATACGTTGTACATCTGGCATAAAGCCCATGTCTAACATACGATCCGCTTCATCTAAGATTAGCATTTGTAAGCGGCTTAAATCAACGCGGCCACGTTCCATGTGGTCGATAAAACGACCTGGCGTTGCGACTAAGATGTCTAACGGTTGCGATAGTAATTTGTTTTGTAATGGATAAGGCATACCACCAACAATGCTGACTGTACGTGCACGGATATATTTACCGTATTGACGAGCAGAGTCATTTACTTGCGCGGCTAATTCACGGGTTGGCACTAAGACCAAAATGCGTGGACCACGGCTATTTGATGCGTGTGGCGTTGCTAATAAGTTAAGTGCTGGCAAGGTAAAGCCAGCTGTTTTGCCTGTACCTGTTTGGGCAGAGGCTAATATATCGCGACCATCTAAAACAGCTGGGATGGCTTGCGCTTGAATAGGCGTAGGGTTGATATAACCCGCTTCTGCAACCGCTTTAAGGATAGAAGGATGTAAATTTAATGATTCAAATGTAACTGAAGACAATGTGTGTCCCTTTCAAAAATAACAAAAAGGGCGCAAGCAATACGACATGATGTCATTTTTATAGATGATAAACATCCATGAATGAGCAACATAAACGCAGAAGATTTTATCTAAATAAACTATATTTAAGAAAACTATAATATAGGTAGAAGCTTCTTTTACCGGCGCGCTGGCATAGCCACTAACCGATAAAATAAGAGGTAACGTCACTATTTCACGCGTTACGAAAGGTCAGGGCGATGAATCTAAAACTGCTTAAAATATTTCTAAAATTAATTAACTAATTAAAATAAATCTAAAGTAAAGTTTTAACTTGCGCGCAGTATAACCAATTATTTTGTAATGTCAAATAATAAAGTCTTGTTATTGTGTTAGAATCGCGCCCTTCTGAACAGATCGGCAGCTTACTAATGTCTCGCAATTTAAGAAATATCGCAATTATCGCCCACGTTGACCATGGTAAAACAACCATGGTGGATAAATTATTACAGCAATCAGGTACGTTTGCTTCTCATCAAGCCGTTGCAGAACGTGCGATGGACAGCAACGATCTTGAAAAAGAACGTGGTATCACGATTCTAGCTAAAAACACCGCGCTTACTTATGAAGGTACACGTATTAATATCGTGGATACCCCAGGCCATGCTGATTTCGGTGGTGAAGTAGAGCGTGTATTAGGTATGGTAGATGGCGTATTGCTATTGGTTGATGCTGTTGATGGTCCGATGCCACAAACGCGCTTTGTGACAAAAAAGGCGTTGGCGCTTGGTTTAAAACCAATTGTCGTGATTAATAAAGTTGACCGTCCAAGTGCGCGTACTGATTGGGTAATTGATCAAACTTTTGATTTGTTTGCTAACTTAGGTGCAACAGATGACCAATTAGACTTCCCAATTGTTTATGCTTCTGCATTAAATGGTTTTGCTATGTTAGACATGAGCGAAACAACTGACAATATGCGTGCTGTTTTTGAAACGATTCTTAAACATGTAGAGCCACCTAAAGGTGACGCTAATGCACCATTACAAATGCAAGTATCAGCTTTAGATTACTCAACCTATACAGGTCGTCTAGGTGTTGGACGTGTGACGAATGGTCGCGTTAAAACAGGTCAAGCGGTTGCTGTGATGCACGGTGATGAACAAATTGGTACTGGTAAAATCAGCCAAGTACTTGGGTTTGAAGGTTTAGAGCGCGTTGAAGTGCCTGAGGCTGAAGCTGGTGACATTATTATTATTGCTGGTTTAGACCAAATTGGGATTGGTTACACAATTTGTGACCGTGATAAACCAGTTGGCTTGCCGCACTTAGGCGTTGATGAGCCAACATTGACCATGGACTTTATGGTGAATACATCACCACTAGCTGGTACAGAAGGTAAATTTATTACTTCGCGTCAAATCCGCGACCGTCTAACAAAAGAGTTATTAGTGAACGTGGCATTACGCGTTGAAGATACAGCAGATGCTGATATTTTCCGCGTGTCTGGTCGTGGTGAGCTGCATTTGACGATTCTATTAGAGAATATGCGTCGTGAAGGTTTTGAAATTGCGGTTGGTAAACCAAAAGTGGTTTTCCGCGAAATTAATGGTGAAAAATGTGAGCCATACGAAATTTTAACCGTTGACGTGGAAGATGATAACCAAGGTCCTGTCATGGAAGAGTTGGGTCGCCGCCGTGGTGAAATGCAAAATATGGAGTCTGACGGTAATGGCCGTACACGCTTAGAGTACAAAATTCCAGCGCGTGGCTTGATTGGTTTTCAAGGTGAATTTTTAACCTTAACGCGTGGTACTGGTTTAATGGCGCATATTTTTGATGAATATGCACCAACAAAAGCCGATATGCCAGGTCGTCGTAACGGTGTATTGATTTCATCTGAAAAAGGTGAGGCAGTTGCTTATGCTTTATGGAAGTTGCAAGATCGCGGCAAAATGTTCTCTAGCCCAGGTGATAAACTATACGAAGGTATGGTAATTGGTATTCATAGTCGTGATAACGATTTGGTCGTTAACCCAATTAAAGGTAAGCAATTAACTAACGTGCGTTCTTCAGGAACCGATGAAGCGGTACGTTTGATTACGCCAATTGCAATGACATTAGAAAGTGCTGTTGAGTTTATTGATGATGATGAGTTGGTGGAAATTACGCCTAAAACGATTCGTATCCGTAAACGTTTCTTGTTAGAGCATGAGCGTAAAAGAGCTTCAAAAGACTAATAAAATCACTTAGTTAATCAATCAATAAAACCACCTTTTAGGTGGTTTTATTTTGCCCGCTACAATTGCTTGGCAATCAAGTCTTGAGCGAAAGGCGAAAGTGTGCTATTATAAGCGACTGATTTTTAATGATAAATTATATAAATGCTTTTATTTACTTGATTTACTAAAGCAATTAGCTAATAAATAAAGGAGAAGGTTTGACATTCAATAATGTTGAAAACCCCCAAGAAACACAGACTAATCACTTTCAATTTGACACTTCACCCTCAGTCAAATTCCGCTCACCAACTGTGCTTGACGGTCATGCCGTTACTGCGCTAATAAAAAATTCACCACCTTTAGATAATAATTCAGCCTATTGCAATTTATTGCAATGTACGCATTTTGCACAAACTTGTGTCATCGCAGAGTCTGATAATCGTATTGTAGGATGGCTATCAGCGTATATCCCACCTGATCAGTTAGATCATATTTTTGTCTGGCAGCTTGCAGTTCATTCAGAGGCGAGAGGAAAAGGTTTAGCAAAGCACTTATTAAGTGCTTTGTTTAACCGCCAAGCCCTAGCCAATGTGCGCTACCTCATCACAACGATTACGCAGGACAATCAAGCATCGTGGTCGGTGTTTGAGCGATTCGCAAAATCACATCAATTACATCTCGATAAAACGCCATATTTTGAAAAAGAACCGCATTTTAATGGGGTTCATGAAACAGAGCTTTTAGCCAAAATAGGCCCATTCGATATTCAAAAAATCTTAAGTAATCAAGGAGTTTAATATGTCAAAAATCCCAAATCCGAGTCAAAAAAATCAAACGAATACTGCTATTTTCGAACGCAGAGAATCAAAGGTAAGGAGTTACGCGCGTGCAATGCCCAGAAAGTTCATCAAAGCACAGGGTGTTTGGATGCATGATAGTAATGATGGGCATTATCTCGACTTTTTAGCAGGTTGTGCTTCGCTGAATTACGGCCATAACCATCCTGTCATGAAGCAAGCTTTATTGGACTATATTGAAAAAGATGGCATTGCTCAAGGTTTAGACTTGTATACAGAAGCGAAAGCCGATTTCCTCAATGCATTTGAGTCGATCATTTTAAAGCCAAGAAATTTAGATTATCGCGTGATGTTTACAGGCCCTACAGGGACAAATGCGGTAGAAGCGGCGATTAAATTGGCGCGTAAAGTGACCAAGCGTGAGTTGATTGTTTCGTTTACCAATGGTTACCATGGCATGACACTTGGCGCACTGGCTTGTACAGGAAATGCGACAAAGCGGAATGGTGCAGGTGTGCCACTCAATAATGTTGTGCATGAGCCGTTTGATGGATACTTTGGCGCAGATGTTGATACGGCAGATATGTTAGAACAGCGTTTGTCTGATCCTTCTAGCGGATTAGATAAACCAGCTGCCATTTTATTAGAAACAGTGCAGGGCGAAGGTGGCTTAAATGCAGCCTCTACTGAGTGGTTGCGCAAAATTGCTGAAACAGCTAAGCGTCATGGTGCACTTCTGATTGTCGATGACATTCAAGCAGGCTGTGGTCGCACCAATGGGTTCTTTAGTTTTGAAGGCATGGGCTTCACGCCTGATATTGTGACGATGTCAAAATCGTTATCTGGCATGGGCTTGCCTTTTGCACTGACACTATTTAAACCTAGTTTAGATATTTGGTCACCAGGTGAACATAACGGTACTTTCCGTGGCAATAATCATGCTTTTGTGACTGCGACAGCAACACTAAAACACTTTTGGGCAGATGATCAGTTTCAGACTGAAGTGCACAAGCGAGGCGAGTATTTGTCTGCACGCCTAGAAAAAATGGCGGATAAATATGGATTTAGTACGCGCGGTAAAGGCATGATGCGCGGTATTGATGTTGGTTCAGGTGATATTGCATCAGAAGTGACTGCTGATGCTTTTGATAAAGGGCTTATCATTGAAACAAGTGGTGCGTTTGACGAGGTGATTAAGGTCTTAGCACCATTGACCATCACTGAGTCAGAAATGGCAAAAGGTCTTGATATCCTCGAGCAGTGTATCCAAGATGCATGTTCTGAAGACGTTAGCGCTGCGGCATAGGAGCTTATTAATGATTGTTCGTCATTTAAATGAAATTCGCGCCTCTGAGCATAACGTGAAATCGGAAGGTTGGGAGAGCGCGCGCATGTTGTTAAAGCAAGATGGTATGGGGTTTTCCTTCCATATCACAACCTTGTACGCAGGCGCAGAAATCAAGCTGCAATATCTTAATCACCTAGAATCAGTCTTTATTATGCAAGGTGAAGGCACAATTGAAAACTTAGCTAACGGGCGAGTGCATGACTTGCTCCCGGGCGTGATGTATGCACTTGATTCACATGACCATCATATTCTCAGAATTAAGCAGGAAATTGTCTGTGCTTGTGTGTTCAATCCACCAGTATCTGGTCGAGAAGTGCATGATGAGCATGGATCGTATCCTGCTGATATTGACTAACTGACTAAATAAGGCATTAAGACATTAAACATACACACGATATTTATCCTAGTAGACAGTCTCCACAAGCATCATTAATAGCAAGGCAAGACCCAGTATTTTATGGGCAGTGGCAACCATCAGCACCGTTAACAAAGGCGCAAACAGCAAAATTTAATCAAGAAGGTTATTTGCTTTTAGAAGATGTTTTTACTGCAGATGAGGTTCTCTATATGCAGGCGGAGGCTAAGCATACTTTACAAAATGCTGATGTATTACGCCAAGAAACAGTCATTAGTGAACTTGCTAGCTATGATGTGAGGTCAGTATTTGCAATTCATCAACAATCGCAACTAATGGGGCGCTTAGCGTCAGATCAGCGTTTAGTTGAAGTTGCCTCATTTTTACTGAATGATGAAGTTTATTTGCATCAGTCGAGACTGAACTATAAACCTAGCTTTGTCGGGAAGGAGTTTTATTGGCATTCTGACTTTGAAACGTGGCATACGGAAGATGGTATGCCGCGTATGCGCGCTTTATCGATGTCTGTGTTACTGACAGAAAATACATCCCACAACGGATCACTCATGTTGATGCCTGGATCACACCGCTGTTTCTTAGGATGTATTGGGGAAACACCAGAAAACCACTATAAAACATCATTAAAAAAACAAGAGTTTGGCGTGCCTGATCAGACTAATTTAGAGCGAATGGTAAACGAATTTGGCATCGTAAGCCCAGTCGCGAAACCAGGCTCTATTTTAATTTTCGATTGTAATATGATGCATGGGTCTAACAGCAATATCACTCCGATGCCGCGATCAAATGCTTTTTTTGTTTACAATGCATTGTCCAACCAGCTGGGTGCACCTTATGGAAATAAATCGCCAAGGCCAGACTTTATCGCTAACCGCACACCAGAGCCGATTCATCCAAAGGGCGGATATCTCGCGCATCGTTCAGACTTAAGCTTTGCCTAAAACTGATGATAAAAAGGCCTAAAAAATGATCATTGTGATTAGCTTTATCATATTTCTTGGTCTATTTTTTATGATAGGCCTCGCTTCAGTATTCAAAAGTAAAGGCACAGGCAAAGATTATTATTTAGCAGATCAATCAGTAAGCCCGCTATTTAGTGGGCTTTCTGCTGTGGCAACTAACAACAGTGGTTATATGTTTATTGGCGTTATTGGCTACACGTATGCTGTAGGCTTAGCGTCTATTTGGTTGATGATTGGTTGGATTGCAGGTGACTTTTTAGCCTCCCTTTTTATCCATAAGAAGTTATATACCGCAACCGCTAAAACGGGCGAAGCTTCTTACTCAGGCGTATTAGCAACTTGGTCTGGCGGTAATATGTTAGTTTGGCGACGAATTGCTGCTGTTTTAACATTGGTATTTTTAGGCGCTTATGCAGCAGCCCAGATTTCGGCGGGTAGTAAGGCGTTAGCAGGTGTATTGAACTGGGATAGAACGACAGGGGCATGGTTAGTGGCAGTAATGGTACTTTCTTATAGTGTGGCAGGTGGTATTCGTGCCTCTATTTGGACCGATGTTGCACAAAGCGTCGTCATGCTAGTAGCAATGAGTATATTGGTTTTTTCTGGGGTGATGGCAGTTGGCGGTATTGCAAATGTGATGCAAGCATGGCAAGCAATTCCAGGCTATTTTGATTTATCACCGCCAGGTTTGGCGCTTCCTGGTTTGATGGGCATACTATTGTTTTTCGTAGGCTGGTTAGTGGCTGGACTCAGTGTGATTGGTCAACCGCATATCATGATACGGTTTATGGCGCTTAAAGATGCTGATAGTATTAACTCTGCCCGTATTTATTATTATGCTTTTTTTATCCTATTCTATGCTTTAGCAACTGTCGCTGGTATGTTGGCGCGCTTACATTTACCTGAGTTAAATAACCTAGATCCAGAGATGGCGCTGCCTACAATGGCTGTGCAATTATTGCCGCCAGTGTTAGTTGGCGTGGTGCTGGCAGGTGTTTTTGCAGCAACTATGTCAACAGCTGACTCATTGGTGCTGAGTTGCTCCTCAGTTATTACAAACGATTTGTTACCCGATAAAACAAAAAGCCAAATAGTCATTAAGCTAGTCACGGCTGCGGTCACTGGTTTAGCATTATTGATTGCATTGTATGCGAGTAGCAGTGTGTTTGACTTAGTTATCATGTCATGGTCGGTGATGGCGGTCGCTTTTGGGCCAATATTAATATTATTAGCGGCTAATCGAGTGATGACAGAAGTTGTTGCTATTTTGGTGATGGCGATAGGTATTTTAGCGGCATTGTTATGGCGATATGCCAACTTACATCATATGGTCTACGAAGGATTGCCTGCTATGTTGCTGGCGGTGTTATTAGGCTATCTGCTTTCAGTAAGCGCAAAACAAGTGACTAATGAATAACAATAAAAAAGTCAAATCACATACGATTTGGCTTTTTTATTCGAAAGTAAAAGACTAATTGGCTTTTAAGATTTCTTGCTCAATCAGCACACTTTCTTGATTATTCATCAGCCAAACTTGTCCATCTTGAATATTGCATTGCAGTTGCATCGTGCGCTCTGCCAACTTTGCGATAGCTTGCGTACAAGCTTGCGATAAGCTAATGATACTTAGATTTTTTGAACGTGAAAATTGTTTAGCATTTTGCTCAAACCACAAGTTGGCAGCATTGCCGCCATAACAATACACAATAACGCGATTCGCCCGACCACTGGCTTTGCGAATTAACTTTTCATCAGGCAAGCCTACATCAATCCATAACTCAATCGCACCTGTTAAGTCTTTTTGCCACAAGTCGGCCGATTCATCATCGGTCATGCCTTCACCAAAGGTTAAATACTCACTGGCATTTAGCGCAAAACTTAACAAACGCACCATCATGCGTTCATCTGTTTCAGAAGGCTGGCGTGAAATGGTTAAGTTGTGCTCAGCATAATAATGCCTATCCATATCTGCAATTTGCAGACTGGCTTTAAACACGGTTGCCTTAATCGCCAAGCTTACTCTACGCCTTGGCTAGCAAGATAATCTTCGTAGTTGCCACTAAAATCAACAATACCATCCGCTTTAATTTCAATAATACGGGTAGCGATAGAGCTTACAAATTCACGGTCATGACTAACAAAGAACAACGTACCGTTGTATTTATCTAACGCAGTGTTTAGCGCTTCAATCGATTCCATATCCATGTGGTTAGTTGGCTCATCCATTAATAGCACGTTAGTGCGCTCTAACATGAGTCTGCCGTACAGCAAGCGACCCTTTTCACCACCTGATAGCACTTTCACTGATTTTTTAGTGGCTTCACTACCAAATAATAAACGGCCTAACATACTACGCACAACATTGTCATCATCGCCTGTTTTACGGAATTGCGACATCCATTCAAATAAGTCTTCACCTTTTTTGAATTCATATTCATGGTCTTGCGCAAAATAACCAATATTGGCTTTTTCTGCCCATTTCACTGAGCCATGTTTAGGTTCTAAATCATTAGCTAAGCAACGTAAAAACGTTGTTTTACCAATACCGTTCTCACCAATAATAGCGACTTTTTCACCTGCTTCAAAAATAACCTCAAAACCTTTAAATAAGTCTTTATCATCAAAACCATGACCAAGTTTTTTAAGCTCTACAGCGTTACGGTGTAGTTTTTCTTTATCATCATATTCAAAGCGAATAAATGGATATTGACGGCTTGAAGGTTTAAATTCTTCCACTTTAATTTTATCAATTTGTTTCGCACGACTGGTTGCTTGTTTAGCTTTCGATGCGTTAGCAGAGAAACGACGCACAAAGTCTTGTAAGTCCGCAATTTGCTGTTTCGCTTTAGCATTATCTTTAGCCTGTTGATTGCGCGCCGCAATACTAGCTTCCATATAATCATCATAGTTGCCAGGATAACTGGTGATTTTGCCGTAATCCATATCACAAGTATGCGTACACACTTGATTTAAAAAGTGACGATCATGCGAAATAATGACCATGGTACAGTCGCGATTATTGACCACATCTTCTAACCAACGAATGGTATTAATGTCCAAGTTATTGGTCGGCTCATCCAGTAATAATACGTCTGGATTCGCAAACAAAGCTTGTACTAATAGCACACGTAATTTCCAGCCTGGAGCAACTTCGCTCATTGGGCCCGTATGTTGCTCAATTGGAATACCAACACCCAATAACAACTCGCCAGCACGTGCTTCTGCCGTGTAGCCGTCATACTCGGCAAATACACCCTCAAGCTCTGCGGCTTTCATATAATCGTCTTCAGTGGCTTCTAAGTTGGCGTAAATCGCATCGCGCTCAGTCATCGCTGCCCACATTTGCTCATGACCCATCATTACCACGTCTAATACGCGTTTATCTTCATAGGCAAACTGATCTTGGCGTAAAAATGCCATGCGTTCATTGGTATCCAACGAAATATTGCCACTGGTTGGCTCTAGCTCACCCGCTAGAATTTTCATAAAAGTAGATTTTCCACAGCCGTTGGCGCCAATAAGGCCATAGCGATTACCATCGCCAAATTTAACTGAAACGTCTTCAAACAGTGGCTTAGAGCCAAATTGCATGGTGATATTATTTGCGGTTAACATAAACTCTCTAAATAAATTAATTCTTTAAAATGGTTAAATTACAACAGCTTACTTAAATTGATTGTGGATAACAACTTCATCCATATGCAGCTGACCAGCGCGCGAACGAGCAGGCTCTAAAGCTTTACCAACGACCACAAACATAGTTGGCGTATGGTCTTCAGGCAAGTTGAGCAATTTTCCAACTGCATCGAAATCAAAGCCATCCATCGGGCAGGTGTCATAGCCCATTTCTTTTGCGGCTAACATAATCGTCATTGCGGCCATCCCACAAGAGCGCATGGCTTCATCGCGTTGAACGCGATCATCACCCTCATAATAGTTGGTAATAGCAGGTACCATAAAGTCTTGCACTGGCTGCGGCGTATTTGCCCAATAACGCTGCGGTTGTTTAGCCCATGCCTTTAAGTCTGCGGTGAGTACAATCAACAATGAAGCTTCTTCTACTTGCGCCTGATTCCAGCTCACGGCACGAATTTGTTGACGGAGTACAGGGTCAGTCACTACAACAAAACGCCAATGTTGAATGTTGAACGCCGTTGGCGACAACATTGCAAGTGACATCAGTTTTGCAATTTCTTGCTCGGTCATTTTATGATGGGAATCATAAGCTTTAATAGAGCGGCGCTCTATAATGGCTTCGGTAACATTCATCTATTCAATTCCTAATAACTAATTTCAATAATTTCTAACTCTAATATGCCAGCAGGGCGCTTCCAACGCACGCTGTCACCTACTTTTCGCCCAATCAGTGCTTTGGCAATCGGCGAAACATAACTGACCTTGTGTTGCGCAATATCGGCTTCATCCTCACCTACGAGATGAAATACTAGCAGTTCACCTGCTTCATCTTCTACTTTTACCGTTGCGCCAAACAATACTGTGCTTTTATCTTGATTGGCAGACGCTACTAAAATAGCATCCTTGAGCCTCACTGACAAATAACGTAAATCACGATCAATCACTGCCAACCGTTGTTTAGAAGTTTCATTCTCTTTATCACCAACTAAACTAGCACGCTCTTTGTCGAGCGCATTTGCTGCGTCTTCTAACTGTTGCAATCCCACAGGCGTTACATAATTCGGATGCGGACTAACAGGGCGCTCTGGTAAATCTGTCCCTGCGTGTTCTAAATCATCTTCTTTAACAAACCCGCGGCTCATTAGATACTTTTATTCCCACTCAATAGTCGCTGGCGGCTTGCCTGACACGTCATACACAACGCGATTAATGCCTCGAACCTCATTAATAATGCGGTTTGATACTTTGCCTAATAACTTATAAGGTAATTCCGCCCAATGCGCGGTCATAAAGTCATTGGTTACCACAGCACGCAAAGCAACGACATAATCATAGGTGCGGCCATCGCCCATTACACCTACTGATTTAACAGGTAAGAACACAGTGAACGCTTGGCTAGTTAAATCGTACCAAGTTTTGCCTGTGTCTTTGTCTATGGTATTGCGCAACTCTTCGATAAAAATAGCATCGGCTTGTTGCAACAATAAGGCAAACTCTCTTTTCACTTCACCTAAAATACGCACACCTAAGCCAGGGCCTGGGAAAGGGTGACGATAAACCATATCGCGCGGCAAACCTAAGGCGATGCCGAGTTCGCGCACTTCATCTTTAAATAAATCGCGTAGCGGTTCTAGTAATTTTAAACCGAGTTGCTCAGGTAAGCCGCCAACATTGTGATGACTTTTAATCGTGACGGCTTTTTTGCTTTTTGCACCGCCAGATTCAATCACATCTGGGTAAATGGTGCCTTGTGCTAAAAAGGTAGCGCCTTTATGACCTTGGTCGCCAGCTTTGAGTTTTGCGGCTTCTGCTTTAAATACTTCAACAAACTCACCACCAATGATTTTGCGTTTTGCTTCAGGGTCGCTAACACCAGCTAGCTTACCCATAAATTGGTCAGCAGCATCCACACGAATCACGTTGGCATGCAGTTTTCCTTTAAACATTTCCATCACCATGTCGCCTTCGTTTAAACGAAGCAAGCCGTGGTCAACAAAAACACAGGTTAATTGATCGCCAATCGCGCGATGAATTAACGCCGCTGCAACGCTAGAATCAACGCCGCCAGATAAGCCTAAAATGACTTCTTCATCACCGACTTGTTCTTTAATGTTAGCAACAGCTTCTGCAATATAGTCGCCCATCACCCAATCAGGTTTAGCTGCACAAATTTCTAATACAAAGCGCTCAAGCATGGCTTGACCTTGTTTGGTGTGCGTTACTTCTGGATGGAATTGTACGGCATAAAACTTTCTATCTTCATCTGCCATTGCTGCAAAAGGCGTGGTTTCATTGCTACCAATCACTTTAAAGCCTGGTGGCAATGCAGTCACTTTATCGCCATGACTCATCCAAACATCCAATAAGCCATGACCTTCATCATTGGTTTCATCTTGAATATCTCGGAAAAGAGCAGAGTGACCGCGTGCACGCATTTGTGCATAGCCAAACTCACGTTTAACACCAGCTTCTACTTTGCCGCCTAATTGCAATGCCATGGTTTGCATACCATAACAAATACCAAGCACAGGAACACCTAATTCAAACACGCTTTGAGGTGCTCGATCGGTTTCTTCTGCGTAAGCACTGGCATGACTGCCAGAAAGAATAATGCCTTCTGCGCCAAAATCACGGACAAAGTCATCTGACACATCGCAAGGATGAATTTCGCAATAAACGTTCGCTTCGCGTACACGGCGTGCGATGAGTTGCGTGACTTGTGAGCCAAAATCAAGAATCAGAATTTTTGAGTGCGTCGTGGTTGATGTCATATGATTTACTTATATGGTTTTTTAATATGCTGTAATTATTATCGTTTAATTATGTGATGCTATATAAAAGTTTGGGCAAACAGCTGTTCTCAACTGTTTGCCCAATGGTCTGTTGTTAAATTAACCTACGCGGTAGTTAGGTGCTTCTTTCGTAATCTGCACGTCATGCACATGCGACTCTTGCATGCCAGCACTTGTGATTTGCACGAACTCAGCTTTTTCACGCATTTCGGTGATGTTTCTCGCCCCAACATACCCCATCGAAGCACGTAAACCACCCATTAATTGGTGAATGACCGCAATCACGCTGCCTTTGTAAGGCACGCGACCTTCAATACCTTCTGGTACTAACTTGTCTGCATTGCCATTGTTATCTTGGAAATAACGATCGCTAGAACCTTTTTTCATTGCGCCAATTGAGCCCATGCCACGATAAGATTTGTATGAACGACCTTGGTATAACTCAACTTCACCTGGCGCCTCTTCAGTTCCAGCAAACATACCGCCTAACATCACACTATAAGCGCCCGCAGCAATTGCTTTTGAAATGTCACCAGAGAAGCGAATGCCGCCATCTGCAATAAATGGTACGCCTGTTCCTCGCAAAGCCTCTTCAACATTTGAGATGGCTGTGATTTGCGGAACGCCAACGCCTGCCACAATACGCGTAGTACAAATTGAACCTGGACCGATACCAACTTTAACGCAATCCGCACCTGCATCAACCAACGCTTTTGCCGCATCAGCTGTGGCAATATTGCCGCCAATGACTTCAATATGTGGGAAATTCTTTTTCACCCATGTCACACGGTCTAATACGCCTTGCGAATGTCCATGCGCTGTATCGACTACCAGTACGTCTACACCTGCATCAGCCAGTGCCGCAACGCGTTCTTCTGTACCTTCGCCCACACCTACAGCCGCGCCAACACGTAAACGACCTTGCGCATCTTTAGAAGCATTAGGATGGTCGCTGGATTTTTGAATATCTTTAACTGTAATGAGACCTTTTAGCGTGTCGTTATCATCAATGACCAATACGCGCTCTAATCGATGGCGGTGGAGCAATTCAATCGCTTGCTCACGTGGCGCACCTTCTTTAATCGTTACCAAACGGTTGCGCGGCGTCATGATGTTGGTAATTGGCTGATCGAGGTTGGTCTCGAAACGCAAATCACGGTTAGTCACAATGCCAACCACTTTGTCATTATCAACCACTGGTAAGCCAGAGATTTTATGCAAGGCAGTGAGTTCTAATACATCGCGCACTGTCATATGACTTTGAATCGTCACAGGATCGTTCACAATGCCAGATTCGAAACGTTTAACACGTGATACATGTGCCGCTTGTTTAATCGGCTTCATATTTTTATGAATGATACCCAAGCCACCCTCTTGCGCCAGTGCAATTGCAAAGGGCGCTTCAGTGACGGTATCCATTGCCGCAGAAGTGAGCGGAATATTTAATCTGATGTTACGGGTGAATTGAGTGCTTAGGTCAACTTCGCGCGGCATTACGATAGAATGCGCGGGAACTAATAAAACATCATCAAAAGTGAGAGCTTGTTGCAGCAAACGCATGAGTAATCCTTTAATTCCAAAACGCGATTATACAGAACTGGCGATAAAACGCATCAATTTTCATTGCAATCATTGTGTTTATCACTGTCAACTTTACTAACGTTGACACGTTTTATATTGTCAAAATAGCGTGGCTTATTGTAATCTACGCTCTTGAGTTAATGTGATAGCAAAAAAGGCTAGTAATGAAATTAAAACAGTTGATGTATTTAGGGTTGATGATTGCATTGGCGACACCCATGTTAGTGGATGCGCAAATTTATAAATGGAAAGATAAAAATGGCGTCACACGTTACTCAGATACGCCGCCAACTGACAATGTAAAAGTCGATAAAATTGGTAAAGAAATAACAACCAAACCTATCCCGCCAGCAGAAAAGCAAGCTAAACCAGTTGTTAATAATACTGATGTAAACAGTAAAGCACAGCCCGATACCGAAGATGAAGCGGCTAAGTTACGCGCACGCAATGCAGAAATAGAAAAGAAAAATAAAGAAGAGCAAGCGGCACAAGCCAAACTAAAAGCTGAAAATTGTCGTTCAGCAAAGGCAGATTATGAAACCTTCGCGCAAGGCGGACGTATTTACCAAATGAATGAAAAGGGCGAGCGCGAGTATTTTGATGACACTGGTTTAAATGAGCGTAAAGCAAAGGCGCAAGCCGAAATGCAGCAATATTGCAGTTAATTTAATGTAACTAATTTAATTGGTTAGTCTGAATCAGGCGGTGTATCTCCACCGCCTTTTTTCATGGCTTTTCCATCGGCAGCACGTTGTTTTCTTACTTCTTTAGGGTCTGCAATCAGCGGGCGATAAATCTCTACGCGATCTAAATGGCGTAATGGTGTGTCGAGTTTGGTTAATTTGCCAAAAATACCAATCTGATTAACGCTTAAATCAATTTCAGGAAATTTAGCCGTAATTCCAGAAGCTTTAACTGCTTCTTCAGCAGTTGTTTCTGGTGCAACTTGCACCGGAATAATCATTTGCTGATGTGGTAAAGCATAAGCGACTTCGACAGTGATATGGTTATTATTAGGCAAAATTAATCCTTTTTAACGGTATATATTTTATCTGCTTGCGTCACAAAACTATCAACAAACGTCGCAGCAATATGGTTAAACACTGGTGAGATTAACCTCTCCAGAAAACTATTCGCAAACTCATAATTGAGTCTAAACTGGATTTTACAGGCATCTGCGCGCAATTCAATAAAGCGCCAGTCACCTTCTAAGTGCTTAAACGGCCCATCTTTGAGCGCAATATCCATACTTGTAGGAAAAACCTTACTATTCACGGTCGTAAAGTTTTGCTTAATACCGTGGTATTTAATATGCAAGGTCGCACTGGTGCTATTATCCGTGCGTTCAAGCAAGTCAACCCCACCGCACCATGGTAAAAAGTGAGGATAATCTTCTACCGCGTCGACTAAATTAAACATCTGTTCTGCCGAGTGCATGACTAAAACTGTTTTTTCTACCTTATTCATTAAAGCGTTCTATTTAAACTAGCGTAAAATAGCCATTTTAAGCTATTTAGTGTTAAGTCATGAGCATTGCCCAAAATAAAAAAGCATTTTTTGATTATTTTATCGAAGAAAAATATGAAGCAGGAATCGTCCTAGAAGGCTGGGAAGTGAAAGCGATTCGTGATCACCGCATCAATATTAAAGAAGCTTATGTGGTGATTATGCGTGGTGAGATATTCTTAATTGGTTGTCATATTACTCCACTAGGAATGGCGTCTACGCACGTGCGACCAGATGCGATAAGAACGCGTAAGTTATTGTTGCATAATGAAGAAATTGCTAAATTGATTGGTAAGGTTGAGCGCGCAGGTTATACCTTAATCCCACTCGATATGCACTTCAGCAAAGGCCGCATTAAAGTACAAATTGGCTTAGGTAAAGGTAAAAAACAACACGATAAACGCGAATCGATTAAGCAAAAAGATTGGGAGCGCGACAAGGCGCGTATTATGCGTGCGCACAATAAATAAATGATTTACTGATTATGTAATTTTTGAAGCACTTGAGGTATTAATAGAGGTAAATCCTCTGCAATTAAGCCAAAACCAAATAGTTTTGCTGCTTCACCATGTATCCAACTAGCCGCTGCAGCGGCATAAAAGGTTGGCATTCCTTGCGCAATCAACCCAGCAATCATGCCAGCTAAAACATCACCAGACCCGCCAGTAGCGAGTGTTGGCGGTGCGTTATCATTAATAATCGTTTGTCCATCGGGTGCCGCGATAATGGTTTGGCTACCTTTCAGCACAATGACAG
>Ga0209231_1000462_pt1 | contig 22564 bp, 15 predicted proteins | sample Deesub45470m_DNA_FD_188086 | JGI IMG/M metagenome (GOLD analysis project Ga0209231, IMG submission 188086) | Deep subsurface microbial communities from North Pacific Ocean - 450_OLKR46/470m Metagenome (SPAdes) (version 2) | ecosystem: Environmental > Terrestrial > Deep subsurface > Unclassified ... | reverse complement strand
AATGGAAGCTATTCTGTTTGGTACATAACATCGAGAAGTTGGCGCATCACGGGTATGCGCAGTAGGAAATGGAATAAAGGTCTCAATACGCCCACCGTATCACATCAACAGCGGAACAATTTGTTCTCGCTCGCCGCCGCAAAAATAATAGTCAGATTTTGATGTCGAAATATTAACGTTTAGGGTGGAAAATCTGCGCCTAAAAATAGTCTGGAAATGGGTTTTTCTACAGCGTCAACGTAGAAGTGAGGGGCTGGCCGACCGCCGAAAATGACCAGAGCCTGAAGCGTGTAATTTATCACAGGCCGTGAAAAGCACCGCTTTCGGCCAGTCCCGCTCGACTGTTGGGTTAGCGCTGGCAATCACTTTTTGATACCTCACTAATGCTGATAACTTTTTGAATATGGAAAAAGGCTGGATATGTTGAGGCGTAATCACCATCAGAAGTTTTTGTCTTTCTGCCAACCTTGCCCGCTAATTCAACGAATACACCTTGTTCAGAAAGAGCCGAGGATTTCTTTAGCCCCTCAGCCACGAGGTGGCTTTGAACCTTATTTGGAGCCAAAAACCAATAGCCTTTGCTGTTTTCGCAGGGATAAAAAGTTTCGTTTTCAGGGCCGATAAATAGATGCCCACGAAATGTTTCAGCCGCAGCAGAACTAACCAACAGCATCCAAAGAATAGCAGCGAATATTTTCATGGTGCTAACTTAAAATAGACACCAAATGTGTCTGATAATCTGGCGTTGATTGTCGCATAATCTTGGAGGACAATTCCAGAACGTTGATTTTTAAAGGAGTGATTCTCATGAACACACCATCCTTGCCAGAAAAAACGACATCTCCACATCCTCCGAAACCACTTGATCAAGTAGTCGCTAAAATTCGTGTCAAACACTACAGTCGCAGGACGGTCTTACGCGCACTGGATTAGGCGCTACATTTTATTCCATGGCAAGCGCCACCCCAGGGAAATGGGCGCAGCGGAAATCGAAGCCTTCCTTTCCGCCTTGGCTACCGACCAAAATGTTTCTGCCAGCACACAAAACCTTGCGCTGTCTTCCATTTTGTTTTTGTACAAGGAAGTGCTGGAGATTGATCTGTCTTGGCTGGACAACATTGTCCATGCAAAGAAGCCACAGCGCTTGCCCATCGTTTTATCTGAGGCTGAAGTAAAGCGCCTGCTCGCCTGTATGGAAGGAATGCCGGGTTTGGTAGCGCGATTGCTATATGGGACGGGGATGCGGTTGATGGAAGGTTTAAAACTGCGAGTAAAAGATATTGATTTTGATCGGCGGGAGATTCTGGTGCGCAACGGAAAAGGGGCAAAAGACCGGGTTACGATGTTGCCTGAAAGTTTGATTCCCTCCCTCAAGGAACATCTGGCTCGCCGACGGGTCATGTTTGATGCCGATGTGGCGGCAGGTCAAGTTGATGTCTGGATGCCTGATGCGCTTGAACGAAAATATCCGAATGCCTGCCGTGAATGGGGTTGGCAATTTTTCTTCGTCGCCAACAACGTGTCCACCGATCCGGTGACTGGCATTATCAGAAAGCATCATCAGGATGAAAAGATGATCCAACGTCATGTTGCAAAAGCAGCAAAGATAGCTGGCATAGCCAAGCCTGTATCACCCCATGTCTTGCGGCACTCCTTTGCCACACACTTGCTGGAAATTGGCTACGACATCAGAACTGTACAGGAACTGCTCGGCCATTCGGATGTGGCCACCACGATGATCTATACCCATGTGCTTAACAAAGGAGGAAAAGCTGTAAAGAGCCCCTTGGACAGAATAGGTTAGGGAAGCGCTAAATTATACATTAAAGGTGTCATTGCGAGCGAAGCGTGGCAAACCAGAAACCCTTTTTAATCAAGCAACTGGATTGCCGCGCTTCGCTCGCAATGACGCTTATTGTGAATAATTCGGCATATCACTAATGATGAATAAGCACTTCATGCCGGGCTTTGCGGTGCGCGATACTTTCTGCAAGCGTGCCGCCGTTATCCGTTAAAATCCACGCAACACACAATGGAAAGCACCGCATGAACACTGACCGCCGCTACACCCTGACCATTTCCTGTCCCGACCGCGCGGGCATCATCGCCGCCGTGAGCGGCTTTATCGCACAGCACGGCGGCTTCATCGTCGAGGCGAGCTACCACACCGAACTGGAAGCGCAGCGCTTCTTCATGCGCCAGGAGATACGCGCCGATTCCCTGCCCTTCGACGCGGATGAATTTAGCCGACGCTTTGCCGCGCTGGCTGAAGAATTCGGGATGAGCTGGCAGCTGGCCGATTCGGCACGGAACAAGCGTCTGGTGATACTGGTGAGCAAACAGGATCACTGCCTGAACGATCTGCTGCACCGCTGGCGCAGCGGTGAACTGCAGGTGGATATTCCCTGCGTGATCTCCAACCACGAGGACTTGCGCAGTTTCGTCGAATGGCACGGCATCCCTTTCATCCATATACCCATGCAGGAAGACAAAGCCGCCGCATTCGAGCACATCGCCGCGCTATTCGAGCAGCATCACGGAGATACACTGGTGCTGGCGCGCTTCATGCAGATATTGCCGCCTTTCCTGTGCCAGCGATACTCAGGCCGCATCATCAACATCCACCACAGCTTTTTGCCCTCCTTTGTCGGCGCAAAACCCTATCACCAGGCCTACCAGCGCGGCGTCAAGCTAATCGGTGCAACCTGCCATTACGTCACCGACGAGCTGGATGCGGGACCCATCATCGAACAGGACACGGTGCGCATAGACCACGGCGACACGGTAGATGATCTGGTGCGCTACGGACGCGACATTGAAAAAACCGTGCTGGCACGCGGTTTGCGCTATCACGTCGAAGACCGCGTGCTGGTGTGCGGCAACAAGACCATAGTATTCAAGTAAGGAGTGGAAGCAGACAATGACAGCTTGGATGCCATGACCAGAACTACTCCCATCGGATGGACACTTGTTTTTAGCGCCTGGCTGATCGCCACGGTGTCGACACTGGGCGCGCTGTTTCTCGGCGAAGTAATGGGTTACACGCCCTGCATACTCTGCTGGTATCAGCGGATAGCAATGTTTCCGCTGGTACTGGTGCTCGCCGCCGGCTTGTTCCCCTTCGACGCGCGCGTTGTACGCTATGCCTTGCCGCTGGCCCTGACAGGCCTGGGGCTGGCGCTGTTCCACCTGGCGCTCACTGCCGGATGGATACCCGAGAGTCTCAAACCCTGTCAGCAGGGCGTGCCATGTTCCAGCATCCCCGTGGTCTGGTTCGGCTTTGTGACTATTCCGCTCTTGTCCGTGCTTTCGTTTTTACTCATCGCCGGATTGCTCCTGATAACACATCTGAAAGATTACAAATGAAACAAAAATCCATCTTCGTCATTTCCGCGATCGTTCTGCTGCTGGTCTTTGCCGCCGGCATTCTGTTCTATACCGGACAGCAGGAAAAGGCGGCAAATCTGCTTGCCGAAACCCATCGTGCCGCACTGATGCGCATGCACTCGCCGACCGCAGGCAACGCCGAAGCACCCGTCGTCATCGTTGAATTTCTTGATCCGGCCTGTGAAACCTGCAGGGCCTTTTATCCGAGGGTCAAACAGTTGATGTCTGACAACCCGGACAAGATTCGGATTGTGCTGCGCTACGCTCCCTTACACACGGGTTCGGACAAGGTGGTTGCCATGCTAGAAGCCGCGCATCGACAGGGAAAATTCTGGATAGCGCTCGAAACTTTACTGGCAAATCAGGCTGGCTGGGTACAGCACCACACGGCCAACCCGGAGGCGGCGTGGCAGCTTCTCGGAGGAATCGGGCTGAACATGGAACAGATGGACAAGGATATGAACTCTCCCGAAACGGCCAGCGTGATCGCACAGGATGTCGCCGATGCGAAGACACTTAACGTCACCATGACGCCTGAATTTTTTGTCAACGGCAAGCCGTTGCCCGATTTTGGGTTTAATCAGTTGAAGACGTTGGTCGATCGGGCCATGGCAGATAGTCGCGCCCGCTGAGCGGCCATGAAGATGTGATGCTGGCATCTTGCATGACCCGTCTCCGCAGCAGCAGCAACGTGACCGCGTCGCCCATCAAGACCGCCAGCACAGCACCGAAAAACGGTGCGACAGAGAAGCCCGTGCGTGCCGTGCCCGGATGGCGCAACGCGTTCATCTGCGCTCTTCGTCGGCACGCCCGACTGCGCCGAAGCGCAAGTACAGCGCGGGCACCGCGATCATGTTGAGCAGCGTCGAGGAGACCAGCCCGAACAGGATGACCACCGCCATCGGCGCCTGTATCTCGGCGCCCGGTTCGCCGCCGGAGAGCGCGAGCGGCACCAGCGCCAGTCCGGCCGCCAGCGCGGTCATCAATATCGGAACCAGCCGCTCGGTCGCGCCGCGTATCACCGATTCCAGCGGACTCAGCAGCACATCACTCTCCCGCAGGTGACGGATATGCGCGACCATCATCACGCCGTTGCGCGTGGCGATACCGAACAGGGTGATGAAGCCGATCAGCGTGGCGACCGACAACACGCCACCGGACACGAACATACCGATCACGCCGCCGATCAGCGCCAGCGGCAGGTTGACCATCACCACCGCCGCATCGCGCAGCGAACGGAACGCCAGGTACAGCAGCATAAAGATGCCCACCAGCACCAGTGCGGTCAGCACCGTCAGCACCCGGGTCGCTTCGGCGGCGCTTTCGAACTGGCCGCCGTATTCGATGTGATAGCCGGTGGGCAGTTTCACGTTCGCGCCCACCTTGCTGCGGATGTCGGCCACCACACCGGCCAGGTCGCGCCCGGCTACGTTGGCCATCACCACGATCTTGCGCTGCACCGCCTCGCGGCTGACCAGATTCGGGCCTCTATCCTTGCGCACTTCGGCCAGGGCCGACAACGGCAGGCGTGCACCGCTGGCCGTGGTGATCATGGCGGCGGAGATCGCCTCCACCGAGTCGCGCACCGACGGGTCGAAACGCACCACGAGGTGGTAGCTTGCCTGTCCTTCCATCACGCGCGACACTTCCAGCCCGGCAAAGGCGGTCTCCACCGCATCCGATACTTCGCGGATGGACAAGCCGTGACGGGCGATAGCGTCACGCCTGAACTTCACCAGCACGAAGGGAATGTCGGCCTGCTGCTCCAGCGCCACGTCCACCGCGCCTTCCACCGCGGCGGCCTGCGCCTTGACCTGCTCGCCGATGCGTCGCAGCTCGTACAGGTCGGGGCCGAAGATCTTGACGGCGATGTTGGCGCGCGTGCCCGACAGCATGTGGTCGATGCGGTGCGAGATCGGCTGGCCGATCACCACGTTCAGGCCGGGGATGCTGGACAGGTCGGCGCGCAACGCGGCCAGCAGTTCGTCCTTGCTGCGCTCCTTGAGTACCAGGCTGGCCTCGATCTCGGAGGCGTGTATCTCCTGCGCATGCGGATCGGCCGGTGCGCGGCCGGTGCGGCGCGCGGTGGTGGCGATCTCGGCGTGGCTGAGCATGACGGCTTCCACGCGCTGGCCGAGGCGGTCAGATTCTTCCAGCGAGGTGCCGGGCAGCGTGGAGATGTTCACCGTCAGGCTGCCCTCGTTGAAGTCGGGCAGAAAGGCGCGCCCCGCAAAGCCCAGACCGATCAAGGCAAGCAACAATCCCGCCGCCGCCATCAGCACGATAGGCTTCCAGTGCATCACCATGCGGCCTAGCAGTGCGGCATAACGATCCTTCATCGCTATGAGCCACTTCGGTTCGCGGTGTTCCAACACGCCCTTGCATTGCGGCAGGAACAGCACCGCCAGCACCGGCGTCACCGTGATGGACACCAGCAGCGAAGCGGCCAGCGCGACCACATAGGCGAAGCCGAGCGGTTCCAGCAGTCTTCCTTCCACGCCTGAGAGGAAGAAGATCGGCACGAATACCAGCATGATGATGAGCGTGGCGAACACGATGGAACCCTGTATCTCACGCGTAGCAGCGAACACCACTTCACCGGCGGTACGGCGGTCGCTTCCGATCCGCTCGCGGTTCTGTTTCAGGCGGCGAATGATGTTTTCAACAACAATGATGGCGTCGTCCACCAGTGCGCCCAGTGCGATGGCCAGACCGCCCAGCGTCATGGTGTTGAGCGTTGCGCCCATCGCCTGCATGACGATGATGGCGGTGAGCAGTGACAGCGGCAGCGCGACCAGGGTGATGAAAGTGGCGCGCGTCGAGGCGAGGAACACGAACACGATGGCAAACACCAGCACCGCGCCATCCAGCAGAACTTCCAGCAGATTGGAGATGGCGCGCTCGATGAAATCCGCCTGACGGAAGATGTGGCTCTCGATCTTCATGCCCTGCGGCAGGCTGTCTTGCAGGGTGGCGAACACTTCGTCCAGGCGCTGCGTCAGCTCCAGCGTATTGGCGCCCGGCTGCTTCTGTATGGCGAGGATGACCGCAGGCTTGCCGTTGTGCGCCGCCGTGCCGCGCTTGATGGCCGCGCCTATCCTGACCTCGCCCAGATGCCGCACCAGCACCGGCTGTCCGGCGCGCATTGTCACCACCGTCTCGCCGATGTCGTCCACGTTCTGGATGCGGCCCAAACCCTGTATCAGGTATTCCTGCCCGCCTTCCTGATAAAAACCCGCCGGGGCGTTCTGGTTGGTGTCGCGCAGGCCGCGCAGCACCTCGTCCACCGTCACGCGGTAACTGGCCAGCCGTTCCGGACTCAGCGTGACCTGGTACTGTTTCTCGTCGCCGCCTATGGCAAGCACTTCGGCCACGCCCGGCACGGCGAGGATGCGGCGGCGCAGCACCCAGTCAGCCGTGCTCTTCAGCTCCATCGCTTCATGTTTTTCCGAAGTCAGCGCGATGAACATGATTTCACCCATCACCGAGGCGGCGGGTGCCATCTGCGGCGGCGGCAGGTCGGGCGGCAGACTGGCGCGGGCGAGCTGCAGCTTCTCGGCCACAATCTGGCGCGCCTGCATGATGTCCGTGCCCCAGGCGAACTCCACGGTGACCACAGACAGCCCCACGCTGGAGATGGAGCGCACGCGGCGCACGCCGGGCGAGCCGTTGACTGCCGTTTCGATGTGGAAGGTGACCAGGTTCTCGACCTCGGTCGGCGACATGCCGTGCGCCTCGGCCACGACCACCACGGAGGGCGCGGTCAGGTCGGGGAAAATATCCACCGGCATGCGTGTTGTTTGCCAGCCGCCCCACAGCAGCAGCAGGCCCGCCGTCACGAGAACGAACAGGCGGTTAGACAGGGAATTGCGGATGATGGTCGCGATCATTTTCTGTTCCTCAATGTGCGTGGCCGTGGCCCAGCGCCGCCGGAGCCACTGCAGCCAGTTGCACCTGATAGGCCCCGATGCTGACAACGCGCTCACCGGCCGCAACGCCGGAGCGCACGCCTACCCAGTCTCCGTCCCTGCTACCCAGGGTCACGATCCTGCGTTCGAACGATTCGCCTTCCTTCTGCACGAACACCACGGACACGCCGTTGTTGTCCACAATGGAGGATACGGGCACGGCTGGCATTCTTTCTTCACGTCCGGTGTAAATGCCGACCGTCAGGTTCATCCCGGCGCGCAGGCGGCCATCGGGATTATCGAACTCGAAGATGGCCGATACAGTGCGGCTGTCCTTGTCCACCAGGCCGCCATAGGCGACGAGGCGGGCGTTGCGTCCGGCCTGCAGCACCTGCGCCTGTTCGTCGCCGCTCAGACGGAAGAATGCGCCACCGGGTTTGGTGAACTTGCCCAATTCGCTTTCAGGGATATGCACCTCCAGCCACAACCTGCCAAGATCCGCGACGTGGATCAGCGTCTGCCCGTCGGCCACCGCAGCGCCCGCACCTGCACCCACCGCCACCACCGTGCCGCTGATCGGCGACTTGAGCGGGATACCGCCGCTGCCGCCGCCGTAGGTGTTCAACCGGTGTTGCGCCGCTTCCAGTTCTGCTGATGCCAGCCGTGCGTGCGTGCGTGCCTCGCGCACGCGTTTCTCGGAGATCGCCTCCGCCTTGAACAGGTCTTCCATGCGCGTCAGCGCCAGCCGCGCCTCCTCGACCTCGATACGCGCGCGTTCTGCGGCGAGCCGCAGCGTTGCGGCATCGCTCTCACCGCCCAGCCTCGGCACGAAATAGCCCAGCACCTGACCGGCCTTGACCGCCATGCCGATCTGCGGGAATCCGGCTTCCCCGGCGCGCAGCAGTCCGGGCGCAGGTGCAGCGATGATGGCCTCGCCACCCGCACGCGGGCGCAGTGTGGCCTGTGCCGGAAGCGAATCGCGCAGTTCGCGCTCAGTCACCGGCACGTTTGCAAAAGGGATCTTCCACTGCTGTTCCTTGGTGAAGCCTATGCCTTCGTCGTCGCCTTCTTCATGTGTTCCCGCATCTGCCGTTTTGCGGTCGGGATAGACCTCGACCTCGCCCAGATCGTGGATGGCGGTCGTTTTGTCATCGTGCAATTGCAGGCTCAGATGTCGCTTGCCGCTGAACTGCGGCGTGATGGCGAGACGGTAGATACCGGGCGTATCGCTCACCCCGGCCTCGGCGCGTTCCTCAGGCTGGCCACCGCCGGACAACACCGCAATCATGCGGCCTGCCGTCGCCGCCTGAAAACCGGCCGGCAGGGTGATCGTGGTGTGGGCGGCGAACGCGCTCTGCTCGCCTTTCACCAGCCTCCTGAATTCGACGAACAACTCAGTGGTGTCGGTGTAATGGGTGATGGCGATGCCGCCCGCACCGTGGTCGTGCCCGTGTTCAGCTGGTGCTTCGGTAGCGTGGCCGGAGTCATTTTTAGGGGAACAGGCGGCCAGCGCAATAGCGATCGCCAGCATCAGAAACAAATTGGATTTATTCATGTAAGGTCACTCCAGACAGGGTTTCAAGTTCGATGCGCACCAGACGTGCGCGCAAGGCCAGATCAAGCTCGGTGGCGGAAGCATCCAGTTCGGCGCGGTAGGCGTCGAGCAATTCGAGCAGCCCGGCCTCTCCGGCGCGATAGGCCGTTTCGGCGATGACGGAAAGCCGGTGCGGGTCGTTCGAAGCATCGGAACGATAGGCCAGCGCGGCCTTGCGCAATTCTTCCGCCTGCTGCCAGGCGCCGCGCAGCTCCGCTTCGGCCTGGGCGAGCGCCAGTGCGTGTTCCGCGCGCAGGGTCTGCGCCTGGACGAAGCCGCGCTGCTGTGCGGCCTGGCTGCGGTCGAAAAACGGCAGGGAGAACGCCACCAGCGCGGTGTTGCCGCTGCCGCTGCGACCCATGTCTTCCAGCGTCTTCTGGCCGATACCCAAAGTCAGTTCCGGCACCCAGCCGCGCTGCGCAGCGCGCCGCTCATGGTCATAGGCTTCCGCCTGAACCAGCAGGCTGACCAGGTCGGGACGCTGGGACAATCCGGCCTGCATGCCTTCGAGCGCGGGCGTGGTATCGGGCAAGAGTTCGCCTTGCAGGCGCACCACCTCATCGATCTTCTTCCCAGTGAGCGCGGCCAGCAGCTCGCGGCTGCGCGCCGCATCCGCCTGCGCCACCGACAGGCGTGCCTTGGCGGTCTGCGCCTCGCGCTCGAGACGGCGGCGGTCGTAACCCGAGGCCTCGCCGGCTGAGGCCAACCGGGCGGTCACCCGCGACCCCTCCTCGATGCGCGTCAGCCACAGGCCGAGCATGGCTTGCAGTTCGGTGCGATGCTGAGTCGCGGCAAAGGCGCGGCGCACTTCGCCGACGGTATCCAGACGCCGCGTCCGGCCGTCGAGGCGGGCGGCATCCAGGCGCTGGTTGGCCGCTGCGCGCCGCAAACCACGGCGGCCGGAGATATCGAAGGTCTGCGTGATCTGCACCGAACGTTCGGCGATGTCGCCGCCCGGCATATGGACACGGTCGCGATTAAACGAGAGTTCCGGATTCGGCCACAGCGCAGCCTCGCTAACCATGCTTTCGGCGATGGCACTGCGCCCTGTCTCGGCTTCTACCCAGGCAGGTCGCGTCAGCGCGGCTGCGATTGCTTCGCGTTCGGTCAGTGCCGGCGATTCCGGAAAAATGAATTCTGCGGAATGGGCGATGCCCATACCAGTGACAACCAGCAACACCAGCAGCACACGCGCTGCGGAGTGCAAGACCGGGGCGCACAGTGACGCCGCACGGATTCGCAAAAATTTTCTCGACATGATGATTCCTTTTCAGCCAAGTGTGACAAACCGCAGGCATAAACCAGCGGTGAAATGGTCAGACGAAAAGGGAATCGCGGGGAGGCTTGTAAGGAGGGTCGCTTGCCGTGAAGGCGATGGTTGAAGTGCCGATGAAGAATTGCGCGGCATCATCCTGCATGGCCGGCAGGGTAATGCGGTCGAACACGACAGCAGGCAGGTGGCTCAGCTGATGGCCGATCTGGGTGTGGGATGTGTCGATGTCGCTTTCGCCATCATCGTGGTGCGTGTCGTTCTCATGATGAGTGTGGTGGCCTTCAGACAGCACTGAAGTGATTCCGGCCTCGTGATGGCTGCCTATCATCTGCCAGGCGAAGCCGGGCGACATGAACGTGCTGATCAGCACGACAAGCAATAATCGCAAGACAGATATGGGTAATGTTTTCATCGATGTGCGGCGCATTTTAATTCAATCAAGTCGCGAGTGCCATCAAATTCAGCCGTCCGGACGGGTGCGTAGACGAAGCATCAGGACAAAGGATCCGTACAGCCAATTATTTGCTCAGCATGCCCATTAAGATTTACAAATGATGAATAGCCGGAAAGCAGCCCTTATTCCTTGCGTGCTTATGCTGCTTGGGGCAACGATCCCTTTTTGCGACTACCTTGGGTAATTTCTACCTTGAGTCAATTCGCCATGTCAACTGACTATGGACGACTGCTTTGTGGCAAAATGCTGACATGGAGCTGTGTTCCCGCTGCGAGTCAATGACAGTCTTTCAAAAAGTCAGCGTTCATGCACATTCTGATGGTAACAAATAGCACATATAGATCGGCACAGCCGGCGAAAAAGTAATAGACATACGAGGAGAGACGTTATGAAGCTCAAGATCAGCCCGACTCAAAATGAGATCGTCCTTGGCCCGGAGGAGATTATTGTTTCCAAGACAGATCTCACGGGTCGCATTACTTATGTCAATCGCGCATTTATGCGTATTGCAGATTTCCCGGAAGAAAACGTGTTGGGCGTGCAGCACAATATTGTGCGCCACCCTGATATGCCACGGGGCGTGTTTAAGTTGCTGTGGGATACGTTGCAGAAAAAACGTGAATTTTTCGGTTATGTCAAAAACATCACGGCTAACGGAGATTATTACTGGGTTTTTGCCAATATTACGCCCGATATGGATTTCCATGGAAAGCATATCGGCTATTTCTCTGTTAGACGAAAACCCAGCCAGCAAGCCATTTCAACAGTGCGGGATGTCTATCGTGAAATGTTGGCGCTGGAAGGTCGGGTAGGGGTTGCGAATGCACCGACTGCATCGATCGAATTCCTGAATGCCCGGTTAAAGGAACTGGGAACCACTTATGACCGCTTTGTGCTGTCCCTTTGAGCGAGGCGAATCATGAATAATACTTCCTCAAGATTCAATCCACTCCGCCAGTTAATGATGGGAGGACATTTCGCACTGGTTTGTGGCGTATTTATCGTGCTTACTTTTGCATTGGCCATTTTGTATACCTTGCGACACGGCTTTGACTTGTTCACATGGCTGTTTCCATTGATCGGAATTATCTTTAGCGTCTATGCCTACACAAGATATAGTCGTGCCGTGCAGGTGGTAATGAAAATGCAAACTGTGCTTAAAAGCTCCCGAGAGGGGCAATTGTATGAGCGCGTAACTCGTACTCAGGGATTAGGAGAAATTGGCAAGGCTGCCTGGGAGTTAAATGATTTTCTGGATTTGATCGAAGCCTATTTTAAAGAAGTTAATACGTGTTTCAGCCTGGTAGGGGAAGGCATCTATTACCGCAAAGCTTTATCTCATGGTTTACCTGGACAGTTTGCCGATTCACTGGAGAAAATAAATCTTGCAATCAAGGCCATGGAAGATAACGTCCAGTTCATCAGCAAAAACGAACTAAGTTCGCGCATGCACAGCATGAACTCCAGCAAATTACTGGCGAGCTTAAAACTCAACCAGCAGGACCTGGTTGGCATGAGCAATGAGATGGATCAGGTCGAGGCCATCGCCATTGCTAATCGAGAGGCGGCCGTACAGAGCATGGGAGAAGTAAGCCAGATTAGCGATGCGCTCAACGGCATGAATAGCCAGGTACAGCAACTGGCTCAGGCCGCTGGCTCCCTTGGAAATGAAAGCGCTGCAATCAATTCGGCGGTGAAGATTATTGCGGACATTGCCGATCAAACGAATTTGCTGGCGTTGAATGCGGCAATCGAGGCGGCTCGTGCAGGTGAGCAAGGCCGTGGTTTTGCGGTAGTTGCAGATGAAGTAAGGAAGCTTGCAGAGCGCACAAAAACAGCAACCCAAGAGATAAATGTCATCATTGGCGGCTTCAGGGATCACGTTGAAAATATGGTGCATGAATCTGATGTTGCGCGCGTAGTGACAGCGAATGTTTATGGGCAGATGAGCAATTTCCAGACGCGTTTTTCCGAGTTTTCGCTGGCTGCCGAAAATACAATTAGCCGTGTATCAAAAACCAAGGACTGGTCATTCGGCTCGCTGGTCAAGATGGATCACATTATCTACATGCAGAATGCATACCGGGCCGTTGAAATGTGCGATGTACCCGATTGCGCAGAAGCGCAGGCGGTAAAGACAGACCATAAGACATGCAGACTCGGAAAATGGTATTCGGATGCGGGAAAGACCTGCTTCGGCAAAACGTCGGCCTATGCAAGCATTGAAATTCCCCATGCCCAGGTTCATTCTGGCGCTCATGAAGCATTGCGGCTTTCCAGGCAGGATTGGGTCAATAATATGTCCGTGCGTGAAGCGCTGTTGAAGCAGTTGGAGACCGCTGAAGATGCCAGCTCTCAGGTTATTAAGTTAATCGGTGAGATGGTTAGCGAGAAGCACAAATAAATCTTGTGCGCTCCAGATTTTCTCTCCCATGCCACAACCGGGACATAGCCTATAAACAGCGGAACTTTTCCGTGTATCCTTGTCGGATAACCCGTCACTTACACTGAAATTCCTGGATGTCCGCCAGCCCGACCCACATAGGCAATTATTCCATCGTGAAACTGTTGGGCAGTGGTGCGACCTCCGATGTGTATCACGCCCAGCACGTCAAGACACTCGCTTCGGTCGCCATCAAGCAGTTGCGCCGGGGGCGCCAGTCCGATGTCTACAAAACCATGTTCGCCACCGAGGTGGAGTTGGGTCTCAGGATGCACCACAAGAACATCGTCCATGTGCTGAATGCCGACCTGAACGAGCCAAGCGGCGCCTATCTGGTAATGGAATACATCAACGGTGTATCGCTGGATAACCATGAGCGCGACGACACGCTGCTGCCCATACACACGGTGTTATCCGTGATCGAACAGGTGGCCAATGCCTTGCGCTATGCCGCGGAACTGGGCATCGTTCACCGCGACGTAAAACCCGGCAATATCATCATGAGGCTCGACGGAGTCGCCAAACTGGCCGATTTCGGTTGTGCGGTTCCGGCAAGCGAGATGGGCGCTGTGGTGGCAGGCAGTCTGGCGTATATGCCCCCCGAACAACTGGATGGAGAGGCGCTCGATCAGCGCGCCGACATCTACGCACTGGGAGCCGTGCTTTACCGCCTGCTGACGGGCAGGCATACCTTTGAGGCCGAGACTGAATTCGATGCGCGGATTGCCATTCACAACTTTCCTGTCACGCCGATAGCGACTTATCGTCAGGGTCTGCCCAGAGAATTGACTGACGTCGTCGAGCGCGCATTGGAAAAAGACAAAGACCAGCGCTACGCCGACTGGGATGAATTCATCCGCGACTTCGGCAATGCGGCGCACAAGATACGCATGTCGGACTATGACATGGACTTGTATCGCGGCTTCAGCATGCCCACGCAATCCGCGTTCTCGCGCTATATGTCGGCCGACCGCGAGTTTTCCCGCAGCGGATTCTCGCGCAGCACCCTGCCGGATTCCTATGGGGTGTAAGCGGGCTTAATGTCGCTCCAGCAGACGACGGATCTCAGGCACGCAGGAACCGCAATTAGTGCCCGCCTTCAGACACTGACCCACCTCTTCGACACTATCCAGCCCCTGCGTTTGGATGGCATTCAGTATGGTTTTCTCGCCCACACTGAAACAGGCGCATACGGTGCGCCCGGTGTCGGACGCCGACCCCCTGGGAGGGCGCGCAGCCAGCAATCCGGCCAGCTCGGCCGCTTCCAGATTCGCCTTTTCAAACAGGCTGGCGAGCCATTCGCGTTCCGGCAGACGATGATCCATTGCTATGAAGAATACCGCCTCCAGTTTGCCCTCATGCAGACAGGCGGCGCGATAACGCCCCATCGCCGCATCGCGGTATTCCAGCCATTCTCCCGCGCCGCCTGACGCAGTCTGTACCCAGTCTCGCCAGTCAGCGGGCAACACCTCCCCGGCGATCTCGTGCCGCCAGTAACCCGCACCCCGGGTGCTGGCGCAGTAGCGTGTGTCCGGCAATTCCAGCCGGGAGCGGCTGAGCACAAAGCCCTGCCAGGCAGGCTGATAGGATTCCACCCTCACCGGCGTGTGTTTGGATTCCGGCTGGCCGGAAATCGGATCGGTGACTGGTGCGACCAGCGCGTTCACACGCGCCGATTTGGCACAGGCATCGCTCCAGTGCATAGGCACGAACACCGACCCTGGCCGCTGATCTTCACTGAGCTGTATGCGCGCCAGCATACTGCCGTGGCGACTGGTCAGGCGCGCCAGGCCGCCATGGGCGAGCTGATAGCCTTGCGCGTCGGACGGTTGCACTTGCACGAAAGGTTCCGGCAGATGCGCGTTCAGACGCGGCACCTTGCCGGTACGGGTCATGGTGTGCCACTGATCGCGTATCCGTCCGGTATTGAGCACCAGCGGGAAATCGGCATCCACCGCCACGGCAGGCAGTCGCGGCACGACAGCGAGCATGCGCGCGCGGCCGTTGGGCGTATAGAAGCGACCGTCGGCAAACAATCTCTCCGTCCCGTTCGGTGCCTGACTATTGATCGGCCATTGCGTCGGTTGCAGCGCGTCGTACTCGCTATCGCTCAGTTCAGACCATGCGCTGATGTCGAACGCGCGGTTAATATGAAATTCGCGTAGCGATTCGCTTGTCCTTTCTCCCGCTTGCGGGAGAGAGTTAGAGAGAGGGGGACGGGCTTGCCCGTTGCCCTCATTCTCAAAACCCGACAGGCGCGCGTGTTCGCGGAATATGTCTGCCGGGCGGGTGTAGGAAAAAGCGTCGGCATAGCCCATCCGCTGCGCAACCTGGGTGATGATCCACCAGTCAGGCCGCGCTTCGCCCGATGCGGGCAACAGGGCGCGCTGCCGGGAAATGCGTCGTTCGGAATTGGTCACCGTGCCATCCTTTTCGCCCCAGCCGGTAGCGGGCAGCAGGATGTCGGCGCAGGCCGTCGTGTCGGTGTGCTGCACGCAGTCGGACACCACCACCAGTTCGCAGCCGAGCAGGGCATCACGCACCCGATCCGCATCCGGCATGCTGACCACCGGATTGGTACCCATGATCCACACCGCCTTGATCTTTCCCGAGGCGATGGCCTGAAACATATCCACGGCCTTGAGTCCGGGGGATTTGGCCGTATTCGGCGCGTTCCAGAAACGCGCCACCCTGTCCACGCCGGCCGGATCGGAAAAATCCATATGGGCGGCCAGTTGATTGGCCAGGCCGCCCACTTCCCGCCCGCCCATCGCATTGGGCTGGCCGGTTACCGAGAAAGGCCCCATGCCGGGACGGCCTATGCGTCCTGTGGCCAGATGCACATTGAGAATCGCGTTAGCTTTATCCACGCCGCTGGAGGACTGGTTGATGCCTTGCGAGAACAGGGTCACGGTGCGCCCGGTACGCGCAAATAATCGATAAAACTCGCTCAGCTCTGTCTCGGCAAGGCCGCAGATTCGCGCCACTTTCGGAATGGGCCCCGCTTCACGCGCCGCCGCAAACGCGGCGGCAAAGCCTTCCACATGCGCCTCGACGTATTCCAGATCGAGCGCGTCTTCGCGGCGTAAATTATGCAGCAGGCCGTTGAACAGATACGCATCCGTTCCCGGCGCAATCGCCAGATGCAAATCTGCGATGTCGCACGTCGCGGTGCGACGCGGATCGATGACGACCACCTGCATTTCGGGTCGTGCTTTTTTTGCGGCGGCCAGGCGCTGATACAGCACAGGATGCGCCCACGCGTAGTTGGAACCTGTAATGACGACCAGATCTGCGGTTTCAACATCCTCGTAACAAACCGGCACCGCATCTGCGCCGAAGGCGCGCTTGTGGGCCGCCACCGCCGTCGACATGCACAGGCGCGAATTCGTGTCTATGTTCGCGCTGCCGATGTAACCTTTCATCAGCTTGTTGGCGACGTAATAATCCTCGGTCAGGATTTGTCCCGACACGTAAAACGCCACTGCATCCGGCCCGTGTTCCGCGATGATCTTGCTAAAACCGGACGCGACACGCTCCAGCGCGTCCTCCCAGGAGGCGCGGCGATTATTTATCAGCGGGTAAAGCAGCCGCCCCTCGCCATCCAGCGTATCAGCCAGCGCAGTGCCCTTGGAACACAGCCGTCCGGCATTGGCCGGGTGCTGTTTGTCACCAATCAGTTTGATGCCCTCTTCCCCGATATTGACCACCACGCCGCAGCCCACCCCGCAATAAGGGCAGGTCGTCCGGATTGCAGAGGACTGAGGACAGAACTCAGGACCGAGAGCTGAGGACTGAGGACTGGACTGAGGACTTTGAGGATTCACTTGCAGCCCTTTACCTCGGGACTCACTTCGAGAAACAACACGCCGTGCGCAACCCGCACTTCATGCCTGTGCGCGCAACCCTTATCCGGCGCGACAGCCTCGCCCGACTCCAGGTCTATGACCCAGTTATGCATCGGACAAGTGACGCGCGTGCCGTGCACGATGCCTTGTGACAGCTGTCCGCCCTTATGCGGACAACGGTTGTTTAACGCGAACACCTGATCGTCCACGCTGCGAAACAGTGCGATCTCGCCCGTTGCAGTCTTGACGACCCGCGAGCCCTGTCGGGGTATGTCTTGCAGATTGCCTACCTGTATCCAGTTCATTGCCTTGCTCCTTGCTCGATTGTGGCCAGTGCCGCGAATTCATGCGCATCCTTTCCTGCGGCGCGCTCCTTCCAGGGGTCATCCTGCGAGTGTTTCTGGGATTCGAGGAAGCGCGCATACAATTCGACCCGGCCAGCCGCATCATCGACGATGTGCTGTTTGACATAGGCCAGGCCGACGCGCTCCAGCCAGTGTGCGGTGCGATCCAGATACTGGGCCTGCTCGCGATACAGCTGCATGAAGGCGCCGCAATATTCCAGCACCTGTGCTTCCGTTTCGACTTTGCAGAGGAAATCGGTGACGCGCACCTTGATCCCGCCATTGCCGCCGACGTGAATCTCATAGCCTGAATCCACGCAAACGATGCCGAAGTCCTTGATGGTCGCCTCGGCGCAATTGCGCGGACAACCGGAAACGGCAATCTTGAACTTATGCGGTGTCCATGAACCCCAGGTCAGTTTTTCGACCTGTATGCCCAAGCCGGTAGAATCCTGGGTACCGAAACGGCACCACTCGGCTCCCACGCAGGTCTTGACCGTGCGCAGCGATTTGCCGTAAGCATGGCCGGACACAAAGCCCGCCTCGACCAGCTCGCCCCACATCTTGGGAAGGTTTTCCTTGGTGATGCCGTATAAGCCGATGCGCTGCCCGCCGGTGATATGAACGGTAGGAACCTCATGCCGTTCGGCGATTTCGGCAATCGCACGCAATTCGGCTGGCGAGGTCATGCCGCCCCAGATGCGCGGAATCACGGAGTAGGTGCCGTCTTTCTGAATGTTGGCATGCACCCGTTCGTTGATGAAGCGCGAACGGCTGTCGTCCTGATATTCTCCGGGCCAGGCGGTCATCAGGTAATAATTCAGCGCGGGACGGCAGATATGGCAGCCATCCGGCGTTTTCCATTGCAATGCCTGCATCAGATCAGGGATGTTCTTTACCCCGTGATCACGTATGGCCTGCGGTATTTCCTGATGCGCGGAATCGGTACAGCCGCAGATCGCCTTCTTGCTTGTTTTGGCGGAATAATCACCGCCCAGCGTATTGGCCAGTATGGCTTCTACCAGACCGGTACACGAACCGCATGAAGCGGAGGCCTTGGTGTGGGCGCGCACCTCTTCGATCGTAAACAGCTTTTTATCGATGATGGCGCTAACGATGGTGCCCTTGCACACGCCGTTGCAGCCGCAGATTTCCGCCGTATCCGGCATGTTCGCCACGCTGGACAGCCCGCCGTGACCGGAATCCCCCAGATGCATCTGCCCGAACAGTATGTGCTCGCGCATCTCCGTAATGTCGGTTCCATCGCGCATCAGCTGGAAATACCAGGGGCCGTCCATGGTTTCACCGTACAGCACCGCGCCGCGCAGCTTGTTGTCGCGCAGCACCAGTTTTTTATACACGCCGCGCGCGGAATCCTGCAACAGCAGCTCTTCGTCTCCCGGGCCGGGATTGAAATCACCGGCAGAGAACAGATCGATACCCGTCACCTTGAGCTTGGTAGAGACCGAAGAACCTTCATAACGCATCCTGCCGTAACGGGCCAGGTGATTGGCCGCCACTTTGGCCTGCTCGAACAAGGGTGCAACCAGCCCGTAAGTTTGACCGCGATGCTGAACGCATTCCCCCACCGAATATATTTTCGGGTCAAAAGTCTGCATCGTATCGCTGACCACGATGCCGCGTTCGCAATGGATGCCGGCCGCCTTGGCCAGGGCGATGTTGGGGCGTATGCCTGCGGCTATGACCAGCAAATCAGCCTCGATTTCCTCGCCGTCCGCAAAACGCAAACCGGTGACTTTGTCGTCACCCAGAATCGCCTCGGTCTGGCGCGACAGATAAAACTTCAGCCCGCGTTTTTCCAGCGCTTCCTTAAGCAGACCGCCGCCCACCTTGTCCAGCTGGCGCTCCATCGGCCAGTCGCACAGATGCACCACGGCCACATCCATGCCCTGCAAGGACAGGCCGTTTGCGGCCTCCAGACCCAGCAGTCCGCCGCCGATCACCACCGCGCGCTTGCCGGTCTTCGCCGCTGCGAGCATTTTCTCTACATCGTCTATGCTGCGATACGCCAGTACGCCGGAAAGATTCATGCCCGGTATCGGCAGCATGATCGGATTCGAGCCGGTCGCGATAAGCAAACGGTCGTAGGGCACGACCATGCCGTCTTCGGTTTCCACCTGGCAACGAAAGCGATCTATCTTGTTCACCGTTTTGCCGACATGCAGCGTGATGTTATTTTCCTGGTACCAGCTCCAGTCATTCAACACGGTATCCTGAAATTTCATCTCACCGGACAGCACCGGAGAGAGCAGGATACGGTTGTAATTAGGCTGCAGCTCCGCACCAAACACCGTAATTTCAAACTCATTAGGTGACATCTTGAGCAATTCTTCCAGCGTGCGTATGCCCGCCATGCCGTTGCCTATGACCACCAGTCTCTGTTTTTGCTCGTTCATCTGCACCCCTTTTAAACAAAATTCAATAAATGTCGGGTACCAATATGCAAAACCTGTGCCACTTTATAAAGAATAGGCTGCACCCGCATAAAATAAGGCACAGGCAACACTGCCCGAAGTCTGGCGAAACCGTTTCGCATCGCTGATGCTGGCGTGCATAACCAAATAAATACTCACGACTAAAATGCGGATCGACCACGGGAATGTCCCTGCATAAACAAGGTTAATTCCAGCCCTTCCGGATGCGCGGCGCACCAACTTTGCGCATTCCTGCCCTGTCACGCACCAAGAGTGCGTTATTCCGCCCGAATTCCCATTTCACGCCTGACAACGAATGCCCGCCCAGGCCACGCCAGCCCGGCAATGTGACATCGACCAGGTGGAGTTGGCACAACAATTGCATACAGGAATACATTTCCAACTTCCGTGGTGTTTAATCATGAGCAAAAGCAGCTTTCTCAAAGCCGGGCACACCCCCACGCTACTGGCAGCGTTCCTTTACTTCGACCTGGCCTTCATGGTCTGGGTACTGCTGGGTCCGCTCGGCGTACAAATCGCGGCCGACCTGCAACTCACCCACGCCCAGAAGGGCATGATGGTTGCGACGCCGATTCTGTCCGGCGCGCTGTTGCGCGTTGTCATGGGATTGCTGGTCGATCAGTTGAAACCCAAGATGGCGGGCGCCATCGGACAAGTGATAGTCATTGCCGCGCTGTTCGTCGCCTGGCAGGTAGGCATACACACTTATGAGCAGGCGCTCATACTGGGCGTCTTTCTGGGCGTCGCCGGTGCCTCTTTCGCTGCCGCACTGCCGCTGGCCTCGCGCTGGTATCCCGCTGAACACCAGGGCACGGCCATGGGTATCGCCGGCGCCGGAAATTCAGGCACCGCCCTCGCCGCGCTGATCGCACCCAGCCTGGCTATAGCCTTTGGCTGGACCAATGTGTTCGGCCTGGCTCTGATTCCGCTGACCATCGTGTTCGTCATCTACCTGCTCATCGCCAAGAATGCCCCGGAATGTCCGGCACCGAAATCGCTGGGTGAATATGTCGCGGTCCTGAAGGACAAGGATGCCTGGTGGTTCATGTTTTTCTACTCAGTCACCTTTGGCGGCTTCGTCGGCCTCGCTTCGTCGCTGACCATCTATTTCAACACCCAATATGGGCTGGATGCCAAGACCGCCGGCTTTTTCACCGCCGCCTGTGTGTTCGCAGGTTCACTGGTACGACCGATAGGCGGCAACATCGCTGACCGCATAGGCGGGGTCAAGTCGCTGACCGTCATGTATCTGCTGGCCGCGGTTTTCCTCACCCTCGTCAGCTTCGGCCCTGCCAGCGCCTGGACCGCACTCGGTATATTTGTACTGGCCATGCTGAGTCTGGGCATGGGCAATGGCGCCGTATTCCAGCTGGTGCCGCAGCGCTTTCGCAAGGAAATCGGCGTGATGACCGGTATGGTCGGCATGGCAGGGGGAATAGGCGGTTTCTATCTGGCCTCCAGCCTCGGCTATTCCAAGCAGGTAACCGGCAGTTATCAGACAGGCTTCCTGATCTTTGCCGCGCTGGCTGTGGTCGCACTGATCGGGCTGACCGGCGTCAAGTCGCGCTGGCGCACCACATGGGGTGCCTCGCATCTGACCGCCGCCAAAATATGATGTGGTAATCTCGCGCCATGAGCACCAAACAGCCCTCCCTGCGGATCGATCTCGGCCATACCTCGCTGGCGGGCCTGCGCCCGCACAACGAGGACTATTGCGCCGGTGCCACGCCCGACGGCGAGGCGCTGGAGAATAAAGGCATACTCGTTGCGGTGGCCGACGGGGTCGGCGGCCACGCCAATGGCCGGGAGGCCTCGGAATACTGTGTGCGCAGCCTGCTGGCCGACTACTATTCCACGCCGGACACCTGGAGCATCTCCCAGTCGCTGGACAAGGTCATCGTCGCGCTCAATCGCTGGCTGTATTCACACAGCCGACGCGCGCGCGAAACCGCCGGCATGGCCACCACGCTCTCGGCGCTTGTGCTGCGCGGCCGGCGCTATGTCATCGCGCATGTCGGCGACACCCGCATCTATCGTCTGCGCAATGCCGAGCTCTCACTGCTCACCAGCGACCATGTGTGGGAGCACCCGGAACTCAATAACGTCCTTTCCAGGGCGGTTGGGCTGGATGCCCATCTTTCCGTGGACTATATGGACGGAGAGCTTGCCGAGGGCGATCTCTTCCTGCTCGCCAGCGACGGTGTCTGGAACGTGCTGAACGAGGCGCGGCTGATCGGTCTGCTCGAATCCGCCGACAGCGCCGACGATATCGCCGCGCGCATCACCCTGTCGGCTATCGAAGCAGGCACCCAGGATAACTGCACCGCACTGGTGCTCAAAGTCCTCCAGCTGCCCCCCGACAGCCTGCGCGACAATGTCGCAAGCATAGTCGCCCTGCCATTGCCCGCTCGCCTTAAACCCGGACAGCATGTCGACGGTCTGGAAGTGATCGAGATGATTCATGACTCGCGCATGACCGTGTTGTATCGCGTGCGCGATCCTCATAACGGCCAGAACTATGTGCTCAAGACCCTGCATGCCGAAGCCGACGCGGCAGACACGGCCGCCATCGCCTATGAGGAATGGCTGGCGCGCCGCGTTGCCAGTGCCGATTTCCCGCAGGTGGTGAACTGGCCGCAACGTTCCTGCCTCTACTATCTGATGACCTGGCATGAAGGTGCCACACTGGGGCGCCATCTTGAAATGGGGCGTCGCTTTACTGTAATTGAGGGCGCCGAACTTGCCGCGCGCATACTCAAGGCAGTGGCGGCTCTGCACCGGCTCGGCATCATTCACCGCGACATCAAGGCCGACAACCTGCATCTCGGTGCCGACGGCAGACTGCGCGTGCTTGATC
>Ga0209231_1000461_pt1 | contig 22601 bp, 24 predicted proteins | sample Deesub45470m_DNA_FD_188086 | JGI IMG/M metagenome (GOLD analysis project Ga0209231, IMG submission 188086) | Deep subsurface microbial communities from North Pacific Ocean - 450_OLKR46/470m Metagenome (SPAdes) (version 2) | ecosystem: Environmental > Terrestrial > Deep subsurface > Unclassified ... | reverse complement strand
TAAAGTCGTTTATCGTGCCCTAAGGCCAATAAACTTCCCAAAAACCAAGCACCTACACTCGTCGATTGTTTAATTAGTTTTTTAAAGAGCATTCGCTGCGGCAGCGAAGAGGTGCGCATTATAGAGATTCAAACTTTGCCGTCAACTCTTTTTTGAAATATTTCTGTAATTATTTACAGGCAGTCCATTTGGGCGCTTTTCTCTTTACAATGCAGCCTGATTGGAAAGCACACAATGTCTTTGATTACACTTGGAATTGAATCTTCTTGCGACGAAACAGGCATCGCGCTCTATCAAATGGGGCGCGGATTACTTTCGCACGCACTGCATACCCAGATTGCCATGCACGGTGAATATGGAGGTGTCGTACCTGAACTCGCTTCCCGCGACCATGTACAGCGCGTCATCCCGCTGGTGCGCCAGGTCATGCGTGAGGCGAATGTATCGCTACAACAACTGGATGCGATTGCCTACACTCAGGGGCCGGGACTGGGTGGCGCGCTCTTGGTCGGCGCCAGCGTCGCCAATGCTCTGGCTTATGCACTCGACATACCCACCATCGGCATCCATCATTTGGAAGGCCACCTGCTCTCTCCGCTGCTGTCCGATCCCGCCCCCGAATTTCCCTTCGTCGCACTACTGGTGTCGGGTGGACACACGCAACTGATGCGCGTGAATGGCGTGGGTCAATATGAACTGCTGGGTGAAACAGTGGATGATGCGGCGGGCGAGGCCTTCGACAAGAGCGCGAAACTACTGGGCCTAGGCTATCCGGGCGGCCCTGCGCTGGCCCGACTCGCCGCGCTGGGTCGCACCGGACGCTATAAATTACCCCGCCCGATGTTGCACAGCGGCAATCTGGATTTCAGCTTCAGCGGATTGAAGACGGCGGTGCTGACGCTGGTCAGACAAAGCGAACCCGATGAACAGACCCGCGCCGACATTGCGTATGCGACGCAGGAAGCCATTATTGATGTGTTGGCGCACAAAGCGCGTGCGGCGCTGGCACAGACAGGGCTGACACAATTGGTGGTGGCAGGCGGCGTAGGTGCAAACCAGTTGTTACGCAGTCGTTTGAGCGATGACATCGGCCGGCGCGGCGGGCGCGTATTTTATCCCGACCTGGAATTTTGCACCGACAACGGCGCAATGATCGCCTTTGCCGGCGCCTTGCGCCTCGCGCAACGGGAAGGCTCAAAGGAATACCGCTTTAACGTCAAACCGCGCTGGAACTTGCAGGAAATAACGTCCTGAGCGCCACAAGCTGATCTTATGTGCGCGGTCGACGCCGCGGTTCGGAAACGCTGAACACCTGTCCGCGCAAGACGGCTATTTGTTGCAGGATAGGTGTGGTGATCGGCTCAAGCTTCTGCCGCATCAGCGTGCCACTGGCTGTAGTACGCGACAAAACGGGCGCGGCCACATCGCTATTCATGCGGGACAAAATCTGCATCGCGCGCACTTCTGATGCATATTCCGGAAATTGCCCCAGGAATTGCCCCGCCGCCGACGCCTTATCCAGGCAAAAAGCATCCGCGCCTGCAAGAATCCCCTTTGCCGATGCATCGCCGCAGGAGATTGCGCACAAGATCGAGGAAAAATAAGCGGCCAGTGCATTGAGTAGCTTATTCACCACGTCCCTGTCCGCCGGGTAGCGCAGCATCGCCTCACTGGTCTGTAGAAATGCCTGACCTCTGGCTGACAGGCTGCGTTCAAGCAGTAGCGCATACGGATGATCACCCATTGCTGCCAGTTTCGCAGCCAGCGCATGCCAGTCCTCACGCGGCGACACGACTGCCGGCAAATCATCCGGCATCGTTTCGAGAAAGCCGACATGGTAAGCATTATCGATAGCGCCCCTGTTCCACAGTTTTTGGCGCACCTCTGCATCCACCAACCCCGGTTGCAACACGAGCCGGACCGTATCGATAATCGTATGCGGGTTATTTTCGAACGGCAGGTGCTCAATGAGATAGTCAGCCAGCACTTTGCCCATTTTCCCCTTAACCACGCATTCACGCTCCAGCATACGGCGAGCATTGTCAGCCACCGGCATGGCCCACCACGCACGTCGCGCCAGTTCGTCAGTCAAGCCATTTGAATAAGCCACCGACACCACCGCCTCGGTTTCCCCGAGCAGCAAAAGGCAATCGAGTCCCTTGTCGCGCGCCTGCCCCATACGCGTCCAGCTATGCAAATAGACGGGGTAGCCGCCCGGCGAACCTGTAGCATTGCCAGCCAGCATCTCGCGTACTTGACGCAAATACTGCTCGGGACGCCCGGTCGGGTGCAGCTTGATCGTCGCCTCGCCACGCGAGGACAGACCATGAACAACCATGGCGGCCTCGTCGATACGTACGGCCTGAACCTCCCCTGCCATCATCACATTGAGACGCAATTCGTCCTCCGGTGCCAACTTCGACATATCCACCCTTAATTCAATTGTATGCGCTGCCCCCAAGGCACAGGCGCACGCCCCTTTACCAGCCAGAGCACAGGAAAAACAGGCTCAAGCGGCGGAAAATCCCCTAAGGCATCGGTAAAATACAACAGTAAATCAGGCTCGCGCCCCTGACGCGCAACCCATTCGAAGATCGGCCTGAAATCGGTGCCGCCGCCACCCTGAATATCCTTGGAAAATCTGAATTCGTCCCACGGCTCAAACAGCCAAGGCCCGCTCGCATCCAGCGCAACGTCACAGGCATGGAGCACAATACGCGCGCGCAACTGTCCTTTTATGGCATTGATTTCGCTCATAAATTCGTCGATCTCCTGCTCCGAGATCGAGCCGCTGGTATCGAGCACCACCAAAATATCGGCCTGAGCACTCCTCAATGAAGGCAATATCATGGATCCTTCGCGTCGCGAGGGACGCATGTAGCTGTAATCATCACGCGCGTACTGCGTCATGTAACGGGCGAGCAGCAAGCGCCATGGCAACTTGGGCTGCATCAGCTCACCGACCATACGACCCAGAATGCCGCCCAGCTTTCCCGCCTGTTGCGCCTGCTGCGCTGCACCGGCCAGACGCTGTTGCCATTGTGCAGACAGCGTTTCCTGCTCGCTGGCACTCAGCGGCTGCGGCCGGGGTGCACCTTTTGCATCGTCGCTTGCCGCATCGTCCGGCTTTTGACCTTGCGCTTCCTCTTGCGTATCACCGCGCCCATCCCCCTCGTGCCGCGGCTGTTCTTCGGGTTCGTCGCTATTGTTCTCTGCTATGCACGGATAAATCTCCTCCGCCGTCATGCCTTCAAAACATTCCAGCACCAGCGTGCCCGGAGGTGGCTTGAACCCGTCCTTGACCAGAAGCGGGTTGATGGCGTGATCGCAGGCAATATCCCAACGAAACCGGTTGCGATGCTGCCGACGCGCAAAATGCGAAAGTGCACAATGCAGCGCCTGATTGGCCAGCACGAACTGAGCCTGTTCCATACTCAAGGCGTCGATATAAGCCGGATTGTAATAAAAGCTGCGCGCATCGGTGCTGGTGGTCTGGCACCATGCCGGGTCTGCCGCGATCATCGGCAGACGCAAGGCGAGTGCGCCCAGAAACGGTTTATCCAGTATCAATCTGGTACGGGCCGCCGCCAGCTTGGTTTCTATGTCGTGAAGGTCCATGCCCTAACGCTGATAAAGCATGACATCCGCCACCGCATTGGCCCAAGTGGAAAACTGCGGCACGGCAAACAATTGCTGTCCGATGGCGCGATGCATATCGGACACCAGCATGACCCCCATCTCGCGTAGCGGGAAACGACTGGCGTAATCCAGAATATAACCGTGAATTTCACGCGCATCACTGCGACCCTTTACCCGCGCTGCGCGCCCGACCAGCGCAGAGGCCACGGCATATTGCAAATCCACTTCGCGCGGCACTTCCACCAGCTCGCCCCGCAGAATGGCGTCCAGATCCGGCATGCGGTCCAGATTTTCGACAAACGCATTGAGTTCCAGTCCGGCCGCCGGACCGACACACGCCTGCAACGTGGCCAGCAGCAACTCCGGCGCATCGCCGAATTTCTGTAACGCGCGGTGGGCGAACTCCCAGGAGCGCGGACTGGGGAAGGCGACCGGATTGTGCGCGGGGTCGAAATCAAACAACCGCTCCGGACGAAAACGCAAAAAACCGATCAGACGCTCATCAATACCATTGCCATAGGCCCAACTCACCCAGTCATCGAGGTTGGCCTCGATCTCGAAATGAGAAAAGCGGTTAGCCAAAGGCGCCGGCATGGTGTAAGTCACCCCGCGGTCACCCTGACGGTTGCCGGCTGCGAAGATCGCCCAGCCTGCAGGGACTTGATACGCGCCCAGACGGCGATCAAGAATCAATTGATAGGCGGCGGCCGAAACACTGGGTGGAGCTGAGGTAATTTCGTCCAGAAACAAAACGCCTGCCGGGCCATGGCGCTCGATATCCGGCAACATCGATGGCACAGCCCATTCAACCCGATTGTCGATTCTGAAGGGAATGCCGCGCAAATCGGATGGCTCCATTTGCGACAGGCGTATGTCTATCATGGGTACAGCATGACGGGTTGCGACCTGCGCGATGATCTGGGACTTCCCCACACCGGGTGGACCCCAAAGCATGACGGGTGTATGGTGCCCTTCGCGGGCGCTCATGAATTCGCGGTCAAGTACAGCCTGAAGTTGTGCAGGGCGCATGATCTCTCCAACGGTTAATGTTGAATATTATCATACAATAATATTCAACTTCACCCGTCCCGTAACAGGGGAATTATCCAGCCGAATCCGAAAAACTGATAAAACTTGCAAGCCGGCCTGCTAAGCCGCTTTCTTGCCTATCCTGCTTTCCTTGCCAGTCATCAAATTTTGAATATTGCTCTTGTGACGCCAGATCAGCAGCATGGACATGATGGCGGTCGCCAGCACCCATACGCCGGGCAAACCCAGCACCATCGCGCAGATCGGCGCGCCGAGAGCCGCCATCAGCGCAGCCAGCGACGACAAACGAAATACCAGTGCGATCACCAGCCAGGTCGCCAAAGCAGCCAGCCCCAGCCAGATATTCAGCGCCAGCAACACGCCCAATGCCGTCGCCACGCCCTTGCCGCCCTTGAATTTCAGGAAGACTGGAAAGACGTGCCCCAGGAATACCGCCAGAAAAACCAGCGCAACCAGCAGCACGCCTTGCGCATCGTGACTGGCAAAATGCATCGCCAGCGCCACCGCCAGCCAACCCTTGGCCGCATCGCCCAGCAAAGTCAGTGCGGCAGCAGCCTTCTTGCCACTGCGCAGCACATTGGTTGCACCGGGATTGCCGGAACCGTAAGTGCGCGGGTCGGCAATACCAAAGACCTTGCTAGTCACCACCGCAAAAGAAATCGAGCCCAACAGATAGGCTGCAACAATAAAAACTAGGGTCAACATCAGGAATACCTTAAAATCGGGGGAGAAGCGAATTCTACGCGATTCGCCACTTAGCCACCAACAAGTAGAAATACATGGACATCATCTTCATACGCGAGCTCAAAGTCACCACCCTGATCGGCATTTACGAACGGGAAAAGCTTGTGCCGCAAACCTTGCAACTCGACCTCGACATCGCGCTGCCCAACAGCCGCGCCTGTTTCAGCGATGACATCAATGACGCGCTCGATTACGCACAAGTCGCGCAACACATCCAGACAGTATTAAGCGAGGGCCATTTTTCCCTGCTGGAAACGCTGGCCGAACACATCGCACAGATTATCCTCAAAGATTTCAACGCGCCATGGGTTAAGGTCAGTGTCGCCAAATTACAGGCGATACGCAATTGCAAGATGGTGGGGATTAGTATTGAGCGGGGACAAGTGAAGTAGCCGGGAGTAGTGCGCAGCTTGAGTTAGCGGCTTTTTCGCGTAACCCAGCATCAGATACAAAACCATCACCCCCTAGGATGATGCTTGGCATGCAGCTGTTTCAACCGCTCCCGCGCCACATGGGTATAGATCTGCGTGGTGGAAATGTCCGCATGCCCCAATAACATCTGCACCACGCGCAAGTCCGCGCCGTGATTCAACAGATGCGTGGCAAAGGCATGGCGCAAGGTGTGTGGCGACAGCGGCTTGTTCAGTCCGCCTACCTTTGCGTGCTTTTTGATCAGATACCAGAACATCTGCCGCGTCATCCCCTCGCCTCTGGCGGTCACAAATAAATCGTCGCTTACCTGTTTGCCTAACAGCACCCCGCGCCCGTCCTGCAGATAATCGCGCAACCAATCCAGCGCCTCTTCGCCTAAGGGCACCAGACGCTCCTTGTTGCCCTTGCCCATCACCCGCACCACGCCCATATCCATGCTCACCTGCCCCATGCGCAGGCTTACCAGCTCGGATACGCGCAGGCCGGTGGCATATAGCACCTCGAACATGGTGCGGTCGCGCAAACCCAATGGCGTTTGCGCATCGGGCGCGGCCAGCAGCAGCTCCACATCCGTCTCACTCAGGCTTTTGGGCAGATTGCGCGGCAATTTTGGCGTATCGATTTGCAGCGTGGGGTCGGTGGAGATTTTGCCTTGCCTGAGCAGGTAGCGGAACAACCGCTTGAGGCTGGACAGATTGCGCCCCGTAGAACTGGCACGCTGCACGGCATAAAGGTCGGCAAGATAGCCTTGTATATCGCCGTGCGTGGTTTGCAGCAGGCTGAGGGTGTGCTGCTTTTCCAGCCAGGCGGCGAACTTGTTCAGATCGCGGCGATAGCTCTCCAGCGTGTTGCGCGACAGGCCGTCTTCAAGCCATAGCATGTCGCAAAATTCGTCCAGCAACTCAGCGTTGTTCATGCGCAAGCAGCCAGCGTTTAATCTCTAAGGGGTCGCCGCTGGCATGGTGCATGAAGCCACCCAGCCCGGATTTCCCCACCACACGATGACAAGGAATGATGATGGGGATGGGGTTGGCGCCGCAAGCCTGGCCGACCGCGTGCGCGCTGGAATGCAGCTCAGCTGCCAGTTCGCCATAGCTGCGAGTCTCGCCGCGCGGAATAGATCGCATGGCCTGCCAAACTTTCTGCTGATGCGGGGTTGCCGTTAATTTAAGCGCCACCATGAATTCGGCATCGGGATTTTCAAAATAGCACAATAGTTGCTCGCACACACGCTCAGCCAATGCGCTGACGGCACGTTGCGGCGGTTCGCTTGCCCGAAGGAAATCAATGCCGATCAATGCATCGTCATCGCAACGGATGCCCAGCATGCCAAAGGGCGCGGAAAGTTTTGCCTGATAATCCATGTCGTCATGATAATAAAAAACGGGAGGCAGAGCCTCCCGTTTTTTTGTACCTACAGCGAAATTACGCTGCTGCTACATTTTTTACTTTGCGTGCTGGCAACTTTTCCTTGATACGTGCCGACTTGCCTGAACGATCGCGCAAATAGTACAGCTTGGCGCGACGTACCGCACCGCGGCGCTTCACTTCAATAGCTGCGATCACTGGCGAGTAAGTCTGAAATGTGCGCTCCACGCCTTCACCTGCGGAAATCTTACGCACGATAAAGCCGGAATTCAAACCGCGATTGCGCTTGGCAATCACCACACCTTCAAATGCCTGAACGCGCTTGCGCTCACCTTCAACCACATTCACGCTGACTACGACGGTGTCGCCAGGCGAAAAATCAGGAATAACTTTACCCAAACGGGCGATTTCTTCTTGTTCCAATTGTTCGATCAAATTCACTTTACTGCTCCTTGGTTATCGGATCTTGTTCCTTCTGAAACTGCACCAGAAGACCAGATTCCTCTTTTGTCAAAACACGCCCGGCCAATAAATCCGGACGGCGTGTCCACGTCCTGCCCAACGACTGGGAAAGCCGCCAGCGCTGTATGTCTGCATGATTGCCAGACAACAAGACCGGGGGCACGGCTTCACCATTAAAAATTTCCGGGCGGGTGTAATGCGGGCAATCCAGCAAGCCCTGCACAAACGAATCCTGCTCCGCTGAATCGGCATCACCCAACACGCCGGGCAGTTGCCGCACCAGACTATCCATCAGCACCATCGCCGCCAACTCGCCACCGGACAACACATAATCTCCGATGGAAATTTCCTCATCCACCATCTGGCGGATCAGGCGCTCGTCGATACCTTCATAACGCCCCGTCAGCAGGATTAAACCCTCTTCCGGCTGCGCTACCATTTCCTTAACCACGGCATGCGTGAGCAAGCGGCCTTGTGGCGACAAATACACCACACGACTCCTGGCAATACCACTCGCCGCCTGACGCTGTTTTGCCGCATTGATCGCAGCAGCCAGCGGTTCGCCCAGCATCACCATACCGGGACCTCCGCCATAAGGGCGATCATCTACCGTACGATGATTATCTGTGGTGAAATCACGCGGATTCCACGTCTTGAGCACATAGCGCCCCTGTTCCGCCGCACGACGCGTAATGCCGCATTGCGTCAGCGCATCGAACATCTGCGGGAACAGCGTGATAACGTCAAAGATCACAAATCCGCCGACCAATCGACACGTATCACCCTGGCAGCCAGATCAACATGCCCGATGACACTCTTCAGGAATGGAATCAGCACATCAGGACCCTTGCCGCGCACGATCAACACATCATTCGCGCCCGTTTCCAGCAACTCAGCCACCGTACCCAGCGTATCGCCGGATTCGTTTACCACAGACATGCCGATCAGGTCAGCCCAGTAGTATTCATCATCGTCCTGCTTCGGCAGGCTGCTGCGCGGCACGGCGATCAACAAGCCTTTCAGCTTTTCGGCCGCAGTGCGATCCGGGCAGTCGGGAAATTGCGCAGCCAGTGTTTTATCATGCGTTTCGCACTGAGCTACGGTCACTTCACGCCACGGGCCATTTTCATGACCCAAATACCAGGACTTGTAAGCTACCAGACTATCGACGTATTCGCTGAACGGCTGGATTTTCACCCAGCCGCGTATGCCGAAGGCGGATGCAACGCGACCCATGATGACCATGGGTTCGGAGTCGTTAGACTGTTGCAGCGGCACCGGCACGCTTTACCAGCTTGGCAACAGCGTCGCTCAATTGCGCGCCCTTGCTTTGCCAAAAAGCCACGCGCGCCAGATCCAGACGCAACGCTTCCTGCTTTTCATTGGCGATGGAATTGTAGAAACCAACGCGCTCGATGAAGCGACCATCGCGACGATTGCGCGAATCCGCTACGACCACATTGTAAAACGGACGATTCTTGGAACCGCCACGGGAAAGACGAATGATGACCATAAAAAACCTATCTAAATTATTAGCCTAAAAGACCTATGCACTCATGTGCAGGGTAATGTTTTGCCGGAAAAGTGATTCCCGCAACACCAGGGAGTGACATCACCTTGTATTCGCCAGTCATGCGCCCGCCTGCGCGAACCCATCACCACGAAAGGGCGGGCATTCTACGACACAAGCCTGCTTTGTAGCAAGCGCCTTGATAATCAACGAGATTAACGATGCAGCATGAGCTCAAGCACAAACTTGCTGCCCAGGTAGGCCATCAGCAGGAATACAAAGCCGCTCACCGTCCAGCGCACGGCGATTTTTCCTCGCCAGCCATAGTAATGATGCCCCCATAACAACACGGCGAATACACACCACGACAGAAAACCGAACAGCACTTTATGATTGAACTGCCAGACCTTGCCGAAAATTTCTTCGGAAAACAACACGCCCGATGCCAGCGTCAGGGTCAGCAATACAAAACCGATGCCTATCATGCGAAACAGCAAACTTTCCATCGTCAGCAGCGGCGGCAGACTGCGCAACACACGCGGCAAATTCGCATGGTGCAGGCGTTTCTCCACCAGCGAAATCAGCACCGCATGCAGCATGGCGATGGTAAACAGACTATAAGCCAACATCGCAACCGCGATATGCACCCTGAAAGCCAGCAAATCCGTATGAGTTAACTGATGATCCGCAGGAAACACACCCGGCAACAACAGCGTTATGGCCGCCAGCGGCAAAACCAGCGCCTGCAGTCCGCCTATCGGATAAAAGAAGCGCGCCACCCAGTACACCAGCAGCGTCAACCAGACAATCAGCGACAGCGCATTGAACACCCCCAGATCGATCCCGCCTCCCGAAAAAATGCCGCTCCACAACAGATAGCCATGCAGCGCAATCGGAAATAGTGACAGGTGCCCGACCGTGCCGCGGCAACGCTCATCACATTCGCCGCGCGCATGTGCGCGCCAGAAATAAACGGCCAGCAAGGAATAGGTGACGAAAGCGAAAAGTGACAGGAGAAGATTAGACATTTTTTGTCAGAATGTTTTAGACTTCGCAGATTCTACATCATTTACTTTGATTACCCACAAGGACGGATATGCTGGACAACTTGACGCAACGTCTCTCTGGTGTCATTAAAAACCTGCGCGGTCAGGCACGCCTCAGCGAGAACAACATTCAGGATGCGCTGCGCGAAGTACGCATGGCGCTGCTCGAAGCCGACGTGGCCTTGCCGGTCGTCAAGGAACTGGCCGCCTCGGTCAAGCAGGCCGCGCTGGGACAGGAAGTCATCGGCAACCTGAACCCTGGCCAAGCCTTCATCGGCGTAGTTCATCGCGAACTCACCAAGCTGATGGGCGAGCACAACGACGCGCTCGATCTCACCACCACGCCGCCTGCGGTCATTCTGATGGCCGGCCTGCAAGGTGCGGGCAAGACCACCACCTGCGGCAAACTCGCCAAACTATTGCGCGAACAGAACAAGAAAAAAGTGCTGTTGGTCAGTTGCGACATTTATCGCCCAGCAGCCATCGAACAGTTGCGCACGCTGGCCAGTCAACTCGATACCGACTTCTTCACCTCCGACATCTCGCAGCGTCCGCAGGATATCGCGCTGGCCGCGCTGGACTTTGCGCGCAAACATCATCACGATGTGCTGATCGTGGATACCGCCGGACGCCTTGCCATCGACGAGGCGATGATGGCGGAAATCAAGCAACTGCACGCCTCGCTCAAACCGATCGAAACCCTGTTTGTAGTGGATGCGATGACCGGGCAGGATGCGGTCAATACCGCGAAGGCATTCGGCGAAGCGCTGCCGCTCACCGGCATCATCCTCACCAAGCTGGACGGCGACTCGCGCGGCGGCGCGGCGCTCTCGGTGCGCCAGATTACCGGCAAACCGATCAAGTTTATCGGCGTCAGCGAAAAACCCAACGGGCTGGAAGCCTTTCACCCCGAGCGCATGGCTTCGCGCATACTGGGCATGGGCGATGTACTGTCTTTGCTGGAAGAAGCGCAACGCGGGGTAGATCAGGGCGAAGCCGAGAAACTCGCCAAAAAGATGCAGGCCGGCAAGGGCTTCGACCTCAACGATTTCAAAATGCAGTTTGTGCAGATGCGCAAGATGGGCGGCATGTCCGCGTTAATGGACAAACTGCCCGCACAACTCAGCCAGGCTGCGGCCGACTCCAAGGTGGACGACAAATCCATCAATCGCCTGGAAGGCATCATTAACTCGATGACCCCGCTCGAACGCGGCAAACCCGAACTCATCAAGGCCTCGCGCAAACGGCGCATTGCCGAAGGCGCCGGCGTGAAGGTGATGCATGTCAATCAGCTGCTCAACCAGTTTGAACAAACGCAGAAAATGATGAAGATGTTCTCCAAGGGAGGCGGCATGGCTAAAATGATGCGCAGCATGGCGGGCAAACTTCCGGGAATGAGGTAAAACCAGGACTGAGGATTGAGGATTGAGGATTGAGGATTGAGGATTGAGGACTGAGGACTGAGGACTGAGAAAACATCTTCTCCTACTAACGACTAACGACTAACGACTAACGACTGACCAATCATGACTATAAAAGCTATTATTTTTGACGTGGACGGAACGCTTGCCGATACCGAAGACGGGCACCGCATGTCCTTCAACAAGGCTTTCGCGGAAAGCGGTTTGGACTGGAACTGGGATGTGGCGTTGTATGACAAGCTGCTCAAGGTGACTGGCGGCAAGGAACGGATCAAGTATTTTGTCAGCGATTTCCTGCAGGACTTCGACAAACCCGCCGACTTTGACGGCTTTGTGAAAAACCTGCATGCCATCAAGACGCAGCATTACACCACCATGATAGGTGAGGGCAATGTTCCGCTGCGCCCCGGCGTTAAACAACTGATCCATGACGCACATGCAGCGGGCATCACGCTGGCCATCGCCACCACCACCACGCCGGAGAATGTTACCGCGCTGCTGGAAGTAGGGTTGGGGAAAGACTGGGCTGACTTGTTTGCCGCCAATGGCTGTGGCGACATCGTGCCGCATAAGAAACCTGCGCCGGATATTTATTTCTGGGTGCTGGAAAAAATGGGATTGGCCGCGACAGACTGCATCGCGCTGGAAGATTCCGAAAACGGGCTGCGTTCCAGCCTGGCAGCCGGAATCAAGACTTATGTCACCACCAATCACTACACGCGCAACCATGATTTTACCGGCGCGGCGGCAGTCTTTGACGACCTGAGTAACCTTGAGCAATTCTATCAAGCTACCGGATTAACGCTCGGCAAACGAGCTAACTAGTCTGCACCCGTCGCCGAAATACGGCATATAAGCGTGCGGGGAATTCGACCCTCATCGTCTTCGTCGGCCGATTTCGGTTTAGAATACGCGCTGCGCCAATAACTTTTTAAGGAAACATCATGTATCAAATCGCCCCTAGCATCCTTTCCGCCAACTTCGCCAAGCTGGGCGAGGAAGTCGATAATGTTCTCGCCGCTGGTGCAGACATCGTGCACTTCGACGTAATGGACAATCACTACGTCCCCAATCTGACCATAGGCCCGCTGGTTTGCGATGCGCTGCGCGCTCACGGCGTGACCGCACCGATAGACGTGCATCTGATGGTCAAGCCTGTGGATCGCATCATCCCTGATTTCGCCAAGGCGGGCGCGACTTACATCACCTTCCACCCTGAAGCTTCCGAGCACGTTGACCGCACAATCGGCCTGATCAAGGAAAGCGGCTGCAAAGCGGGTCTGGTATTCAATCCGGCCACTCCGCTGGATATTCTGGAATACATGCTACCCAAACTGGACATGGTGCTGCTGATGTCGGTCAACCCGGGTTTCGGCGGTCAGAAATTCATCCCTTACACGCTGGACAAGGCACGCAAGGTACGCGCGTTGATAGATGCAGGCGGCTACAACTGCCGTCTGGAAATCGACGGTGGTGTAGGCCCTGCGAACATCCGTGAAGTCGCCGCTGCCGGCGTGGACACCTTCGTGGCAGGTTCGGCGATTTTCGGCGCGCGCAAAGCCACCGACCAGCATCAGTTCGACACCGTGATCGCCGCGATGCGCGCTGAACTGGCCAAGGTTTAATCATGCTTCGCCACGCCTTCACCTTGCTGATCATTGTGCTCGCAACCTCGGGTTGTGACCGCATCACGGGCGTGGCAGAGCAAAAAATCTATGATGCCGAAGCGGTAGGCTATGCCTGCCGTGTTTCACTGAAAACGCCTGAAGATTGCATGAAGGAAAACGAAGCGCACAGCCCCAGTTCGGTGCTGATGGGCTGGAAATCTGCCGACAAGGATATAACGGACAGAAAACTTGACCCCAGCATGGGCGCCAATTCCGTTAGCGTCGAACAAGCGGTATCTGCATCGGCACCCGCTGCAACAGATATAAAACCCAAGGGCGATGAAAGCGCATTAAAAACCGCGCCGGATCATTCCACCGCGCCCGAAAAGAAACCCGCCAAAGCGCATTAAGGAACCCCATGTCAGAAAATATCAAGCGATTCACTACCCCCGTCAGTATCAAAGCCATCGTCATCGATCTTGATGGCACGATGCTGCACACCGCACCCGAACTTTCCGAAGCCGCCAACCGCATGTTGCGCGATATGGACTATGCCCCTGTTTCGCAAGAGCTGCTGGCGAGCTATATCGGCAACGGCGTCAGCTGGCTGGTAAAGCGCGCGCTGACCGGCGAAATGCACGCCACACCGGATGCCGCCTTATACGATCATGCCCTGCCTATCTTCGAGAAACACTACAACGACCTGCTGCTGGAAAGTAAAACTTTCGAAGGCGTCATCGAAGGACTGGAAGCCATGAAAGCGGCGGGTTTCCGTCTGGGTTGCATCACCAACAAACTGGAATGTTTCACTACGCCACTGCTGGCCGGCGTCGGTCTGACGAAGTATTTTGAAATCGTGCTCGCGGGCGACACCCTGCCGGAAAAGAAACCGCATCCGTTGCCCTTGCAACATGCCGCGAAATTCTTCGGCGTACCCACCGAGCAGGTATTGCTGATTGGCGACTCGCTGAATGACACGCTGGCCGCGCGTGCCGCCGGTTGTCCGACATTCTGCGTGCCTTACGGCTATAACCACGGCGAACCCGTGGAAACGCTGGACCTGGACGCTGTGATCGCCAATCTTCCGGCTGCAATGTCCTTGATCAAACTGGCCTGATATGAGAACCCTCCTGTACCTGATGAAATCAGCCGATTGGCGATGGCGTTAATGCAATTGTAGGGTGGGCAACTCATGCCCACCGTTATTGCCAGACGTCAGCGTGTGCACATCGTGCACACGCTATCAAACACAGGAGGTTTTTCATGCTGCACCCTATCACCGAGCAAGAATTCAATACGCTGGCCCAACAAGGCTATAACCGCATCCCGCTGGTCGCAGAGACTTTCGCCGATCTCGACACGCCGCTTTCGCTGTATCTCAAACTGGCCAACCGCCCCTATTCCTATCTGCTGGAATCAGTGCAGGGAGGAGAACGTTTCGGGCGCTATTCCTTCATCGGCCTGCCTGCCGACACCCGTATCACCGTGCGCGGCAAGCGTGTCACGTTGACGCATAAAAACAGCGAAACGACTCATGAAGTCGGCAACCCGCTGGATTTCATCAGCGAATATCAGTCCCGCTTCAAGGTTGCCCCCCTGTCCGGACTGCCGCGTTACACCGGCGGTCTGGCGGGCTATTTCGGCTACGAGACCATACGCTACATCGAGCCGCGCCTGGATAACGTACACAAGCCCGACGCGATAGGTACACCGGACATCCTGCTGATGCTGACCGAGCAACTGGCCGTGATAGACAATCTCTCCGGCAAGCTGACCTTTATCGTCTATGCCGATCCGTCACGGGATGATGCCTATGCACTGGCACGCGAGCGCCTGCGCGAACTGACGGCCATGCTGCGTCTGCCGGTGGACATACCCTACGCAGCGCCCGTACCGCCCATCGAAGCGCAGTCCGAGTTCGGCGAAACAGCCTTCAAGGCTGCGGTGGAAAAAGCCAAGCAATACATCTTCGATGGCGACATCATGCAAGTGGTGCTATCGCAACGCATGTCGCAGCCCTTCCCCGCCTCACCGCTCTCGCTATATCGCGCGCTACGCAGCATCAACCCGTCGCCCTACATGTTCTATTACGACATGGGCGACCATCACGTAGTCGGTTCCTCACCGGAAATTCTGGCGCGCCTCGAAGGCGATGTGGTCACGGTGCGCCCGATTGCCGGAACCCGCCCGCGCGGCAAGACGCCGCAACAGGATGCCGAGCTGGCGCAGGAACTGCTGGCCGACCCGAAAGAGCTGGCAGAACACCTGATGCTGATCGATCTGGGGCGCAACGACATCGGCCGCGTCGCGCAAAACGGCACGGTAAAATTAACGGACAAGATGGTGATCGAACGCTATTCGCATGTGATGCACATCGTTTCCAACGTCGAGGCCAGGCTCAAACAGGGACTAGATGCGATGGACGTGCTCCGCGCGACCTTCCCGGCCGGAACGGTAAGCGGTGCGGCAAAAGTGCGCGCGATGGAAATCATCGACGAACTGGAGCCTTCCAAACGCGGCATCTACGCCGGTGCAGTCGGCTATCTGGGTTTTAACGGCGACATGGATGTCGCCATTGCGCTGCGCACCGCTGTCATCAAGGACAACACGCTTTATGTGCAGGCGGGTGCAGGCATTGTCGCCGACTCGGTTGCCGACAGCGAATGGATGGAAACCCAGAACAAGGCGCGCGCCGTGCTGCGTGCGGCAGAAATGGCCCTGGACGGCCTGGATGCAGACCTGCATCGCTAGAAAAAGAAACCTATGTTACGTCTGACAGAAATAAAATTACCGCTGGCGCATGCCGAGGGCGAAATCAAGGCGGCCATCCTCAAGCGATTGTGTCTGAACGAGGATGAGCTGATCGACTATGTCGTCTTCAAGCGCGGCGTGGATGCGCGCAAACCGCGCGCCATCCTGTTTGCCTACACACTGGATGTGACGGTGCGCGAAGAGGCTGCGGTGCTGGCGAAATTCGCCAGCGATCAACATATCAGGGTAGCGCCCGATACAAGTTATCACTTCGTCGCACACGCGCCGGTTGAATTGCCTTCACGACCTGTCGTCATCGGTATGGGCCCGGCGGGGCTGTTTGCCGGACTGCTGCTGGCGCAGATGGGTTTTCGCCCGCTGATACTGGAGCGTGGCAAGGCGGTGCGCGAACGCACCAAGGACACCTTCGGGCTGTGGCGGCAGGGCGTGCTCAACCCCGAATCCAACGTGCAGTTCGGCGAAGGCGGCGCGGGAACATTTTCCGACGGCAAGCTGTACAGCCAGATCAAGGACCCGCGCCATCTGGGGCGCAAGGTGCTGGATGAATTCGTCAAGGCGGGCGCACCGGAAGAAATCCTTTACGTCAGCCATCCGCACATCGGCACCTTCCGCCTGGTCGGCATGGTGGAAAAGATGCGCGCAACCATACAGTCGCTGGGCGGCGAAATACGCTTCGAGAGCCGCGTGGATGACATCAACATAAAGGATGGTCAGGTAACTGGCGTAGTGCTCGCCGGCGGTGAACACATCGCCACCTCGCATTTGGTGCTGGCGGTCGGCCACAGCGCGCGCGACACCTTCGAAATGATACACAAACGCGGCATTTACATCGAAGCCAAGCCCTTCTCCATCGGTTTTCGCATCGAACACCCGCAATCGCTGATTGATAGCGCCCGCTATGGCAAAAATGCGGGCAATGAATTGCTCGGTGCAGCCGACTACAAGCTGGTGCATCACGCCAGCAACGGTCGCTCCGTATACAGTTTCTGCATGTGTCCCGGCGGCACGGTGGTGGCGGCGACATCCGAACCGGGGCGGGTGGTGACCAACGGCATGAGCCAGTATTCGCGCAACGAGCGCAACGCCAACGCAGGCATCGTAGTAGGGATCACGCCTGAAGAAGATTATCCCGGTGACCCGCTCGCGGGTGTTTCATTTCAAAGGTTCTGGGAATCGCGCGCTTTCGAGTTGGGAGGCGGAACCTATCAGGCACCCGGCCAGCTGGTCGGCGACTTTCTCGCAGGCCGGGCCTCGACGAAACTCGGCGAAGTACAGCCCTCATATACCCCCGGTGTGCATCTGACCGACCTGTCGAGCGCGCTGCCGGATTACGCCATCGACGCAATCAGGGAGGCGATCCCCGCCTTCGCTAAACAGATCAGGGGATTCGATCTTGCGGATGCCGTACTGACCGGCGTCGAGACGCGCACCTCCTCGCCGATACGCATCAAACGCAATGCCGACGACTTGCAAAGCATCAACACCCGCGGCCTGTACCCTGCGGGCGAAGGCGCGGGCTACGCAGGCGGGATATTATCGGCGGCGGTAGATGGCATCGAGATTGCCGAAGCGGTGGCGTCGAGCATATTATCGAGTACACGCCCGGCGCCATAGTCCGCGCATCAACTGGCCGATGGGGTGTTGTAGAAACACAAACCATCGTGAGAGCAGGCAAAGCGAAAATCTATCGCGCTGGGTTTGGGGCGTTTCTGAGCCTAGGATTTCCCGGCAGTTTTTTAGCTGCCGGGAATAGCACGAATCGGACGCTGTGCCATTACAATAGCCGACAATCTAATTTGCAAGGCTCGAATGAATCACACCACGCTCTCGTCCTTCATTTGGTCGGTCGCCGATTTACTGCGCGGCGACTATAAACAGTCCGAATACGGCAAGGTCATTTTGCCGTTTACCGTGCTACGCCGTTTGGACTGTGTGCTGGAAGCGACCAAGCCTGCTGTGTTGGTCGAACTGGAGGCAAAACAGCAAGCCGGACTGAATCCTGAACCATTCCTGTTGCGCAAAGCCGGGCAAAGTTTCTACAACACGTCCGCCCTCGACATGAAGAAGCTGATGGGCGATCAGGATCACATCCGTGAAAACCTGTACAGCTACGTTCAGTCATTCTCCCCAGCCGTGCGCGACATCTTCGAGCGGTTCGATTTTCACACACTGGTTGATCGCCTCGCCAAATCCGGTCTGTTGTACCAAGTCACCGAGAAGTTCGCACAGATCGACTTGCACCCCGATGTGGTCAGCAACAGTCAGATGGGACTGGTATTCGAGGAGCTGATCCGCAAGTTTGCTGAAATCTCCAACGAAACTGCCGGGGAGCATTTCACCCCGCGTGAAGTCATCCGCCTGATGGTCAATCTGCTGTTCATCGAAGATGATGATGTGCTGTCCAAGCCGGGCGTGGTGCGTACCATTTACGACCCGACCGCAGGCACGGGCGGGATGCTGTCCATCGCGGGCGAATATCTGGAAGAACATAACCCGCAAGCGCGGCTCACCATGTTCGGGCAGGAGCTGAATGACGAGTCCTACGCCATCTGCAAGGCCGACATGCTCATCAAGGGGCAGGATGTCGCCAACATTATGCCGGGCAACACACTGTCGGATGACGGACACCTGCACAAGAAATTCGACTACATGCTGTCTAATCCGCCGTTTGGCGTGGAGTGGAAGAAGGTCGAGAAAGACATCCGCAAGGAACACGAGCAGCAAGGTTTCAACGGACGTTTCGGCCCCGGTCTGCCGCGTGTGTCGGATGGTTCGCTGCTATTCCTGCTGCACCTCGTCAATAAGATGCGCCCCGCTGCCGAAGGTGGTAGTCGCTTCGGTATCGTGCTCAACGGATCACCGCTGTTCACTGGCGGCGCGGGTTCGGGTGAGAGCGAGATTCGCCGTTACGTGCTGGAAAATGATCTGGTCGAAGCCATCATCGGCCTGCCCACCGACATGTTCTACAACACCGGCATCAGCACTTATGTCTGGATACTCTCCAACCGTAAAGCGGAAACGCGCCGTGGCTACGTGCAACTGATCGACGCTTCCGGCATGTGGCAGAAGATGCGCAAGAGCCTCGGCAGCAAGCGTAAGGAAATGTCTGATACGCACATCGCTGAAGTCACCCGCTTGTTTGGCGAGTTTCAGGAAGGTGAACAAGACGGTAAACCGATAAGTCGTATCTTCAAAAATGCGGACTTTGGCTACCGCACCATCACCGTCGAACGCCCCTTGCGCGATGCGGCAGGCAAGATTGTGCTGGGTGAGAAGGGCAAACTGAAAGGCAAGCCGCAATCGGATTCCAGCCTGCGCGACACCGAAAACGTACCGCTATCTGAGGATGTGGAAAGCCACTTCAAGCGCGAAGTGCTGCCTCATGCACCGGATGCGTGGATTGACCACGACAAAACCAAAGTGGGTTACGAAATTCCGTTCAACCGCCACTTCTACGTGTTCAAACCGCCGCGCCCACTGGCGGCGATTGATACCGAACTGAAGCAATGTACAGATCGGATTTTGACCATGATCGCGGGTCTGTCAGCATGAGCTTTGCCATGTATAATTCATCCAACAACACCTCCCAAGCCTATCCGTCAGCTCATCGACGTGACGCTCAAACCGTGGGGTTACTTTTTTGTTGGGAACACACTACTACATCTCGCCGAATTTCATCGTTCCGTCCCCTAGGATTCCTGAAGAATTTCATTCGTTTTCTTATCACACCAGAAAACGGAAACTCATATAATATTATTTATAATCATGCGGTTACTATCACATGAATAAACACTGGATTGCACAACCATTGTTGTGGATACAAGGGGTAAGGCTATGATTGATAAAAACACTCAGTCAGCTAATCAAACCGGAGAATTCCTCCTCTACCAGACTGAAGACGGCAGCAGTCGCATTCAATGCCGGTTTGAGGGTGAAACTATCTGGCTGACACAGGCGCAGCTCGCGGAGCTATTCCAGACCACGCCGCAGAACATCACCCTGCACTTGAAAGCCGTCTTTGCCGAAGGCGAACTAAACGAGATGGCAACTTGTAAGGATTACTTACAAGTTCGCCAGGAAGGCGGGCGCGAAGTATCGCGCAATCTGCGCCACTACAATCTGTCCGCCATCCTTGCCGTAGGCTTCCGTGTGCGCAGCCATCGGGGTACCCAATTCCGCCAATGGGCCACGGGCGTACTGCGCGACTTCGCCATTCGCGGCTATGTGCTGGACAAGGAACTGCTGAAGAACGGCGCGTTTCTGAGCAAAGACTATTACGAAAATCTGCTCGCAAAAATCCGCGCCATCTCGTCATTCCCGCGAATGCGGGAATCCAGAAACGGGTACAGCGCATGAAAACCCCCGCCGTATATTTAATGGCAAGCCAACGCAATGGCACACTCTATGTCGGTGTCACCAGCGACCTGATCAAACGCGACTGGCAACACCGAACCCACGCAGTTGCTGGTTTTACCGAAAAATACAACGTCACCTTGCTGGTCTGGTTTGAACAACACGAAACGATGGAATCCGCCATCGCCCGCGAAAAAGCCATCAAGAAATGGAATCGGGCATGGAAATTCAACTTGATTGAACAGACCAACCCAAACTGGCTTGACCTTTGGCCGGTCATCACAGGAGAGCAAGCCGACTTCCGCGTTCCTGACATAGGCGAACATTCCAGCGCCCCTTCCCGTCATTCCCGCGTAGGCGGGAATCCAGCAAAACAAACAGCCCCGCAGAGCGGACAAAACGATTGTCCTGCTGCGCAGGAATCTTTGAACTCACTAGATTCCCGCCTTCGCGGGAATGACGAAGCGGGAGAAATCGCATGAGCCTTCCGAATTATCCCGAATACAAAACCAGCGGCGTGGAATGGCTGGGCGAGGTGCCGCGAGGGTGGGCAGTTAGGCCACTCAAACACCTTGCCAGGCTTCAAACTGGCATGACTCCTCCAACCGACGACTTGGGTAACTACACGGAAGATGATGTATTCCAATGGGTTCGTCCTGAAGACCTCAATGAAACGGGTACACCGACTAAAGCATCGAAATTTTTAACAGAACAAGGGTGGTTAAAAACACGCCAAATCACGGCTGGCGCCTCTTTGATTTGCTGTATCGGCACCATTGGAAAAGTCGGAATTACAAATACTGCCGTCTCGACCAATCAGCAAATTACTGCGGCAGTACCGCGAGAGGACTGTCAGTATTTGTTTTATGCCATCTGTTCTGGTCGAGCTGAACTTGAACTCGCGTCGACGGGTAATGTCCTGCGGATTCTCAACACTGAGCGTCTCGGCAATATCAGCTTTCCAAACCCTCCCCTCGTCGAGCAAACCCAAATCGCCGCCTTCCTCGACCGCGAGACGGGGAAGATTGATGCGTTGATTGCCGAGCAGCGACGCTTGGTGGAACTGCTGGCGGAAAAGCGGCAGGCCGTCATTTCTCACGCCGTCACCAAGGGGCTGGGAACCCGTCATTCCCGCGCAGGCGGGAATCCAGCAGAAAAGACAGGCCCGCGCAGCGGACAAAGCGGTTGTCCTGCGACACAGGAATTTTCTAATCAACTGGATTCCCGCCTGCGCGGGAATGACGGGGTGGTGATGAAAGATTCCGGCATAGCATGGCTGGGCGAAGTGCCGGAGCATTGGGACGTGAAGCGAATCAAATTCGTCATTGATAGCGTGAAGGCAGGGCCTTTCGGCTCAGCTCTAACAAAAGATATTTATGTCAGCACCGGATACCGTGTCTATGGGCAAGAACAAGTAATTCCCAATGATTTCACAATCGGCGACTACTTCATTACACCCGAGAAATACGAAGAGCTAAGCCAATACAGCGTGTCGCCGGGCGACATTTTGATTAGTTGCGTGGGCACATTCGGGAAAATTGCGATTATTCCCAGCAACATCGAGCCAGGCATCATCAATCCACGGCTGATACGCGTAAGGTGCTCAGAAGCTATTAAGGCAAAGTATCTTGTTGAGGTGATGCGAAGCAACGTGACGTTTGAGCAATTCACTTCGTTTACTCGTGGTGGCACGATGGATGTAATCAATATTGGTACGCTGAACGAGATATTTGTTGCCTTGCCCCCCATGGAAGAGCAAGAAGAGTTGCTGGGTTTTCTTCAGGCCGAAACTGCCAAACTCGACACACTCACCTTGGAGGCCAACCGCGCCATCGACTTGCTGCAAGAACGCCGCAGCGCGCTGATTTCCGCCGCCGTCACCGGCAAGATCGATGTGCGCGAACAGCAAGTTTAATAGCGCGCTTTACAGTGCTGTTTATCGCATGGTTAAATACACGCTCTAACACGTTTAATCAGGAGTGCATCATGTCTCATATCAGCGCCAATGACTTGAAAACCAAAGGGGTGGCCGCCATCGAAGCCATGCTGGCACAACATTCTGAGGCGATCGTGTCGGTGCGCGGCAAGGATCGCTTTGTGGTGATGGAAATTGCTCAATACAACTACTTGCGCGAATGCGAGCTGGATGCCGCCATTGCTGAAACCAAAGCGGACCTGGCGGCAGGTCGGTTTACCT
>Ga0209231_1000460_pt1 | contig 22617 bp, 23 predicted proteins | sample Deesub45470m_DNA_FD_188086 | JGI IMG/M metagenome (GOLD analysis project Ga0209231, IMG submission 188086) | Deep subsurface microbial communities from North Pacific Ocean - 450_OLKR46/470m Metagenome (SPAdes) (version 2) | ecosystem: Environmental > Terrestrial > Deep subsurface > Unclassified ... | reverse complement strand
ATTCTGACTGAATGAAAGGAAATGAAGAATCTCAATTCAGTAAAAGTAGGTTCTTCGTTGCTATCATAGTGTAAAATGAATTTTAAAATATGGAAAACTGAGTTTCAGTAGTAAACTTTTCAAGGAAAGTAATTCCTTTCGTGGAATTTCCTTTTTTATTAAGTTTTGGACTCCAAACAGCGATACTGTATTTATTAGGGTGAATAGCAACTATGCCGCCACCAACACCACTTTTTCCGGGCAATCCAACTTTAAATGCAAATTCCCCAGCTTCATCATAAAAACCACATAATTGCATAATAGCTGAGATACGTTTGGATTTGCTAACGGTTAAAATCCGTTCATTTGTATTTGGACAAATCCCATAATTCACCAAAAAAAGAAATGTTTGAGATAGTTCTTTACAGGTCATTTCAATAGAACATAAATTGAAATAAAAATCCATTACAATATCAATATCATTCTTAATGTTACCAAATGATTTCATTAAATTAATTAAAGCCGTATTTCTGTATCCTGTCGATTTTTCTGATTCTGCAATTCTTGAGCAGTAATCAATCGTTGAAATTCCCGAAACGCTTCTTACAAATTCAATAAAATCTTCTTTTGGTTTTTTTAAGTGACTTACAAGTACATCACAAATGACTAGCGCTCCAGCGTTGATTAATGGGTTTCTTGGAATTCCTAAATCGTGTTCTAGTTGAATAAGTGAATTAAATGGTGTGCCAGAAGGTTCAACACCAACTCTTTCCCAAAGGTTTTCATCTTCAAGTTTGTAGGCTAAGGCTAGTGATAATACTTTTGCAATGCTTTGTATAGAAAATTTTTCATTGGAATCTCCAAAAGTAGAATGTTTCCCTTTTAATGTAGTTAGATGAATCCCAAATTTATGAGGATCTACAGAACGAAGTTCAGGTATGTAATTAGCAACTTTACCAAGATTATTTTTTTCTTCTAATTCATGAATGATTTTAGAAAATATTTTGGAATAATTCATATTTTAATATTGAAAAACTAGTATTTATAAGATTGAAGAATTAAAACTTTTTCTTTTTCAATTCAAAATCTTTACCCAAATAAACGCGTCTAACAGTTTCATCTTCAGCAAGTTCTTGCGGAGTTCCTTCTTTTAAAATTCCACCTTCAAACATTAAATAGGTTTTATCGGTAATAGCCAGTGTTTCCTGAACATTGTGATCTGTAATTAAAATACCAATATTTCTATCTTTTAAATGTGCCACAATACTTTGGATGTCTTCAACAGCAATAGGATCTACACCAGCAAAAGGCTCATCTAATAAAATAAACTTAGGATCTGAGGCTAACGCTCGGGCGATTTCAGTTCGTCTTCTTTCACCCCCAGAAAGTAAATCACCTCTGTTTTTACGAACATGACCTAAACTAAATTCATCAATTAAAGATGCTAATTTTTTCTTTTGTTCAGAAACAGACAGCTTTGTGAATTGTAAAACAGCCATAATATTATCTTCAACAGATAATTTTCTAAATATAGACGCTTCTTGTGCTAAATATCCAACACCTAATTCCGCTCTTTTATACATAGGGAATTTAGTTATAGGCTGATTATTCAAATAAATTTGACCTTCATTTGGTTTTATCATCCCAACAATCATATAAAAAGAAGTTGTTTTTCCAGCACCATTAGGTCCTAAGAGTCCAACAATTTGACCTTGTTCAACCTCTAAGGATATTCCATTTACAACATATCTACTCCCGTATTTTTTCTTTATATTTTCTGCTCTTAATATCATTGTTGTTGATGCGTTTATTTGATTAATAGTTAATTTTGTTCATTAGCAGCTATTTCTAATTCCTCCCAAAATTCATAAGCTCTTCGGAGGTGAGGTACTACAATAGTACCACCAACCAAAGTAGCTATCGAAAGTGTTTCCATAACTTCTTCTTTAGTTACACCTTCTTTATAGCACGTTTCTAAATGGTATTTTATACAATCATCACATCGAAGAACTGCAGAAGCAACCAACCCTAATAATTCTTTTGTTTTAACGTTTAAATGACCTTCTTTATATGCATTCGTGTCTAAATTAAAAATTCGTTTAATAACTTTATTGTCATCAGCTAAAATTTTTTCATTCATTTTTTTACGATACGCATTAAACTCATCTACTTGATTAGGCATTTTGTTGTTCTTTTTTAAGTTGACGTTTATAAACTATTTTTGAAATAACAATACTTACTTCATAAAGCACTAATATTGGAATGGCAACAATAACTTGGCTAATAACATCAGGAGGTGTTATAACAGCTGCTAATATTAATACCAAAACCAAAGCATGTTTTCTATAGGTTGATAGAAATTGGGGAGTTACCAATCCGATTTTTGTTAAGAAGTACATAATTATAGGTAACTCAAATATTAATCCTGAAGCTAATACTGATGAACGAAGTAAAGATATGTATGAACTTATTTTAATATTACGTTCAACAATGTCACTTACAGAGTAGTTTCCTAAAAAGTTTACAGAAAGCGGTGTAATAACATAATAGCCAAATAATACACCTATAAAAAATAAAAAGGAAGAAATAATAATGAACAATTGTGCATTTTTTCTTTCTTTTTGATATAAACCCGGACTGATAAATTTCCAAAATTCCCAAATTACAAATGGAAAAGCAACTATAAAACCAGCAGTAATCGATGTCCATACGTGAACATTAAATTGTTCACCCATTTCTAAACTTTGCATTGTAAAAGGCATTTCAGTTATGCACAATCCATCTGAACCAAAGTATCTTGAAGCTTTACAGAAAAAACGATATGTAATAAAATTAGGGTCTTTTGGTGCAAAAATCAGATTGTTAAAAATAAAATCTTTAAAAAAAAATGCAACAGCAGAAAATGCTACAATCACTGCTGAAGATCGTACCAAATGCCATCTTAACTCCTCAACATGGTCTAAAAAGGACATTTCACCTTTTTCTTTAATTTTCTTTGCCATTTAAAAAATTCCTTCTTTTAATAAATCATGCAAATGTACAACACCTACATATGTTAAATTGTCTTCAACTAAAATTTGAGTAATATTATTATTTTCCAAAGCTTCAAGTGCTTCAATTGCCATTGCATCAACTTGAATTGTTTTTGGGTTTTTACTCATAATATCAATTGCAGTTAAATTGCTGATGTCAGTATTATCTTTCAACATTCTTCTTAAATCTCCATCTGTAATAATGCCTACTATTTTATTATTTTCAACCACTGCAGTAGTACCTAAACGTTTTTCTGTAATTTCAATAATAACATCTTTAATAGGTGTTGTTGGTAAAACTTTAGGAAGTTCATTTTTTTCAATTAAATCACTTACTCTTAAATATAATTTTTTACCCAAAGCACCGCCAGGATGATATTTAGCAAAGTCTTTGCTAGAAAAATTGTTGATTTCCAATAAACAAACAGCGAGTGCATCGCCAATAACCAATTGCGCAGTTGTACTAGATGTTGGCGCTAAATTATTAGGGCAAGCTTCTTTTTCAACATATGAATTTAATGTGAAATCGGCATTTTTGCCTAAATAGGACTCAATATTTCCGGTAATTGCTATAATTTTATTTCCATAATTTTTAATTAGTGGTACTAAAACTTTTATTTCAGGTGTATTTCCGCTTTTAGAAATACAGATTACGACATCGTTTTTTTGAATAGTACCTAGATCGCCATGAATTGCATCAGCCGCATGCATAAAAATAGCAGGCGTACCTGTTGAATTAAAAGTGGCAACAATTTTGGTGGCTATATTTGCACTTTTCCCTATACCAGTAACAATAACTCTACCATTAGAATTGTGAATAAAATTAACAGCATTTTCGAAATCATCATTTAAAAAATTCACTAAATTCGCAATTGCTTTGCTTTCAGCTAAAATTGTTTGCTTAGCATTCTCTATAATTGTATTTTTAGTTTTCAAAAGATTTGTTTTTTTTGAATTAAAAAAATGTTATATATTTAATAACGAACAAAAATAAATTTATTTACTTAGAAATTGAATAAACTATCAAAAAAATAAAATCAAATTTGTTAAATCTTTTATAAAAAGAATTAAATTGCTATTTAGTTACAAATTTAGGTTAGCTTTAATTATTTAAAATGTACAATGAGCAGTAAAAGTATTGATTTACACGAAGCATTAAAAAAGTATTTCGGGTTTGATAAATTCAAAGGGTTACAAGAACAAGTTATTCATAGTATTATAGATGGTCATGATACTTTTGTTGTCATGCCAACAGGTGGTGGAAAATCTTTATGCTATCAATTGCCTGCCTTAATGAAAGAAGGTACTGCAATAGTGGTTTCGCCATTAATTGCTTTAATGAAAAATCAGGTTGATGCTATTAGAGGGATTTCTTCTGAATATGGTATTGCACATGTATTAAACTCTTCATTAAATAAAACGGAGGTCAATCAGGTTAAAAACGATATTTTAAGTGGAATCACCAAATTATTATATGTAGCCCCTGAATCATTAATTAAAGAAGAATATATTGATTTTTTAAAAAGTCAAAACATTTCATTTGTTGCAATTGATGAAGCGCATTGTATCTCTGAATGGGGACATGATTTTAGACCGGAATATAGAAATCTTAGAACGATTATTCAAAAAATTGATAACGTCCCAATTATTGGTTTAACTGCGACCGCCACCGAAAAAGTACAGGAAGATATCTTGAAAACATTGGGTATGACACATGCCAAAACGTTTAAAGCATCTTTTAATCGCCCAAATTTATTTTATGATGTTCGTTTTAAATCAAAAAATATCAATTCAGATATCATTCGCTTTATTAGACAATATTCAGGAAAATCTGGAATAATCTATTGTTTAAGCCGTAAAAAAGTCGATGAAATCGCCCAGTTATTACAAGTAAATGGTATTAAAGCTTTACCTTATCACGCAGGTTTAGACGGAAAAACAAGGTCAAAACATCAAGATATGTTCTTGATGGAAGATGTTGATGTAATTGTTGCTACCATAGCTTTTGGGATGGGAATTGATAAGCCGGATGTTCGTTTTGTAATACATCATGATATTCCAAAAAGTTTAGAAAGTTATTACCAGGAAACAGGTAGAGCAGGTAGAGATGGTGGAGAAGGATATTGCTTAGCATATTATTCCTATAAAGATATTGAAAAACTTGAAAAATTTTTATCAGGAAAACCAATTGCTGAGCAGGAAATAGGAAATGCATTGTTACAAGAAGTTGTTGGTTATGCAGAAACTTCCATGTCACGCCGAAAATATTTATTGCATTATTTTGGAGAAGAGTTTGATGAAGTTAATGGTTTAGGAGCAAATATGGATGACAATATTAAAAATCCAAAGAAAAAACATGAAGCCAAAGATGAAGTAAAAATATTGCTAGAAACTGTTCAGAAAACAAATCAGAAATATAGGGCTAAAGAACTTATTAATACATTAATAGGTAAGGTAAACGCCTTGTTAAAATCTCATAAAACAGATGAGCAATTATTTTTTGGGATCGGAAAAAAAAGAGATGACAAATACTGGATGGCACTTATAAGACAAGCCTTGGTTTCGGGTTATATTAAAAAAGAAATTGAGGAGTATGGCGTTATAAAATTAACTGAAAACGGTTTAAATTTTATGAAAGACCCAAAGTCATTTATGATGACTGAAGATCATCTTTATGATGAAAATGATGATTCAAATATCATATCAAATGCTAAGGGTTCAGGAGCAACAGCAGATGATGTATTGATTAAATTATTAAAAGATTTACAGAAATCTGTAGCGAAGAAAAACGGTGTGCCCCCGTATGCTGTTTTCCAGGAAACTTCATTGGAAGATATGGCTTTGAAATATCCTATTACTATGGATGAATTGAAGAATATCTATGGTGTTGGTGAAGGAAAAGCTGCTAAATTTGGAAAGCCTTTTGTAGACCTGATTGAAAAATATGTTGAAGAAAATGATATTATTCGTCCAGATGATTTTGTAGTTAAAAGTACAGGAGTTAATTCTGGACTAAAACTATATATTATTCAAAATACAGATCGAAAAATACCACTTGTAGATATTGCAAAATCAAAAGGGTTGGCTTTTACAGAACTTATTGAAGAGATGCAGCGGATTGTTTACAGTGGAACCAAAATTAATATCGATTATTGTATAGATGATTTGTTGGATGAAGACCAACAAGAAGAGATTTTCGACTATTTTATGGAATCTAAAAGTGACAAAATCCAGGATGCTTTAGACGAATTTGAAGGTGCTTATGATGAAGATGAATTACGATTGATGCGTATAAAATTTATTAGTAAAGTCGCAAACTAAATTAGTTAAAAAAATATTAGTTTATTTGTCATTCTGATTGCAACGAAGAATCTATTTTCACTGCAACAGATTCTTCACTTCCTTGCAGTCGTTCAGAATGACATGTTTTAAATTAGTTAAGCTAAATACGCCACAACCATTCCTATTAAAATAGCAATAAATTTTAGAGAATTAAACTTATGGTCTTTTGAAGTTTCAAACAATATGATGGTTGAAATATGCAAGAAAATACCTATGATAATTGCTGTAATCTCAGTTTTATAAGCAGTCAATATTTCAATGTATTCACCAGCTAAACTACCAAAAGGAGACATCAATGAAAAAAATATCATAAAAAGAATAGCATTCATTTTTGAAATTTTAGACTTCATGAAAAAAGTACCTAAAATAATTGAAATAGGCACATTATGTATTACAATTGCCCATAATAAATAATCATGATTTTGATTATGACCTAAAGGAATTCCTTCCATAAAAGCGTGAACACATAAACTAAAAAATAAAGCCCAAGGAAAAGACCCGTCTTCATGAATATGAATATGTCCGTGTTCTGCTCCTTTTGAGAAAAAATCTAAAATGAGTTGAAATAATAATCCAATGAGTATAAATAAACCAATATTTGAAGAGTTTACAGCATACACTTCTGGAAGTAGATGTAAAATAGTTACCGATAATAAGTAAGCGCCACTAAAGGCTAATAAAAGCTGCACCGTTTTAAGATTTGGCTTTAAACCAAAAACGATGAATACACCAACTAAAACTGATAAAATAAGCGCTATATATGTCATTCTAAAATTAAAATTAAACGATCAGAAGTTTCTTCATTAAATGCTTCTAATTCATAATTACCAAAAATATGCTTTATTTTAAAATCAACTGAATTCAAATAGGTTTTTATTTTTTTTAAATCTAAGTTCTTAACTTTTTCAAAATAGGTGTGGTGTTCATTATCTGCATCAAAATTAATTTCTTTAACAATAAATCCATTTTTTACATATCGATTTATTTTGAATGTAATATCATTAATTGTTTGTTCTTCTTCAATAACTAATTCTTTAATCACTTTTTTAACATTCATAAAATCTATAACAGCAATTCCATTTGGATTTAATCCATTTTTTATATTATTAAGAATAGCAATATCCTCAGTGTCATCTTCGAAAAAACCAAAACTGGTAAACAAATTTAAAATAACATCAAATTTTGTTTTGAATGGATTACGCATATCATGCTCCATAAATTTCAAAGTATCATTTTCGTGTTTTTTAGCTTTTTTAATACTGTTTTTAGAAAGATCAGCACCAATAACATTGAATCCCAACGAATTTAAATAAATGGAGTGTCGACCTTTTCCACAAGCTAAGTCTAATAGTAAATCACTCTTTTTTATAACTAAAAACGACACCAAGTTTTGCATAAATGCCTTTGCTTCAGTATCATCTCTATGCTTATATAATAGATGATAATAACGAGTATCAAACCACGAAGCAAACCAATCTTTGTTTTTAGTCATAATCATAAATTCCACGCAAAAATAAGGAATTGATTATTTATTAGATGATTTATTTAACATTTCTGTGTGCCAACCTACTTTGAAAAAAGAAATATAACTATATCACAAAAAAAAAGTTACCAATAAGCAACTTTTTTTTTGTGAACTAAGATTAGTTAGTATTTATAGGTAATTCCTTTTTTTATTGCTTGAGTACCGCCTAACATATTTGAGTTAGCTCCAATGGTTGTTTTATCGGAAGTCATTAAAATAAACTGACAGCCTAATTTAGCAGCTTCCATTTTTAATTTTTTTTCTGCTTTTTTATCTCCTGAATTTCCTGTTTGAAAATTAATTAACCCAGTCTTACCTCTAATCTCTTCAACTTTTGTTAACCCAGCTATGTAACTTTTATCTTCAAGGACAACAACATTTTCCCAATCTTTTTCACTATTAATTTCAATTTTTTCTGTAACATCTTCAACACGTCCGCTTTTGCCGTAGACAATTTTTTGAATTGCATACTTACCAATAGTGTTTTCAGCTTCCTCACCATCATAAACAAATACAACTGTATATTCTTCCAATCGTATTACTTTTCCATCAACAACTTCTCCATTGTGTTTAAATATTTGATCTACTTGCGCATTAATAGTAAACGATACTAGTATTACAGCTAAAAATAAAATGTTTTTCATATGTATTATATTTTTTTAAATTTGAGCTAACTTACAAAAAAAAGTCAAATGATTGAATTTTATTGTTTTTTTATCATTTAAATTTTCAACCATTTTTAATGATTTTTTGATGTTTTTAAAATTTCACCTCTCTAAAAATAGAAATTTCCTTATTAAACTTAATATTTCTGTACTTTTGCATTATAATTAAAAAATATGAATCATAATTTTAAAATGGTTGCCACTACCATGTTCGGATTTGAAGAATTGCTGGCAACTGAACTTAAAAACTTAGGAGCGCAAGATGTAGAATTAGGCGTTAGAAGTGTTACTTTTTCAGGAGATAAAGGTTTTATGTATAAGGCAAATATTGCCCTTAGAACTGCCATAAGAGTTTTAAAACCCATCAAACATTTTAGAGTTCATGATGAAGATGACTTGTATAAGAAACTGATGAAAATTGAATGGGAAAAATATATGAATATTAACAGTACTTTTTCAATAGGAGCAGTTGTAAATTCAAAAAATTTCACTACCAATTCTCATTATATAGCTTTAAAATCGAAAGATGCCATTGCCGATTATTTTAGAAATAAATATGATAAAAGACCTGATGTTGATGTAAAACATCCTGATGTTAAAATTCATGTTCACATACACAACGATAATTGTTCTGTTTCATTAGATAGCTCTGGGGATTCTTTACACAAACGCGGGTATAGAAGCGCTACCAATATTGCACCTATAAATGAAGTTTTAGCAGCAGGTTTAGTGCTGCTTTCGGGTTATTCGGGTGAGTGTAATTTTATTGACCCTATGTGTGGTTCTGGTACAATTTTAATTGAAGCTGCTATGATTGCTAATAATATTCCTGCCAATATTAATAGAAAAGAATTTGGTTTTGAAAAATGGGCAGATTATGATGAAGATTTGTTTTTTGCCATTCAAGATTCTTTGTTAAAAAAAATACGCAGTTCTCATTTTAAAATAATGGGATTTGATAAAGCTCCTTCTGCAATAGTTAAAGCTAAAGATAATGTTAAAAATGCCAATTTAGAAGAATTTATAGGGATTCATCATATTAATTTCTTCAACTCAGTAAAAGAAGTATTTGGGCAAACTACTATTTTATTTAATCCACCTTATGGAGAACGATTAAATATTGATGTGAATGAATTTTATAAAAGTATTGGAGATACTTTAAAACATGGGTATCCAGATTCAACAGTTTGGTTTATAACTTCCGATTTTGAAGCTTTAAAGCATGTAGGATTACGAACTTCTCGTAAAATTCCTTTAAAAAATGGGGATTTAGATTGTCGTTTTGTGCGATATGATATGTATGCAGGTAGTAAAAAAGCTAAAAAAATGAAATCTGCTGAGGAAGAGGAATAAAATAATTTTACATACGCTATTCATAAAAAAAAAGCTTTGCATTTCTGCAAAGCTTTTTTAACATTAACTCAATTTATGAGCTTCTCCTTTTTCTTGTATTTTCTGTCTTAGAACTTTCTCTTTTCTCAGTGCTTTTAGTACTTTTAGTTCTTTCAGTATTTTTTCTCTCTTTTGAATTTACTGATTTTCTTGAATTTTCATCACTTTTTCTTTCTTGAACTCTTGTTGGTTGACGTTCTGTAACGGTACGCTTTTGTTGCACAGTTCTTTCTGGAGTACGTTTTGTAATTGTTGTACTTCTTTCAGTGACAGTTCGTGAATTATTATTTGTTCTGGCCCCAGATGTATTTCTTCTTTCAGAACTTTTCACATTGTTATTTGTTCTTTTTTCAGAATTATAACCGTTATTGCTATTTCTATTATCATATGTTCTTCCTTTAGAATTTGAATTTCTTGTGTTATTTCTATCTAAATGTTTATCATTCCTTTTAGGAATGTTTTGAGTAGCAACACGTTGTCTGGTACTATTACTTGAACGTTTATTATAATTATTATTACCGTAATACGTATTTCTAGAATGATCTCTATTGTAAGTATATCTTATTGGTTTATAATGGTTTCTATAAGGCTTATAACTAACAACTCGATATTCAAAAAAAGGTCTTACAAAATAGTTGTGATAAGGGTGAAATACATAATGTCTGTTATAGTTATTTATATAACCAGAATAGTGAGAGTAATAACCGTAATTATCGTAATAAACTCTTAATCCACCAACTCTAACCAATCTATCACGGTTATATTGAATATTTGTATTCCCAATTCGGTTTACTCTTCCATAATAATCATAATCTATATAAATGTCTTCAACTTGAATGATGGCTCCATAATTATCATATTGCACATATGCATCATAATTATAACCAGAATTAAAACTGATGTCAACTCCATTTCCTTGATACCCAACATGAACACCGTTACGTGGGTTGATGTAAAAATCAAATTCTCCATTTTGAAAAACCGCAAATGTTACGCCTCTTTCTACAAACGTGAATGAATCTCCATAGTCATTAAAATAATTAGTGCTTACTGAAGTATTAGTTGTATTGTTTGTTGTAGCTTGTGCTCCAAAACCAATTACAAATAAGGCTGCGAATAATAGTATCTTGTTTTTCATAATAAAAAATTTAATGTTAATACTTAAATATATTGCTTAGTAGCTTTATACAAGTTGGTAATTACAAACAGCGTGCCAAGAATTTTAATTATTTATATATAGTTGATAATCAAATTATTAAAATTATTTTTTATTAATTATTGATTTTTATACAATTAAAATGTCCAAATAATTATTTTTGTAGGATACAATAAAATTCATTTTTAGTTAAAAGTTATTAATTACATAAACGTCATATTACCCATTCCTTTACAAAAGTTATTTACGTATAAAATAACAGAAGCTGAAGCAACTTTTTTACAAAAAGGAATGCGTGTTGCTGTTGAATTTGGAAAATCTAAAATTTATACTGCTTTAGTAGCTGAAATTCATAATGTGCCTCCAGTTGGTTATGAAGCAAAAGATATTCACCAAATTTTAGATGAAACCCCTATTGTAAATGAAATTCAATTGAAACATTGGGAGTGGATTGCTTCCTATTATATGTGTTCTGTTGGAGAGGTTTTTAGGGCGGCATTACCTTCAGCTTTTTTGTTAGAAAGTGAAACGATTATCCAATATATCACTGGTTTTTCAAATGAAAAAGAACTATCAGATGAAGAATTTTTAATTATTGAAGCATTGCAATTCCAGCCCCAACTTTCAGTTAATCAGATAGTTGCTATTTTGGGCAAAAAAACAGTTTTTCCTATCATTAAGGATTTAATTGAAAAAAATGCAATTGTTGTAAAAGAGCAAATTTATGAACAGTACAAACCAAAACTGATAAAATACCTTCGTTTAACAAAAGAATGGAGTTCCAATGAAAAGTTATCAGAATTATTAGAGTTGTTGAGTAGAGCAAAAAAACAACGCGAAATAATTCTAACCTATTTTCAACTATCAACTACAAAAAAACCAATTAAAGTAAGTGAGTTTCAAGAAGAATCAAATAGTTCATCATCTGTCTTAAAATCCTTAATTGATAAAGGAATTTTTGAATATTATTATATTACCACTGATAGAATAAATTTCGAAGGAAATACTTCTGAAATAAAAGAGTTAACAACGCATCAGCAAGAAGCATTTAAACAAATAAAAATATCTTTTGAAACGAAGCAGGTTACCCTATTAAAAGGAATTACAAGTAGCGGAAAAACAGAGATATATGTAAAATTAATTAAAAAATCACTTGATGAAGGAAAACAAGTTTTATATCTATTGCCAGAAATTGCTTTAACAACCCAATTAATAGGTAGATTGCAAGAATATTTTGGCGAATATTTATCGGTTTTTCATTCTAAATATTCAATGAATGAACGCGTAGAAGTTTGGAATAATGTTTTGGAAAACAAACAAAAAGCTCGACTTGTTTTAGGTGCGCGTTCTTCACTTTTTTTGCCTTTTTCAAATTTAGGACTCCTCATTGTTGATGAGGAACATGAACCCTCTTTTAAACAATATGATCCTGCACCTAGATATCATGCTCGTGATGCTGCTATTGTGTTAGCAAATAAACATAATGCCAACGTTTTATTAGGGTCTGCAACACCCAGTATTGAAACATTTTACAATGCACAGCAAGGGAAATATGGTTTTGTTGAGTTAAACAGGCGATTTGGAGATGTTTTGTTGCCTGAAATTGAATTAGTTGACATCAAAGAAAAGCATCGAAAAAAACAAATGATTGGTCATTTTTCTGATCGTTTAATTGAAATGATTACAGATGCTTTAGAAAATAAAGAACAAGTTATATTATTTCAAAACAGAAGGGGGTTTGCGCCCGTCATTGAATGTGAATTATGTGGTATTTCACCACAATGCCCAGATTGTGATGTTAGTTTAACCTTTCATAGCTACAAAAAAGAATTACGTTGTCATTATTGTGGTTATCGACAAGCAATGCTTCATAACTGTGGTGCGTGCGGAAGTGAAAAATTAAATACCAAAGGCTTTGGTACTGAGCAACTTGAAATTGAATTGGAACAATTATTTCCTGATTTTAAAATAGGTAGAATGGATTTTGATACCACTCGAGGAAAATTTGGGTATCAAAAAATAATTGGTCAATTTGAAGCGCAAGAAATAGATATCCTAGTTGGTACACAAATGCTTTCCAAAGGATTGGATTTTGGAAACGTTTCATTAGTTGGAATTTTAAATGCCGATAATATGCTGAATTTTCCAGATTTTAGAGCTCATGAACGCAGTTATCAATTAATGGTACAAGTTTCCGGTAGAGCAGGAAGATCAAAAACAAGAGGAAAAGTAGCAATTCAAACATATAACCCGTACCATCAAATATTACAACAGGTTTCTACCAACAATTTTAATGAAATGTATAAGGAACAGTTAGAAGAACGTTGGCAATACCATTATCCGCCTTTTTATAGAATTATTAAGATTACGTTGCGTCATAAAGATTTTAATAAAGTTGAAGAAGGGGCTCAATGGTTGGGAAAATCACTTATGTCTATTTTCAAAGAAAACGTATTAGGTCCAACAACACCAGGTGTTTCTAAAATTAGAAATTATTACATTCGAAATGTAATCATTAAAATTCCTCAAAATCAGCAGCTTACAACTACAAAAAATAAAATCACCCGCGTTAAAAATGCTTTTCAAGCTGTTAAAGAATTCCGATCCATAAAATTGAATATTGACGTTGATAATTATTAACATCAATACTGAAATTTAATGGCTAATTTTCGTCTTAAAATAACTTTTATATATCACTTGCCAATTAAGGAATTAATGGTATATTTGCACCCTTAAAGTAAAAACTTAAAATAATTAATTATGAATCATTACGAAACTGTTTTCATTTTGAATCCCGTTTTATCTGATGTTCAGGTAAAGGAAACAGTAAAGAAGTTTGAGGACTATCTTGTTTCCAGAGGTGCCGAAATGATATCAAAAGAGGATTGGGGCTTAAAAAAATTAGCGTACACAATCCAACACAAAAAAAGTGGATTTTACCACTTATTTGAATACAAAATAAATGGAGAAACAGTAGCTCCATTTGAACTTGAATTTAGAAGAGATGATAGCGTTATGCGTTATTTAACTGTAAGGTTAGATAAACATGCTGTTGCTTGGGCTGAAAAGAGAAGAGAAAGAAATAACGCATTAAAGAAGTAAGTTATGTCTATTGAACAACAAGCAAAAGGAGGAAAACAAGGTGAGGTTCGTTACCTGACTCCGCTGGATATCGACACGAAGCAAGTGAAAAAATACTGTCGTTTTAAAAAGAATGGAATCAAATATATTGATTATAAAGATGCCAAATTCTTATTGTACTTAGTAAATGAGCAAGGTAAAATTTTACCACGTCGTTTAACAGGAACTTCATTAAAATATCAACGTAAAGTGTCTGTCGCTATCAAAAGAGCACGTCATTTAGCTTTAATGCCATACGTTGGTGATTTGTTAAAATAAATAGAGGAAGGATTATGGAAATTATATTAAAACAAGACGTTGAAACCTTAGGTTTTAAAGATGATATTATAAATGTAAAAAATGGTTACGGTCGTAATTATTTAATTCCTCATGGATTTGCAGTATTAGCAACAATTTCAGCAAAAAAAGTATTAGCAGAAACTTTAAAGCAACGTGCTTATAAAGAAGAGAAACTAATAAAAGACGCAACCAAAATTGCAGATGCAATTAAAGAATTAGATATTAAAATTGCTGCTAAAACAGCTGATAATACTAAATTATTTGGTTCTGTGAATAATGCTAATGTTGCAGAAGCTTTGGCTGCTGCGGGTTATGAAATTGATAAAAAATTCATCAAAGTTGAAGGTGGTAATATTAAGAGAATTGGAAAATACAATGCTACAATAAGATTGCATAGAGCAGTGGTTGTAGAATTGCCAATTGATATCATCGCTGAACAAAGTAATTAACAAATTTTAGTTAATAAATCAAATAAAGCCCACTCATAAGTGGGTTTTTTTTTGGTATATTTGAAGGTTAATAACAAATTATATTTAAACATTAATTCATATGAAAAAACAATTATTTTTTACATTACTAATCATGTTTGTTTCTGTAGCTACGGTATTTTCCCAAGTAACTACTTCAAAAATACAAGGATTGGTAAATGATGACTCTTCGGCAGGACTGTACGGAGCAAATGTTGTTGCTAAACACATACCGACAGGTACTGTATCTGGAACAATGACATTAGAAGGGGGTAGATATTCTATTCCAAATTTACGTGTTGGTGGCCCATATACCATAACATTTAGTTATGTAGGTTACAAAACTACTGAATATACAGATGTGTATTTAGATTTAGGGAATGCTTTTGAACTGGATGTAACCATGGTTAGTGAAAACGAACTATTGCAAGAGGTTGTTATTTCCGGAAATAGAAGCTCTACTTTTAATAACAACAGAACTGGGGCAGAAACAAGTGTTGGTAGTAGAGAATTGACAAAATTACCTACCATTTCTAGATCAGCAGCAGATTTTACTCGTTTAGATCCGTCAGCTTCTGGAGGTTCATTTGGGGGTAGAAATGACCAGTTTAACAATTTCACGTTGGATGGTTCTATTTTCAATAATCCTTTTGGATTAGATGCAGCTACGCCTGGTGGGCAAACAGATGCTCAACCAGTGTCGTTAGATGCCATAGAGCAAATTAGTGTTTCAACAGCTCCTTATGATGTTTCATTATCTGGTTTTACGGGTGCTTCTGTAAATGCAGTTACAAAAAGTGGAACGAATAAAATTTCAGGTACTGTTTATGGTTACTTTAGAAATCAGGATTTAACAGGAAGCAAAATTAAAGGACAAAGTATTTTTGTTCCTAAATTGGAGCAAAAACAATACGGTTTTAGCTTAGGAGCTCCTATTGTAAAAGATAAATTATTTATTTTTGCTAATTTTGAGAAAGATGAAAGAATAGATTTAGGCCAAAATTGGTTGCCAAATACAGGTTCAGGTGCAATTAATGAATCAAGAGTTGCATTAGCCGATTTATTATCGATTCAATCAGCTTTAAGAGGAATAGGGTATGATCCAGGGGCTTATGAAGGATTTACACATAATTCTGAAAGTACCAAAGGTATTTTAAAATTAGATTGGAATATCAATGATAATAATAGGTTAGCTATTGTTTACAATTTTTTAAATGCTTCTAAAGACAAACCTGCACATCCAACAGCAATAAACCGCAGAGGACCAGATTATAATACTATGCAGTTTGAAAATTCAGGATACCAAATCAATAATAATTTACAATCGTTATTATTGGAGTTAAACTCTAAATTGGATGATAATGTGACTAATAAACTTCAAGTGGGTTACACTCGTTTTGATGACTCTAGGAATCCATTTTCGGCACCAGCTCCTGTAATTAATATAACAAAAGATGGTTCTCCTTATATTATTGTTGGTCATGAACCTTTTTCAATTAACAATAAGTTAGACCAAAAAGTATTTCAAATAACCAATAATTTAAATATTAGCAAAGGAAATCATAACTACACTCTTGGATTCTCATTTGAAAAATTTCAATTTGATAATTCTTTTAATTTAAAAGGGTATGGTTTTGATGTTTTTGGAAGTGTTGATATCAATGCTTTTGATGCTAACAATTACCAACAAGCTTTATTGGATGCACAAGCAACATTTGATTCAAAAAATATGCTAGCTGATGGAGTTGATGGAGGTTGGAATTTAGCCGAAACAAATGTAGGTCAACTGGCTTTTTATGCACAAGATGAGTGGAGCGTAAATGATAATTTTACACTTTCTTATGGTGTGCGTTTTGATAAGCCTTTATTTTTTGATACATCTAAAATGGCACAAAAATTTATTGATACTGAAAACTCAGAGTGGTTTGTTCCAGGTATAGAATATATTAATCCTTCAACCGGTGAACCATATATCTTCGATTCAACTAAAATGCCAAATAATGATTTCTTAATTTCACCAAGAATTGGTTTTAACTGGGATGTAAAAGGTGATAAAACCGTACAAGTAAGGGGTGGTTCAGGCTTATTTACAGGCCGTTTCCCTTTTGTTTGGATTGGAAATCAAGTTGGAGGATCAGATGTGTTTTTTTACCAAGTGGTTGACCCTGATTTTAAATTTCCACAAGTTTGGAGAACTAGTTTAGGATTAGACTATAAATTGGAAGACGGAACAATACTAACAACCGATTTATTTTATACAAAAGATATCAATGGCGTACACGTACAAAACTGGGGATTAGGTTCGCCAACTGATTTATTAAATGGTGTTGACAATAGACCTATTTATTCAGCAACTGACCGTGCCTATTGGAGTGCGCCTTGGGGTTCAGAAAAAGCAAATGCGTATGTATTAACAAACTCTAACAAAGGAAGAACTTTTAATGCTTCTTTTAAAGCTCAAAAATCTTTTGAGAATGGCTTGTATTTAATGGGTGCTTATAATTATTTGAATTCTAAGGATGTAAATTCTATTGAAGCTGAAATTACGGGTGATGCTTTTGCATTTAATCCAGCTTTAGGAAATGTAAATGATGCAACGTTAGGGTATTCAAAATATGGAGATACACATCGTTTTATCGGTGTAGCTTCAAAAACTTGGCAATATGGGGCAAATGATAAATGGGGGACAACACTTTCAACCTTTTTTGAATATGCACAAGGTGGACGGTTTTCTTATACTTATGGGGGTGACATCAATAATGATGGTTCCGGTGTGAACGATTTAATTTATGTTCCAACTGCTTCTGAAATTAATTCAATGCAATTCTCAGGAAATGCTGGTCAGCAAACTACTCAACAAACGGCTTTAGAACGTTATATAGCACAAGATAAGTATTTAAGCAGTAGAAGAGGAAATTATGCAGAGCGTTACGGAGCTTTAGCACCTTGGAGAGGGAAATGGGACATGAAATTTATTCAGGAGTTAAAAGTATCTAAAGACAATGCTATTCAATTTAGTATTGATATTTTAAATGTTGGAAACTTATTAAATTCTGAATGGGGAATAGTGCAACAACCAAATGCAGTTCAGCCAATTGGTGTATCTGTTGATGGTACTGGAACACCAACGTATTCATTTGATCAAAATTTAATTTCTTCTTATGGATATGATGCTAGTTTATTATCAAGATGGCAAATGCAATTTGGATTGCGTTATATATTTTAAATAGTAAATTTTATATATTTAAACCGCCCAAATTGGGCGGTTTTTTTTTCTTTGTCATTCCTGCGAACCAGCCTTCTGCAGGCAGGGGCAGGAATCCAAATACTATCGTTGTATAGATTCCTGCCTTCGAAGGAATGACATTAATATATCTAACTTATGAAATACAGACCATTAACAAAAGAGCAATTGTTAGAATTACATCAAGAATTTTCTAAATTTTTAGCAACACAGCAAATTGACGCAAAAGAATGGAATAAAATTAAGAAGGAAAATGCAGCTATGGTTGATGAAGAAATTAAATTATTTAGTGATGTTGTTTGGGAAGATGTTCTGTCAAAAACGGAGTATTTAGAACATATTTCAGCAAAGGATATTAATTTATTTAAATGTACTTCAAAAGAAATGATACGGATTTGTATAAAATTAACGGATAATCATAAAAGTTTTTTAAATACAACTGATTTTGATTGGTTTTTAAAAAATCCTTTAAGCAATAGCATAGAATATTTTAAAGCCTCCAAAAAATACACTAAAGAAAGAAACCTTGAAATTTTTGAATTAATAGAAATGGGAAGCCGAATTTCAAAAGGGGAATTATTTAATAAAGTAAGCCAATTAATTCATTAACTACTTTTACAACTCCTACAGAAGCGTTTTCAGAAATTATTTTCAAATTTGAATGCAAATTTTCTTGAATTGTTGGTTTCGGATCAATAAAATAAATTGGAATATTTGATTTTGCAAAATGAATTAAACTAGCTGCTGGATACACTTGCATTGATGTGCCCACTATAATTAAAATATCCGCATCTGATGTTATTCCAATTGCTTTATCAAGCATTGGAACCTCTTCCCCAAACCAAACAATATGTGGTCTTAATTGCGATTTATGTTCACAAACATCTCCTAAATTTAATGCTGTTTTCCAATCATATATCAAATTTGGATGTGAAGTACTTCTTACTTTTAACAATTCACCGTGTAAATGAATTACATTTTTACTTCCTGCACGTTCGTGCAAATCATCAACATTTTGAGTGATAATGCTAACCTGAAAATGATTTTCTAGTCTAACAAGCTCAGCATGTGCTTTATTCGGTAATACTTCTAATAATTGATTTCTTCGTTTGTTGTAAAAGTCCAATACTAAACTTTTATTTCGTTCCCAACCCATTGGTGAAGCTACTTCCATAACATCATGGCCTTCCCAAAGTCCACCAGCATCTCTAAATGTTTTAATACCACTTTCGGCACTAATTCCTGCACCTGTTAGTATAACTATTTTTTTCATCTTTCTAATTTATATCAAAAGTAAAATTTTATCTTTGAAGAAATATGACTTTTGATGGTAGATTATAAATTTATGGAATATTTAGAGCAATTTGTTTCTGAAAAAAGAAGAAATTTATTTCGTAAAGTTTTAAATGAGAGAACAAGACATTTTACAGTTGCCATTGAGGATATTTTTAAACCACATAATGCCAGTGCTGTTGTTAGAAGTTGTGATGTGTTTGGGATTCAAGATATTCATATAATTGAAGATAAGTACAAATTTTATGCTTCAAAGATGATTGCAAAAGGAGCACAAAAATGGTTAGATATTTCAATTTATAAAAAACAGGGCTCAAATAATACGCTTGATTGTATTTCGAACTTAAGAAATAATGGTTATAAAATAATTGCAGCTACACCGCATAATGAATCTTGCTTGTTAGAAGATTTTGATGTTTCTCAAAAATCAGCCATTTTTTTTGGAGTTGAAAAGGCAGGTTTATCTGAGGATGTGATGAACAATGCAGATGGTTTTATAAAAATTCCAATGGTTGGATTTACAGAAAGTTTAAATATTTCTGTTGCAGCAGCCATTATTCTTCAAAATTTTAACGAACGATTAAAAAAATCGGATATTAACTGGCAATTAACTGAACTCGAAAAAAGTGAGAAATACTTGGATTGGTTAGAAAAATCAATAAAAAGCATTAAAAAAATTAAAGCGCAGTATTATTTGAAAGATACTAATTGATTATAACTTAAATACAATACTATAATAGTAAAATAATTTTTAATTGTCATTCCTGCGAAGGCAGGAATCTCTAAATATATGAGCATAGATTCCTGCCTTCGCAGGAATGACATATATAACATTAATAAAAATCGTTAACTGATTGTTAATCAAATAATTATAAAAACATCCTTATTCAATAAAAATTTTATTGATAGTTGCAGTAGAATCGCAATTTTTAACTGTTAGCGTAATATGCTGTAAATTTTTTCGCCCTTTTATATGATATTGAATGCAGGAATCTGTTTTAATTTTATTCCAAATGTCGGCATTTCCGTTTTTTAATATTTGAGAAATTTGTGCAGTATCTATTTTTGAAGAATTTATCATTAATAAAACTTCGGAAGAAAAAATTCTATCTTTAGATCTAATATTTTTTAATACACGAGCATTTGGGGTGTAATCAAAGGATGTGTTTTTTTTATTTAAAAAAAATACTACAATGATGATTCCTAGGGCTAAACCCCCTAAAAAAAAAGGCAATCGTTGTTTAAAAGTCATATTATAAAAAAAGTAAATTAATATCTCTAAAAGGAATATTAAACCAATCGGCAACCGTTCTGTTTGTTAAAATTCCGTGGTAAAAATACATCCCTTTTTGCAAACTTTTATCTAAACGAGCAGCATTTTCAAATCCGCCTTCTTCGGCAATATTTAAAAGATAGGGTGTGAAAATGTTACTTATTGAAACTGAGGCAGTTCGTGCATATCTTGAAGGAATATTTGGCACACAATAATGTATAACGCCATGTTTAATAAAAGTTGGTTGTTTATGAGTAGTAATATCCGAAGTTTCAAAACAACCACCTCGGTCTATACTTACATCAACAATAACAGATCCTTCTTTCATCTGTTCAACCATTAATTCAGAAACAATGATTGGTGAACGCGATTTTCCTCTAATTGCTCCAATAGCAATATCACATCGCATTAATGCTTTTTGTAACGTTTTTGGTTGTATTGTTGAAGTATAAATTGATCGTCCTAAATTGTTTTGTAGACACCTTAGTTTAGTGATTGAATTATCAAAAACCTTCACATTTGCACCTAAACCAATAGCTGAACGAGCCGCAAATTCACCAACGGTACCAGCTCCTAAAATAACGACTTCAGTTGGGGGTACTCCACTAATATTTCCTAATAACAAGCCATTTCCATTAGTGTTATTGCTCATCATTTCTGCAGCAATTAATATAGATGCTGTCCCCGCAATTTCGCTTAAAGATTTTACAATTGAAAAAACGCCTTGTTCATCTCTAATATAATCGAAAGCAAATGCAGTTACTCTTTTTATAGCAAGTTCTTCAAAATACTTTTTGGTTTGTGTCTTAAGTTGTAATGCAGAAAATAAAATACTTTGAGGATTTATAAGTTTTATTTCATCTAATGAAGGTGGCTCTACTTTTAAAATGATTTGACATCCGAAAACTTCTTTAACATCATACGATATTTTTGCGCCAGCTTCAGAATATTCATTATCTGAAAAGTTAGCTCCGTCACCAGCCCCAGTTTCTATAACAAATTTATGTCCATGAGATGTAAGTGCTGCAACAGCATCTGGAGTTAAACAAACTCTTTTTTCCTGATAATGTGTTTCTTTAGGAATACCAATAACAAGTTCTCCTTTTTGCTTTCTAATTTCCAAGGTTTCTTCTTGAGGCATTAGCTCTCGCAAACTAAATGGTGAGATTGCTTTTTTACTCATTATTTTTAAGTTCTATAGTTCTTTGTTGATTTTTATTGGCAGTAATTATAATATTAACTGACTTTAAAGGTACTAAATTTTCTACTTTATTTGGCCATTCAACCAAACACCAACTTTTACTAAAAAAATATTCTTCAATTCCCATATCCAGAGCTTCTTCTTCTTTATTAATTCTATAAAAGTCAAAATGGTAAATTTTACTATCATCTTGCGTATGGTATTCATTTACCAATGAAAAAGTAGGGGAGCTTACATTGTCTATAACACCTAATTGTTTAACAATTTCCTTTATTAAAGTAGTTTTACCAACACCCATTTTTCCATAAAACAGAAGTACTTTATGTTGAGAGAAATTAATTACTTCTTTTGCGATTTCATTCAGTTCGTGCAAACTATAATTTTTTTTCATCATTTATTTATGTCGAAAGTTTAAAAGTCAAAGGTCTATAAAAAAAATTAAATTTCAACTACAAATTAGTACAACAAGGTGAAATCCTGAAATAAATTCAGGGTGACGTGATAACAATATGATCATAAACGGATATACAATATTTTCAATTACAAATTATTCAATATTGTAATCGATTGGCGAATTTTTAAAAGTGAATAAGTTAGGTTTAAGTTGAGATATTTAGGGTAACTTTAA
>Ga0209231_1000459_pt1 | contig 22638 bp, 14 predicted proteins | sample Deesub45470m_DNA_FD_188086 | JGI IMG/M metagenome (GOLD analysis project Ga0209231, IMG submission 188086) | Deep subsurface microbial communities from North Pacific Ocean - 450_OLKR46/470m Metagenome (SPAdes) (version 2) | ecosystem: Environmental > Terrestrial > Deep subsurface > Unclassified ... | reverse complement strand
GATTCTGCAGTTTGTACACCGACAGGCCGGCGGTAAAACCGGCGGTACCGATGATCATGCTTTCCCGCAGCGACAACCCTTGCGGCAAGGCCACCGCCCAGGCGGAAGGGACGCGGATGTACTGTCCGAAGCCGCCGGCCGTGTTCATGCCGAGGTCGAAGCCGGTGACGATGACCTGGTCGCCGGCCTTGAAGCGCCCGTCGCTGCAGCTGACCACCTCGCCGGCGGCGTCGATCCCCGGTGTGTGCGGGTAGGTTTTGGTCACCCCCGGTTTGCCGCAGGCGGAGAGGGCGTCCTTGAAGTTGAGGGAGGAATACTGCACCCTGACCAGCAGTTCACCCGGCGGCAGGTCGTTGACGCTGCGGGTGATGATGGCGCGGCTGAAGGTTTTCGGGGCGGTCTCGGTGACGACCAGGGCGGTAAAAGTTTGCTCGCTCATCAATGTTCTCCTTCTTTGGCAGGGGGGACGGGCGGAATGGCGACGGTGATCCAGCGGCCGGCACACGGCTGAAGAGAATAGCGACGAATTCGCCTACCGGCAGCAGTGAGGAGCTCGGACAGGACCCGAATAGACGATTTTGCAGCCGGCTCATGGAGAGTCCGACAGGCTCCCGGTCAAGTCAAGCCTGAAACTTGAAATGCCGGGCAAGTTCAACGACAGGAGACGAAGCGGATGGTACTGCGGGTGTCGGCCAGGGTTTTCTCCAGGGCGCGAAGCACGTAATCGATATCCTCGTCGCTGTTCCCCGTCCCGAGGGAAAAACGCACGGCGCAGTGGGCCTCCTCTGCGCTCAGTCCCATGGCCAGGAGGGCCGGAGAGGGTTCGGGATTCCCCGATTTGCAGGCCGATCCCGAGGAAAAAAAGACGCCGCGGCGGTCGAGAAAGAGGACCAGCGACTCCCCCCGGATCCCCGGCAGGGTCAGATTCAGGGTGTTCGGCAGCCGCCCCTCCGCGGGGCCGTTGCGCCGGGCGTCGGGGAGGAGCTGGCAGATGCCGGCTTCGAGCCGGTCACGCAGCCGCGCCAGACGCGCCATTTCCCCGGCGTTCAGACGCCGCAGGGCGACCTCGCAAGCCTTGCCGAAGCCGACGATGCCGGCGACGTTTTCCGTTCCCGAACGCAGGCCGTGCTCCTGGCCGCCGCCGGTGAGAAGCGGCGCCAGCTCCAGGCCGCGCCGGACGTAGAGGGCCCCCACCCCCTTGGGGCCGTGTATCTTGTGCGCCGACAGGGAAAGGAGGTCGACCCCGAGTTCCTCCACGTCGAGAGGGATCTTCCCCAAGGCCTGCACCGCATCCGTATGGAAGGGGACCCCGCGGCGGCGGGCGGCGGCGGCCAGTTCCGCCACCGGCTGGAGCGTCCCCGTTTCGTTGTTGGCCAGCATGATGCTCACCAGGGCCGTGTCGGGGCGCAGGGCCTCGGCGAGGGATTCGAGGCGAACGCGCCCCTGGCCGTCGACGGGGAGGACGGTGACCTCGTACCCCTCCTGGGCCAGACCGAGGCAGGTCTGCAGGACCGCCGGATGCTCGACGGCCGAGGTGATGAGGTGGCGCCCCGGGCGGTAAGGGAGGAGGCCGCGGATGGCGAGGTTGTCGGCTTCGGAACCGCTCCCGGTGAAGTGGATGCGCCGGGCGGTGCAGTTGAGCATCTGCGCCACCTGGCGGCGGGCGCTCTCGAGGGGAGCGCGGCTGGCGCGGCCGAGGGCGTGAATGCTCGACGGGTTCCCCCAGTTCTCCTTCAGGAAGGGGAGCATGGCCTCGAGGACTTCCAGATCGACAGGGGTGGTGGCGTTGTGGTCGAGATAGACCCGCCTCATCGGTTCTCCGCCGGCGGCAGGGCTCTTAATCTCCTGAAGGCCGGGCGCCTCTTCGGAGAGAGGGACGGCGGAGCAATCCGCCCCTTGGGCCCGGCTCACCTGGCAGAGGAGCGTCTTGTAGACCGGGAATCCGGAGATGGGGTCGTAATGCTCCGGGTCGGTGAGGGCGTTGACGTTGGCCTCCTGCCAGGCCGCGGGGCCTAAGGGGCCGCCCCCGCCCATGGCGGCGTCGACGGCGCCGCGGACGATATCCCCGCTGACCCTGGCCCGCAGGCTCACGCGGCCGCGGAGCGTCTCGACCCACACCGGATCGCCGTCACCGATCCCTCGCGGCGCCGCATCGTCGGGATGCAGGAGCACCTCGGGTTCGGGGTGAAACTCCCCGAGTCCCCGTACGCCGTGATGCTGGCTGCGGAAGTCGTAGGGGGTGCGGGTGCCGGAGTTGAAAACCAGAGGGTAGCGCCGGGCCAGATCCGGCCGGGCAAGAGGACCTTCCGTCGGTTCGGTGTAGACCGGCAGGGGGTCGTAGCCGTGTTCGGCGAGAACCGACGAGGCGATTTCGAACTTCCCCGAGGGGGTGTTGAAGCCGGGGCGGCCGTCGGGGCGCAGCGACCCCTTTTGCCACTTCTTGTACTCCATCATCACCGTCGGCACCCGCACCGAACCGCCGGCCTGCCGCACCGCGGCGACGGTAAAGCCCGTCCCTTCGAGGGCCCTTTCGAGGATCTCCTCTTCGCTCTGCGGATAGAGATGGCCGTAGCCGAGACGACGGGCGAGTTCGGCGAGGATGAAAAAGTCGTTGCGCGCCTCGCCGACGGGCTCGAGCATTTTCTCCCGGATCTTGAACAGGGGGCCGTAGCGCATGTAGGAGGTCGTCTCGAACTGGGTGGTGGCCGGCAGGACCAGGTCGGCATAGGCCGAATCGGCCGTGTGGTAGCGGTTGATGCAGACGGAGAAGTCGAGGGCCGCAAAGGTTCGGCGCCAGAGATCGGGATCGGGCCAGGAGGTGACAATCGAGCCGCCGAGGACGATCAGCGCCCGGATTTTGTACGGCTCCCCCTTGAGAACGGCGGCGGGGAGGGCGATGGCGTGCGATTCGCCGCGATAGTGGCTGTAGACGGGGAAGCGTTCCCGGCCCAGGGCCTTGCGCAGGTCCGGATTGGCGATGAGGTGGCGGCGGTTCTGGGGGAAGGTGTTCTCCTTCATCCGGAAGAGGAGCCCGCCGGGAACGTCGAGCTGGCCGGCGAGGGCCCAGAGGATGAAGACGGCGCGGATCGCCTGCACGCCGCTGTCCGAATACTCGAGGCCGGTGTACATGATCGGCGTGGCGCCCCGGGCCGAAGCGATCCGCCGGGCCGTGGCGCGGACCGTTTCGGCGGCAACGCCGGTAATCGTCTCGACCACTTCCGGGCGGTAGTGCCGGACGAGGTTTTTGAGCCCGTCGAAACCGACGGTCCAGTCGGCGACGAAGCGTTCGTCGTAGAGCTCCTCTTCGAGGAGGACCTGGATCATCCCCAGGGCGAGGGCGCCGTCGGTGCCGGGACGGACGGCGATCCATTCGGCCTCCGTCTCCTTCGCCGTGCCGTTGCGCCGCGGATCGATGGCGATGACTTCGGCGCCGCGCCGCCGCGCTTCGAGAATCTGCCGGTGCGCCAGAGGGGGGGAGTCGGTGGCCGGATTGGCCCCCCAGATGACGATCAGTTCGGCTTGCTCGATATCGACGTCCATGGTGACATACATCTCCCCCAGGGTGACGTGGGGGGCGATCATGGCAAAGGAAACGTAGCAGAGAGCGCCGACTCCGAGGGTGTTCGGCGAGCCGAAGGGGAAGAGGACGGAGGAGGCGGAGGAGACGGCGACCCCCTGCGGCTGAAAGAGATCGCACATCGCCATGTCGAAGCTGCCGCGGCCGGTGTAGATCGCCGCCGCTTCGGCGCCGTAGGCCGCCTTGATCTCCTGCAGCTTGCCGACCAGAAGGTCGTAGGCCTCCTCCCAGGAGATGCGCTCGAAGGCGTGCGTTCCCTTGGGGCCGCTGCGGCGCAGGGGGTAGCGCAGCCGGTCGGGATCGTGGACGATTTCGGGGGCGGAGCGGCCGATGCGGCACATGAGCCCCAGGGGATGGTCCGGCAGCGGCTCCACCGACACCAGGGCCCCGTCCCGGAGCCGGGCGCGAATCCAGCACCCGGCCGGACAGATGCCGCAGAGGCCGTCCCGCTCCTCGATTCCTGCCTGCTGCATGAGGAACTCCCTCTTTTGTTGTCGCCGTTATTTTCGGACTTCAGGCCGAAGCAAAGCTTTCAACGCAGAGACGCCGACTCTCCCCTCTCCCTTCTTCCTTCTTCCTTCTCCAGAAGAAGAAGGGCGAACCAGCCGCGCTCGTCGGTGAAGAGACGCCGGAGCCGGAAGCCGACCCTTTCCAGGTCGGGAAGAAGGGTTTCGACGCGGTACTTGCGACTGATCTCGGTGAGGATCTCTTCACCGGCTTCGATCCTGAAGGAGCGCTGCAGGAGGGGGAGGTCGATGCTCTGGGCGCGCCGGAACCGGGCATGAATTTCGACCCGCTCCTTCTCGGCATCGAACCGGGCCACATGCTCGATGCCGGAGATGTCGATTCGACTCCCGAGTTCCCGGTTCATCCGCACGAAGAGGTTGCATGTGAAGGCGTCGCTGACCCCGGCGGCGTCGTTGTAGGCCGCCTCCAGGAGCCGCGTATCCTTGAGCAGGTCGACGCCGAGGAGAAAGTGGTCACCGGGCTGCAGATGGTCGGCAACCCGGGTGAAGAAGTTTTCCGATTCCTCTTTGTTCATATTGCCGACGGTGCTGCCGAGAAAGAGGGCGAGGATCGGGGAGCCCCGGTCGAAAAGGGCAAAGGCCTCTTCAAAGGTGCCATGGAGGGCGATGACCCGGACGGACGGATGAGCCCTGTCGATGGCGGAAATCGCTCCGCGCAGGGCGCTGTCGCTGACGTCGACGGGGAGGTAACAAACCGCCGCGCCCACCGCCGCGTAGGCAGAGAGGAGGTAGTCGGTCTTCACCGAATAGCCGGAGCCGAATTCCACCAGCGTCGCCGGACCGGTCAAGCGGCTGATGTCGGTGGCGTGGCGGGCGAGGAGGGAGGCTTCGCTGCGGGTGAGATAGTATTCGGGCTGCCTGGTGATCTCCTCGTAGAGGCGGCTCCCCTCCTCGTCGTAGAGGAACCGGCAGTCGAGGGAGCGGGGGCGCCGCTCCAGGCCGGCGGCCACGGAGGCGGCGAATTCCAACACGGGATCTTTGCGCTGCGAACAGGCCTGGAGGAGGACGCTGCGGGTTCCCCCCAGGGCAATCAGAGATTCCCGGGAGGGAGGGTTCTCTGGAATCCTCGGGTCAAAGAGCATGGCGGGCTCCTTTGTTGGCGGCAGGGATCCGGGGGCGGGCGAGGCCCACCCTGTTCAGTGTAGGATCTGAGCCGGCCATGTCAAGGGATGGAGCCACGGACGAAGGAGACGGGAACCGCCCGGCCTCTTCTGCCGATCGGGATCCCCTTGCGCATTCGGCTGGAGGGATTACAATTGAACATTCCCGGCTGGGAGAGGCACCGCCGAAAGGAAACGACCCCGAAGGTTCAAGGATCCAGGTCATCATGGCGCAACGGAAATCGGAAGAGAGCGGGACTTGGCCCAAAGCCCTGGTCGCTGCCGGGGTCTACCTCCTGGCTGTGATCCTCACCGAACTTCTTGCCCATTGGATTCTCGCCTGGGAGCAGGCCGAATTAATCGAATGGTTCCTCTTTCTCGGCACCGCGATCCTCCTGGCCGTCCTGGTCCAGCGCCGCATCGCGGCGACCCACCGCCGGAAACGCTGGCAACGGGAAGTCAGCGAAGGACTTTCATCCGGCGGCGGGCCCGACTTCTTTCCCCGGCTGACCGAAAGTCTCGCCGGGGTCCTCGAAGCCCAGTGCGCCTTCACCTGCGAACTCAAGGGGGACGCCGGAGAGAGAATACACTCCCTGGCCGTCTTCTGCCGCGGCCGCCGATTCGGAGATTTCGAGGCTTCCTCCATCGGGACTCCCCTTGAGACGGTTCTCCGGGAAGGGCACACGACCGTTTTTTCCGGCGGCATGCACCAGGTCCTGATCGACGCGCAGTTCCCCTCCGACCTGGCCGCCGAAAGTTTCCTCGGCACCCCCCTCATCGACGCCAAAGGGCAGGTCATCGGCCTGATGGCCGTCCTGGACGACCGGTCGCTGGCCGGCCGGGAGGGAGCAGAGGAGATCCTCCCCCTCTTTGCCGCACGGGCCGCCGGAGAACTGGAGCGCCTCCGGGCCGAGACGGCTGTGCGCCAGAGCCGGGACCGGTTGCAGGCGATCATCACCAATGCCTTCGACGCCGTGGTCGAGATGGATGACAGGGGGTTGATCACCTCCTGGAATCCCCGGGCCGAGGAGATCTTCGGCTGGTCGCAGAGGGAGGCGGTGGGGCGAAAACAGTCCGAGACGATCATCCCCCGACGTTGTCGGGACGCCCACGAGGAGGGACTGAGACATTTTCTCGCCACAGGGGAAGGACCGATTCTCAACCGGCCCGTCGAAATGACGGCCCTGCACAGGGACGGCAGGGAAATCCCCATCGAACTGACCCTGACCCCTACCCCCTGGGAAGGCGGATTCACCTTTTGCGCGTTCATCCGCGACATCTCCGAGCGCCGGCGGGTCGAGGAGGCGTTGCGGGAGAGCGAGGAGCGCTTCCGGGCCACCTTCAATCAGGCCGCTGTCGGCATCGGTCACGTCGATCCGGCAGGACACTGGCTGAGAGTCAACCAGAAATACTGCGATATCGTCGGCTACACGGTGGAGGAGATGACATCCATGGCCGTCAGGGACATCACCCATCCCGAGGATCTGGCGGCCACCATGACCGCAATGGAGCGCCTCCTTGAGGGGACCCTCGCCGACTATTCCATGGAAAAACGCTATATTCGCAAGGACGGATCGACGGTCTGGGTCGACCTGACCGTCTCCAAGGTTTCCGATGCCGACGGCAAACCGAGATTTTTCGTCGGGGTCGTCGAGGACATCACCGCCCGCAAAGAAGTGGAACAGGCCCTGCGTTTCAGCCAGGCCCGGTACCAGGCCCTGTACCGCGACAATCCCACCATGATCGCCACTCTCGATGCCGACTGGACGATGCTCTCGGTCAATCCGGCCTGTGCCGGCCAGCTCGGCTACACCATCGACGAACTGGAAGGGGAGTCGGTACTGAAACTCTTCCATGGGGATGACCGGCCGGCGGTGGCCTCTCAGCTGCAGAACTGCCTGGAACATCCCGGCCGGGTTTTTCGCTGGCAGTTCCGCAAGATCCGCAAGGACGGCGAACTTCTCTGGGTGGATGAACTGGCCCAGACGGTCCAGGATCCCCGCGGCGACCTCAATGTCATGGTCGTCTGCCAGGACATCACCGAGCGCCGGCGGACCCAGGAGGAGATCGAGCGGTTGAACGCCGATCTGAAACAGCGGGCGGCTGAACTCGAGGACGCCAACAGGGAACTGGAGGCCTTCAATTTCGCCGTGGCTCACGACCTGCGCAAACCCCTGACGACGATCATCGGCTACTGCCAGATCCTCCGCGATCTCTGCGCCGACAGACTCGACGAGACCTGCAACACCTATCTTCATCAAACCTACGAGGGAACCTGGCGCATGAACCGGCTTATCGACACCCTCCTCGATTTCTCCCGGATCACCAGGCTCGAACCTCACCGAAGGGAGATCGACCTCTCGGCCCTTGCCCAGAGGGTGGCCGTAGAGCTCAAGGGAGCGGAATCGCAGCGGCGGGTCCGCTTTCAGATCGTCGAGGGGATCAGGGCAACTGGCGACGAGAGTCTGATGCAGGTGGTTCTGGAAAATCTCTTCGGCAACGCCTGGAAGTATACCGGGGGGCAAAAAGAAGGGTTCATCGAGTTCGGGGAGATAAAAGGGGAGGTTCCGGTCTATTTCGTGCGGGACAACGGTTCAGGATTTTCCATGGCCGATGCGGACAGGCTCTTCATCCCCTTCCAGAGGCTCCCGGGATCCGATGAGGTCGAAGGGCACGGAGTCGGACTGGCCACGGTCGAGCGGATCATCCGGCGCCATGGCGGGCGGATCTGGGCCGAAGCAGAACCGGGGCGGGGAGCGACCTTCTATTTCACTCTCCCCGCAGGCTGAGGGAAGCGCGCCTCCTTGCAAGGGGCAGGTCTTTTTGGTCTTTAACCGTCAGCCATTACGCCTAGATGAGGCCGTCCGCAGCGAGGCGCTCCACCAGGGCCTTGACGATCCCTCCGAGCTCCTCGGCGAGGGTGTCCATGGTCACCGTCCGGGAGAGTGCGCTCCAGACGGCACCGCCGCCGGGAAAATCATAGAGGGTGGTTTCGAGGGAGGCGACCTTGTATTCCACCGTGTAGCTACGCACCTGGCTGAAGCTGCCGTAGTAGTCATGGTACCAGGAGTCGTAGCGGGGACGGTAGTAAGTGGGGTAGCTCCGCCCGTAAGTGTAAAAGCGGTCGTATTCCGGACCGTAGGCGTCGACATCAGTGACCTGCTCTTTTTCCTTGTCGATGCTGATGATCTTGGTGATCAGCACCGAGTCGACTCCGGCCCCCCGGGCCTTGGCCATAATTTCTTCTTCCTTTTCGACCTCATCGCTGCGGATCAGCTTGTAACCGGGAACGGCCCTGACGCCGTAGGAGGCCAGAGCCTCAGAAAAGGCGTTCTCAAACATTTTCCGGGTCGTTTCCTGCCCGGAGATGCCGATGACCAGAACCTGGTGGATGCGGCCGTGAAAATCGGTATCTTTCCAGGCTCCGGTAAGACGGGTGCTGGCCGTGCAAGACGTCAGAATCAGCAGTATAAGAACGAACAGACGTTTCATGATCGACCTCCTTTTGCGCGGCTCGCAGGCCGTCGGCGGAGAGTAATTTACTTTTCATTTCCATTTTAGACCAGAGTGCCGGGGAAGCAACCCGACAGGTTCCTTTGTTCCCGGCAAAACATCCCTTCCCGTCGACTCCGAAACTCACCCCTCCAGAACCGTCCCCACCGAGGCGAAGAAAAACCGCCGCCCGTAGCGCTCCTGGAGCCTCGCCGCCCGCGGCAGACCGGTGCAGTGCGAGACGCCGAGGCGTTCGATGGAAAAGCTGTCGAGAGCCTCGAGGGTGGATTCGAAGTCGGCATCGCCGGCCGAACCGAGGTGGGTGCCGCCGAGCACGGCGTAGATGCTGTCGCAGCCCGTCTTGGCCAGGGCATGGCGCAGGATGTTGATCAGCCCGGCATGGGCGCAGCCGAGGAGAACGATCAAACCCCGGTCGCTGTCGATAAAGAGGGACAGATCGTCGCGGAAGGGGTCGGGAGTGAGGCGCTTCCCGTCGGGGGCGAGGGCGACCATGCGCGGATCGCCGCGCTCGAAGTCGGTGGTACGATGAATTTCGCCGCTGAGACGGAGGCCGGGGGCGATCTCAGTGTACTCAGTTTGAAGACAAAAACGGGCGCCGAGGGATTCGAGATGGGCGCGCCGATAGGGGATGCCGATGTCGCGTGTGGAGTCGGCCCCTTCCCAGAGGCGCTCGGAGAAGATCTCGGGGTGGGCGTGAACGTCGAGGGGACTGGTGATGCGCAACAGATCAGGGAGGCCGCCGACGTGGTCGTAGTGGCCGTGGCTCAGGACGACCCTCCGGACGCTGGAAAGATCCTTGCGCAGGGCCCGGGCATTTTGCGCCAGGCCAAGTCCCTGACCGGTATCGAAGAGGGTGGCGCCTTCGGTCGTTTCGACGAGGCAGGCGAAGCCGTGCTCGCCGACGGCGGCGATGGGTCGACCTACGGTGTTGTCGCAGAGGATGGTCAGCTTGACGCGCATGGTTCAACTCCTGCTGTCAGGGTTAGGTACCGAGCATACCCCAGACCCCGGCTGGCCGCATCTCCTTTTTCCGTCCACTCCCGAGGGGGACAACAAAACATTGACAGGATTTAAGGACGCCATTATATTAGGAAACATTTCTCAAAATTCTTCCATGGCCCCTTGGGAAAAGCGGCCAAAACAACCGGCACTCCGTTGCCGGCAACCGGATACGACGACATGATCTCTTGTCCCTCGGGGGATTTCCCCCGCCGCCGCACCCTGCTGCGCCCCCTCGTTCTGGTGGCGACCCTCCTTCTGACCTTCGTCGGGCCGACCCCTCTATGGGCCGCAGAAGACGGGAGGGAGCTGCTGGAGATGAGTCTCGAGACGCTGATGAATCTCGAGGTGACTTCGGCGGCCAAAAGCGCCCAGCCGCTGGCGGAGGCGGCGGCGGCGATCTTCGTCATCAGCCGCGAGGAGATCCGCCGCTCCGGGGTCACCAGCATCCCTGAAGCCCTGCGCCTGGCCCCCGGGGTCCAGGTGGCGCGGATCAGCGCCAACGCCTGGGCGGTCAGCGCCCGGGGGTTCAACGGCCGCTTCGCCAACAAGCTGCTGGTCCTGATGGACGGCCGCAGCCTTTACAATTCCATGTTTTCCGGGGTCTTCTGGGACGTTCAGGACACCCTTCTCGAGGACGTGGAGCGCATCGAGGTGATCCGCGGCCCGGGAGCGGTTCTGTGGGGCGCCAACGCCGTCAACGGGGTGATCAACATCATCACCCGCAGCGCCGAAAAGACCACGGGTACGCTTCTGACGGCGGGCGGAGGGACGGAGGAAAGGGCCTTCGTCGCCGCGCGTCAGGGGATGCGTCTCGGCGACCATGCGGCGCTGCGCATCTGGGGGAAAGGTTTCGAGCGCGATGGCGGCCACCAGACGGACGACGGCGACGGCGCCGACGACTGGCGCAGCCTCCGGGGGGGATTGCGCCTCGACGGCGAGGACCACCGGGGAAACAGCTACCTGCTGACCGGGGATCTCTACCGGGCCGAGGTCGGCGAGACCTTCTCCATTCCCCAACTGACCCCCCCCTACAGCACCAGCGTCGACATGGACACCCGGGCGACGGGAGGTTTTCTCCTCGGACGCTGGAAGCATCTTTCCACCCGGGGGTCGGAGTTCGCCCTGCAGCTCTACTATGATCGGGCCCGCAACCAGGACCTGGTCGCCCGCCAGCTCCGGGAGGTCTACGATCTCGACCTCCAACACCGCCTCTCGCCGGGTAACCGCCACACCCTTCTCTGGGGCGGGGGATACCGCTACTCCCCCGACCGTTCCGGCGCCGGGGCGGTCACCTCCTTTTCCCCGGCCGACAGCAACCAGCAGCTCTTCCGCTTCTTTCTCCAGGACGATATCGTCCTGGTGGAAAAACGACTGCGGCTGATTCTCGGCGCCCAGGTGGAGCACAACGACCACAGCGGCTGGGAAATCCAGCCGACCCTGCGTCTCCTCGGACATCCCCGCCGCGGCCAGACCCTGTGGGCCGCCGTTTCCCGGGCCGTGCGCACACCGGCACGATCCGAGGACGATATCCGCATCAATCAGACGGTCCTCCCCGACCCGGCCACGCCGACGCTGGTGATTCTCCAGGGGAGCCGCAGCGTGCAGGCCGAGGACCTGCTGGCACTGGAGGCCGGCTACCGCGGCGAACTCGGCAAACACTCCAGTTTCGACGTCGCCGCCTTTTACCACCGCTATAGCAACCTGGTCACCGTCGAACCGGGAACCCCCTATTTGGAAACGACTCCTGCGCCGACCCACGGGGTCTTCCCTCTGGTGGCGGCCAACACTATGGACGGCGACAGTTTCGGCGTCGAACTGGCCGCCGACTGGCAGGTGCTCCCCTCCTGGCGTCTGCAGGGGAGCTACAGCTATCTGCAACTCCTTCTCGATGTCGACGAGGGGAGCAACACCCGGTTCAAAGAGCTGGCTGAGACGAGCCCCCACCACCAGGGGGCGCTGCGCTCCTCCCTTAACCTCACCGACAATCTTGAATGGGACCTCTGGTGGCGCTATGTCGGCGACCTGCCGACCTCGGCCATCCGCCACTACCAGACCCTCGATGCCCGAATCGCCTGGCGACCCCGCACTGGGCTCGAGCTGGCCGTGGTCGGCCAGAACCTTCTGGCACCCCACCATGGCGAATTCGCATCGGAGCACCTCGATGCCGCCCGCATAGAGATCGAGCGCGGCGTCTACGGCAAGGCAACCTGGCAATTTTGAGGCGATCCCGGCAAGACTTCATGATCATTTTTTCCCGACATATCGCCACAGGGCTCCTCGCCGGACTCCTCCTTTGGCCGGCTCCGGCAGCCGGCGCCGGACATTGGAAGGAGAGCCAGGTCAAGGTGGCCTTTCTCCACCATTTCGCCCAGTTCACCGACTGGCCTCCGGGGGCCATCCCCCCCGGAGAGGCAACCTTTGTACTCGGCATCCTCGGCCGGGATCCCTTCGGCGCCGACTTATCCCTTCTGGCGGGCCGTCGGATCAAGGGACGCCCCGTGGAGGTGCGGCGGATTGACAACATCGAGGAGATTTTCGACTGCCAGCTCCTCTTCATCGCCCCCTGCAAGCGCCACCCTCTCGAGAAGACCCTCTCGCTCCTCAAGGGGCGCCCCGTTCTCACCGTCAGCGATTCGGAGGGCTTTGCCGGCCGCGGGGGGATGATCGCCCTGGTTTCCGAAGGGGGCAGGATCCGCTTCGAAATCAATCTCGGAGCCGTGCGCAGCAACGGTCTGACACTCAGCGCCCAGCTGCTCGATCTGGCCACCATTGTGGCCGGTAAGAAATAAGGAGAGACACCGTGATTTCCCGACTCAAAGATCTCCCCATCCGCCGCAAGCTCACCAGCATCATCATGCTCACCAGCTGCAGCGTCCTCTTTCTGGCCTACGGAGCCTTCATGGTCACCGAGGCCGCCGGTTTCCGGGTGGCGATGCTCGGCAAACTCTCCTCCCTGGCTCAGATCGTCGGTTCCAACAGCCGCGCCGCCCTGGCTTTCAACGATCCCCGGGCCGCCCAGGAGATCCTTAAAGCTCTCGAATCCGAGGGAATGATCAACGCCGCCTGTCTCCTCGACGGGGAGGGCTCCGCCTTCGCCTGTTATCCGGCCGCCGCCGGCCTCGCCCTCCCCTCCCTGCTCCTCCGCCACTTCGACGCCGTCTCCGGAGGGGAGGAGCGACATTTCTTCGGTTTCGACGCCCTGGGTCTCACGACCCCCGTCGTCGTCGACGGCGAGCGCCTCGGCACCGTCTATCTGCAAATCAACCTCCGGCTCTTCTATCTCCACCTTCTGGCCATGTCCGCGGTCGGGCTGATCGTTCTCCTGATTTCCACCCTGATCGGCTACCTCCTTTCCCGGCGCCTTCAGCGGGTGATTTCCGAGCCTCTCATCGATCTCGGCCAGGTCATGCGCCGGGTCAGAGAAGAAAATAACTACACCCTGCGCGCCCCGAGAGGGGGCGACGACGAAATCGGCGCCCTGGTCGACGGTTTCAATGCCATGCTCGACCAGATCTCCAGCCGCGACCGCCAGCTCGAACAGTACAAGGGGCACCTGGAGGAAAAGATATTCCGCCGCACCACCGAACTCTCGGTGGCCAACTCCAGGCTCGAGGAGACCGTCGCCGCCCTCGAACAGGCCAAAAACGCCGCAGAAGGGGCGAGCCGTGCAAAATCCCGTTTTCTGGCCAACATCAGCCACGAAATCCGCACGCCGATGATCGGCGTTCTGGGGATGACCGACCTTCTTCTCGAAACCGCCCTCGACCAGCGGCAGCGCTCCCTGGCCGCCACGGTTCGCTCCTCGGGAGAAGCTCTGCTGGCCATTCTCAACGAGCTTCTCGATGTCGCCAGCATCGCCTCGGACCGCCTCGAACTGCAGCATGAGCCCTTCGATTTGCGGCAAACGATCGAGGAGACGATGGAACTCTTTGCCGAAGGGGCCCAGCGCAAGGGACTCGAACTCGTCACCCTGGTCGATCCCCGTTCCCCCGTCCGGGTCATCGGCGACCCGGCCCGGCTGCGGCAGATTCTCCTCAACCTCGTCGGCAACGCCGTCAAGTTCACCACCGTCGGCACCGTCGAAGTCAAGAGCTCCGTGGTGGAGGCCGCCGACGCCCCGCACCTGCTTCTGGAGGTGCGGGACACCGGCATCGGCATCCGCAATGAATCCCAGGAGACGATCTTCGACACCTTTACCCAGGAGGACAACTCCACCTCCCGCAGCTACGGCGGCACCGGCCTCGGCCTGGCCATCGTCAAGCAACTGGTCGACCTGATGGGCGGAACAGTTGCGGTAACGAGCAAGCCCGGAAGGGGAACCCTCTTCACCGTCACCCTCCCCCTCAAAACCGCCGCCGCTCCCGGTGCGGCCCTCCCCCCTTCTTCGCCGCCGGCATCCGTCCTGGTGGTCGCCGCCCCCCCGGCCACCCGTGCAGCCCTGCACTCCTATCTGGTCGCCCTCGGCAGCACGGCGACCTTTGCCGAAACCGCCGAAGAGGCTCTTCCCCGTCTCGCCCCCCGGGGGGCGCCGAGCCCTTTCACCCATGCCCTGATCTGCGTCCCCCCCGGTGCCCCCATCCCCCTCTCCCTGGCGCGAGCCGTCCGCCGCGAACCCGGCGCCGCAGGGGTGCAACTGATCCTCCTTGGTCCGCGCAGCGGTCATGAGGCGGTGGCCCCCTGGCAGGCAGCCGGCATCGACGGCTATCTCGTCAGACCCCTGCGCTTCGAGGCGCTACGGCAAGCGCTCCTGCCGACCCTCGAAGGCAACCCCGCGGCGCCGCCGCCGGCCAAAATATTTCAATTCCAGGGACGCATTCTCCTTGCCGAGGACAACCCTTCGACCCAGCGCCTGGTGCGGATCATCCTCGAAAACCTCGGCTGCGAGGTCGATGTGGCCGTCGACGGCAGCGAGGCGGTGGCCATGGCGAGCTCCACCTCCTACAGCCTGATCCTCATGGACTGCCAGATGCCAGGCACCGACGGCTACGAGGCGACCTTGCGGCTGCGCCGCCAGGGGTGCGCGACCCCCATCGTCGCCCTCACAGCCAACGCCCAGCGCCATGACGAGGCCCGCTGCCACGAGGTCGGCATGAACGACTTCCTCTGCAAGCCTTTCAAGCAGGAACAGATGCGGGATATCCTCCGCCGCTGGCTCGCCCCACCGGACGTCTGTGCCTCCCCTTCTGCTTCCGCCGACGGCTAATTTATTTGCCCGGCGGGGGATCTCTTTGCTATGGTGATTAAAATCCCCCGCGGCCGACCGGGCCGCGGGGGAGAGCCACCCCCTAATTTCCCGGGCCACCCATCATGCTTCAGGACAAGATCCTCATCTGCGACAGCCAGCAGGAGGTACGCGAATTTCTTCGCCGCACCCTCGAATCGAGAGGATACGCCGTCGAGATCCACCCAGGGGGTCCCCAGCTTCTCAAATCCCTTGAGGAGGCCCGGGAGGATCGCCCCGACCTGATCCTCCTCGACGCCGGCGGGTCCGGCGACAACCTCGAGATCCTGCGCCGGCTCCGCAGCACCTTTGCCGAAACGCCGGTGATCGTCATGAGCCCTTGCGCCACGGTCCGCGGCGCTGTCGCCGCCATCAGGCAGGGCGCCTGCGACTACCTGATCAAGCCCTTTGTCGCCGAGGAGCTCCTCGCCGTCGTCGAGAAAGAGGTCGACCGCCGCCGCCTGATGGCGGAGAACCGTTCCCTCAAGGCCGAGATACGGCGCCGCTTCGACCCGGACCAGGTGATCTTCAAGAGCGCTCCCTTCCGCAAGGTCTTCGATCTGGCCCGGCGGGTCGCCCCCAGCGACGCCAGCGTCCTCATCCAGGGGGAAAGCGGCACCGGCAAGGAGCTCATCGCCTCGACCATCCACTACAGCAGCCGGCGCCGCGACGAGCGCTTTCTCACCATCAACTGCGCCGCCCTCACCGACACCCTCCTCGAGAGCCAGCTCTTCGGTCACCTCAAGGGGGCCTTCACCGGCGCCATCGTCAACCAGCGCGGCCTGGTCGAGGAGGCCGAGAGGGGAACACTCTTTCTCGACGAGATCGGCGACATCAGTCCGGCCCTGCAGGCCAAGCTGTTGCGGGTGCTGCAGGAAAAGGAATATATCCCCGTCGGCTCGACCCGGGTCCGCCAGGCCGACGTCCGCTTCCTCGCCGCCTCCAACAAGAACCTCGAAGCCGAGGTCGCCAAAGGGCTCTTCCGCGAGGATCTCCTCTATCGACTCAACGTCATTACCCTCCATGTCCCGCCGCTTCGCGAAAGGCGCGACGACATCGTGCCGCTCTCCGAGTATTTCCTTGGCCGCTTCGCCCCCCGGGGGGACAAAACCCTCACCACCGCCGCCCTTTCTCGCCTGCGGAGCTACGACTGGCCCGGCAACGTCCGGGAGCTGGAAAACGTCATGGAAATGGCGGCCATTCTCTGCGACGGCGCCGAGATCACTCCCGACCACCTCCCCCTCAAGCTCACAGAGACCCCCGCCGTGGCCTTCACCCTTCCTCCCCAGGCGATGTCGCTGGCCGCCATCGAACGCCGGTACATCGAGCAGGTCTTCCGCCAGAGCCGCAACCACAAGGTCAACACCGCCCGGATCCTCGAGATCTCCCGCAAGACCCTCGACCGCAAGCTCGCCCAGTACGGCATCGGCCGCCACGAGGAAGAATAAGGCACCGCGCGCCGCCCCCCTGTATCAAAAGGCTCCACGATGGGACAATTTGTCCGTCACGCCGCTCCGACAGACCCTCCCCTCTCCGTATACGCATCCCTGCTTAATCCTCTGATATAACTCTGTTTTTCTTTCTGTCGCCGACGGGCGGCACGCTCCTTGCCATTAAGAAGCCTCCGTTAGGCTGACTTTTGTCCGAGCGCGCCGCCCGTCGGTGCCCTCCGGGCACTTCCCAATACCCGATGAGGAGAGAGTGATGGCAGCAAAGATTGTAATTGATCCGGTGTCCCGCATCGAAGGGCACCTGAAGATCGAGGCGACGGTGGAAAACGGCGTTGTCAAGGAGGCCCGCAGCTCCGGAATGATGTATCGCGGGCTGGAGAACATTCTCCTCGGCCGCGACCCTCGAGACGCCGCGCGCATCATGCAGCGCGTCTGCGGCGTCTGCCCCACCTCCCACGGGTTGGCGGCGGCCTTCGCTCTCGACGAGCTCTACGGCGTCAACGGGAGCATCACCGACAACGGCCGCATCCTGCGCAACCTCATCCAGGGGGCCAACTTCGTCCAGTCGCACATCCTGCACTTCTACCAGTTGGCCGCTCTCGACTACGTCGACGTCACCGCGGTGGCCGACTACAGCGGTTCCGACCCGACCCTGAACAAGGTCAGGGATTTCATCGGCCGCGGCCACCTCGGCCCCTTCGTCCCCCGCTACGAGGGGGATTACCGTCTCACCAGGGACGAGAACCGCCTTGCTGTCGCCCACTACGTCGAGGCCCTCAACATGCGCCGCCTCGCCCACGAGGCGGTGGCGGTCTTCGGCGGCAAGATGCCCCACAACATGTCGATCGTCGCCGGCGGCGCCACCGCCGCCCCGTCCCTCGACAAAATCGCCTCCTTCCTCTGGAAGATGGAGCAGCTTACCGACTTCATCGACAGCGTCTACCTCCCCGACGTAGTGATGGTCGCCAAGCGCTACAGCGACTACTTCGGCATCGGCTCCGGCTGCCGCCAGTTCCTCTCCTTCGGCGTCTTCGACATGGACAGCGATCCCGACCTCACCAAGCGCCAGCGCTATCTCCCCCAGGGGATCGTCAAGGGGAGCGAACTCAAGCTGCGGCGCATCGATCCGGGGAAGATCACCGAGGAGGTGGAGAGCAGCTGGTTCGCCGCCAACGGACCGGTCCACCCCTACGACGGACAGACCGTTCCCGACCGCGACAAGGCCGGCGCCTACAGCTGGGTGAAGTCGCCGCGCTACGACGGCGAGGTCATGGAAGTCGGTCCCCTGGCGCGCATGCTCGCCGCCTACGTCACCGGCAACAAGGACGTCAAGACGATGGTCGACGGCGTCCTCGGCACCTTCAACGCCGGCCCCGAGGCCCTCTTCTCCGTTCTCGGCCGCCACGCCGCCCGCGCCATCGAGACCAAGCTCGTCGCCGAGCGCCTCAAGGAGTGGGTCCTGCAGCTCGTCCCCGGCGAGCCGACCTTCACCAACTTCAATCTCGACGTCACCTCCCGGGGGATGGGTCTTCACGAGGCGCCTCGCGGGGCGCTGGGCCACTGGGTCGTCGCCGAAGGGGGGAAGGTCAAGAATTATCAGGCCGTCGTCCCCACCACCTGGAACGCCGGCCCCAAAGACGGCAAGGGACAGCCCGGGCCCATCGAGCAGTCCCTCATCGGCACCCGAGTCAAGGACCAGCGCAACCCCTTCGAGCTGGTGCGCATCGTCCGCTCCTACGACCCCTGCCTCTCCTGCGCCGTCCACGTCGTCACCCCCGCCGGCGAGGACCTCGGCCGCTTCGTCGTCGGAGGGAAATGATGGCGAACGCAGAAACCGACCGCAGGGGCGAGGCATGCCTCGCCCTGGGCGACCCATGGGTCGCCCCGACAAGAGCGCCGATCCTGGTCATGGCGGTGGGGAACATCCTCCGCGGCGACGACGGCTTTGCCGAGACGGTCCTTGCGGCCCTCGAAGAGCGGGGTCTTCCGGAGACGGTGGAGCTCTTCGACGCCGGGACCTCCGCCATCGACCTGATGGAGATCTTCGACCGCCGCGACAGGCTCATCGTCATCGACGCGGTGCGCGGCGGCCAGTCCCCCGGCACCCTCTACCGCTTCAGCCCTGAGGAGGTGGAGGCCCAGGCCCTCCCGATGAACTCGTTGCACCAGGTCGGCCTCCTCGAGACGCTGCGCCTCGGGGCCCTCGTCGACTGCAAGCCGAGGGAAACAGTGGTCATCGGTGTCCAACCGCAGGACACCGCCCTCGGTATCGGTCTTTCGCCTGCGGTTGCGGCGGCGGTGGAGAAGGCGGTGCAGCTGGTCCTCAAGGAAATCGCTTCGTAGGGGCAAGGTATCCCTTGCCCAGGGCGACCCATGGGTCGCCCCGACGCAAAATTTCATATCACAAGGAGAGAAAGACCCATGGCCATCTCAAGACGCAAATTCCTGAAATACTCCGCCGGCGGCGCCGCCGCCCTCGGCGTCAACCTCTTCGACAACCCCCTCCTCTCCAAGGCGTTCGCGAGCGCCGTTCAGGAGACCCCCATCATCTGGCTCGCCGGCGGCGCCTGCAGCGGCTGCAGCGTCTCCCTCCTCAATGCCCTCTCGCCGCGGATCCAGGATGTCCTCCTCGACCAGGTCATTCCCGGGCACCACACCGAGCTCGCCTTTCACCCGACGGTGATGGCCGCCTCCGGCGACCTGGCGATGCAGGCGATGTACGACACGGAGGAGAAGCCCTTCATCCTCGTCGTCGAAGGTTCGATCACCACCGCCGACGGCGGACGCCACTGTGAAGTCGGGGAGAAAAACGGCCACGGCATCCCCGTCCTCGAGCACGTTTTGCGCCTCGGAGCCAAGGCCAAGGCGGTCCTCGCCGTCGGCAGCTGCGCCTCCTTCGGAGGGATTCCGGCCGCCAACATGAACCCCAGCGGCTCCAAGGGGGTGATGGAGGTCTTCCGGGAGCACGGCGTCACCACCCCGACCATCAACCTTCCCGGCTGCGCCATCCATCCCGACTGGTTCATCGGCACGGTGGCGGCGATCCTCCTCGGCGGCCCCGAAGGGGTCAAGCTCGACGCCCTCGGCCGCCCCGAGATGTTCTACTCCAAGCTGATCCACGACAACTGCCCGCTGCGCGGCGCCTTCGACGCCGGGCGCTTCGCCCAGAACTTCGGCGATGCCGGCTGCCTCTACAAGCTCGGCTGCAAGGGACCCCTCGCTCACGCCAACTGCCCGGAGAAGCGCTTCAACTCCGGCACCAACTGGTGCATCGACAACGGCCACCCCTGCAACGGCTGCGTCGAGCCCGAGTACCCCTACGAGCAGTCGATGTGGACCCCGGTGCCGGTCAAGGACATGACGCCGCCGGCGGCCTATCCGCCGATCTTCACCGACCGTAAATCAGCCATCGACGTCACCCCCGGCTACGCCGCTCTGGCCGGGGTCGCCGCCGGCGTCGTCGGCATGCGCCTCGCCGGCAAGAAGGCCGGTGAAGAGACGCAGGCTCAGGACGGGAAGGAGTAGGGGATGGACATCAGCCGCAGAAAATTTCTCAAGATCGGCGCCGCAGCCGGAGGAACCGCCGCCTGCGCCGTGGCCGCCCCGGCGCAGGCGAGAAATGCCCGGCAGCCCGATCCCCAGTGGTACGGGATGCTCAACGATTCGACCCGCTGCATCGGCTGCAAGGCCTGTATGGTCGCCTGCAAAAAGGAGAACAAGCTCGAGGCCGAGTCGACCCTCGGCGAAAAGGAGGCTCTCGGGGAGCAGCTCTACGACGCCCCCCGCGGCCTTTCAGAACACACCTATACCCTGATCAAGATGCACGGCGAAAAGGAGCAGGAGAAGACCTTCGTCAAGACCCAGTGCATGCACTGCGTCGACCCGGCCTGCGCCTCGGCCTGCATCGTCGGCGCCCTGAAAAAACAGGACAACGGTGCCGTCAAGTACGATGCCGGGATGTGCATGGGGTGCCGCTACTGCATGGTCGCCTGCCCCTACAGCGTCCCCCAGTTCGAGTGGCACAAGGCGATCCCCGCCATCAAAAAGTGTACCCTGTGCAGCGAGACCCGCCTCGAGAAGGGGGAGCCGACGGCCTGCGCCGGGGTCTGCCCCGCCGGGGCCATCACCTTCGGCAAACGCACCGAGCTGATCAAGATCGCCCGCGCCCGCATCGACGCGGCCCCTGACGTCTATCTCGATCACATCTACGGCGAGGAGGAAGTCGGCGGCACCGGCGTCCTCTATCTGACGAAGAAGCAGGTCGCCTTTGCCGCCCTCGGTCTCGGGGATTTCGACTACAAGCCGGTCTCCGGGCTCACCGAAAGCATCCAGCACCGCATCTTCCAGTACTTCATCCCTCCGATCGCCGTCTACAGCATCCTCGGCGGCATCATGGCCTACAATCAGCGGCGCAAGCACAACGCCGGCATCGAAGGAGGGGACGATGAATATTAAAGCCCTGCCGCTGCGGCACAGATTCTGGACCCTAAACGTCGCGGTCCTTCTCTTCTTCATGGCTTCCGGGGTGGTCTTTGCCTACTTCCGTTTTTTCCACGGCTTCGCCTCGGTGACCAATCTCAACCCCGCCTACCCCTTCGGCATCTGGATCGCCTTCGACGTCGCCTGCGGCGTCGCCCTGGCCGCCGGCGGCTTCACCACCGCCGCTATCGTCGAGATCTTCGGCCGCCACAGGTATCACGCCCTCGTCCGCCCGGCGATCCTCACCGCCTTCATCGGCTATTTTCTCGTCGGCCTGGCGGTCTTCTTCGACCTCGGCAAGTACTACAACATCTGGCACGCCCTGGTGTACTGGAACGGCACCTCCGTCCTCTTCGAGGTCGCCTGGTGCGTCATGCTCTACCTCTCGGTCCTGGCCATCGAGAACCTCCCCAACGTCGTCGAACAGTTCCGGGGGCGCGTCGCCCTCCCCGGGCCGCTCTCGGCCCTCAACGCCCCGACCGACTGGCTCCTCGGCAAGGCCGACGGCTTCTGCAGGCGGACCATGGCCTTCTTCGTCATCGCCGGGGTGGTCCTCTCCTTCGGCCACCAGAGTTCCCTCGGAACGATGATGCTCATCGCCCCCTACAAACTCCACGAGCTCTGGTACACGCCCCTCTCCCCTCTTCTCTTTCTGACCTCGGCGGTCTCCGTCGGCATCCCGATGGTCGTCTTCGAGGGGACGCTGGCCGCCAAATTCTTCGGCCGCAAGCCGGAGACCGAACTCCTCTCGGGAATCGCCAAGTACATCCCCCTCTTTCTCGGCACCTATCTCCTCCTGCGACTCGGCGATCTCGCCTACCGCGGTGTTCTCGCCACCGCCTTCGACGGCAGCCTGCAGGGGAACGCCTTTCTCCTCGAATTCGCCCTCTTTGCCGTCCCCTACTTCATCCTCAAACGGCGCCGGTCGCGGCAGAACCCGACCCTCCTCTTCCTCTGCTCGCTGTCGGTGATCTGCGCCGTCGTCCTCAACCGCTTCAACGTCTTTCTCATCGGCATGGACATGGGGCCTGAATTCAACTACTTCCCCTCCGTCGGCGAGTGGGCGATCACCTTCGCCTTCATCGCCTTCGGCGTCCTCCTCTACAAGATCGGCGTCAATTACCTGCCGATCCTCGAGGAGGACCACTGATCCAAGGCAACAAATGACTGATGTAAAAGGAAAAGCCCGCATCGCTGCGGGCTTTTCCTTTTTTCTGCGGGTCCAAGGCTTTGTCAAATGTCAAGCCTGGACAATCATTGTACTTACCATTACAGCGGAGGTATCAGGTTGACCGTGAAGGCGGCACTCCCTCGCGTGTTGTTCGTCAGGTCCGACTCGTCGGGGACGGTGTTGTTGTAGTTCACCTTGCCGACGAGGTAATAGGTCCCCTCGATCCCCAGCGGCAGGACCAGACTGCGGGAGAAGTCGGCACTGGCTCCGGCATTCAGGCCGGAGATGCCGTTGTTGCTCAGGTAGGTATCGCCGCTATCCCACTGGGGGTCCGTCGACAGATAATAGGCCACATACAGGCTTTCCGTCGCCCGCTCGCCGCCGATATTTTCAACGGTGGAGCTGACGGTGATCGTGGAGCCGCTCTGCACAGGTGCCGTCGGCCCAACCATGCTGCTGACGATGAGGTCCGGAGGTATCAGGTTGACCGTGAAGGCGGCACTCCCTCGCGTGTTGTTCGTCAGGTCCGACTCGTCGGGGACGGTGTTGTTGTAGTTCACCTTGCCGACGAGGTAATAGGTCCCCTCGATCCCCAGC